>Ga0067045_1027571_pt1 | contig 88673 bp, 80 predicted proteins | sample TerdegcTABiofilm_FD_59184 | JGI IMG/M metagenome (GOLD analysis project Ga0067045, IMG submission 59184) | Combined Assembly of (Gp0054472, Gp0054536) Wastewater bioreactor microbial communities from Singapore -Terephthalate degrading...
CATTCTGTGGAAAAACTTATTGCCCTGCCAGTGCGCGAGTTTGTCACCACCGATACCATCCCCATCCCACCCGAGAAAAAGGCGAAGTTCGGCGACCGTTTGAGGGTTATCAGTGTGGCACCGCTGCTGGCTGAGGTTATTTTGCGCGCCAACCAGGGTCGCAGCGTGGGTGAGTTGTTTAACGAGTAAGCATCATTTATTGTAATTTATTGACATATCTAAATAAATATAGTTTAATAATAATAGAATAAATATTCTATAAAATGGACTATTTGAATAAAATTTTACTAGGTGATTGTCAATTTATTTTACAAGAGATGCCGGATAATAGTGTTGATCTCATTTTTACTTCCCCACCTTACGCTGATCAAAGAAAAAACACATATGGTGGTATTTCTCCCAATAAATATGTTGAATGGTTCATGCCAAAAGCTAATCAATTCTTAAGGGTATTAAAGCCAACTGGAACATTCATCTTAAATATTAAAGAAAGAGTAGTAAATGGGGAACGCCATCCTTATGTTATTGAATTAATTTTAGCAATGAGAAATCAAGGATGGCTTTGGACCGAAGAATTCATTTGGCACAAAAAAAATTCTTATCCGGGAAAATGGCCCAATCGTTTTAGAGACAATTGGGAAAGATTAATTCAATTTAATAAATCAAAGAAATTTAATTTTTATCAAGATTCGGTAAAAATACCTATTGGGAATTGGGCCAAAGATCGACTTTCAAAATTAAGCAAAACGGATTATTTGAGAGATGAATCAAAAGTTGGAAGTGGTTTTGGCAAAAAAGTTGCAAATTGGATTGGACGTGATTATGTTTATCCAAATAATGTTATCTATCTTGCAACTGAGTGTGGAAACCAAAATCACAGTGCTGCATTCCCAATCGATTTACCAAAATGGTTTATTAGATTATTTACCAAACCAGGCGATGTTGTATTAGACCCATTTGTTGGAAGTGGGACAACCGCTATTGCCGCAATTGAATTAGGAAGAAAATATGTTGGAATCGATATAAAGGAAGAATATGTTGATTTGGCTACGAGCAAATTATCAGAAATACAAATTGGTTTGCCCATGATTGCAGAAAACCAGAAAAAGGCTACAAAGCAAATAAAGAGAGAAAAAAATGAGTGTGATAAATATTACCGAAATTAAAGATTTTGTAAATAAAAATATTGTGATCTTTCATCAAAGAAAAATTAATAGCTTAGACTCACTGAGTCTAAAAAAAATATTAAAAAAGAACCCATATTTAATTAAAGCGAAAAATATTGAGACAGCCGGAGAATTAATTGCCAGTTTATTAGAGGCTTTTTTATCCTCATCTGAAGAGAAAATATTCGGTGATTTTTTGGAAAATTTGGCAATTTTTATTGCTTCAAAAACAAAAAGTGGCCATAAATCTGCAGCAACTGGAATAGATTTAGAATTCTTTGATTCAAATACCCATTATCTTGTATCAATAAAATCAGGTGAGAACTGGGGTAATAGCTCACAACATAAAAAACTAGAACAAGATTTTCAGGATGCTGTTAGAGTAATTAAACAATCGAATCAAAAATTATTGATTCAACCCATATTGGGTATTTGTTATGGAAAAACTAATACAAAGTATATGAAAAAGGGTTATTGGAAACTAGTAGGACAAAATTTTTGGTTTTTTATAAGCGGGATAAAAGAATTGTATAAGGATATTATTGAGCCTATAGGTTATAAAGCAAAAGAACATAATCAAAAATTTAATAGTGATAAGTCTAAAATAGTAAATAGATTAACAAAAGAATTCATCAATAAATTCTGCAATGCTGATGGATCAATAGATTGGAAGTCCTTGGTCGAATTTAATAGTGGAAATTATGATTTAGATAAAATAAATTTGTAATAATGTTTCATAAAACTGAATTAGTATATTGAATTGATTTTACTCTACATACTTCCTTTCTATTGATAATGTCGTACCTCCCTATAAAAATAATTGAAAAATTCCTCTCCCGTGCCCAACCCCATCTACGCGACATCGTGCTGGAATTGAGGAACCTCATCGCGGAGGTCGCACCGCAGGCACATGAGGAGATCCGCCATCACGGCTTATCTTATTATTACGAGAAGCAGGGCGGACCAGTGAACGCCGGCATCTGTGGCATTGGCATCCATGAAGACCATGTGCGCCTGTTCGTCATCCATGGATTTTTCCTGCCTGACCCTGAAGGATTACTAAAAGGTGAGCGCAAGTATATGCGCTATGTGGAACTCGATTCTTTTGAAAATGCCCCCTGGGAGGCACTCAAAAAATTGATCTCAGCATCCTCGAAACTGGATATCCGCTCACTGGGATAATCAATCTCATTCGTAATCGCTGAATCACTGTGAAAAAAATAGCCCATGCCTGAACTGCCCGAAGTAGAAACTATCGTCCGTTCATTGAACAGCGGGTGCGGCAACATTGAACCCATTTTGGGTAAAAGCGTGGCTCAGGTAAAACTAACCTGGAAGCGCACTTTGAGCAGGGGGAGCATCCACACCCTCAGAAAACGATTAATTGGACAGACTGTGCAGGCGGTGAAGCGGCGGGGCAAGTTCGTAGTCATCCAGTTTGATGCCCAACATCTGCTCATCCACCTGCGCATGAGCGGCGACCTGCGCGTGGAAGGCAGCGTGGGTGAGAATGGCAAGCCCAGACCCCTGCAGAAGCATGACCGCCTGGTGCTGGAATTCCAGGATGGTAGCCGCCTGGCATTCAACGACACGCGCAAGTTCGGGCGCGCCTGGCTGACAGAAAACCCGCAGGAGGTGCTGGGAAAACTGGGCACTGAACCGCTGGACCCGGCATTAACGCCGGGTAAATTCCACCAGATGATTTCCCAGCGCAAGAGGCAGTTAAAGCCCCTGCTGCTCGACCAGACCTTTTTAGCCGGGCTGGGTAATATCTATGTGGATGAGGCATTGTTTGTGGCACAACTGCACCCGCTGCAAATTGCCAGCACACTTTCCCCACGGCAATCGGAAGGGTTGCTAAAAGCCATCCGCAGCGTACTGCGCAAAGGCATCCGCTGCAACGGAGCCAGCATCGACTGGGTCTACCGCGGTGGACAATTTCAGAATAATTTTTGTGTCTATCAGCGTGAGGGGCAACCCTGCCCTGCCTGCGGGACAACCATCCAGCGTATGCTGGTGGGCCAGCGCGGGACGCATTACTGCCCTAACTGTCAACAAATACTTAACAATAATCTTTGAGACTTTCGTTTAATGGATTATTCTCCACATCGGCAATTCCTGCAGTAAAATCATACCCTTGCATTTATTCTTATCCAACTAGGTTTATGATGCGCAACAAAGACTTCATCAAACATATCTTGGCTCTCTCCTATCCAATATTTCTGCAAAACCTATTCAGTTCGCTGATGAACATGGCCAAGCTGCTGATGGTGGGTCAATTGGGGGATACGGCAATTGCTGCAGTGGGATTGACAGGGCAAATCACTTTTGTGATCAGTGTGATTTTGTTCGGGGTAGGCAGTGGTGGTTCAATTTTCTTTGCACAATTCTATGGCGCGAAAGATACCCGCAGCGTGCATAAAGTCATGGGAGTTACCTTGACATTGGCATTGATATTAGGTATTTTGTTCATGCTAGGGGCATTGCTTATTCCTGAACAAATTCTGCGAATTTACTCGCGGGATGTTGCAGTGATTGCCCTGGGCAGTCAATACTTGAAACTTCTTGCTCCCTCATTCCTGATGTTGGCTATCATCTATGTGTTCTCTTTTGCGCAGCGCAGCACGGGACAGGTGAAGTTACCCATGCTGGTTAGCATTGTGTCCCTGCTTGCGGATATTCTGCTGGCGTATGGGCTGATTTTTGGAAAAAGCGGATTTCCTAAGTTAGGGGTCATGGGTGGAGCCATTTCACTGGTGGTAGCCAGGGTGCTGGAAGGAAGCATTTTGGTTGGTTTGACTTATAAACTGCGCACACCCATTGCCACCTCATTGCGCGACATGTTCAGTTTCGATTTCACCTTCATGAAACAAGTGGTTAAAAGAGTGGTACCCGTAATCGGCAATGAATTTCTATGGTCGATTGGTATCACAGTCTATTCGATAATCTTCGCCCATGTCTCCACGGAGGCAATCGCTGCCTACAACATTATGTCCACCATTGATAATTTAAGCTTTACCGCCTTCCTAGGGCTCACCAACGCCTGTGCGATTACCGTGGGTCAGGCAATTGGAGCGGGAGATGATGAGCTTGCTCAATCCTACGCCAGGCAGGCGATTCACCTGCAGACCAGGCTGGCCTTGCTGTTGGGTGCGCTCATCATTGGATTAAGCACCTCCTACGTAAGCATGTATCGCATCACACAAACTGTAGGGTTCCTCGCCACCCGTATCATTTGGGTGCAGGGAGCATTCTTATGGCTGCGGGTAGCGAATCATGGATATATGATTGGCGTCCTGCGTAGCGGAGGAGATACACGATTTGCTTATTTCCTAGAAATTTTTACGTTGTGGCTGTTAGGCATCCCAATAACTGCCACAGCGGCTTTCCTCCTGCATCTACCGGTGTACCTTGTTTACCTGGTTACCACCGTGGAAGAATTATTGAAATTCATCATTGTCACCGGGCGATTCCGTTCGAAGCGCTGGATCCACAATGTGGTGCGCGCCATGTGAGGTATGACCTGATGTGATTTATTGCGGAAAGATACTGTTGAAAATTTCTGGGGTAAATCGCTGCACGTCCTCAGCATGGATGCCGTTCTGCTTGCAGATAGCAGCATAGACGTCCACGCTCTTGCGGCGGATGCGCTTCTGGGTGGGCAGGTCCAAACCCCACAGGCCAAAGCGCTGCGACCAGCCTCGCTCCCATTCAAAGTTATCCACTTGTGACCAGTGGAAATAGCCCTTAATGTCCCAGTTGGAATTGACCGCCTTCCATATTTGGTGGATGTTCTCAAATAGAAAACGCGGGCGCAGCACATCTTGAGAATCTTCCACGCCATTTTCGGTGACATAAATGGGCAATCCAAATTCATGCGCCCAGTGCAAGCCATCCAGGATGGCCTCCGGAACATGGGCAATGAAGCCGGTTTCGCTCATCAGGGCCTCTTCAGGAGGTCTTGTGTTGCGGAACAGGTCCTGGGGCTTAGTCAAATCAAAAGCCACCATATCGCGTGAGTAGTAATTCAAGCCAATAAAATCTTGTGTGCCTATGGCTTCCTTTACAAATGTCTTCCAAAAAAGGATTTTTACATACCCATCTACTAATGCATTGGAAAATGAACGGTTGATAGAGGTATCCATGAATTTGTTTTCCCATCGATCCAGTGGGAACCAGGGTTTGGCTGGCTGCACGCTGCGGTAGTAATTGGCAAACCCTACCTTTGCCTCGGGTTGTAGTTCGTGGATAGTATGGTAAGCGAGCGCGTGGGCGCGTACCAGGTTGGTCAACCCACTGAAAGCCATTTTTAAACTCCCTTCGCCCGGGGGAAATACCTTGAGGATATAGGCATTGGCGATGTAGCCAAAGGGCTCGTTGATGGTGATCCACAGGTTTACCTGGTCCTTTAATGCCATGACCACCCTGCGCACAAAGTCATTGAATAATTGAGGGGTTTTTTCATTCTGCCACGAGCCCTGCTCCTCCACCCACAGTGGCTCGGTGAAATGGTGCAGGGTGAGCATGGGAGTGAGACCCAGTTTGTGCATACCTTTAATCATCTGGCGATAATATTCCAGGGCATCCTCATCCCATTGATCAACTCTCGGCTGGATGCGGCTCCACTCGACCGAGAAACGGTGGGCATTTTGACCCGCCTCTGCAGCACGCTCTAGGTCTTCCTGCCAGCGACCACCCCACCAGTCGCAAGCCAAGCCGGCTTTGTCGCCGTTCAGTATCTTGCCAGGCGTGTTTTCCCAGCGGTACCAGTTGTTATTGGTGTTGTTGCCCTCGACTTGATGGGATGAGGTAGCTGTGCCCCACAGGAAGTCCTTGGGGAAGGTGTAGTTGGTCTGCTGCATGAGCCATTCTCCTTAAGGGTGGTGGAAAAACAGTCAATATTATAAACTAGACATCCTTTAACCCTTTATTTAATCATACATAAATTGGGATTGTTGTAAAATGATTTGCAACAACATAGTATAATCGCTGCGTTTTGCCAAAGAACAAAAATATTTTATAGAAGGTAGGGATGACATATCAAAGAAAAGTTCCCAATCATTTTAATTTGCCAGAAAAAATCAGCCGCCTCAGCGAGCTGGCTTACAACCTGTGGTGGGTGTGGAACCCGTCGGCTCAGCGCCTGTTTGCCTACATTGACCGCAACCTGTGGGAAAGCCTTAACCACAATCCGGTGGCTTTTTTAAAAAAAGTAGACCAAAAACTGCTTGTGCAGGCTGCGGGTGATGAGTATTTCATGGAGGATTACACCCGTGTGCTGCGCCATTTTGACCAGTACCTGGCGGATGACCAGACCTGGTTCCGGCGCACCTATCCCAACCTCTGCAACCAGACTATTGCCTATTTCTCCTTTGAGTTCGGCCTGCACGAGTCCATGCCGTTCTATGCCGGTGGGCTGGGCATTCTGGCTGGCGACCACCTCAAGGAAGCCAGCGACCTAGGTCTGCCCCTGGTGGGGATGGGTTTCACTTACCATCAGGGATACTTTGTGCAGGAACTCAGCGAAGACGGCTGGCAGGAAACGCGCCATTATCATTTTCACTTCGACGAGATGCCCATCCATTCTATAGAGGATGAAAATGGTAAACCGTTGCTAGTCTCTATGGAGTTGCCCGGTCGGGAGGTATTTGCACGCGTCTGGGAGATATGCATCGGGCGTGTCTCACTCTACCTGCTGGATTCTCAGGTGGAACAGAACTCCGCAACAGACCGCCACCTAACCTCACAGCTGTACACCCACGACCTGGAAATCCGCATCTCGCAGGAACTACTGCTCGGCATGGGCGGGGTGCGCGCGCTGCGGGCGCTAGGCCAGCAACCCCTGGTTTGGCACATGAATGAAGGGCATTCGGCATTTCTGACCCTTGAACGCATCCGTGAACTCATAGCGCAGGGCAAGGATTTTCACACAGCGGCTGAGGAATTGAAACAAACCAATGTGTTCACCTCACACACCCCTGTCCCGGCGGGGAATGACCAGTTCCCCGTATGGCTGGTGGATAAATACTGCCCAAAAATCTGGGAGGAACTGGGTCTTAACCGCGATCAGTTCGTGGAGCTGGGTAGGCAGGAGCAATCCTGGGGGGAGACCTTCAGCATGCCTGTGCTGGCTCTGAAATTATCTAAACATGCCAATGCGGTGTCGAAACTACATGGCCAGGTGGCGCGCCGCATGTGGAACTTCCTCTGGCCTGATCGTCGAGAGGAGGAGGTGCCCATCCGTTCAATCACCAACGGTGTGCATACTGCTTCTTGGTTGGCGCGACGCATGCGCCTGCTCTACGAACGGCATCTCGGGCTGGATTGGTATGAGCACCTGGACGAGCCTGAATTTTGGGAACAGGTTGAGCGCATCCCTGACCTGGAATTGTGGGATGTGCGCCGCCACCTGAAGCGCAAATTGATTAATTTTGCCATCGAACGAACCCGCCAGCGCTGGCAGGCGGGCAAACTGCACCCGGCGCAGGTAATTGCCGAGGGCGCCATGCTGGAACCCTATTCGCTGACCATCGGCTTTGCGCGCCGCTTTGCCACCTATAAGCGCGCCAGCCTGTTATTCTACGATTATGACCGCCTGCTGCGCATCCTGACTAACCAGCAGATGCCGGTGCAGGTCATCTTTGCCGGCAAAGCCCACCCGGCAGATGAGCCGGGCAAACTGGTCATCCAGCGTGTGTATCGTGCAGCCAAAGATGCCAAGACTTGCGGTCGGTTGGCTTTTCTGGAGGATTACGATATGAATATCGCCCGCTACCTGGTGCAGGGGGTAGACGTATGGTTGAACACACCCCTGCGGCCTAATGAGGCCAGCGGCACCTCAGGGATGAAGGCTTCCATTAACGGCGTATTAAACCTATCGGTGATGGATGGCTGGTTCGCCGAAGGGTATAACGGGAAAAATGCCTGGGCGATTGGCGACCTGCAGGATGAGAGTGATTCCCAGCAGCAGGACAAAGCGGATGCTGCCAGGATGTATGACCTGCTGGAAAAGGAAATCATCCCGCTGTATTATCAAACGCGCTCCATAGGTGATATGTCTACCGTTTGGATGGCGCGCATCAAGGAATGCATCCGCTCAATCACCCCACAGTTCAGCACACGCCGCATGCTTAAGGAATACTTGAGCGAGATGTACCTGCCGGCACTGGCTTCATCCCGGGAAAAATCATGATAAGGTTAAGCTATGTCAGTTATCCTTAATGATCCACAAATTTGGTTAATTGCAATAGGCATTTTCACCCTACGGGTGGTCAATTTAGCACTCTCCACAGTGCGCATTCTGACCGTGGTGCGCGGGATGAAATTCATTTCCTTTGTATTGGGTGTACTTGAGTCCGCATTGTTTCTGGTGGCATTAGGTTCGGTGATTAATAACCTGACCAACATCCTGTACGTTATCGCTTATGCCGGTGGATATGCCACGGGTGGTTTGGTAGGGATGTACCTTGAGGAGCGGCTGGCTTTTGGTTTCATCCAAGTCACGGTTATCTCAACGAAGCGCGGCAAGCAGATTGCCCATCAGCTGCGCAAGAACGGCCACGCGGTGACCGAGGTGGACGCGCGCGGCAAGGATGGTGCAGTCACCCTACTGGAGTGCAGTGTGCAGCGTAAGCACCTGGAAGATGTGCGCAGTATCATCTGTAAGAGCGATGATGCCGCCTTCATTACCACCCGCGATATCCAGCCACTACACCGTGGGTACTGGCGCACCAATTAACTCAACCCTTTCTTGGGAACAGTCGAGGGATGAATAAAATATTTATGGTGATTTTTTCTGCTTCAAGGTTATACTAAACTGAAATAGAGGTAAATATGCTGCCTATTCGTGATACGGTCCGCGCGCGGACGTTCCCAGTCGGCAACCTTGGTCTCATCCTGGCCAATGTGCTGGTTTTTGTGTACCAGATCAGCCTTTCACAGGCAGGTCTGGATAGATTGGTTGCCACATTCGCCCTCATTCCTGCACGAATTCAGTGTCACAACCCCATCAGCTGGATGACTTTTCTCACCCACATTTTCCTGCACGGCGGTTGGTTCCACATCCTGAGCAACCTGTGGGTGCTGTTCATCTTTGGCGACAACGTGGAGGACCGTATGGGGTCCGTACGCTACCTGATTTTCTACCTGCTGGGTGGAATGGCAGCCGGGCTGGTTCAGTATCTATTCACCACCGATCCTACCATCCCTGCCTTGGGTGCTAGCGGGGCCATTGCAGCGGTGATGGGCGCCTACTTTCTCTTTTATCCACACGCGCGCGTGGTTACCCTGGTGCCGATCTTCTTCTGGGGTTGGTTTGTGCAACTGCCGGCTGTGGTCTTCCTCGGCATCTGGTTCTTAATGCAAGCCTTCTATGGAGTGGTTGCCCTGACCGTGCCCGCGGAGGCTTCCATGGGTGGTGTGGCTTGGTGGGCGCACATCGGCGGTTTCCTCTTTGGTCTGCTGATGGCCAGGCTGTTCTGTGGCAATCGCTGTGCCCCGCAGGAGGAAACCTGGGGTAACTACCGCTACCTCTAAAACGCCCCAGTCTTTGATACCAGTCACATGCCATTCAAAGAACTGAGCACGCCACGCGGATTGATTCATCTTCGCCCAGTGAAAACAGGGGATGCCCAGGCACTGCGCGATTTGCGCCTGAAATGCCTGCAGGACCATCCTGAATCCTTTTTCCGCGATTTACGTGAAGAAACGGCTCACCCAGCATCATACTGGCAGGAGCGCATTCAGGCCAATACTGGCGAAGGCAACGAACTGATTATGTTTGCCGAGCAACAGGGGAAACCCGTGGGTATGAGCGGCATCTACCGGCGGGATACTCCCAAGACGCGCCACACAGCCACCATCTGGGGCGTCTACGTGCTGCCCGAATGGCGCGGGCAAAACCTGGCAGAAGCCCTGATTGGTGAATGTGAAGATTGGGCAAAGCGAAAAGGCATCACCATCTTAAAACTGATGGTGGTTTCCACCAATGCGGCTGCTATCCGCTGTTACCAGCGCTGCGGTTTCAGCACCTATGGAGTCGAACCGCGGGCTATGATGTACGACGGGCAATATCAGAACGACTTGATGATGGCGAAAAAATTAAATTAATACCATCCTGAAATTAATCATAGAATTATTTCAGGTGATTTCCAAACCAAAACCCCTCGTTAGTTGGACGAGGGGTTTTGGGTTTATCCGGGTGCTGTTATGCCTGGCGGTCGCCCAGGGATTTGGGGTGTTTCAGGTTTAGGTTCCTCTTTGACAATTGAAATGCAAAGTCCGGGGATGCCAGCGGAAGCCGAGAAATTGTACGCCTTGCGACAGGTGTTATCCAACTCGGCAACTGCCTTGAGGGGATAATCCTTATCGTCTCGGATCGCCATGCCGGCTTCCCGTTTCGTAAAGGCATCGTTGATATCAAATTGGGCTGGTTTGAGTAGCCCCGCATCCGCCCAGGCGCCCCACAGGAATTCCTGCGCTTCCACCAGCGAGTGGCTGATAGCAATCTGGACAGAGGCTTCCTGCCCGGGAGTTAGACGTGCATAAGCCAAACCTTTGTTTTCGACAGCATCTTCATAGCCATTACCTCTCTGGAACACCTCAGCCAGCATGGGCTTTTCACCGCCCACATCCAGGTCCATATCCTTAAAAATGCTCACACCCTGCATGGACCATTCTCCCCTGGGTGAGGAGGCGCTCACCAGCAGGTCGCCACGGCCGTCTTTATCCCGGTCAAGCTCAATAGAGTAGGTGACGCTTAACTGGCTGCTCGCATTCAATCCATCCAGCTGAATAGTGAAATAGAAAAAGAGCTCATCGCTGGCGATTGAGGCTGTGAGGATATTTAAATCGGGCAGGTAAAGCATTTCACCACTGGTGAAGGGTCGTTCGAACAGGTTATTGGTAAAATTTTCACCCGAGAGGACGCGCTTCTCATACGCCCTGAGGGAGGCATCGGCATCCTCGAGCACCTGCTCCGCTTCACCCGGCTCGGCGGGTTTCAGCATCTCTTCAGCCGTGACTGAACTTTCCCCGACTGAGTTAACCACCTCGACTGGGGAAGAGCCTGACATCGCCGCACCTTCCTGGGCGGAGGATGCATCACTTCCGGTTAGCGGGAGTTCTCCGGTAGCCGGCGCACAGGCAGCCAGGATGAGGGACAGGACCAACATCCAAGCCAGTGCTCCGGCATTTAATAATTTCTTGCTTTTCATGGGTTCTCCTTGGAACGATGGAATGGATCGTTCTTGAATTTCTCCATTCTATGTTGATAACTATTCAACCAGGTATTAACAATGTATAAGAATTAATCTCTGCCATATTTTCATCAACGACTTAGTTCAACCAGGAGATGCTCCAAATCACTTTCATCATCCAGAACCACCTGCTTCCACAATGCCGCCAGAATCTGGTCAGAGGAAACACCACGCTGGTGGAATTCAAGCAATGGGTCCTGATCAATGGTCGTGGTGGAGTCAAAGGAAGAAATGATTTGCTCAGCTTTGGTTTTCTCGGCATTGGTGAGGGTGCGTGAATAATCCACGCGACCAGTGGAATCAACGCCAACGACCGGCAAACCTGCATTTTGTAATTTTTGATGTAAAAGTGTGGGATTAATTATTGATTTATCCATCCGACTGCTCCTGAAAGACCAACAAAATAAGGCGACCAAGTGCTGTACATTGTCAATGTGGCAGCTGTAGTGTATTCCTGCATGGCAAGATAATGATAGCCAAGCGAGGGATAACCGTTGTAAATGGCGTGAACCAATTGATGAGTAGTACCATACCCGTGAGAATAGATTTTTGCATCATTAGAAATTGTTGAATTGTCAAAACCAAGTCCAACCATGAACATATGTGAAGCGCTGGAATGAGCGCCAACAGCAAAGCAATCCACATATATCATTTCGCCGGTAAGACCAACCAGGAATTCAAGTTTATTGTTTGAATCATTATTCCAATAGCGCAAGGTTGTAGCGGTAGCATAAGTCCAGGATGAAGTACTTTCCTGCTTAATAAATGAACGAGGCACACGATTAAATGCGTTCCAAACAAAACGTTTTGAATAGGTGTCACAAGATGCATTTGATGTGTAGGTTCTAACAGTGCCTAAATAAAGATAATTTAACGCATTTTGCTTAACCCATTGACCGTCTTGCCTAACCAAAGAGGTAGCTCGTAAGGTATTATTTGACCATTGAGTGCCGGCAAGGGTGAGAACACCATTGTTATCATAGAGAAAGATATCGACATTTTTATCTGCTGAAATACCTGTGAGGTCAAAGGTAATTTCTGAAAAATGATACACTCGCCAACCATAATTGGGAACATAAAGACTAACACGATCACCAATGTAGGGTGTGAAATAGACCAGTGATGAGGAATTAATATCAACATTGGGTGTGGGATCACCTGTGGATAATGTAAGGCGACCTTCACAAAGATGTGGTTCTTTATAGTAAAGCAATGATGTGAGTTGAATGCTCAATTCGGTGCGCACACTGTCCTTGACAATTTCAGAGCCATTCCAATAAAAGCGCCCGATGCGACGCTGATTGACTGCTTCAGTGCTGGATGTGCTGATGGAAAGGGTGAAGGTAGTAGAAGACCCAGCACGATTAGCAAAAACGTAATATGTGTTTGCACCGCCTGAGGGTGCACTGCCAGCATCAAGGTCAACATTAGAGGTAGCCTGGACAGGATAACCGTAGACCATAAGGCTGACCGGTTCAGCAGTTGTGGCGGGTACACGCACCTGAGCAGTATTAAGACGTTCTAATGTGAGACGTGATTCATAGCGTTCCATGAGCGTACCGAGATTGACCGCGTCAGCAGATGGTTGCCCAAAGCGCAAAGCATCAGCTCGCAAGGTATTGTAGTGGGCGCTGGCGGTTGGGTCGCCAGATGAGACATCGGAAGAGAGTGGATAGGACATGGAAATCCTCAGTTAATCAATTAATCCTGCCTTGGCTGCCAGGTAAACTGCCTGAGTAGTCGAACTGGCTCCCAGGCGCAGGCGCGCGCCTTCCAGGTGAGAGCGTACCATGCGCTCGCTGATGCCCAGGCGGTAGCCGATGCTGCGCGCAGTATGGCCGTCAGCAATATACTGCAGACATTCGCGCTGCCGCCGGGTGAGATGTGTATCACGAGAAAGTTGAGTGGGTTCAGATAAGAACATGCAAACCTCATCAATTAAGTTACAACGTATTCTTTCAGCATGCTCTGCAAAGGTAGAATATATGTTCTATTTTCATTGTACAATAAATCCCCGGTCTGGCAAGGGTGATTAATGCCATTGTAGGGGATTCATGGGCAACTGTGAAGATGGTAAAAGCGGAAGGATGACAAGCACCTGCTGAACCAAAAATAGTACAACGCGGTCAAACGAACCGCCATGTTTTTGTCCGACATTACTTAATAATGTAGTGCAATTAATCAATAGTATTTCTGATCAACTCCAATAGTGAACTGAGGATATTGGGTTCTACATTCTCCTGCAGGCAGAGCATACCGTGATCGCCGTTTTCGCAGGTGAGGATGGTGACATTCCCTAGGTTTGCCACTCGATTGCAGTCACTTTCATTGGGTGGTTGTACACACCACACCGGTTTGGGAGTTTCTTCTTCATTTAACTTGGTAACTGCAGCCGATAAATCCATGGTCAGGTAGTTACCCGGCGAGAGCGGCATGGCTCCCTGGCAGGTGTTGGGGAACTCCTCATTAATCAACTGGCAGCCGTCCACCGCCCCGTCAGCGCCGATGCTGGCACCTACTGCCAGAATTTTTTGTGCATCCACCCCTTCCAGCTGTCTGGCAGTGCGCATGGCTGCCAGGGCATCCTGCAGCCACGCCTCGCGATCAAAAGACTGGCAGCCCCTCTCGCAGGTGCAGTTGCGAAAGGAGAAGGTAAATACGCTATAGGATTTCCCCTCGGGCATTGGCGGGAACCAGTCTGGGTCTAGCCAGGGTTGCCTTTTCAGCAATGTAGATGACCTGCTTAAACCACGGTTCTGCAGCCAGTAGGCAATCTCTTCCCAGTCACATTTTTCACCGGGCGCCCAGTGCATCAGCACCACCAGAGGCGCCGGGTTGACCCCAGCCGGGTAATACCAACCGACCAGTTCCTGCCCATCTTGTGAATGGAACTTCACCTCCTGTGGTTCAGGGGGCAGTGGAGTCAGAGCTGTGGTTGGAGAGGTCTCCTCCACCAGGGGTTGTGTTTCCACTTTACCTGCTTCGGGTGGCCTTGTACTCTCTGGTATTCCACCGCAGGCGGGCAACATGTAGCTGATTACTGCTGTATATATGAAAAACAATACAAATGTAACTTTTCTAAAATTATTAAACATTTACCCTCCTAATTAATTATTAGGTTTTTGGTATTACCAACGAAAAACAGGTTCAATCTCCAATTCCTTTTTATTATTTGATATATTTCTTTAACCAGTTTATCAACGAGTCATAAGCAGCTGGCAAGACACTTTCTCCATACGATGATTCAACATCCCAGAAGAAAAATCGGGAGTACGGACACGCCTCAGGAGCTTTACCTGAAAATGTGTGTGAAGCCACCTTTTTCCCAGATGAGGTGCTGTACAAGTCTACTGTAAGAGTGTATACCCACCGTTTTAGGGTATAGCCCTTGGTATATGGACAGGACTGAATGAGTCGTTCTCCAGCATTACTTAAAATAATATATCGGAACTCACCCGGGGTGGTAGCCTCCATCTCTTCAGGTAAGGTGAAAAGTGAACCGCATTCCTTGGCTTTGGCAGGCATATTCTCCAAGATACCTAATGCGGGATGATGATACTCTTCCCCCTCACATAAATGTTCAATTGCTTCATTAATGATTTTTTGTCCGTCTATGCCATCATCAACCGCCAGACCGTTTATGGCATGCTCCCACTTCACATCTAAGACCGGCAATATGTCCTCGTTGCTCTCCATGGTTTTTAAAACCTCAATTTTTTCCATCGCCAATAAATACTCTTTTGAAAGAATTAAACGGTCCACCCATTTGGAATATAGATCCGGTCGTTCTTTTTTGGCTTGAGCGGCAGAAGGTGTAGTCGCAAATTTGTTCAAGACCATCTCAATGTGCTCTACTGCCTCCTCGAAGTACCCTAAAACAGCCAGTTCTTCCCCACGCAATAGATAAGCCCGAGCAGCATCTACATCAACTTCCTTTTTCAACGGTGAGGATGGGAACCTTTTAATGAATGCCTGATAGGTCTCGATGGCCTGCTCATATTGCTTACCTTCTAGCAAGGAATGTACCCAATTTTGATACAGCAGTTGCAGATTGTTGTTCACCTCGACAGGTGATCCGCCTCCATCTGCCAAGTATCGCAGCGCAGAATTGTAGTATGTCAACGCATCCAGATACTCCCCTCCACTTTCCATCTGTTTCGCCCAATCCACATACACCTCAGCCATCTTCAATTGCACGGTCTTTTTTTGTAGGGACTGAGGATATGTAGCGAGATAATCAGAATAAGTTTGAATCGCATTCTCATACTCCTGGTTTTCATGAAAGGCGTCAGCCTGCAACAGCAGGGTTGTTTCTGCCATCAACGCTTCTGCTTGAGGAACACTCTGATGGAGCGAAAGCTGATAAAAAGTAGTCAGGCGTTTCAGGTAAGCGTGTGCCTCCTTAAAACCTGCTTGAGCATAATAATCCTGTGCGACGCGCCAGGTAGCATCAGCCCCATTTTGATAGAGAGCAAACCCGAAGACTTCCACTGCGAGAATGGTCAGGGCTATCAATATCATCATCCAGGGTTTGGATTGAAATAAGCGGGGAAGGTCAAATTTTGTCTTCTGCGCCTGCCTCCAACCATCCACACCCATCAAAACGCTGTAAGTGATGAATAGGAAAACCCACAAAGTGGGTTGATGGGATGACCGACTGAGGTAGGCAAAAATGGTTAAAATCAATAAGCCAGCAAGGAACATAGCCCAACGGCGGGTCTTTTTCAAAAATAGATACCCAAGTCCCAACCAAGTCAAATTTAGGGCTCCAATCCCTACCTCATCCCATTTGATTATTTTTTTGTCTGACATGCACCTTTGCTCCTTTACCAATTTTGACTTTTTGAATTATATCTTTTTTTCAAATTATTCAAGACAACCTTTATAGGATTCCAGGTTATGGGGAACAATAGCAGTCTTTAATATTTGATAGCCCTGAGGGTACCTAGGTGATTCTCGCGAAATTAACCATAATTGGTTACTTGGCTGAAATGAATGGAGAGTTCCTTATTTGACTGGTTCAGCGATGACAAACAGCCTGCCCCACTCGCGGTTCTCCCCCTCGGCGATGCAGGTCTGCAGCACCAGGTGATGGTCGCCCATGTAGATTTGCTTGAACACCTCACTGGCGGAATAAAGCCGATCGTCCTCCAGGTCCTGCAGGCGGCTGCGCGAACTGCGTGGGTTAAGTGCACGGAAGCGGCGGATGCGGACCACCTGATAGGTGTGTGCGCCACCGCGGCTATCCAACAGGTGCACTTTGTCTCCCGGCTTGAGGTCAAAAAAGTGCTTGCCTGCCAGGTAGTTGTGGGCAATCAGCCCCACGTTGCCATAGCGCCTGGGCAGCTGGAAGGAGGTCAGCACGTTCTCGCGTGCTGAAATGAACCCTGCCCTCCCGCTGGGCTGGTCCTCAATGCGCAGGTAGCGGATGCCCTCCAGGTAGACGCTGCGCACGTCCAGGGGCGCCTTAGCGGATGAATTGGTGTCAGATCTCCCTTCAGCGGTGGTCATGGCTCTCTCTTTTGGTTTAATTATAAGCCAAGCATTGGGTACCAGAGGTTATTGCGGAGCGCCTCTTGCGAAGTAATCCCTTAACTAGAGCAGCTAACCTCCTCCGAAAGGTCTTTTTTTTGCTCTAAACAGCGTCTCCATTAGACTAGGGTTATGATTTTTTTTACTGAACTAGGGCTAAATAAGTATACGGCGTCCCGCAAGGAAAATTTAACCAATGAAAGAGACCCAGCATGATCGTTCGGTCAATCCTTTATTGTTACAAAAAGAAACCTTGACAAAGTCATAATCGCTGTCTACCTTTTTATCCTCTCAGCGAACCCATACAGCGGCACCATGGTGAAGCATGACCTGCTGATTGAACATCAGCCCAATATTTTGTATAATATTTATAGTCAAGACTGTAAGTGAATACAGAAGGCGATGAACGGGTGCCTGTATGTGGTCGCTTAACCTGGCGGCAAAATCATCAGGGGAGGACACCCACGAGCCAATAGCGAAACCGATCGAAGTTATCAGATCGGTGTTTTCTTTATACAAAGGAGGTGTGAAATTTGAAAAAATTAAACTTCAGGCTAATTGGGAAATTCCATATTTTATAAGGAGTATTTGAACATGAGTACCATATTGAAAAGCAAGTATCTTAAGTGGGGCGCGGCGCTTTGCGTGGCGTTCTGCCTAGCATTGCTGCTCACCAGCCCGGTGCACGCGGAGGGTGAAACACCACCCGAACCCGTGCCAACTGAAGAGGTGACCGTCAGCGAGGCACCGCCCACCCCTGAAGTGCCACTGGAGAATGAGGTATTACCAGTGGAAGCGACAACGCCTGTAGAGGAAATTGCATTGACAGAGAGTGAGGTGGCAGCGGCTGAACCCACAGTGGCGGAAACCCCACTGGAGGTCAGCGATGCCCTGGTATTAGCCGAGGCAAGCGGAGTTACGCTGGTGCCATCCGGAGGCGACCCGTGGTTCAAGGTGGGCACGGTCACCTACCGCTTCATGAAAGTAGGTGGTTGTGCACCTTACTGGCCGAACACACCTACCAGCATCTGCACCGAATCCGCCACGCCTATCTCGGCTGCCATCAACGCGGTGGCCGGCGGGCTGCTACCCACTGACCGCAAAATCTATGTGGAGGCGGATACCTACACTGAAAACATAACCATCGATGGGGGTGCCACCCCCATCCTCAAGCAGCTGAACGGCTTGGTCGGGGCTGGCTCGGCCAATACCACCATCAACGGTGATATATTTGTCAATCAGTCAGCGGTTGGCTTTACCCTGACTGGCTTCACCATCAACGGCTCGCTTATCATCCAGGATGCCATTGGCTTGGTGAAACTGACCGACCTGGATGTGCAGAACGTCGTTGGTACTGGCATCCAGGTGAACACGACCGGTTCAATCGAACTGAGCGGGGTGGAATCCAGCAACAATGACAGCAGCGGTGCGTCTCTCAGCAGCACCGGCTCGACCGCTTACACGGTCAAGCTCACCAACTGCGAGTTTGACGATAACAACACCAGCGGCAACAAGCCTGGTCTGGCCATCGTCGCCAGCGGGGCGGTCACCTTGGACGGCGTCAGCGCCAGCCGCAACCGCGGCAACGGCTTATGGATTCAGAGCTTCCTCAACCTGACGGTCAGGAACAGCCTGTTCAACGGCAATTACGCCGACCCGAACGACTCAAATTGGGGTCATGGCGTATGGGTCGTTGCCAACACGCTATCACCCGTCACCCTCACCAACGTAATGGCGAACTCCAATGAGTATCAAAATATCTACATCATCACCAAAGGCAGCGTAACCGCCACGGATATCGAGGCGTGCAGTTCGGAAAAAAGCAGTGGGATGTATATCGATAACAGCACCGGTCTCAGCTCTGCCGTGGTGACGGCCACCCGCGGGGTATTCAGCAACAACAAGTATGCTGGGCTAGAGGTCTATTCCAAGGGCAATATCACCGCATACAACCTCATTGCTGAAAATAACATTAACGGCAGTGGTGTCTATCTGGATAACTGCCTGTGGACCGGCAGCACCTGCCAGGGTATGGGTGTTGTCACCCTGGGTGGGTCGTTCATTGGCACCCGCATCAACTATTTTGGGCAGAACGGCTACATCGGCTTGGAGGTCTACTCGCGGGGCAACGTGACCCTCAGCAACCTGGATGCCTACGATAACGCATCCCATGGGGTGTATGTGTACAACTCTTACAGCACCTCCATTGGTAATGTGACAGTCAACGTCACCGCCGCCAACTGGGTTAACGGCTTTTGGGAGAACAGCCGCGATGGGCTGCATATCGAATCCGATGGCAATATCCTGGTGAGCAAAGCCAGTTTTGACCAAAACGATAATTACGGTGCCTACCTCTCCAACGCCGGCGCCACCACACCCAAGACGATAACGGTCAGCGACAGTAGTGCCGTAGGGAACAAGCGCTCCGGCCTGTATGTGCTGGCTTCTGGCAACATCACCCTGAGCAACAACCCCGGCTTTTGGGAGAACGGCGATTGGGGCGGCAGCGGGGTGAGTCTCTACGCCTCGCTGGGCAACGTCAGCATCATCGGCAACAGCAGCCAGCCGACCGAGGTGTATGAGAATTCCGGTGGATATGGGTTGTATATTGACGTCTATGGCGCGGTGGCTCTTAATTACGTCAATGCCTGGGAGAATGGCAGCATGGGCGCCTACATCAATAACAGCAACACGGTAGTGCGCACAGTCAGCGTCAGCAATTCGAACTTCTGGGATAACTCCGCCAGCGGGCTGGAAATCTACTCGCTGGGCAGCATCACCCTCTACAACGTCAGCGCTCATGACAACTGGAGTTACGGTGCTGTGCTGGATAACTGCATCGAATCCAGCGGGGTCTGCACCGGCTCGGGCAACGTGAGCATCACTGCCCCCGCTTACAAAACAAACAACTTCAGCCGCAATGATCAAAACGGGCTGGAGATTTACTCCCGGGGCATCATCTCGCTCACCAACATCCTGGCGGAATCTAATGACCAGTATGGTGCCTACTTAGTTAATGCCTATGACTACCAGGTGGGCAGCCTAACCTACAAGTCTTCCGCTGGGGTGACCCTGACCGCCACCGCTGACCAGTTCAACTCCTTCTCCTACCATGCGGTCAACGGATTGTATGTGGAATCCTACGGAAACATCTCTGTGGCACGGCTCTATTCGGAACATAACAGCGGGTGCGGGGCTGTGTTGATCAATACCGGTTCTATGACGCCCAAAACGGTCAGCGTGACCAACGGCTGGTTCAACCACAACTACGATGACGGCCTGCGAATTAGAGCCAGCGGGGGTATCATCCTCAGCGGCGTGCAGGCAAATGATAATTCACACTGGGGTGGCACCCTGTCCACCTACCCAGTGACGGTCTATGAGTACGTAGGCTGGGTCAGTGATTACTGGTCCTTCACCGCGACTTCCGACACCACCATCACCATTACCCTGAGGAGTGATGATTTCTACCCTTCAATCTCTGTATACAAAAGCGGCGGAGGTTCCTGGTTTGACACTAATGACCCCTGCCGCCAGTACGCCACTGTGGATGTCCCTGTAACCAACGGCTCTGATTACATCATTGCAGTCTATAACAAGTACGGCAGTGGTGCATACCTGCTGGAGGTGGATGATGCCAGCCACAGCAACCCCTACGACCCGGATGTGCACGGTCTAGACTTGGTCTCCGACAGCGGCGGCTTGACCATCACCAACTCAGCCCTGGTGGGCTATGGTGCGGATGCCCACCAGAATAGCGTGGATGGTGTGAATGCGTCCGTCAACGGCCTGGTCAGCCTGGCTAAGGTGTATGCCTCGCAGAACGGCTCGAACGGCCTGTATGTCAATGATACCATTGCTCCCAGCGCAGCGGTGACCATCAGCGGCGCCTGGCTGGATGAGAACTACAAACAAGGCGCTGAAGTTTTCACCAATGGCTCCGTCACCTGGATCACGGGCAGCGCCAGCGGCAACGGCGCAGCAGGCTTGCTCATCACCAATAAAGGCACCATTACCCTCTCCGGGCTGAGCGTTTCTGGTAATGGCAGCCAGGGTGCCTCTGCGGATAACTCAACCGCAGCCACCGCCCTGGGGGTAAGCATAGCCAACAGCACCTTCAACAACAACCAGGGCACCGGTCTGGAAATAGATACCAGGGGTAATATCATCCTGACCAACGTGAACGCCTCGGGCAACAGCCTGCAGGATGCCTACCTGGACATCACCGCCCACGGCGAAACCCAGCAGGACCACCTGGGTGACTACAACGAAACTGACACCTGGTGGTTCCCCTACGACGCCAGCCTGGGCTCCATCCCCATTGAGGTGGATAGCGACGGTTCCTTCACCCCCTGGCTGGATCTCTACTATTACTCCAACGGTTACAGCTATTACTATGGTGACGATCACCCCTCCAGCGGCACACATGCCTCTTACAACCTGAATCCTGGATTTAGCGCGTTGTTCTATGCGCTGGTCAGCGGCGGAACCGGGCATTACGACATCTCCATCAATGATACGCCAAATACCTACTGGGACGATACACCCTATTACTCCGGTGCTGATCTGGATAACTGCTTGTGGAACGGCAGCGCTTGCATCGGTACGGGCAGCATCACGGTTACCAGCACAGTACAGAATTGGTATAGCGGCAACAACAACTATGGGCTGCTCATTAATTCGAAGGGGGCAGTCAGCCTGACCAACGCCAACGCCAACGCCAACGGCGCCCGGGGTGCTCACATCGATAATGTCTACGGCACCGCCGCGGTCACAGTGCGCAGCGCTAGCGCTACCACCCGCAGCACATTCAACCATAACACCTACAGCGGGCTGAAAATCGATTCTAACGGCGTGATCACCCTGGCTAACCTGGTCGCCAGCAGCAACAGGCATTATGGGGCTGACCTGGATACCTCTCTCACCACCTCCGCTGCCATCAGCATCAGCAACTGCCGCTTCAACAATAATACGTATTACGGCTTGAGCACCCATGCCAGCGGTGCGATTACCCTGTTTGATGCCTGGGCGGTGGGCAATCTGCAGTTTGGCTTATACCTGGATAACTCAAATGCCACCTACACCCCGGCCGTCACCGCCAGGAAGATTACAGTGATGAACAACACCTGGACAGGCCTGTACGTGCAGTCGCGCGGTCTCATCACCATCGATAATGTGCTAGCGCAGGGTAATGGCGGCAATGGTGCTTACCTGAATAACGATTATGCGGGTGCCACAGGCGGCGTCGTCATCAGCAGCGCGTACGGCGAGAACCGCTTTGAGAACAACGCCTACACTGGTCTCCTTGTGACCTCGCGCAAGGCCATCAGCGCTACGCGCATCACCGCCCAGGGGAACACCAACAGCAGTGGGGTTACCTTTGAAAACTGTAGCTGGGATGGTGCGAACTGTCTGGGCAGCGGCAACGTTACCTTGACCTATGCCAACCTGCGCAATAACGGATACAACGGCTTGAATGTGTACACCAACGGCTGGGTCAGCCTGAACTACGTTTCCAGCCTGAACAACGGTGAGGGGGTCGGTAGTGATGGTGCCTTTCTGTACCTGTATCAGGCGTATATCCTTACCACTGGTTACCCGGTCAGCATTTTCAATAGTTTCTTCCAGGGCAACGAGGGTAACGGCCTGGATATTTACCTCAAAACACCCGCTACACCGCCACCCTACAAAGGACCCTATATTTACAACACCTCCTATATGGGCAACGACAGCGACGACAGTGGTGACAAGAATTACAGGTTAACATATTATTAGCGCAAACACATAAAATCTTTCCATTCAGGGCGGCACCTGCCGCCCTGAATTATTTAACGGTCATTGCCAATGCAAGTGGCGGCTTGAAAAGCCACCCTAAGCATACAAATCGTAGGGCTGAATTGTCGCTGCAACCTGCATGGGTTTTTCAATAATATCTCCTCCCTCTCTTAGGGGGAGGTAAGGTGGGGGTGTTTACACACTTCCCTCATCCAATCCCATCGCCCCCAACTCTTTTTTCGGCAACCTCCTCAACGTCCTCATGCTGTTCATCTGCGTAGTTAGATGCAGCAGCGCCGGCAAATCTCCCAGGAACCAGTTATGGTCCACAAACGTCCTGATGCCCGGGCAGCGCCCTTTTTGTGTGTACTGCCAGAAGGTCGCCCCCAGCCATGGCCACAGCGTGCCGGGCATCAACCCGCCCCACTGCGCCAGCCACAGCGGATAGCCCGCCGCCCATGCGGCATTTTCGAACCTCTTTTCAATCATATACGAGCGCCAGAATCCCCCCGAGGTGTAAATGATGCATTTCACCGGGATTTCCTGCTCAAAATACCCCAAAAATGCCTGCACCTGGGTGCTGAGCTCCTTACCCCATTTGCCCGAGAGTTCCAAATCAATCACCGGGGGCAGGTCTGGTGGATACTCATGGATGAGTTCGGCGAAAGCCATCGCCTGCTCATAAGGTTGGATGTGCGTTCGGTAAAAGAGGTAAATGCCGAAAATCACGTCGTTATCTCGGCAGCCCTTCACATTGGCCTCCAGTTGAGTATCTATCCACGGCCGGGTGGTTTTGGGCAGAAACTCCATACCCTTGATAAAGGCGAACCCGCAGCCGGCTTTTTTGACTAGCCGCCAATCGATATCCAGTTGATAATGAGAAACATCAATTCCAGGAATCATTTCTACTCCTTTTTAAAATCCTTTGTCTAATTCCTCCAATGGGTCCCTGCAACGCACCACCAGCGTTTCCCCCGCTATGCGCCAGTCCTTCTCATCCAGCACCGCTACCAGCGCTGCGGAAATCAATAAATCATCATGCACCAGCTCGCCATCCCGCGGGTCGCGCTTGCCGTCCGGCACCCCCCAGCGCACCGTCTTTTGCGGTCCGGGCAGAATCGTGAACTCGCAAAAAGAAACCTGACGCCAGAACTCTGCCTGATAGGCATATTGCTGTGTCGCCGCGCCCTGCTCTTCGCCTTGCGGCTGCCTTTGGTGGTCTTTGAACCTCCCGGAGTCGATGATGCCCAGGAATTTCCAACACAAATCGCTCTTGCTGCGCGTGTTGAACTCAAAGGGTACCACTTTTTCTCCCAGCGCGGCACTCAAAAAGCTCGCTAGCCCAGCCCCCACGCCGGTGGCATCTACCACCAGCCAGCGCACGTTGAAGGTTTCGGCGATGGATAGGATCTGGGCATAAAGCGTGGAGTGCTTGACACCAACCCATTCCCGGCGGTGGACAACCCGATAGATGGGCTTGTGGATGAGCGGGTCGTTAACGCTGCTTAATTCCACCTCAAAGACCGTCAGCGCGGTACTATCCCTGCGCGGGTTTGCCGCCCCCTCGACACCATTTTTCTCAATATCCACACTGACCGCCTCATCCTCGCCAGCTACGTCCAGCGTCAGGCAATAAGTGCCCTCCGGGTTCGGCTGTGCGCAGCAGGGGTGGTTGCCCTGCATTAGAACTACTCGCTCAGGCGGGAAAAGCCCGCCCTCGGCGTCAATCTCCTCACTAAAATATTGGGTTTTCACCATCGGGTGCTTGCGCCCAAGCCGCGCCACCTGTTCCGCTACAAACCTGCCGTACTCCGGTACTTCACGGGCAACCTCCTCCGCGCTCAACACAAAGCACCTTTTCTTTCCATCCTGCTTTTCACGCTCGCGGGCGTTTTGCAGTTCCCTCGCCAAGAGCGTCCGGCTCGTCCAGGCCGTCCCCCAAAATACACGCGTGGCGTTGGTAGAAGCGCACATAGGGGCGATTTCCTTGTCGTACTTGGCAATTTCAACATCCTGGGCTTCGTCCACCTGCAGCAACAGCGATGCCGTTGCCCCTACGATGTTGGCTTTCTTCTGCCCGGAGAAGAACAGCATCCGCGCACTCTCGAAGCGGTAGATGTAACCGCTTTCCTTGCGGTATTGATGCCGCGTCAGCGCGTTTTCCTTCAGCACCCGTTCCAGCCGCCTCATCGCGTTCAGTGTCTGCGGTTTCCACGTCGGGCTGACCTTGATCAGTTCGGCCTGGCTTAGCGCGTAAAGCACCAGCAGGTAGCATTCCAGCTGCGCCTGCATCTCGTTCTTGCCCGATTGGCGCGGGAAGATCACCACGAAGGTCTCCCCCGCCCTGGTTCGCACGCTCTGCACGATGGCCTGCACCACCTCCACCTGGTACTGCCTCAGGTGCAGGTGGCTGCACTCTTCAATGAACAATACCGGATCACTGGTCAAGCGCTTAAGCAGCGCCACCAGGATTGACCTCTTCTGCGTTTTGCTTTCCATGCCTCTTGCCTGCCTCGCGCCCCTTTTCCACCCTGCGCGGGCTCACTGCCTGCCTCCCAGCCAGGCGGCGATGGAAGCCGCGATCAGCGTCAGCGTCGCTTGCAGCGCCTGCACCAGTGTGGCGGTCGTCTTCAGCGAAATCACACTGTCATCCACCGTGCGGATGCGCTTCTCGTGGTCCTGCAGTAGCTCGCGCACCTGAGCCAGCTCAATTTTGACCGCCGCCAGCCTTTCTTCCTCCAGCCTCTGCTGGTAGCTCACCGATTGCTCCAGCCGCTTTAAACGTGCCTCGCTGCCATCTTTGAAGCGCAGCAGTTGTTCGGTGAGCAGTTGTATTTTTGCTTCTTCCATATGCATTTTGCTCCTGTAGCGCCGCCATCAGCGCTGCATGCAGTGCCTCAGGTGGGATGCTGTTCAAATTCATCGTGCACCTGGCTCAGCGCCTCGCGCAGCGCGCTGCTGAAAATAGATTCATCACCCCCACTGATCACCTTCTGCGTGCGCAGCAGGTTTGCCAGCTGGCTGGCAGCCCTGCCCAGCGTCGCCAGCGAGCGCGTCAGCTGGTCCAAATCCAGTTCTTCCTCACTGGAGCGCTCAAACACACGCCGGATCACCACCCGGATGAGAGCAATTTCATCTTGCAGTCCATCCAGCAGCGCCACGTCCAGGTCATCTGTTTCGATGTTGCGGAACCGCCGCGAGTAAAAGCCATGTTTCAGCGCATTGGTATTGCCCGGTTGGGCTCCGCGTGTGCGTGGGTTGACCTTTTCTTCCATTTTTTCTTTCGTATGTTTCATGGCTGGCCCGGGCAGGGCGAGGGCTCATCCGTCATTTTGAGGAGTGCAGCGACAAAGCAAACCGCAGGCATTACCAGCGCGCAAATAGTAACAGCACCATTTTGTCTTGTCACAGGGCACTCATCCAATAGTGGATACGAGATTCATCTTATTCACCGTCGCCCATGCCCGGCAGGTGGGTGTTCATTCAGCTCACCGCCAGCCATCCATAAAACAATTGTTCTATTGATTTACAGCATACAACCATGCTCACCCCCTTTCAAGCTGTCATTTAAGGAATATCCTCAATTCCCACCCCTTAACTTTGCTCCAAACTGCGTCCTCGCAGGCGTTGTCCTATTTATCCCACCACAGGGACGCATTAGGGAGCCATAAACCCGAACGACTTCAGTAGTGAGTGAATGATCTCCTCCAGTTACAGGTCACACAACCCTGATGGATACTTTTCTAAATGATTTTCAAGTTTGCCAGCTTTCCCATCACCAACGCAGCCCGCTCCGCAGGCGGCACGGCAAGCACCCGCACCACGTCATAACCAGGCGCGCGGTAATCCCGAACATGCCACTCATCCAGGAACACTGTAGTCTTTTCATCCTCGTACCTGACCCCCATCTGGTGTGAAAGGTATGTATCGGTATCTGCCAGTTGTGCCAGTTCAGGTGCGCTGATGACCACCATCAGGGCGGAGCACACCACATCTTATTGAATTAACCTGCCGATCCAATCACCGAGAAAATAAGAGATGGCAACCACGGACGTGGCTAGCGCCAGGTGCTCAGCCATCACCTTCAGTGGATTTTCATGCACTGATTTTGCCAGCAGATAATTGAAGACCATTAATAAAAGAATTCCCCAACCGATACCCCAATAAATGGCAGTACCCAAAGGAAAAATCAGGAAGAAAGGCACAAAGCTCAGGATGGAGCCGCCCACTGAAAGGAAGGTGTACAGGGTGCTCAGCCATACTTCCTTCTGGTTATGCACTGCTTTGCCCTTTTCCAGCTCGGCTTCCTCGCTCATATGCTGCCCGGCGCCATCTGCTAGCCCATCGGCGATGGCCATGGTGATGATGCTCGCCACCACCGCCAGTTTGGAGTTGGTGGCCGAGTACATGCCCACGAACATGCCCAGAGTGGTAATCACCCCCGAAGTGATTCCAAAGGAAAGCCCGCTGACCAGCTGGTGGTTTTGCTCCTCTTTATTTTTCTTTTTCATTCAACCTCTCCTATCCCATGACCTTCTCTGTAGGATATACAAGCGCTAATTCTACTACCATCTCATTAAAATAGTTCAATATCTCATTGGTGTATGGTATAAGCACTGCCCGCATACCAGCAGTATCTCACCATCAGCCGCCTTTTCATCCTGAGTGAGATTCAGTTCAAAATATTTTTATGAGTTAAATGCTGTGGAACATAATGTCCTGGCTACAAAGGATACTTGGCTGCGCATCACACTAAACATGCATACGGTACTTTCCCGGCGTTGACAGCACAAAATTTTTCAAAAAATGCTATGATGTATAGAAAGCAAGAAAGGATGGACGTGAAACCCTTTATAGAAAAGTACAGGTTTGGCTCTCTCATCATCGCTGGGCAGGAATATACACACGATGTGTACATCAATCTGGCAGGCGAGGTCAAAAAACGCGAGAAAAAACTCTCCAAAGCGCTATATGGAACCTCCCACAAGATTTCACGGGCAGAAGCGGAACACATTTATCAGCAGGGCGCAGAACTGCTCTTGATTGGGTCCGGTCAATTCAATTCTGTGAAATTGAGCCCGGAGGCTGCCCAGTTTCTGAAGGAAAACCACTGCGCGCTACGCATTGAACCCACGCCCGCAGCCATTGAGTTCTGGAACAGCAGCAGCCAAAAGATGATCGCGCTTCTTCACCTCACCTGTTAATCGTCCTGGTCAGCAGCTCGCCGGGTAATGTTCTCGCCTCATTACTCATTAGATTCAGGCGTCGTCTCGCAGCTACTTGCATGGGCATTTCGATAATATCTCCTCCCCCTACGAGGGGAAAGGAGGGTGTCATCACTTCATGCCCCAGCTTGCATTTTCGCAGGTGCTACGATATGTATCCCACTGCAGGGACGCGGTGGAGGTTCATAGGAAATACCCGTTCAACGCAGCATCCAGCCGCAGCCGGGCAAGGCATACGCAGTGAACCGCATCTCATCCGGCATGGCGAGGAGCAACGCGATGAAGCAATCTCCTATTTACTTGCAGCGAAGCGTATGCTCATCCCTTTGTTGTCATCCTGAGCGCCCGCAGGGCGCAAAGGACCTTATGGGGAGTTTCACTCGCGTGGTTTTTCGTAGCGACCTATATGGGTAGAGAGCGAAGATACCTGCTAGGCGCAACATTAAGTCGCAGCCGAGTATGTTATCCATCACTTGCATTAATTCTCCAAATCACTATAATGAATGGTGAATATGTTTGAAAGGAGGTGTGCCAGAGCGTACTGATTATCCCTCAGGGAGGGGCAAACCTGAATCAACTTGATTTTTCACAAAAACCCCAAATCGTACTCATCAATCCAATAGTATTCAAGGAGGAAGATATGAAATGTATCTGTAAATGGGGCAAGTGCCTGATGCCCATCCTGATGGTCATGGCTCTGGTGCTTGCCGCTTGCGGTGAAACACCCGCCCAAGTCATCAGCGCTGCCGTCCTACCCATGGGCGACCTCTTTAAGATTGTGCCCGGCTCCACCTTCCTCATGGGTAGCAAAGAGGGTGATCCCATGGCGCGCGATGACGAATTCCCTCAACATGAGGTGGTCCTAGGCACCTTCTTCATCATGCGCCGCGAGGTCACCAACATGGAATATCAAAAATGTGTCGAGGCCGGCATCTGCTCTGAGCCGCTGGTGAAGGAAGAAGGTCCCACCTCACTCTATCATGACCCGCAATATGGCACCTGGCCGGTAGTGGGCGTGGATTGGTTCCAGGCGCAGAAGTACTGTGAGTTCATCCACAGCCGCCTGCCCAGCGAAGCTGAGTGGGAGAAAGCCGCCCGCGGTCGCCATGCCCTGATTTGGCCTCATGGTGATGACAAACCTACCTGCGACCTGCTCAACATGGCCGGCTGCCTAGATGAGAGAGATACCCAGGAGGTGGAGAAATATCCGGATGGCGAGAGCCAGTACAAACTGTTTGATATGGCTGGCAACGTGCGCGAGTGGACCGCTGACTGGTACGACCCCAAGTATTACCAGGAAGAAATCCGCTTTTCCCCCATGGGACCTGAAACGGGCAAACTGAAGGTCACCCGCGGTGGCTCGTGGAATGACGGCGTCGAGGATGCGCGCAGCGCCGCCCGCATCCCTATGGACCCCAAGGAGCAGAGCGAGCTGGTCGGCTTCCGCTGCGTTTTTGTCCCGCCGAACACCTTCTCCCCCTTCTGCTCGCCATCCTACCGCACCTTCTGTGACCCCGGTCGCTATAAAGACGGCGGTGAACCTTGCATCCCCGAAGAGCAGAACGATTGTGGTGAGTATGCCATCGCCGGCTTTGACTGCCCCGTAAATGGCGTGCACACCATCCGCTTTACCGTTCCCGGCGGGGTGGCAGAAGACTATAATGTGGTCGTCGGTGCAGATGGCTTCAACTGCACCGGCAGCGGCGGCACGATTACCTGCACCGGTCCTGAACAAAATATGGGTCAGGATGTGACCATCACCGTCTGCGGACCGCCCCCCACCCGGGTGCAATATGCGGGCACTGATGAGGCAACGCAGACGACCACCGCCAGTCTCAGCAGCATCCTGCTGGTCAACTACACCAGCCCGTTGCTCAGTCTCTCCCCGGCGCAGTCCGCCATCGATGTGGCTTCCTACTGCCCGGATGGCTATCACCTGGATGAGGAGAGAGGCGAGTGCGTTAAGGATGAAGCCCGCAAACCCTGCCCGGACGGCTGGCACTATGAACAGAAATTCGACGAGGAATCGGGGCATGACGTGCTGGTCTGCGTGCTGGATGAAGCCATTGGCTGCCCGCCCGGCACCACCTACCAGGAATCGCCCAAGGGTTGCATCCCCACGGATGTGGAACTAGGCTGCCCGCTTGGCTATATCCTCACCGATGAGGAGACCTGCATCCCCGATTACATTCAATTGTTCATGTGCATGCTCGGTTATTGGTTCGATAAGGACCTGGGCTGTTGCGAACCGTTTGAGAACCGCTGCGCGCAGACAGGCACCTACTATGAACCCCTGGTGGAGGACTGCCTGCCCCAGAACCCCGGCGGCTGCCCAATGTGCACCTACTACGACACCATGCTTGGCTGCGTTCCCATCCCCGAATGTCAACCGGGTCAGGAAGGTGGCGATACCTCCAATGAGATTGTCCATATGACGCCAATCAACTGCTTCGGAGACGATGTGAATGCCGCTGGTGAGTGCACACCTCCGCCCGGCGTTCAGTGCGCCAATGATTACGTCCCTGTCACCGACCCGCTCACCGGTGAGATCAATTGCGTCCCCTTCTATGGTCCCGGCAGTGGCTGCCCAGAGGGCTATGCGCTCGACCCGCGCACCTTCTGCTGTGTTCCGCTGGATGACCCCTGCATTGACCTGGAAGGTGTTCAGATCTTAGCCAGCACAGAAACTGACATGGTAGATCCCTTGCGGCATTTGTCCTATGGGGTTAACGAAGATCTAAATTTCAACCCCTACGGCGGTGACTGCGAGAATCAAGAACAGGTGAATGGCTGCCCGCCCGGCACTGTGCCGAGCGAGTATGGCTGTACGGATGAACAGGGCGGCGGCACCGCACCCAATTGCCCTGAGGGCTGCATCCCCGGCACCCAGGATTACTGGAACTGCTACTGCCCACCCGTCGGGACCAGCAATTGCCCGACGGATGACGAATGCTGGGAGTGGAACGAACAGGGCATCTGCCGCTTCCTGTGCGGCGATGGTCAGCAGAATGGCTCGTCATTCAACCCCTGCGACGACCCCTATGAGCAGGTCTGGATCCCGGAACTGCAGATTTGCTTCCCCATTGGCGATGACTGCTGCGCCCCCGGCTACGACTGGAGCGCCTACTTTGGTCGGTGTGTACCCATTGTGCAGAACTTCACCCAGGTGCCCGAAGGTGTGCAGTGCGCGGAGGGCTACGAGCTGGTGGATAACCAGTGCCTGCTCACCAGCCGCCGCAACCCTGAGGAATGCTGCTGGACTATCACTGTGAATGTGCCGCTGTGCTATGGCGGCTGCGAGGTGGGCTACACCATGGTTGGCGGTCGTTGCGTTAAACAGGAGCAGCAGCCAACAGATTCCTGTGCAGCAGCCACTTGTGGGTATACAAGTGAATCTGAATGTAGACAGGATAAATGTTGTACGTGGGAGAACCAAAGATGCCATAAAATACATTAATCTCGGTTAATATTTTAGATTTAGCCCCCGTTTAATAATAATCCGGGGGCTTTTTTTATGTTGTCATCCCGCTCACCCTTATCAACACTCCTCCCCTCTCATGAGGGGAGGGTGAGGGTGGGGAGATTAACCGTCATTGTAAGAAGCATCGCGACGAAGCAATCTTTTACTTAATTCCGTAGGGCGGGATTATATCCCGCCGCACAAGCGTAAAGGGACATAAGGGGGAGGTTGGGTTGGGGTCATCATATTTTGATTCAGTCTGCGTCTCATAACTACCGGCATAGCCAGGTAGAGGTGATACCCGCTCGGCGCAACATCAGGTCGCAGCCGAGCAGGGCACTCGCCGTCATTGGCACCTGCCTTTGCGAGTAGGGCAGGTTTTCAACCTGCCACGTTCTCTCCCCTCTTCAGAGGGGAGGTTGGGAGGGAAGTGTTCGTGCGTCGGTCACTCATCGCTGAGTGACACCACCTCTTCTTAATGGGTATAATTACCCCTGACCGGTGATTTTCTTGTTACTCCTTTTTTCTTCCCGGTGACTTGCCATTCAAGATTATCACCGGTTCATTTGTTTATTTTGTGATCGTAAAACTCACCGATCCCACCACAGTAGTGCTCCCCTGCGGCACCACCTCCAGCCTGTACTCACCGGTCTGTGGCGCTTGGTCACCGAACTGCCCGCAGGCGGTTGCCTGCCCGCCTCCCGCAGTCCGGAATGTGGGACCAAACTGATGCTGGCTGCCATCCGGGAAGGTCATCAGCAGGTTGAAACTGACTACCTCCTCCTGGGCTGTACTCACCCAGAAATGCACCTCTTTGAAATCTTTGACGCTGAAGCTGGTGATTTGTTCACCTTGCGGGTCATCTTTCATGGTGAGGTAGACCTGCATGGGTTCGATTTGTTCCGGGTTGGTAAAAGTGCCGCCTTCTTCCCCCAGGGAAGAAATGCCCTTAGATAACGCCCCCGATAGTGACTGCAGTACCCCCGTTGCACCACTGAGCACCTGACCCCCGAAGACGATGCCGATCACCAAACATACTGCCAGGACCATGGAAATCACACCCAGGCAACCCAAGCAGCCTGCAATGTAGGCTTTAATGCCGTGATGGATTAATTCTTTCATAGCTCATCCTCCTTGGTTGTAACCCATAAAGAAAAAGTTCACCATCAGTATAGCCAATGTTCACCTAAAATACAATTACCTGTTTAATTTTGTTCTCTATGCTTTCACATAAAATTGGGTCTGTTGGAAGCAAGAGAGGCAGGGTGTTGCCCTACCTGTGTGGTCGTATCAAAATCCTTAAACACCCGCAGTTGTTGGTCACTCATCCCTGAGTGACACCACCCTTTTGCTCCAGGTGGCATCTCGTAGCGACCTGCACGGGCAGCGCTTAGTCCGTCATTGCGAGTAGCATAGCGACGAAGCAATCCCTTACTTGAGCGAAGCGAACCGATAGAGCAGTACGAAGGTTAATCATGAAAGATTGCTTCAATTTGCAACGACCACAAGTTTCACAATGACCTGTTAGTCGCAGACCACACATCCCTGTGAGACATTATCCTTATCAAGCCCGAACGTGCTATATTGGGTAAAATAAATGAGACTTTATGAAATTCAAACTAATCATCCTTTTTTGCCTCTTAGCCCTCTCTGCCTGCCAGGCTCAGCCAGCCGCGCCCGGCAGCCCCACCCTACAACCCGCATCCACGCAGACCACCCCTGCTGAAACAACTCTCGCCCCATCAGAAATCACCCAAAATACCCCGGATCCTACCAATCCCCTTACCGGCCTGCCCGTGGCAAACCCTGCCCTGCTCAACCGCCGCCCGGTGATGATCAAGGTCTCCAACTTCCCCCGCGAGGGCCGCCCGCATGCCGGGCTGGCCTTTGCCGACCTGGTCTTCAACTACTACATCGGTGAGGGCACTGACCGCTTCCTGGCTCTCTTCTACGGGCAGGATGCCGAACGGGTCGGACCGGTGCGCTCGGGTCGCCTGGTGGATATTCACCTGGTCAGCCTCTACCAGGGCATCCTCGGCTTTGGTAGCGCCGATTACGACACCCGCGAGGTCATCTTTAACAATTTAGGTCGCCGCGCCATCGCCAACCTGGAAGCGCCCTGTCCCGCCTTCTGCGGCTCTGACACCCACTCGGTCATTGGTGTCTTTGCCAACAGCGCCGCACTGAGCGATTGGTATTCCCAGAACGCAGGGGATAACCAGCGTTATGACCTGAGCGGCATGACCTTTGATGAAACGCCCCCATCGGGGGGAAAACCCGCTACACAACTGACGGTGCTTTTCAACTACTACAACCGCGGGGAGTGGCGCTATGACCCTGAGAGCGGCAAATACCTGCGCTGGAACGAGGAGATGTTGGACGAGAGCAACTTCCGCATGGTCCCTTCGCTGGAGCGCCTCACCGGCCAGCAGCTGACCTTCGATAACCTCCTCATCCTCTTCGTGCAGTATGTCGAACTGGCGCCCAGCAAGCACGAGATTGAGGTGCTGCAGAACCTCACCGGCCAGCGCGCCCTGTTCTTCCGCAATGGTCAGTTGTTCGAGGGCACCTGGAAGGTGGGCAACCAGGATAAGCCCATCCAGTACTTCGACGCGCAGGGCAATCACTTCCCACTCAAGCCGGGCAACTCCTGGATATACCTGATGGGTTTGAACTCTTCTTTTGAGGAAAAGAGCCCAGGCCAGTGGGAATCCTTCTTCCTCTTGCCCTGAGAATTCAATAAGAGAAGTCCTCCCCCCCACCTCGGGGGAGGTGAGGTAGGGGTCACCTTTGATTTAGGTAGCACCCCCACCACCGCCCACATTGTCATCCTTGCAGAAAACTGTATCTTCTCTTTTCCTCCCTCCTCTGACCGAACACTGCATGAACAGTTTTTACTCATCTCCTCCCCTCTCTAGAGGGGGGGGGTTGGGTGGGGAGTTATTGTCTATATATCACAACCGAGCAAGCCATTAACGACCGCAGGGAGTGAAGGATCTCTTAAACACCCATGACTATCTGAGCAGTTTTCCTTTTATTTCCCCCCATCTCAACGCGTCCCGTATGCCCTGCTCAATGGATAGCTCCGCCTTCCAGCCCAGTAGCCTTAAGGCACTATCGGCATTGGTAAAGGCGCCAGCGGCATCCCCTGGTCGGCGTAGACCTTCAACCTTGTTAATCTCCTTCCCAATCACCTTCTCAAAAGCATTTACCAGCTCGCGCACCGTCACTCCCCGACCGGTGCCCAGGTTGATCACCACATATCTATCCGGCGGGTTCCCGGCACGCCGGAAGACACCCTCGAAATCCTCCACCGCTTTCACATGCGCCTGCGCCAGGTCCCATACATGGATGTAATCGCGGATGCCGGTGCCATCCCGCGTGGGGTAGTCGGTACCGGTGATGACGAACTGCTCCAGACGCCCCAACTGCACATCCACCAGCTTGCCCAGCACATGCGTGGGCTCATCCACCTGCAAGCCGCTGCGCATCTGTGGGTCTGCGCCAATGGGGTTGAAATAGCGTAGCGCAATTCCCTGCATACCGTAGGCGGCGCAGTAATCCCTGAGCAACATCTCCATCATATACTTTGTGCGCGCATAGGGGTTGGTCGGCTTTAGTGGGGCATCTTCCGTGACCATGAAGCCCGGCACTGAATCATAAATGGCTGCCGAGGAGGAAAACACCACCCTTAGGCAACCCAGCCTGTGTAGGGCGTGAAACAATTCAATCGATTTGCCCACGTTCTCGCGGTAATACTCATAAGGTTTTACAGTGGATTCCGGCATGACAATTAGCGCCGCACAGTGAATGGTGGCATAGATATCCGCATGTTCCTGGAAGATTTTCTCCACCAACCCATGGTCAGCAATGTCCCCTTTGTAAAAAATGCGCCCGCGGGTGAATTCCTCCCGCCCGGTGATGAGCGAATCTAAAATGATCGGAGTGTGACCCGCATCCAGCAACGCCGAGCAGATGGTGCTGCCAATATAGCCTGCGCCCCCGGTGACAAGGATTTTCATGGTTGCTCCTAATATGCCTGTATCGTGATGAATTATAGCCGTCCTCTGAGTTACGTGCTTTTCATTATGATTTTATAGACAACCTTGACAATAAAAAAGAGTACCAGCACCCAGAGGCAAATTACAAAGAGTGAAAATGCTGTGGTCAATCCTTTAATCTGCTGTGGGTCGCTGGCGCGTTGGCGGGCATCTGCCAGCACCTCCTTTGGTATTAACTTGAGTGCCAGCGAGATCCCTAACGGCACAAAGATCACATCATCCAGATACCCAAGCACCGGGATGAAATCCGGAATCAGGTCAATTGGGCTGATTAAATAAGTGACCACCAATGCAGCCATGATGCGTGCGTGCCAGGGGGTGCGTGGATCGCGGTAGGCAAAATAGAGCGCGGTGGTTTCGCCCTTAACCGCAACTGCTTTTTGTTTTAATGTGTAAAGTAAGGGCATGATCCGCAGAAATTATTTAAGTTTATGAGATAATGTGTCACCAATATGTCCCCCGGGATGAAGCTGATAGAAATCCTGCTCGCTAAAACCCCTGGCGCATGCCACGGCCATGGTCAGACCATCGCACAGCGCCTGGGTTGCTAGCGTGCTGGCGGATGGGGCATATTTAATCGGCCCAGCCTCTTCTACTACTCCGGTGGGCACCACTAGGTCCACCCCGCGCCCTAAGGTCGAATCGGGATTACCCACCAGCGCCACCGTCTTTGGTCCAATTTTTTTAATGTGACTGAGCAGGTGAGTGATCTCGCGCGTCTCCCCGCTGTGTGAAATAAGGACCGCAATATCATCCTTGGTGATCATGCCTAGGTCGCCGTGCGTGGCATCCGCCGCATGCACATAAAAGGCGGGCGTGCCTAAACTGGAAAGGCTACAGGCAGCTTTCTGTGCCACGATGTAAGATTTGCCCACCCCGATGAAAATCACCCTGCCTGAACAACCCTGCACCCATGTACATAATTGGTTGAAGCGATCATCCAGTATCTCAGTCAGATGCAAGACAGCACGCCCCTCATCCTCGATGACCTGCCTAGCGACCTCAAGATAATTAAAAGGTTTCAGCGACAAGTTCACCTCCATTCTTTGCTTTCAGCGACAAATTGTACCCCAACCAACCTTCTGATAAACAAAAAAGGCGTGCATTCATTGCACGCCTTTTGGTAGCAATTTGCGCAAACTAATTGCCGTAACCAGAGCCGCCCTGTCCGTCTGAGCCACCCTGCCACTGCTTGCCGTGTTGGCCGGGGTTGATGGTTTCTTCTGGCATGGGGGTTATCCAGGGTGGGTTCCAGCCACCTAAGCCGTCACCTGTGCCTTGTTGCTCTCCTGATCCGCCCTGCCCCTGGTTGGTCTGCGTTTGCTGCTGGTTTTGTGTTTGCGTGCGCAGTTGAGCCAGTTGGTCGATTGCCTCGTCCACCCAACCGATGCGGACTATCAACATATCTCGCACCCGGTTTTGGGCCATCTCTGCCTGGGGTGTCTGTCCGCTGTGCTGTTCCAGCATCAGGCGCAGCTGTTCTTCTATCCGCTGGCGCACCTGTTGTAAAAGTGGTTCTGCATTCTCCATTCGTCTGGCCGCTAACTCCAATGCTGTTCGTAAATGCTCCTCTAAACGCAGCTGCAGGGCATCCTCCGGTACCTCACCGTTTTCAAACATATACTGCAGTTCCGCAATGCGGCGGTCGGCCAGGTTTAATGCATACTCAAAACGGGCCTGGTCCCCAAACAGGAAATGGGTATACATATCTTCGCTCCAGGTCTTTACCGGGTAAAGCAAATCACCCGGCTGGCTGGATTGTGCCGCCACCACACCTATTCCACCTCCACCCAGCAGGAGGGAGGCAATCACGATCAGGCTGACAAGAAAATTGAACATGGGTGAATTCTCCTTTCGTAGAAACAGTGTTTGCCAAAATTTTGTCCATCCATTAAGACGTGGTTGTGGCATTTTGGATACGGCCAACGCCCGTGCCTCTGTCAGATATCTGTTTCTAGTTTCCATCGCCTTTTGCATCGGTCGGGTGGTTGCCGTGCGCAGCGATTGTAGAGCTTGCTTAACTCTTTCTTCGTCTAATCGTTTCATGTTTTACTCACTTAAAATACGTTTTAAGGTCTTCAGGCCGCGGTGCTGCAGGGCTTTGACCGCATTCACCTTCTTGCCCAGCGCCTGGGCAATTTCCTCATATTCCCATTCTTCAATAAATCGCAGTGTGATCACTAGGCGTTGTTCTTTGGTCAGGCGCTTCAGGGCTGTTCTTATCCGGGCTTGCTCATTCTTACCATCAATGATTTTTTCAATTGAAACCACGTCTTCACCAACTATTTCCTGCTCGTCCTCCAGCGCTTCGGGAAATCTTGCCCGGTAATGGTCGTGGATCCAATTGTGCGCAGTTCGATACAGGTACGCCTTGAGATACTGCACAGGACCTTTTCCGTCTTTGAGTGCTTTCAGCAAGCGTGAAAACGTTTCAGCCACACAATCCTCAGCCAGTGCCGCATCCCCTAACAGGCGATGGGCGTATTGAAAAATGCATGGACTGTACTCGTCGTAAATCATGGTTAACGCCTGCAGTTCGAATGCTCTGGCATTCTTCAGCAGCTCAACTTCATCGTCGATGCTCATTCTGCCATTCATTAAGACGCATTTCCTTTTAAAAAAATACGGGCGAAGGTGGATTTCAGTTTAACACATTCTTACCAATTTCATCCCCTTTTTACTCGAAAAGAGTATGCTATGATGATATACGCATGTCAAACACGAAAAATGTTATTCCCCTCAACGAGGAGGAGATCCGCTACACCTTCACTCCCTCCTCTGGTCCGGGTGGTCAGAACGTCAACAAAGTTGCCACCACCTGCCAGTTGCGCCTTGACGTGCGGCAATCCATCTCCTTGCCCGAGGAAATCAAATTGCGCCTGAACCAACTGGCTGGCAGGCGCATGACCCGCGAGGGGATCCTGATCATCGAAGCCCGCCGCTACCGCAGCCAGGAACGCAATCGTGAGGATGCCCGCCAGCGGCTGATCAAATTGATAGGTAAAGCCATGCAGACGCCCCGAAAGCGGATTAAGACAAAACCCTCAAAATCCTCAACAGAAAAACGCCTGCACAACAAGAAAATGCGTTCAATCACCAAAATTCAACGCGGGAAATATGGTGATCTGGATTGATTAATTGAACCTAATCGGCGTTAGTCTCACTCAATTTGGCCCGTATGGTTTTTCAGACAAAACATTAATACCTGTCTTCCAAAAGTTGCAATATCATGATTTTGATGAACATGATAAATACCATCAAATTTGATGAGTGTATGTTCTTCAGGAAGGAAAAAATTGATGAAATCAGTACAGTTTGTATCACTCGTAACAATCATGGCAATTGCCTTGATGGCTTGCAGCCCACGTTCACCAGCGGCAGGATCACCTTCTGGTGTCATCAAATCTTCCACTGATAATGCTGTTGAGATTTCCATCTCAGGTTTTGCTTTCAAACCGTCTGAAATAACTATCAAAGTGGGCGGTACGGTAACTTGGACCAACCAGGATAGTGCCGGGCATGATGTCAAAGCCACAGATGGTAGTTGGGGATCCGATGTGTTCACCAAAGGGCAAAGCTTCAGTATGATCTTTGACCAGGAAGGTGTTTATGAATATGTTTGCAGCTTGCACTCTGGGATGAACGGAAAAATTATCGTGACGAAATAACTCTTAATCATAAAAAGATGGGGGCAAATCGCCCCCATCTTGATCGGTTTGTAACGTAACTTAAAATTGATTTACGGATAAAGTTCCTGAAATTCCGGTAACTCGCGCAATGAATCCAAATCGCTGTCCTTTTTAGACCAGTCCAACAGGTCTGGGCGGCTTTGGAAAGATTCCTTTAAGCAGGCAATGGCCTTGTCTGGCATCCCATTCAGCGCGTAAAAACAGCCCAGGTTATATACCGCATTCGCATTCCAGATGGGGAAGACCTTGATTTTTTCGGTCATTGCCTCCTGCAGGCGTGTCGCCTCTGCCAGCTGTCCCTTCTTCACCAGGAATTCGGCAATGTGCGCCTCCGGGTGCCAGCACAGGTTACCGATCACCCGCTCGATCATTGTGCGCCCTTCCAACCAGGTGAATCTCTCTTTATCCTGCAGGTCCTCCTCACTAAATTCCTCCAACTTATTAATCAATGCCTGATACGTTTCTTCATGTTCGGCAAGTGCCTCTTCAAAGGGTTTCTCCATGTTTTCATACAACACCCCATCATTAACCTGATTGAAATAGTCGCCTGCCATAGGTATACGCTCCCCTTTAAGCGAGTTTTCCAGCTGGGTCAAAAAATGCTTACCCCAGAAGTTCAGATGGATGAGCAAATCCTTGGCTGACCAGCGCTGCAGGTTGCCCTTGGCTTGCTTCTCCTCTTCACTCAAACCGTGGATTAGGTTGATTAAATTTTGATGCGTGGTTTTTACCACGTCGAACATAATATCTTTCGTCGGTGTTAGTTCCATACAGATCTCCTAGTTACTTTTTTTACCTTATTGTAGCAAAGCTTGATTATCCGTCCATCCTACTGGAGTAGGTATTTACCAGCCACACTCCTCCCAAAATCATACCTCCTCCCAGCAGGGATGCCACGTTGAGGGGTTCCCCCAACACCACCCATGCCGCCAGCACGGTGACCAGGGGTTCCAGGTAGATGAACGCACCTGCCTGGGAGGCCGTTACCACGCTCAGCCCGTCATACCAGAACAGGTATCCCAGGGCGGTGCAGAAAATACCCAGGAACAGCACTGCCGCCCAGCCAGTTTGAGATAAATGAAGGACTTGCGCCAATCCACCCTGTCCGAGTAGCAACAATGTAGAAAATACCCAGCCAAAAAGGAGCACATAGAAGACCATGAAAAGCGCTGAATGCTTCTTTAGTACCCCACGTGACAGCACTGAAAACAACGCCCAGTTCGGCGCGCTGAGCAAAATGAGTATATCGCCCGGCACAAAATGCCGCCCGCTGAATAGACTCAGGATATCCCCCTGTGAGACCACCAGCAGCACACCCAGCGCTGCCAGTAGGATGCCTGCCAGCTGGACCAGGTTAACCTTCTCGTGTAGGAAAAACCAGCCCAGCATGGCGATAAAAATGGGAATGCTGGCTACAATCCAGGCCGTGGTGGAAGCCTGCGAGGTGACCAGCCCGGTGGACTGCAGCCATTGATGCAACGTGACCCCGATGAATCCCAGCAGCGCGAACTGCATGGCATCTCTGCCGCTGGGCAGGGCAAATTGTTTGCGCAGCAGCAGGATGATGAACATGAGCACCACCCCGATGAAAAAGCGCAGCCACACCACCACAGAGGGTTGAACTTCTCTCACCGCCAGCTTGGTGGCAATGAAGGATACACCCCACGCTGCCGTGGTGAAGGTCAGTTTGAAATAAGCTCCCCACACGACCTGATGGTAAATTTTTGGTTTCATTTACAAGATAAATCCCCTGCCGCTTCAACCCCTGTATGTTTATGGGCTTCCTGCAGGCAGGTCTTTTCCAGGTTTTTTGCCCACCTATACCGCAATGGCTTTTCAGTGTAATGCTTATCTTAAAACGATAGGTAAATGGATTACAAGCTGGGTCTATTTACCATTTCCCTTGAATGTAATCCTCCAATTGGCGGATAAAACTCTCCTGCTTGCTGATAATCGCCTTGACCACATCGCCGATCGAAATAAGCCCTACCATCTTACCCTCCTCCAGCACGGGCAAATGGCGCACGTGCTTTTTGGTCATGATCGACATGCACTCCTCGATAGTGCAGGAGGGGTGGACATAATATACCTTTGAGGTCATCAATTCTGTGACCGGGGTCTCCATCGCCTCTTTCCCCAGCGCTGCCGCCCTGCGGGCAAAATCGCGCTCAGAGAAGATGCCTACCAGTTCACCATCCTTTACCACCGGCAGGGCACCCACGCCCTTTTCCGCCAGGATTTTAAGCGCCTCTAGCACGTTGGCGCTGTAATCCACTGTCCACACATCTCTCCCCTTGGTTTTTAAAATATCAGTGACTGTCAGCATGGTTTACCTCCTTAAGTATTATTTCAATAAGATATTAACATACTTTTTATGGATTTCCATAATTTACTCAAACATATCTTATATAATCATACATAAATTTGTGAATAGGAGGAAGGTATGAGCCCATTAATGAGGCGCATGGTGCGGCGCGGTGTACGAGCCACTCGTAGGGTAATACGCGGTTCGGCCCTGATCGCCGGTTCAGCAGTAGCCTGGGCGATGATCGGCAGCATCCGCCTGCGTGAGGCAGATTTGGCACGTATTCGTGCTACCACTGGCAGGGACCCTCAGGAATTAAGCGAGGAAGAACTTAAAGAGCAAATGCGCAAATTGGGCATTAAGGAATTAAAAATAGACTGATCTAATGCGAGGTTAATCCGAGATTTCTTCTATACAGCGCACCAGCACCCTGCGCTTCTGTCGTGCGCGGCGGTGCTCAAAGATAAACACACCCTGCCAAGTGCCCAACGCCAGATGCCCATCCTCAACCGGTATCGAGAGATCCACACCGGTAATCACTCCCCGAATGTGTGAGGAAGAGTCATCCCCTCCCTCCAGGGTATGTGTCATCCAGGGCTGGTTTTCGTGCACCAGGCGCTCAAAAAATTCCTCAATATCCTCTTTGGCGCTCGGGTCATAGCTCTCACTGATTGCCAAGGATGCGCTGGCGTGCGGCAGAAAGAGGTAGCACATCCCCTCACGCACACCCCACGCGCGTAGTTGACGTTGAATTTCCGAGGTGATGGGGTATAAACCCTTGCCGCCGGTGGGTATTTCCAGTGTGGTTTTATGCCAATTCATCCAGTTTGCCTAACCTCAAGTAGCAACACAGATATTATATCGAAATAGGTAATTATCTAAACTGATTCAAAATGCGAAATCGAGTTTCGCACAAGAGTGCCCCAAAAGAATAATAAATCTATTTAAAACACCTTGTTGGTCAGCAACGGGGCAATCAGCAGCGAGGTCATGCCAATGAGCTTCATAAAGATCAGCAGTGAGGGACCAGCCACATCTTTCAACGGGTCTCCAAAGGTGTCGCCCACCACTGCCGCTGCATGGGCAAAGGTGTTATGCCTGCCCGGCTCTTCTTCAATCGTCTTTTTGGCGTTGTCAAAGGCTGTGCCAACATTATTGAAGAATGCCCCTAGTAGGGCGGAGGAGGAAACCGCACCGATCAACAACGCTCCCAGTGAGGCTGCTCCAAAAGTGAAACCAACAATCAAGGGCAGGGCAAAGGCAATCACCCCAGGCAGAATCATCTCGCGCAGGGCGTTGCGCGTGGCGATATCCACGCAGTAAGTGTAGTTAGGTTTGACCTTCCCCTCAAGGATTTGCGGGTTGCGCCTGAACTGGTCGCGCACCGCGTCCACCATCAACTCGGCAGTCTTGGCGGTTGAGCCGATTACAATGGATGACATTAAGAATGGCAAAGAAATCCCAAAAAATATAAAACCAATTGCATAGGGGGTGATTAGGTCGAGCACCGTGTTTTTGGTGATCGTGAAAAACGTGACAAATAATACAAATGCCGTGATGGTGCCAGAAGCCATGGCATAGGACTTCGTGGTGGCTTTCAATGTGTTGCCTACAGCATCTAACTGGGAAAGGGCATGTGATATCTTGCGCGGTGCTTTACCAATCTTAGCTATACCTGCCGCGTTATCCACAATGGGACCGAAGGCATCCGACGCCATGATCAATGAGAGAAATAAATCGGTGCCGATGTTCATCGCCACAATAGCAAAGAGCAGCCCATCAGATATTTTATAGATTAACATCACCGAGATGATGATGGAGAGCAAACCCAAAACCGGGCTGCGCAGACCAAACGCGGTGCCAGTCAATATGGTGAGGGCGGCTCCTCGATCTGAGGCTTTGGCGATTTTCTTCACCGGAGATTGATTGATGCCCGCATAATAGCGTGTGGTGATGGTTGCGGTCAGCATGGCAAACACGCCCAGCATGGCACCAATGCCAATGGTGAAATCGCCCATGAAGTAACGTGAGATCAGCATCGCACCGGCAACACTCAAAAGTGATGTGACTGCCAGGCTGATATTAAATGCCTGGGTGGCAGGCATATCCTTGGTCCACTGCCTGGTGACGAGAATCCCGATAGCCGAGGCAATCACGCCCGCGCTCTGCAGCAGGATAGGCACATAGACAATATGAATCCCGTACACCGCCACCAGCGTAGCCGCCACAATCGTACCGGTGATAATATCATCACTGAAGGTCTGAAAGAGGTCAGCTCCTCGCCCGGCGCAGTCGCCTACGTTATCGCCCACCAAATCAGCGATTACCGCCGCGTTGCGCGGGTCATCCTCAGGGATTTTTTCTTCCACCTTGCCCACTAAATCAGCACCGACATCCGCCGATTTAGTAAAAATTCCCCCGCCAATCTGCCCAAACAGGGCGGCCAGACTGCCGCCCACGCCGTAACCGACCAGTACAGTAGGATCTTCAAATATTAAATAAAGAATGGTCAACACTAGCAGGCTGAACCCAGTCACTAGTAGTCCCATCACACCCCCGCCCCATACCGCAATACGGAAGGCGCTGGCAAATGAGTTTTGGGCAATGTCAGCCGTTTGAATGTTCGTGCGCACAGCCACCGCCATGCCGATATAAGATGCGCTCAATGAGGTGACCACACCCACGATAAAAGTAAGTGCCCCGCGCCACCCCATGAACCACCACAGCACCGCAACCATAACCGGCATGATCAGCAGGATGGTGGAAATCTGCCGGCGCAAGTAGGTGTTAGCGCTCTGGTGGATATCCTCGCTCACCTCCAACATGCTGGTGGATTTAACCTTACGGGTCACAATTTTGTAGACAAATACACCAGCTAGATACACGGCAAAAACGGCCGCGATGATCGGGATGGACCATAATTCCAAATGAAATTGCACCACGCTAGCCGCCAGTATGGCTAACAGAATAAATCCGATGGCAATTAAAACTCTGTTGGACATAAGGTAGTTGTTTCTCCGATTTTTAAAATTTTATATATAATTTTACTCATGCAAGGAGTGGGATTATACCCCTCTCTTATGCGTTTTAGGTTGCTGCATCCCGCGCTAAATATATAATCAAATTAAGCAGGTTCTACCCTCCTTGAAAACTGAAACCGTAAGGCTGGAATAAGCAACACCACTAATAGGAGTATTGCCGCCCAAAAACTATATCGTGGCAGATTCAATAAGGTATTGGTGATGTTACCCAATAATAGAGCCGTTCGATTGCAAGAGGCAGCCGGCAGCCATGCCAGCACTCCCAATAACCTGCCCAGGGGCAGATAGACCATACCCAGCAGGGTGGCCAGTCCCCCTAGCAGCATGAGGGGTGGCTGTAATGGCAGGATGAGCAGGTTGGCTGGCAGCGCCAGTAGTGAAAGATATCCAAAGCGATACAGGATCACGGGCAGGGTGGCAAATTGAGCGGCCAGTGTCACGCACAGGTACTCCGCGAGTACCCCCACCTGTGAATTCAGCTGCTCCTGGGGTTTAAACTGATGGATGAGACCTTGCAACAGGCTCTGTGCTGGGTCGCTGAAGACCATCATTCCTAGAGTTGCTAAAAAGGACAATTGGAAACTTACATCGCCGATCAGTGCGGGTTTGAAAAGCAGCATTGTGGCTGCGGTCACTACCAGAGTATGCAACCCAATCAGCCTTCGTCCGATTAAGTATGCTGGCAATGCCAGGCTGCCCATGATGGCTGCCCGCACCACCGGCGGCTGTGCTCCCACAAACAGGGTGTAAGCCAGGATGACCACTATGGCCGCCAGCGCGTTCCAGCCCCAGGGCAACCAGCGGCGGAAGAATCGCGTGCACAACACCGCCAGAATTGAGATGTTAAAACCCGAGATGACAATGATGTGCGCTGTTGCGGTGACTTGATACGCCTGGTACAGGTACTGGGGAATTTCCTCGCGAATCCCCACTAGGATGCCTGCCAACAGGGCCGATTCAGGCATAGGGAAGATTTCCTGGATGGTCTGATTTGCCTTCTCACGTAAGCCAATTAGCCAGCTGACCAGCGGGTTGCCCCGTTGATGGGCAATCCACCTGACCCTTGGAAATACCATCAGGCTGTGAATTCCCTGCTTCGCCAGGTAATCCAGGTAGGAGAAGCTGCTCTCATCCATGGGTGTTATCAGTTCCCCCCTCACTTCCACCAGGTCGCCGTATCTCAACCAGGTGTTCCGGGGTTGCCAGATGAGCAATTTCCCTTTAATGGGTGTTGGTTCTTTAGCTCCATCCGACCTAGAGATACTTTCTGCCTCCAGGCTGACCTGTGTGATGCGTTCTGTCCTGTGAGCGGATGCATTAACCAGCCCTCTCACCACCACCTCCCCTCGATTGTTGTACCATGCCAGGTCACCCGGTCCGAAAGATGGTTGACTCAGCCGATAGCGCAGCATGCCCCCCAACCAGGCTAGAGATAACATCAAAATAAATCCCACTCTTCCAGGATGTCGGTTCCTCGGTCGTGCTTCTCCTTTGAATTGAAAAAAGCAAGTAATCAATACCAATAACACCAGCGCGAGGAAAATCAGTAAAGAAAATATTGAAAAACTTACTAATGAAGCAATAATAATTCCCCCCATAAATGCCAGCGAGATCCATAATAGCAGCAGTGCCTTCATGCTGTTATTACTATAGCATCAAATGTGTTTACAGAAAATTTTTTAATTGCGGGTGCTCGCGGTAAGCCCCCCGGTACTCCTCCGGTAGCAGTGCGGCGATGCGGCACATGATCTCATCCAGGTAGCGCTGAGTGGCCTGTTCACGGTTGTCGCGGGTGAGCGGCTCAAGTGAGAATTTTGGCCCAAAGCGCACCACGATATGCGGTCTGCGCAGTCTGGCCAATAGCCGGAAGGCATTTTCTGTACCGGTGATGCCCACCGGCAGGATAGGTGCGCCGGTCTTTAATGCTAGCAGCACAGTTCCTGGTTTACCCAGCAACAGTTGACCGGTGCGGCTGCGCGTCCCTTCCGGGGCAATCCCTAGCGCTTTCCCTTCCTGTAGTGCGCGCGCGGCAGCCCGTACAGCCCCAAAATCGGCAATGTCGCGGTCAATCCAGATGCCCTCTGCTGTACGGCAGAACCAGTTAATGAACCAGTGCTTCTGGTACTTGGTGGTCACCAACGCGGTGATATCCGGGCGTACCGGATTGACGAACAATAAGGGGATGTCTAGCTGGCTGAGATGGTTGGTGGCGAAGATCACCCCTCCCTCTTTAGGGATATGCTCAATGCCAATATATTCGCTGTGAGTCAGCACTTTCACCAGCCAGCGCACAATGGTTTGCAGCGTATTCCGTTTCATCTAACTCACCAGTTTAGTACAAAGTATTATATTGCGCCGCTTTCTGTGGAGGTCCTCTCAGTCTGTTTGTGCAGCGCATGATTGATGCGCATCAGGGCAATCAACACGCCAACCAAAATCAAGCCCATGAGTACAGCCAGTATGCTATTTGACGCAAAATAGGAGGCATTAGTGAGAAATTGCGATATCAACAAAATGATTGCCATGCTGTTCCACAACCCGTGTACCCCTGCCGCAACCAGAATAGCCAGCATTGCCCGCCCGGTTCGTTTTTCGTTCCACGCGCTGGCCAGCCCCCATCCGACAACACCGCTGGCGGTGATGTGCAGTAGACTTGTGCTGACCCTCAGCAGCACTGTCTGCCACCACTCATTTCCGCCAAATTGGGCAATCAGCACCGCGCTCTCAAAAAAAGCAAAACACGCACCACAGACTAGCCCAGCCGTGAACCCATCCGCCGGGGTCATGCGCCGTTTACGTAGCGCCCATAATCCAATGGGTTTGATTAACTCTTCCAATAGGGGCATAACCACTCCTACCGTGAGCAGGACGGCCGGCATTACCAGCCGATTGCGTAATAAATCTTTAAGTAAGCTTTCTAGGTATGTTAGGTCGAAATCCATTTGTGCTGCTTGAATTGCTACTTGCTGAAATCGAGCAGCCCATTCCGCCTGCCCACTGAGCGCTAAAATGACCAATGTCCCAATGACCATTATCACCGCCGCTTCAATCAAAATGGCCAGGACAGGCACAAAGGTCAGGCTCAAGCTGATTAATCCCCACATGCGCTGCGGGCTGCTGGCAGGTAGACCCCTGCGACCCAGCTCCACCATCCACCAGATGGGTAGCAACAGTCCCAGCAAGCTCAAGACTGGCAGTAAAAACCATCCCACTGTGGATTGGTTGACTAACTGTCCGGCAATTAACAGCAGGGGAAAAGCCAGTATGGCCAGGCTGGAAATAAGGAAGAGTTTTTTACCTTCCGCTGCTGCATGCGGTTTCCCTCCCATCTGTTGCAAAGCCAGCACAACCGAAATAGTATTACTGAACAGAACAAACCCTGCTACTGCGGCGAGCATGAAGAACGGCTGAATTTCCACAGGTTCTGCCTGGTTCAACCACATGCCCACTGCACCTACGATCAAGATCATGGTGCCAAACAGGGATACCAGCCCACCCAGAATGCCGATAATGATTTGACCGATGGACAGCCAGTCAGTCCGTTCAGTGGATGACATTACTTGGTGGTAATGCGAATGCTGAGAATTTTATCCGCGGAATCCGGGCTTGCTGAGGTCTCATGCAGGGCTATAGATTTCAATACATCCATGCCTTCAACCACCTGCCCAAAAATGGTGTATTTACCGTTCAACGCCTCCATAGCCTGTTTGAGGATGAAAAACTGGCTGCCGTTCGTCCCAGGGCCAAAGTTGTACATGCCCACTACGCCCTCTCTGTCAAACTTGAGATCATCTTTGAGTTCATCCAAAAACGCATATCCCGGCCCGCCATATCCCGAATTGGTCTTGTCTCCAGTCAGCACAAAACCCTCACGCACCACAAAAAACGCGTTGTTATCATACCAATTGTTTTGCACCAGATAAACAAAATTGTTTACTGTCTGAGGAGTCTCATCTTCAAACAAATCGACCACAATCTCACCCTTGGTGGTCAGGATGGTCGCCTGATAGTCTGCCTTGTCTTCCATTACGGTCGTCGGGCATGGCAGAGCTTCTTCACTTTTACCCTGAACCAGCCTTACGATGGATGAGAGCAATTCTACTGATCGTTGCTGCAGGTAGGGCGTCCCATTAATCAGCACGGTGGGGGTGCCGAATCCAGTTCCATAGGCTGCAGATAGCTGACTCCCCAGCGAATTGCTTTTTTCGGTTTCCGCTTGTATCTTTTGCACAATTTCTTCACTGTTTAGGTCAGTGGCAAATTGCGCGGTATTTAGTCCTAAAGAGCCTGCGACTTCCTTCACATAAATCTCATACTCTTCTGGCGTCTTCTGATTCCACTCACTCTGCTTGGCATAGAGAGTATCCGCCATCTCAAAGAATTTACCCTGCTTGCCAGCTGCTTCAAGTGCTTGGGCACTCAGGGTAGCTTTGTCATGAAAGCTCAAAGGCCAGTGCCTGAAAACTAAGCGTGTATCCTCAGGAAATTTTTCCAGCACCTCGTTAATGATGGGTTGAAATTGTGCGCAGTACGGGCACTGCATATCATCATATACAATGAAAGTGACTTTGGCATCCGCTGGTCCTTTCACCCAATCCTGATCGGTCACCTCAGGGATAGAAACTAATGGGGGTTGGAACACCAAATCAATGAGCGAAAAGGGTTTGCAAGGGGTGGCCGCATCCGTGAACGGTGCTTGCGTTGCCTGAACTGTGGTTTCACCGCTGTTGCTGGTAGGTGTGGCAGCAGGCGTCATAGTTGCGGTTTTCGAACCGCACGCGCTCACCACCAGAGCAAGTGTGATTAACAAGAAGAGAACTGTATTACGCATTTAACTTTGCCTTTCATTTGATATATTTGGACAATTTTGGTGTAAATAGTCCATTACTACACATTGTATCATCGATTGTACCACTTCAACGGGCTGGTTGGCGTCCACGACGCGCCAGCGCTGCGGTTCTGCCTTGGCCATTTCCAGGTATCCATGGCGCGCGCGGTTATGCAGTGCCAGCTGGTAAGCATCCAGCCGGTTCCACTCCCCGCCGCCTTTCTGGCGCCTGCTCAGGCCGATCTCCGGTTCAATGTCCAACAGCAGGGTTAAGTCCGGTTTTAGCCCGCCTGTAGCGAAATCCAGCACCTTGCGGATTAATTCCAGGTCGTTCTGGTGGCCATATCCTTGATACGCCATAGTGGAATCCGCATAGCGGTCCAGCAGCACAATCTCGCCTTTTTCCAAATGGGGTTTCACCACCTCTTCCACCAACTGTGCCCGTGCGGAACAGAATAGCAGAGTCTCGGTACGCGGGTGCATGCTGGTGTTTTCCATATTCATCAAGATGGTTCGCACCTGATCCCCAATGATGGTACCACCGGGCTCGCGTGCAACAAAGACCGGATAACCTTCCTTGCGTAAATAGTCTGCCAGCAGCTTCACCTGCAGTGTTTTTCCGCTGCCATCCGGACCTTCCACTGTAATGAACACGCGCTTACTCCCGGAAGATGCGCACATGGCGGTTAGGTTCCTTGCCGTAAGAGTGTGAAATTAAATCTGCCTCCCGTGCCAGGTCATGCTGTAACCGGCGCACCTGAGCCGAAGCCGGGGGCAGATCCACCCAGCGCTGACCGTTGCGCACCGCCTCGATAGCCGCTTGTGTCTGGGTCTGGATGCTTTCCAGGTTAACCGTCCGCCCGGGCTGCGATTCAAAGGCGCGCAGGTTAAATACCTCCACCAGTGCCTGCTCCATCTGGTTGACTGAGTTGGAGCGCAGCACATAAATGGGGATACCTCTTTCCTCCGCATCCACGATTGCTTTTTGGCGTTTGCGGTAGTAGGATTTCAACGTAATCACCACCTCAGCCCCATCCAGGCTGCGCAGAATATTCGCCGGAACCCCCAGCCGTTTTGCCGCCTGCATCATGCGGTTGCGTGCCACGCCAAATGGATAAATGGAGACAGCCGGCAGAGCAGTACGTACAGCCTCCATCCCGGATGGCATGCTGCCACTCCTGTTGAATCGTTCATAGCCCATCTCTTCCTCTTCCTGCGCTTCTTTCAATCTCTCCAACCCATTAGCAAAGGAACGTCGCAAACCCCGTTCTGCCGTTTTGACACTAACCAGTGGGGTTCCCTTCTCAATATGAATCTGGCCCTGCTCATCCCGGCGCCGCATTTCGGGTTGAAGCGGCAGCCCGCGCACCAGCGCATCCACTGCTGCTGCCACATCCTTGTGCACAGCCAGGATATCCCTTTCTTGAATTTCAATCAACACATCAAATGTGGGCGGTGAGCGTCGTTCCAAGACAGTTTTTTGTGTCCCGCGCCTGCGCGCTTCTTCATCCGAGAGCGTCACCGACTCAATCCCGCCAATCAGGTCTGATAGGGTTGGGTTGAGCAGCAGGTTCTCCAGCGTGCGTCCGTGAGCTGTGGCTACCAGCTGCACCCCGCGTTCTGCAATCGTGCGTGCTGCCACCGCTTCCAGCTCGCGGCCAATTTCATCAATCACAATCACCTCGGGGTTGTGGTTTTCCACCGCTTCGATCATCACCTCGTGCTGCAACGAGGGGCTCGCCACCTGCATGCGCCTTGCCCGCCCCACAGCCGGGTGTGGCACATCACCATCCCCGCCAATTTCATTAGAAGTATCCACAATCACCACCCGTGCCTTTTCCGCTAGGGTGCGTGCGGCTTCGCGCAACATAGTGGTCTTGCCGATGCCCGGTCTTCCCAGCAAGAGTATGCTCTTGCCCGAATCGACCAGGTCTTGGATGATGTCAATGGTGCCGTAAACCGCCCTTCCCACCCGGCAGGTAAGCCCGACCACCACCCCCAATTTATTTCGTATAGCCGATATTCGGTGCAGGGTACGCTCAATGCCTGCCCGGTTATCCGCGTCAAACGCACCAACGCGTGAGACCACCTCATCAATCTCCGCGCGGGTTACTTCACTCGAACTGATTTCAATTTCACGGTCCACATAGCGCGCCATGGGCAGCCGTCCAAGATCTAGGATGATTTCAAGCAAGTCATCACTGCGGTTGGCTTTTTTTACTGCTTCGGCATATCGATGGGGTAACACTGCCAACAGCGCTGGCAGATCATCTGTAATTCTCTTTTGTGTCATAACTTACAATAATTACCTTTTACACTTTCTAAATGATTAATGCTATTTTAACATTTCTGTTGATTTTTCGTGGGCATAATCGGCGTGGAGGGTTCTGGTCGGTTTTCCTTGGCTGATAATCGCTGGGGTACTATGTTGCTCACGCATCGGCTGACCGCCAAATATTTAACTAACACAACCTGCTTTTTGATAGCTGGCGGATAACAGGATTCTAACTGTGAAACTAAACCAGCCTGATGCGAAGGGGCAATAATAAATACGGCTCTACCGCCAAACGGCTCAGAGTTTATTAACCCATCCAGATAATTCAGAGGGTTGGCCAAGCTTGGGTCAAACACCGGTGTGAGCAAATAGCAGCCAGTCCCTCGCCTCACCTGGATGAAACCCAGCGCCTGGCCTCCCTCATACAGGATGAAGCGCGGGAAATAATGCCCATTTAAGGGCTGGGCTACCTGCACGATGGGCGGAACCCATTTTTTAAACAGACCCCGTATGGTCGGGTGGTCCTCCACCGAAACCTCACGCCACATACCAATCTGACCTTCTACGAGGGGAGCTGTTTGTGCCCGCCAAATGGATTGCTGATAAATAGCACTAAAACCCGCCCTGCACAGGCACTCAAAGCAGTGCTGGGTTTCCTCTGCCTCCGCCAGCAGATGAAAAGCACCTTTCTCCCCAGCCCACCTGACTATCCCTTCCAGGAAGGCATCCAACGCTTCCAAAGGAGCATCTTCCTGGGCAACTAAAAAATTGAATTGTGCATATGGCTCGTCCAGGATAAACTGTCCTAAGATTGTGGAGGAGTGCTTGCCTGCATCCATCACAGCCGTGCAGGTCCTTTCCTGAGGGAATGCCAGACTGAAAATGGTTCTCACTGCCTGTGGAGAATCAAGCGCCGCCAGTGCCATGCATGCGTTCAGATATTTAATCGCATTGCCGTGACGCATCAGGAAGGGAAAATCGTACCAGGCAAAAGGGCGCAGTTCTATTTCATCAACTCCAAAAAATAGCGATGAAAGCGAGTGTCGGTGGTAAGCTCGGGGTGAAAGGCTGTGGCCAGCCAGAACCCCTGTTGTGCCGCCACCACCTGTCCATCCGGTAACTGGGCAATGACTTCCGCTGGCGGCTTCACTTGGTTAATTCGTGGTGCGCGGATAAAAACGGCATGAAAGGGTGGGTTTTCTGCCTGCACTTTACTCAGGCAAGGGACCTCAAGGTCGACTTCAAAACTGTCCACCTGTCTGCCAAAGGCATTACGCGCCACGCATATCTCCATCAAATTCAGCAGGGGTTGATCGCTACCAGCATCTTTAGAAAGGAAAATCGCACCTGCACAGGTGCCCCACACGGCATGCGTTTGACTAAATTCGCGCAGTGGCTCGAGCAGTTGAAAATCCTGTGCCAGCTTGCCAATGGTCGTGGATTCACCCCCGGGGATAATCAGCCCATCCAAACCCTGCAAGTCCGCCGGAAGGTGCACTTCACTATGAATCACCCCCAGCTGCCTCAGGATAGATGCATGTTCTGCAAAATCTCCCTGCAGTGCTAAAACCCCAATCTTCACAATCACTCACCATCCGCGACCAGCAATTAACTCGTTCTCGGGGATGCTGGTCACCTGCCTTCCCACCATAGGTTCACCCAAATCACAGCTGACCTCAGCTAGGATTTTGGGGTCATTAAAATGCGTCACCGCCTTGACAATTGCCGCAGCCCGCTTGGCTGGATCAGCCGATTTAAAAATACCTGACCCTACAAAGACCCCATCCATACCCAGCTGCATCATCATGGCTGCATCCGCTGGTGTGGCAATTCCCCCTGCCGCAAAATTCACCACCGGTAACCGCCCTAATTTTTTAGTCTCTACCACCAGTTCGTAAGGCGCGCCAATTTCCTTGGCATAAGCCATGAGTTCCTCCTCGGGTAAATTCACCAGGTGGCGAATCTCACCCAGCACCCGGCGCGCATGTCTCACCGCCTCGACCACATCACCCGTGCCTGCCTCTCCCTTGGTGCGGATCATCGCAGCTCCCTCACCAATCCGCCGCAGGGCTTCTCCGAGGTTGCGCGCACCACACACAAACGGCACTTTAAAGGGATGCTTATCAATATGGTGTTCTTCATCTGCCGGGGTAAGCACCTCAGACTCATCCACATAATCTACCCCAATGGCTTCTAGGATTTGTGCTTCCACAAAATGGCCGATGCGTGCTTTGGCCATGACCGGTACCGAAACTGCCTTCATGATCCTCAAGATCAATCCCGGGTCACTCATGCGTGCCACACCTCCCTGGGCGCGGATATCAGCCGGTACGCGTTCCAGCGCCATTACAGCTACCGCTCCAGCATCCTCAGCGATGCGCGCGTGCTCCTCGGTGACTACATCCATGATCACTCCACCCTTAAGCATTTGCGCCAGGCCTTTCTTCACCGTAAAGGTGCCAGTTTCAGCCATCATTTTCGACCTCCAGAAAAATAAATCTGCTATAAATTATTCTACCATGTGGGGCTCAACCTTTTGTTTTCTCAGGTGAGTTTCACGTGAAACCCATAGCGGGTGGTCAACAGGATGTTTCACATGAAACATGATTGATCTCCGTAAATGATTTTCAGGATGGGGTTGTGTATAATCGTCACCATATGCGCGAAAATTACAGTTCAATCAAAGAAAAGGAAATCGAGAACATCATCACCGTCACACAACTGGTTCATCGCTATGGTGATCACCTTGCTTTAAATGGCTTGACCTTTGAGGTGGGCAGGGGTGAAGTGTTTGGTTTGTTGGGTCCCAATGGCGCCGGCAAGACCACCACCATCCGCATAGCTAACGGTCTGATGCATCCCCAATCTGGTGAAATTCGTGTGCTGGGCTTTGACCCCTGCCAGCAGGGCACCCAAATTCGCCAGCGTAGCGGGGTTCTGACTGAAACCCCTGCCCTCTATGAGCGTCTAACCGCTGTCCAGAACCTGGAGTTCTTTGGCACACTGGCAGGCATGGAATCAGATATTTTACATAAGCGCATGAATGAATTATTGGGCTTTTTTGAACTTTCTGATCGTGCTAGGGACCGCATCAGCAACTATTCAAAAGGCATGAAACAGCGTTTGGCCCTCGCCCGTGCCTTGTTGACCAAACCAGAATTGCTCTTTCTGGATGAGCCCACCTCCGGCCTTGACCCCGAAGCCGCTAAGCAGGTTCATGACCTCATTCAGGAGGTTCGCCATCAGAACGGTCAGACAGTGGTCTTGTGCACTCACCATCTCTACGAAGCCGAGCGTCTGTGCGACCGCCTGGCAATCATGGCTCGCGGCCAGGTCCTTGCCTCTGGCTCGTTGCAGGAATTGCGCGCGCAGGCTGCTCCGGAGATTCATGTGCGTTTCTCCTTTCGCAAACCGCTCAGCTCCACCCAGTATGAGCGATTGGCACATTCAACAGGCGTTATTAAATGCGGTCAATCTGAAAATCATCATGTCTTGGTTCAGGTTGCAGAGGAAGCTGTTATCCCCGGTTTGATTAATTCCTTGGTGCAATCCGGTGCAGAAATCATCGCTGTGGAACCACAACTGGCTTCCCTAGAAGAGATTTATTTTCGCCTGCAGCAGCGTGCCGACGAGGTGAGGAAATGAAATTGCGCAATATCTTAGCCATCGCCCGCAAGGATTGGATTGAGGTCCGCGGCAACAAGTACGCCTGGGTGCCCATGTTAATTGTCCCGGCTTTGTTCGTGGTTATCCTGCCGTTGGTGGTTATCCTGCTTTTGACCAAGTTAAATGTAGACCCCAACATCCTCGTCTCAGACCCAGATTTGGATATTTTTTACAGCTCCATGCCTGCCTCCATCAGCCAGTTCCTGGATCCGAGCCACCCCATCCAGTTCGCCATCACCATCATCCTGGGTTTCATGTTGGCTCCCATGTTCCTGATGATGCCACTGATGTACTCCACCATCATCGCTGCAGAATCCTTCGCTGGAGAACGTGAGCGCAAAACTATGGAAACCCTGCTTTACACCCCTGCCACGGATGGCGAACTCTTTCTTGGTAAAGTGTTGGCTGCCGCTGTACCATCTGTCAGCATGACCTGGATTGGATTCATTATTTATACACTCATCCTGAACCTGGCCCCGTTTTATGAGTTCGGGCGTTGGTGGTTTCCCTTACCCACCTGGTTGCCGCTCATTTTTTGGGTTTCCCCAGCTCTGATTTTGTTGGGAATTGCTTTCACTGTACTGGTTTCTGCGCGGGTTCCCACTTTCCTGGGCGCTTACCAGACCAGTGGTTCAGTCGTCCTCCTGGTGGTGGTCCTATTTATCGGTCAGGTGAGTGGGGTGGTCTACCTGAGCGTGGGCGTGGGGTTGATTCTGGGCGCGATTCTATGGACCATTGCTGCGATATTAAGCTGGTATGCAGTTCGTTCCTTTAATCGCGAAAAATTAATCTGAGCTTGGCAAAAATTGGCACGATGGTTGCAAGGGTAATTTCAATATGAGAAGCCTTAATCATCTTATTTCAAAACCGATATACCTCATTTGCTTATGGTCAATACTATTAATTACCGTTCTTTCATCCTGCCTGCCCCGTAATGGGCAATCAACTCATCAATCACAAGTAAATATTTCGTTGTCAACCGTATCGGGTCATCCTAAAAAAGTTGTGGTTTATTATGATGATGATCCTTCTGCACAATGGAATGAAGGGAAGCTCTATGCCATCATGGTGCGTAATTTACTTGGGCACTTCCATACCTCTGTTCTGATCCAGAATGTGTCAGATTATCACCATGGAGAATTAAATGACTATGACCATGGTATCTATATCGGTAACATCTATGATTATCCTCTACCCAGCGATTTTCTGCAGGATGTCTATGATTCCTCAAAACCTTTCATGTGGATTAATTACAATATTTGGCAGTTCTTCGATGATCCTAGCTGGGATGCGAAAAATCGTTTTGGTTTTGATTATGTTGAAATCTATAAAGTTCTGCCCTATTACAAAATTATCTACAAGGGGTTGAAGCTCCCACGTATTGAAACTGATGTAGAGTTTAATCTTGTAAATATTGAAATAAGCAATAAATGCAACCAGATTGCTGAGATAGAATTAGAAGATGTTAATGGCAAGTTTATTACCCAGCCCTACGCGATCCAATGCGGAGACTTCTTTTATCTTGTGCACAATCCAATGGCCAACTTCTTCGCCAGCTACCTTGTCCTCGCAGATGTCCTCCACGACTTTTTAAAGACCAGTGTTCAACCTTCCCTGCGTGCTCTTGTGCGATTCGAAGATCTCTTACCTGGCAATGTGAACTATGACCTATTACGCAGTGAAGTGGATACGCTCTACGACATGGGTGTTCCGTTCGCGTTTGGCGTCATCCCGGTTAATTCTGATCCAACCGGTGTTGTGGGAGAACCTGGGCGGATTGTCTATTTGCACCAGGATTTCTTGCTTCAGGACTTAATCCGCTATATGATTTCTAAGGGTGGAACGCCAATTTTGCATGGATTTACTCATCAACATGATAGTAACTCCGGTATGGACTACGAGTTTTGGGACGGCAATCGCAAACAACCTTTTCCAGAGGATGGTTTCGATTGGGCACTGGATCGTATCGATCGCGGTATTTCTGAATTTCGTCTTGCGTTGGGCTTTGAACCTCAGATTTGGGAAACCCCACATTATTCCGCTTCACCCAATTCCTACTTTGCCTTAGCGCAGCGCTTCAAGGTAGTCTATGAAAGAGTGATGGTCTTTAATTCATTACAAATTCCAGCAGAGGGAAACTCATATACGTATCGTAACGTGGAAAATATCACCCAGACTCTTCCTTACCAAGCTTTCACATCTTTTTATGGTTTTCGCATAATTCCCGAAAACCTCGGTTATCTGGAGCGGGGAGGTATCCCCGAACTTGGGGTTCCCCCAACCCCCCAAGGCAAGGAGGAATTGGCGCGCTTGTATACTGTTGTGCGCGATGGGGTCGTCTCCTTTATGTTTCACCATTGGCAGCCAATGGAAGACCTTTTCGATACAATCCATCGCATCCAAAATTTGGGTTTCACTTTTGTAAGCATAGAAGACCTACTGGATGATACTCCACCTCCATATCAATAAGGAATTAATAGTCGCGAATAGATTAGAATATATGTTCTATTATTTTCAGATTGGAACCCCGAAGCAATTTCGTCTATTTCGACCATCTTTGTCATCTGCCACTCGCAATACACAAAATGATGCGTTGCGAATGAGTTCCGATTCAAGCCTTTATGTTTCATTTTCCCTGACAGCAAAATGATAGAATGAAACAAAACTAACGACACCAAAGAGAAACATGACTTCCCAATTCCAAAAACCTCGTACTTCATTTGCATCTATGAACCTCCCTCTCTTGATTCCTCCATTAGTATCAGCCGTCTTTCCTATATTGTCCTTCGCTATCAGCAACATGAGCATCATCTCACCCGTGCTTGCCTGGAGGTTGCTGTTAATTTTCTCGTCTATATCCATCCTGATTTATTTCTCTCTGCTCAAATTATTAAAGGATGCCTTGAAATCCTCCTTAATAGATTCACTGTTGTGTATCTGGATGCATTCCTATGGTTGGATATATGAATCTTTGGAAGGCATAATGATCGGGCAACTCCTTGTCGGGCGGCACCTGATACTGTTTCCCCTCTGGTCCTCATTGTTTATTCTATTAATTCTTATCATCCTCAAGAATCAACCACAATCCCGCCAACCCCTATCCAAAATCCTAATTATGGGTAGTGTCCTGCTTTTCGCATCTTTGTTTTTTCAAATCCTGCCTAATGTCAGCCAGCACGCGCCACTCAATCCCCACTTCTCGCCAGAGATGACGGATACGCCTAAAAACACACCTGATATTTATTACATCGTATTAGATGGCTACAGCCGTTACGACACGTATAAAAATATGGGTTTCGATAACGCCGACTTCATCACCTCGTTAGAGGCTATGGGCTTTGTGGTCCCGCGCTGCAGCCAGTCTAACTATGTGTACACAGCTTTCTCCCTGTCTAGCATCTTTCAAATGAATTATCTTAAGGAATTTGGTGACTGGCAAGTTCAAATGGATAAAGGCAGAATCGACTATGATTATTGGGGAAACTTCATCCACAATAATCCCGTTCGCAATCTATTTAAGAACATGGGCTACACCATCGTCACTTCTGAGAGTGGCTATCCGTTTTCCGAATGGCAGGACGCCGATGTTTTTATCGCACAGAACAAGGATGCGCTATCCAAATTTTTGGATGCGAAAAATATAAGAGCCTTTGAATATCATTATCTGCGCTATACCGCCTTGCGCGTCCTGATCGAACTTGAAGAAGCCTACCTTCTCCCTTTAACCAGGCTTCAGCTCTCACTTGGCGAAGACCGTTATCAAAAGATTTTATTTTTGCTTGACCAGTTGGAAAAGATCCCCGACCAAATTTCATCACCTAAATTTGTCTATATGCATATTCTCTCACCTCACGAACCTTACGTCTTTGATCAGCAGGGAAACTATGTGCCCAACAACAATAATTCGGTTGTATCCTATGTCAATCAAACCATATATCTGAATTCACGTATCCTTCCGATCATGGAAAAAATCATTGGCTCTTACAAGCCAGAGGATGCGCCAATTATCATTCTGCAAAGTGACCACGGCTTTGGTTTGACCAAAGACCGCGTGAAGAACCTAGCTGCTTACTACTTGCCTGGGGTGAGTGTTGATTCAATATCCCCCTACATGACGCCAGTGAATACCTTCAGGTTTATCTTGAATAAATACTTTGGAACCCATTATGACTTGCTTGAAGATAAAAGCTATTTCAATGAAAACACCGAAAGAATTACTCTCCAGCCCGTGCCTGCCTCATGCTTTTACCTGCCTTGACGGTTCTTCCACCCTGTAAGCAGCTGGGGTTAATTTTGTGAAATAAACCCGATCGCCAGACCCTTTTCAGCATCCATGACCACCTTCAAATGATGCTTCTTGCGATAATCCTCCACTTTCAACACACGCAGGCATGCTTCAAATTCCTCCATGCCGGGCAGGAAATCGCTCAAATGATTGGGTAAATGGTAGAAAAAGGTGTTTTGAAACACGTTATGTTCATCATCCAGCATGATCGCTAGGGGATAAATCTGCGCTTCGATTAAATCCTGAAAGAAGTGCGTTCCCAGGGATGGTTCGGGTGCCGGTCCGATATTCTTTCCGGCCAGCTCCACCAGCGCGCGTGTGTGACACAAATCACTGTAAGTCACCGGCACCCCCAGGTCCGCATTAGTGCTTCCCCATCGCCCAGGACCCACGAACAGGAAAGACTTGCCCGCCAGCGCTTCATTAAGCTTGCCGATCGCGCGCGCTAGTTTAAAACGTTCATCCACTGGCATTAAGAAGAAGGGTTCGGGTGGTATGAATACCACATATTCCACATTGGTAATAACTCCCTGTGGCACGATGAAATGGGTGGAGAATACAATATCCTTTTCAGCCAAAAACGCTGGCACCTCCACCCCCTGCGTTTCTGTCAGTTGGCTCTGCGGGCGGCACTGCAAAATGGAGAAGCGAATCGGTGTTTCCTGTTCCTCTTCACAATCCAGCTCCAGGGTGAATTCTACATCTACAGGGTTTTGATACGCACTTTCCAGTATTTTCAATAATCTCTTTAATCGTTCTGCGAATGGTGTTCGGCGTATTAATTCATCAAAAGTTAACACCACCTTATCTTTGTCCTTTCCCAGAAGACGGGTCTTCATGTTGGAAAAATACCCTTCTTCAAACAATTGGGCAAGATATCGTAAAGGCGCGTAGTCGCTATCAATCACTTCTCGGACCGGCACTGACCTGAATTGATTCTTTTTCAGATCGATCAGATCGATATACTGCTGGGAGCATCTCTGAATTGCCTTTGGGTTTGTGTTCGGGCGTAATAATGGGTGGCTGAGTGCGATAATGCGCGGATAATCATTATCTACGCGGTCTACCGCCCGGGTGCCCAATCCCCATACCAGCCGTACAAAACCCTCCTCGCGCTTGATTTGTGGTGCCCAGCGGTACAGGTTGCGGCTGAAAGCCACTCCGGCTGCATCTGGGTAAAAATAATCTCCGTGCTGCTTGCCCTCCACTCGCATAATCAGGATCGCCATGCGCTCATCGTAATCCTGCAGTCCTTTGTTGCGTCGATAAAGCAGTGCATCCGGGTTGAGCGTGGTGCCGTAGACATGTGCAATGGATTTGGTTAACGCGGCCAGGTTCTCTTGCAATGTCCCCTGATTGGCCAGAAAAACACTTTCATACTTTCCAGCAAAGGATGTCCCAAAGTTATCCTCCAGCAGGCTGGAGGAGCGCACAATCAATGGCGTCTTCCCAAATTCCCCAAGCAAATCCGTCAGCTTTTCCAGGATATCTCCTGAAAATTCCCCTTTTTCAAATTCCTCAAGGATCTGGGGGTAATCTGCACGCATTTCCTCTTCATTTTTGTACTTCTGGTTATTCCACTTCTCAAGGTTGTTCATGCTCATGAAGGAATATTGTTCGTTGGAACCAATAAAGTAATACTCGGGTTTATGCAGGCAGTCTGCTGCCTCCTCGCCTAGCTCTTCAGTAAGAATGCGGTGAGCCAGTAGCATACCGGCTGCTTTACCGCCAATCCGCCCCGCTCCAATCTTCCGGTTGCGAATTTCTGCCAGGTCGTCTAGGGTGAACCAGCGTTTGGCAATATTCACGTAGCGTAATTGGTCACTGATCATGGTGCGGATAAGTACAACCTTGCACTCCTCTAGGTTATGGGCATATTTTGATTGCTCTTCGATCGGCAGCCGTATGATGTTCTGCGCGTGTTCAAACACCAATTCTTGAGGTGCTAGTTCAGGATTGAAGTCTAATGACAGGTCTCTTACAGAAAGCCCCCGTTCATTCAACACCTCGGTGACAATTTTTTGGAATAAATCAAAGGAAAGGTGTTGACTGAACAATAGGTCGGTGTATTGCTCGCGTATGCGCTCCTTGCGTCGCTCCCACACTTCCATGGGCTCTTCGCTTGTCGGGTTAAGCAACCCCTCACGCTGTTGTGATTGTATTGCCTTCTCTCGTATCTCGTTCTCAAAACCTTTCTTGGTAATAATGCCGTGCTTAAAGAGCTCCTCACGCATTCGGCTGCGAATGCGGTCGCTGAGGATGGGATATTGACCAATCGCCAGGGAGATGCTCATCAATCGATCAGTGGAATTAGAAAAATTTTGCATGCGTACCCTTGAAAATCAATATATCTACTGCTCACCCGTGAATCAACAGTTAACCCTCTGGGGGACAAAAACGACTGTTGGAATTTTTAGGGGAATTGCAGAGAACCAGTTTATTGAATTACCCCAATTGCATTGGCATAATGACATGCTTATACGTGTCATCACCCACCAGTGTAATCAAGGCGGGAGTGTTGTGAGCGTTGAACTCGACTACAGTGTTAGGCGTTGGGATTACTTCCAGCACCTCACTCAAAAAACGCACATTGAAAGCAATCAGTAAAGCAGGCCCTTCAACTGTCGCATCCACCACCACCTCACCAGAACCGCTTTCCTCAGATTGCGAGGTGAATTCCACCACACCCGGTTCATTCTCATGCGGTTGGATATTCAGCCGGATGACGTTATTCCCTTCGCGGGCGATAATCTCAGCCTGTCTGCACGCTTTGAGAAACTCGGCTGTAGAAAGCACAATGCGTGTCTTGAAACTGCGCGGGATGATGGCGTTGTAATCAGGGAAATTACCCTCAATTAATTGCGTCACCAGTTCCGCATCTTTCATGTGAAAGATGGCTTGTCCACGCCCTTGGGGCAGGACCATAGTAATGCGCTCCTCTCCATCGATGGCAATTCGTGCCAGCTCACTCAACGAGCGGGCAGGGATGATGGCTTTTACCGGATTTTCAACCGCTGAGCTGAGGGATGCCGTTCGTACCGAAATTCGGTAGCCGTCCGTGGCAGCTAAGGTCATCTCGTTGCCGGCAATATTCATCAGTACCCCCTGCAGTACAGGTCGCGCCTCATCGCTGGAAGCAGCAAAACTCACCTGTTGGATCATCGTCTTAAAATCAGCCACATTTAACTCCACACCGCTAGCCAGGTCCGGTGCTGGCATAGGAGGGAATTCCTGTGCATCAATCCCTTTCAATTCAAAATTTGAGGTGCCACAATGCATGTTCAAAGATTGCGTGCGCGCATTCAGGGTGAGTTCAATCGCCTGATCTGGCAAGGTGCTGACCAGGTCAGAAAGTATCCGCGCCGGCACTGTGATAGAGCCTTCTTCTTGGTTTTGGGAATTAACCCAGCAGGTAATGCCTAATTCCAGATTGGTGCCAGAAAGTCGCAACCTACCATCATCCGTGGCTAGCAGGATGTTGTTGAGTACGGGGAGCGTGCTGCGTGGTGAGACCGCGCGTGAGACCACACCCAGCCCGTGGGCCAGTTGTGACTGTGAAACGGTTAATTTCATAATATCTTACCCTCCCTGTGAGTGGTATTGGGATGAATATAGTTCATGCCTGAAAATTTTACCACTATCACATAAACATAATATGGGCTTTGCGTGATGAATGGATTTTGCAGACTCTACTTGTTTAATCCGGTCTACACCCAACCGCGCATTTGCATGGCTTTGACCACACGGTCAATGGCAACCATATATGCCGCATCTCGCATGCTCACCTTCTCACTGTCGCTTAAGGCATGCACACTACAAAACGCCTCGGTCATCTTGGTATCTAGTTTTTCTAGCACCTCTTTGGCAGTCCAGTAAAAGTTCATGTCATTCTGCACGCTCTCAAAGTACGAGACAGTCACTCCACCTGCATTACACAAGAAATCCGGGATGACGAACACTCCGCGCTTCTTTAACACCTCGTCTGCCTCGGGTGTTGTAGGTCCATTGGCTCCCTCTGCCACAATGCGTACCCGCTTGCTGATCCCCTGAACCGTCTCCACATTGATTTGACCCTCAATGGCAGCGGGGATGAGTACATCCACGTCCTTTTTTATCCACGCATCACCATCTTCAATCACATAACCGGCGGCTTTGGCTTTTTCGTTATTAATTGACCCATATTGGTCAGTGATAGACATAAGGAAATGGGGGTCAATGCCGTCCGGATGGCTGACGGTGAATGAAGCCCGTTTTTGGTTGTCATGATATGCGACGCACATCACTCTGCCACCCAATTGGTCGCAGAATCCGATGGCGGCATACTGCGCAACATTTCCAAATCCCTGAATGGCAGCCGTACATTCGTTGGATTTCATCCCCAATACCCGCATGGCTTCACGTAGGGTGTAAATCACACCAAACCCGGTGGCTTCCGTGCGCCCCAGCGAGCCGCCCCCTCCCACCGGTTTGCCGGTGATAGTGCCCGGGGCGTATTCCCCCACTAACTTACAGTACTCATCCATCATCCAACCCATCATTTGCGGGGTGGAACCCACATCCGGCGCCGGTACATCCTGTCGCGGACCGATGTTTTTCCAGATCTGCTGGATATAACCCCGGCATAACCGTTCCTTCTCACCTGGGGTTAGTGAAGCAGGGTCAATCACCACCCCACCTTTGCCGCCTCCCAGCGGGATGTCTGCAACTGCACATTTCCAGGTCATCCAGGTTGCCAGTGCACGCACAGTATCAATCGTCTCAGCCGGGTGAAACCGTATCCCTCCCTTGCAGGGACCACGCGCGTCATTATGCTGCACCCGAAAACCCTGGTAAATATTCATGTTGCCGTCGTCCATGCGCACGGGAATACGGAAATGATATTCGCGCATTGGCCAGCGGAGGATCTCCCGCACGTTTGGCTCCAGTTTGAGTTGCTCCGCTACGTGATCAAACTGTTCCTGAGCCATTTGAAAGGCGTTGATTGTGCTTACCATGTTCTCTGCTCCTAACCTTCGTCCTTTATTGATCAGTGATCTTTCTTATCTGTGCACAATACACATAGCACTTACCCATTAGTTTACTAATAACCTAAACGGCGTCAATATGCATTCCATCGCTTTTTTCCATGATGACTGGCGCATTCCGTCCAAAATTTTGCTCCTCAGCCCTTTTTCTCAATTTCGTTTAAAACTCGCTTAAGCACCTGCTTGACTACGCTTGGATTTGCCTGATTTTTTGACAGATTCAACACCTGACCGAAAAACCAGTGAAAGAGAGTTTCTTTGCCCTGATGGTATGCTTGCACTTCACTCGGGTGACCTTCAAGCACCTGTTGCACCCATCCCTGAATGACCTCTACATCTGATATTTGCTGCATGCCCTGCCCTGTTAGGATGGATTGCAGGTTGTCCTTATTGGCAAGCACCTTTCTCAATATCGCTTTGGCAGTGTTTGGGCTAATTTCACCAGATTCCAGTGACTGGAGGAGGTTCACAAAATCAACGGGTTTTAAGTCGATATCTTTGAACCTCCTATTTTGCTGTTTTGCCCAGGCAAATACTTCTCCCAATATCCAGTTGGCAACCATCTTGGCTGGCAGTTTCCTCTCCATTGTCATGCAGGCTTCAAAGAAATCCGCTACCTCTTTTTGTTCAACTAGCAGATTCGTAGTTTGCTCGGTTAATTGAAACTGTTGTATAAACCGTTCTGCGCGTTCAAACGGCAGCTCGGGCAGACCTGCCCGTATTTCCTCAATCCATTCTTTATCCACCAGTAATGGGGGTAAATCCGGCTCGGGGAAATAACGGTAGTCGTCCGCCTCTTCCTTGCTACGTTGTGGCACGGTTATTCCTAGTCTTTCATCCCACCCCAATGTTTGTTGTTCCACAGGCTTATTTTTCTTCAAAGCCATGATTTGCTGTCTAATTTGATAAGCAATGGCACGTTGCACAGCCCGGAAGCTGTTTAGATTTTTAATCTCTACCCGTGTACCCATGCGTCCCTTTTCATTCGCGCGCAGAGAGAGGTTGGCTTCAAAGCGCATGCTACCCTTCTCCATATCACCGCTGGTCACTTCCAGATGGCGCAACAACGTCCATAATCCCACACAGTAAGCGCGCACATCCTCCACACAATGCAAATCTGGTTCAGAAACGATTTCCAGCAAGGGAACACCGCTGCGGTTGAGGTCCACCAGTGAGTAGGCTTCACCATCGCTGTTGACATGTGTCAGTTTGCCGGTATCCTCCTCGAGGTGCACCCGCCTGATGCGGACATTCACTACTCCCTGCTTGGTTTTGATTGGCAATGAACCGTTCACCGCCAAGGGCTGCTCATACTGCGAGATCTGATACCCTTTGGGCAGGTCTGGATAGAAGTAATTCTTGCGCGCAAAAAGACTCAATTCAGCAATTGAACAGTTCAGGGCAAGCGCGGCTCGCAGCGCATATTCCACCGCTTTTTGGTTGATTACCGGTAATGTCCCTGGCATGCCGCTGCAAATTGGGCAGACTGCTGAATTGGGTTTGTCATAAGTGGAATCCACTACCGGGCAGGCGCAGAACATCTTAGAGCGCGTGGCTAACTCCACGTGCACTTCCAAGCCAATATCAGGGATAAACGTTTCGCTCACTGGCTTCCACCAACTCACCGTTTACAGGAATTATAACTGCTGCAAATTGAGAGCAAATCTATGGTCACAGGTGAGCATCATTGATGACCTTTTTTGTAAAGACGGCTATAATATTTAAGTAATTAAAATCAAATTTCCTGTAGGAGGACTATGTTTATTGCCATCGAGGGAGTGATCGGGGTCGGCAAAACCAGCCTGGCCCGCCTGCTGCAGCCCTCTTTTGATGCCAACCTGCTCCTTGAAATCTTTGAAGAAAACCCTTTCCTCTCCAGTTTTTACCAGGACCGTGCCCGCTATGCTTTCCAGACTCAGATCTTTTTCCTGCTCAGCCGCTACTACCAGCAGCGCCGCAACGTACCGGACTTACTGGCAGAGGGGCGTATCCTGATCAGTGATTACACATTTGACAAGGATTCCCTCTTTGCGCGCATCAATCTGGCAGGAGATGAATTAGAAATGTATTATCGCGTGCACACTGCTCTGGCGGAAAAAATCCCGCAGCCGGACCTGGTGCTTTACCTGCGTGCTTCCACCGATGTACTCATGCAGCGCATTGCCCAGCGCGACCGCCCGTACGAACGTTCCATGGAACGGGACTACATCGAAACCCTGAATAAGGCGTATGAAGCTTACTTCACCAGTTCACCACTGGCATATCGCACTCTGATGATCGATACCAATGAGTTGGACTATATCCACAATCTCGAAGACTTGCGCTATGTAGACAACCGCATCCGTCAGACCCTACAGTTGCCCCCATTTCAACAGGAATTGCCCATCTCCAGCCAGGATGGTATCTGAAAGTTGAATTCTCGTGCTGCCTTACCTCAATGCTCTAAAACACCTCACAGGATGCACTGCTTATGCGTATCACCCGTGAATTACTGATCAACACTGCCCGCAATGCAGCCGCTGAACTGGTCCTACATGAGATTGACCTGGTGTGCATCTACCTGACCGGCTCGCTGCTGGAAGAGCAGCCCCTACTGGGTGGCGCTACAGATATCGACCTGATTTGTGTGCATGCCGTGGAACCCAAGGAGTCCCGCACGCTAAAACTCATTGCCGACGAATTTCACCTGGATATCGCCCACTACCCGCAGAGCCGCTACAGCCAGCGGCATGCCTTACGTCAGGATGCCTGGTTGGGTTCACTCATATGTTACAGCCCGTTAATCCTGCACGATACACAGCATTGGTTCGAATTTACTCAATCTGGTGTTTTTGCCCAGTTTCTGCAGCCCAACAACACCATTCGCCGCGCGCGCCCTTTCATCGAACAAGCCCGCCAGATCTGGCTTGCCTTAGATCAGAACACCGCTGTTCCTGGTACTTCAGAAATCTGGCAATACTGCCGCGCCATGGAATATGCCGGTAATTCCCTCGCCTGCCTGAACGGCATTCCCCTCACTGAGCGCCGCTTCATCCTTAACCTGCCCGAACGAGCCCAGGCGCTGGGACAGCCTGAACTGGCCACCGCTCTGCTGAACCTCTATATGCCTGCCGAGGAAAAGCCGTTCACCTGGGAGGATTGGCTATCTCAGTGGAAAGCAACCCTTCTGGCATTGAATCAAACCAATCAGTGCCCGGTGAGTTTGCATGCCATACGCATCCCATATTATGAAATGGCCATCCGTGTGATGACCGAGGATAATCCGGCTGCAGCAATCTGGATTCTACTGCGCACCTGGACCAAAGCCTTAGCCAACATGCCCCGTCGCACCCCAGAATCTGAACCATGGCAGCAGTTTCTTCAAGTGATTGGTTTGGACGTCGATAACTACCGAAACCGACTTCAAGCGCTGGATGGCTATCTGGAATTGGTCGAAGATGCAGTAAATCAATGGGCTCTCCAAAATGGGGTTTAACCACTTATCCACAGGTTATCCCCAAACCTGTGGAAAACTCGCCTTAAGTTGTGGAAAATCGCTTGATTTTGTGGATAAAATTGAATAAATTTTCTAATAATTAGCCTGTTTAATTAAGAAATTTTGATATTTGATTTGCCAAAGAAAATAATAACCTTGTTTATCCAACGATTTTCCACAAGGTAAATTTATACGTTTTCTCAAAATACCCCCACAGGTTGGGCATTGTTCTCCATCACCTCCCAGTAATACGTGGGGCGATTAGACTGGTGCAGGCTATCCACCTTTCCACACGCACTACTAATAAGACTATTAATACTATAAGTTTCTTATGATATGCTTACGGTTCTTGTATTTAATTTAAATATTTTGTAAAATGTATACTATAGTAGTGAGTGCCACTCCCATGATTGATCTATTCACTTTCATTACACAGAGAGGAGGGAGATCATGGATGTTATTAAGGTAAAAGCAGTATCGAGAACTGCATCAGTCGCAGGTGCAATTGCTGGGGTGATTCGAGAAAAGAAACATGCTGAGGTTCAGGCAATTGGGGCAGGTGCTGTTAATCAGGCGGTTAAAGCACTGGTTCTGGCAAAAAATTTTCTATCCCAAGAAGGTATCGAACTCGTTTGTATCCCCGAATTTGTCAACATTGAAATTGACGACAAAGTTCGCACGGCAATTAAATTTGTTGTAGAACCGCGTTAATCTACCGATTGATTTGATTGAATGAAAGTGTGTTAATTTTTAAGGAGACTGATATTCCTCTGGAAGGAATATCACCTCTTCCTTGCCAGCTATTTTTTCCTGCACTTTGCGCACGATTAGGTCCATGTGTTTGGGATTAGTCACCAGGTTTAAATCATCAGATGGCACTGTCAGTACTGGGCACAGGGTAAAGTTTTCAATCCATTTACTGTAAGCAATATTCAAGGTTTCCAGATAAGCAGGATCAATGTTGCGCTCGAAATCACGATCGCGCGAGTGAATACGTGCGATCAGGGTTGGCACGGAGGTGCGCAAATACACCACTAGGTCGGGCGTAGGCAGGAAATTGAGTACCATCTGATAAAGCGATTGATAGGTGCAGTGGTCTCGCTCATTCATTAACTTCTGCACGTAGAGGTTCTCCGCAAATATCTCAGCATCTTCATATAAACTGCGGTCCAGGATGACCGAGGCTGGCCAGGCAGCCAGCTCTTGGTAGACTCGCAGTCGGTGGGTCAGGAAGAACACCTGGGAGTGAAAACTCCACTTCGCCATATCTTTATAAAAATCCGCCAGGTAGGGGTTGTTCGCCATTGGTTCATAGAATGGCTTCCATCCCAATCGCTCGCTGAGCAGCTTTACCAGGGTAGATTTTCCCGCTCCAATATTACCCGCCACGGTGATAAATTTCTTTACGCTCATGCTCCCTCACTTATACTTGGAATATAGGTTTGGATGATCTCCTCATTAATTATTTTACTGAATTTTTCAACTCCGCGAACATTGAGATGATCGCGGTTGTAAAAATCGTTGCTATCAAAACGGTCATCGTTTAAATAATTGAAATAGGGCACATTGTATTGATTTGAAATCATCTCGGTGGTTTCTAGCCACCTGGCCACCCGTCCCGGGTTCAGGTAATCCGAGTAAGTATGGAAGACAGGCGTGGTGATTAGTGCTACCTGGATACCTCTGGATTGGCATTTTTGGATCAGCTCACTCAACAGTGCCACATTGGCAGGGATGGCATCTACCCGCAAGACTGATTCTTGACCCCTGACATGTTGCTCCGCCCTTTCTCGTTCTTCAGGCGTATCCCGCATGTTCCCCCGCGAGGTGTGCCGCCATCCACTTGCGTCCATCTCAGGTCGGCTGGTGTCCACGAACCCGTTCCCCAGGTATTCCAGCACGGCTTTCCAGCCGTACATCGCTGTAAAGCTGAAAAATTGGATGTGAAAAAGTGTATCCCAGTGTTGCGGTGGAATCCCCCAAAAGATGAAATACGAGGCACCCGACACCCACGTATCCGAGCGGTCCTGTTGATACTCATAGGAAAAAGGGGAAATCGGCAGGATGACCAGTTTGAGCTTGGGCATGCGGTCAAGATACTTCTCCACCAGGCGGGTATCGTAATATAAATCCTGTGCGGGGTTGCTCAGTGTGAACCCCTTGTGGCTGAAGAACGCCGGGTTGAGTGCATTGCCATGCGAGGAACCCGTGCTGAGCACTTCAATCTCATCCAGTTGCGCTTCTAGGTAAGCTCTCTTCTCTTGGATACTGTGTTCCATCTGGCTTAATCGGTATTCCAGAACCGGGTATGCACAGGAGAAGGGCAGTATGAAAATAAGGACCTTAATGAGCAGGGTTTTCATGTTTTTTTCTTGCCTTAACCCAGCACAGGTTGGACGACTTCTTCCTCTAGAATGCGGGTGAATTTCTCTGCCCCTACCGGGTTCAGGTGGTCGCGGCTGAAGAAATCCCTGCTGCTAAAACGTTCATCTCGAAGATAATTCATATAGCGGATATCATATTCTTTCACCACTGATTGAATTAACTCCTGCCATTGTTTCACTCTCTCCTTATCCAGATGATCGTAATAGGTGTGATACGTTGGTGTGGTGAGCAACACAACGTCCACCCCCTTGGCTTGGCAGCTTTCAATCAGGCGCTTTAATACCACCAAGTTTTCCGTGATGGCTTCTGGGCGCATGCCGGCTTCCTGCATCTTTACGCTGTACTTTCCACCCTCCAACTCTTCTATTGATTCGTGAACTTCCTGCATGCCTGTGTGGCGGAAGCCGCTTGCATCCATTTCCGTGCGGTTCGGGTCCCTGAAATTCCCCCACAGTGAGTCAAGGTACCCCTTCCAACCGTAAAGCGCGAGGTTGCTGTAATAGCGCAGGTCAAGGTAGTTGTCGAAATGTTGTGGTGGTATTCCCCAGAACTTATGGTAATAGGCACCAAGTGAGCGCGCCTCTGAACGATCCAGTTGATACTCAAAGGCGAAATAGGAAATGGGCACAATCACTAATTTCAATTTCGGCATGCGCCCTAGGTATATCTCGACCAATTGACCGTCATAATAAAGGTCCTGTGCGGGGTTGTTCAGCGTGAAGCCCCTGCGGCTGAAGAAAACCGGATTAATGGCATTACCGTGTGAGGAACCCGTGCTGAGAATTTCGATCTCACCTAATTGGGCTTCCAGAAATGCCCTCTTTTCGATGATGTTGTTCGTTTCCTGCGCGAGCTGCTTCTCCGCGCTTGGTATAAGTAGCACAAAAGGCATGATGAGGAGGAATATTTTGCCAACCAGCGTCTTCATAACCCGTTTATAGTCTCAAACCTAAAATTGGTTATAGATGAATACCTGCCCGGTGCCATACGCCCCCAAAAAGAGGATGACCAGCACCATCAGGTAGTAGATCGCCCAGCGCACCAGGGTGGGCTGCCCCAGCGGAAAATGCTTGTCTTTGCAGCGTGGCACTAAAATGGCCAGCACCGCCAACGCTGCCAGCAGCCCAACCAGCGTCAATACCGAGTTGAGCTCCTGCCCCAGCATCAACGGCTGAAAGAATTCCAGCAACCCCGCGCTGTTCACGCTCGGGAACAGGCTGGACCATAATAGTCGCAGCGCGGTGGGCACCCCATAGATTAAATGTGTGGCTGCATACCAGCCATCCGCCAGGCTGTTGGCGCGGAAGAAGACCCAGGCAAAGCATACCAGGTTGAAGGTAATGAAAACCTGCAACACAGTAATCACTTTGGATTTATCCAACTTTCTCGCCTTGAGGAACTTCCTCACTCGTTGGCTGAATAACGCTGAACTTGCCATGTAAATTCCGTGCAGCAAGCCCCAGACCACAAATCCTCCGCTAACCCCGTGCCATATCCCGGAGAATAAAAAGGTAACCAGCAGCGCTGCCGCTGTCCCCCACGCCTTCGCGTTGCGCCACCACATCTGCAGCGGCTTGAAAATATAATCCAGTATCCAGCGCGAGAATGAGATATGCCACCGCCTCCAAAATTCCGGGATGGAAGTAGCCAGGTATGGGCGGTTGAAATTCTGCGTCAGGTTGATGTTAAACAGCCGCGCAACGCCCAGCGCCATATCGGTATATCCGGAAAAATCAAAATAAATCTGCAGGGCATAAAGATAGGTCGCCAGAATCAGTGGCGGTCCGTAGAAATTCTGCACATTGTCATATACTGGGTTGACGAACAGCGCGATACGGTCAGCCAGCACCAGTTTCTTTACCAGCCCCCAACCCACCTGCCACAACCCCTCACGCACCCTCTGGTAATCAAAGTTATAGGGTTGATGCAACTGGGGTAACAGCTCTCCCCCGCGTTCAATCGGACCCTGCACCAGCTTGGGGAAGAAGCACATGTACAGCGCGAAGACCCCCAGGTGTCTTTCCGCTTTGAGCACCTCGAGGTAAATGTCAATAATATAGGAAATCGCCTGCAGGGTGTAGAAGGATACTCCCAGCGTGACCAGCCCTTCGCTCGTGAACATCCCTCCGCTCATTTCCTCATTGATTTCTAGGATGTGGAAATATTGTAACAGGTAGGGCAGGTAGCGCAGCGCAATCAGTGGCAGGCATAGCAAAGCGATCGATATGATCAATATGGCTTTGCGCCCACCTTCCGCTTTAATGGCAGCTAACCGTAACCCGCAATAGTAGGCAACCAGGGTCACCATGCCCAGCGCCGCGATCAGGTAGGGTGCTTTCAGTGTGGCATAGAAGAAAATGCTTGCCACCAACAGCACAGCCCAGCGCTGTTTCTGCCTGGCAAGATAGAAGATAATGAAAACAATTGGGAAAAAGACGAAATAATTGAATGAGTTGAACGCCATGCGTTTTCCTTAAACTTTAATGGGTGATTTTACTCTCAATCGCCCGCGCCAGGTCGCCCACGTTTTTAAACGTCAGCAGTTCCTTTTGTCCGAACTTGACCCCAAAGCGCTTCTCCACCGCTAAAATCAGCACCACGTGCGAGAGAGAATCCCAGCCCTCCACATCATTGGCAGTCGTCTCCTCGTTTAGTTCAATCTCATCGTCTTCAAAGACCTCGCGAAAAACCTCAGTAAGTGTTTGCAGGGTCGTCATGGCTATATCTCCAGGGTCGAAAGGTCGCCGCTGTCCTGCCCTAAATACCAGGCTTTCAACACGCGGCGCATGATTTTCCCGCTCTTGTTCTTCGGCAGGCTCTCCACTGGGCGGATTTCCTGCGGTGCCGCCATGGAAGAGATGCGGTTCGAGATGTGTAGGCGCATCTTCAGGTCCAATTCATCTGACCATTCATACGTAGGTCGCAACACAACGAACGCCACCACTTTTTCAAACAGGATGTCATCTGGGGCGCCAATCACCCCTGATTCCGCCACCTCTTTCAGCTCCAGCAGAGAGCTTTCCACCTCGAATGGGCTCACCAGGTGCCCGGCCGTGTTAATCACATCATCGCTGCGCCCAAGGAACCAGAAATAACCGCCCTCATCCTGCTTCGCCGTATCACCGGTGAAATAATACCCGTGCCGGAATTTCTCTCGATACACCTCATCGTTGTTTAGGTAGGTCACAAACATGGAAGGCCAGCCGGGTTTTAAGCACAGATTGCCCGCTGTGTTCACTGCCTGAACTTCACCCTCGTCCGAAACGATGAGTGCCTCAATCCCATTCAGCGGTTTGCCCATCGAGCCCGGCTTGATCGGCATCCCTGGTCGGTTGGCAATCATAATACTGCCTGTCTCGGTCTGGAACCAGGTGTCGTGGATGTCGCGCTCCAGCACCCGCCTGCCCCAGTGCAGCACCTCAGGGTTAAGCGGCTCCCCCACACTAAAGATGTATTTCAGCGCATCCAGGTTGTACTGGCGCAATATGTCTTCCTCCTCGCGCATCAGCATACGCAGTGCGGTCGGGGCGGTGTACCAGATGCTCACCTTCTCGCGTTCCAGTAATTGGAACCACGCCCGCGGGTCGTAGCCGCCGCCATAGTGTACCTGTGTCACCCCCAGGCTCCATGGACCGCTGATCCCGTAGGTCGTCCCTGTCACCCAGCCCTGGTCCGCCGTGCACCAGAAGATTTCCCTCTCGTTTAATTGCAGGATTTCTCGTGCCGACTGGCTGTGAGAGAGGATGCCGCCATGCACGTGTAGCACCCCTTTGGGTTTGGCTGTCGAGCCGGAAGTGTAGTGTAGCACCGCAGGAGTCTCCGGGCTGGTGATGGGTGTGCTGAAGTGGGCGTTGCTCTTTTCCATCAGCCGCGTATAACTTAGGATGTGCTCATCCTGGTCTTCTGCTAGGTCGCTCACCAGAATGGTCTGAAGCGCTGGCAACTTCTCCCTTGCCTTCAGCACCCGCTTCAGTAGGCTCTTGCGCGTAATGATACCCTTGGCACCTTGCAACCTGTCCACCAGCGCCTCATCCCCGAAATTGGAGAACAGTGTGCCTACGATCACCTGCAGCTTCAACCCGCCCAGGAACGCGATGAACTGCTCGGGCAGCTTGGGCAGGAAAGTGAAGAAAATATCCCCTTTTTGAAAGCCCAACCCTGCCAGCAGGTTCGCAAAGCGGTTGGAGTCATTCTCAAGGTCGTTAAAGGTGAAATCCCTGACTTCCAGCGTCCCGGGGTAGATGAAGCGCATCGCCACCCGTCCGCCACGCCCCTCCTCGCACTGCTGGCGAGTGCAGATGTGACCGATATTGAATTGACCGTTCTTGATTAGTGAATTGAGCATCCCATAATTGTAAAATAAAACGAGCCGCATTAGCGGCTCGTTTGGTTGTGCCTCGTTGCTGTTATTCCTCTTTGATAATGGCATCCACCGGGCAGACCTCAACGCACTTGGCGTCATCAGTGCACTTGCTCGCGTCAATCACGTAATACTGGTCGCCCATCGAAATCGCGCCCTCCGGGCATTCCGGCTCGCAGGCGCCGCAGTTGATGCAGGCATCCGTAATTTTATGTGGCATGTTGACTATCCTTTCGAAAGTTGTGAAATCTAACGCCGATAGCATAGCATAAACTCATCATTTTTGCAACTACCTGTATTGCTGTTAGGCGTACGTCGCACAGGGATGTGCGACGTACTCAATGATTCGGGTGGCAAACCTGTCACTCAATCTGTCCTCCCCTCTTTAGAGGGGAGGTTGGGTGGGAGTGGTTGTTTAAGGAATCGCATTCTTCGAGTGGATTTATCGCTATTCACATATCTGGATTCCGATGGCGTCCCCGCCACTCTTCACATTGTCATCCTCGTAGCGAATTGCATGGGCGATGAGCGGAGATACCCACTAAGCGCTACATCAAGCCACAGCACGAGCAGGTCCTGACCGACCGCAGGGCTCGAAAGATCTCCTCCCACCGAAAGTCACCCATCTTTGTCTTAATCTCTGACTTCAATTTTTCTTTCTATTAATCGCGGGATATCAAAATCTGAAACCTCTAATTTTGATCATAAATTTTCCCATCTCGGAACTCTGCCCAGGTGGTCTCAAACCATGCATCCGAATCAGGGATGGGTCGTACATCTTGCCACTCATGCCGGGGTTCAAGATCTTCGTTTATGTGGGTATATAACATCTTCTTTCGATATGTTCTGTCCTCGGGTTCGATGCGCCATTTTTCATCGAGTTTTTCCATAATTTTTATTCCCTTATTGTTCAGTACAATGGATGAACCTCGGCTCCCCACATTGCTCTCAATCATAGCATTTATTGCGTCTAGATAGACCATGTGAGCAAAGGTTAACTGGCGTAGCCGAAAACAATCTTTAAGGTTTATATTTCCCTCAGTTCTGCATCCTTCAGAATTAATCTGCTTAAACAGGTTCTTTGCCTTTGGCAGTTCTTCTTTCAGGATATCCTTGCTGCGGATGTGAGCACCAGCATAGGACATGCGTGTCTGAAGTTCGTCCAGTGCCTTGTGGTAGTATAAAGTGGATTTTTTACATCTCTCTGCCCACCTGATTGCCTGCTCGCAGACCTCAGCAATTTTTTTTTGGACATCATTTTGATCCAGCGTCCAACCTGAGTAGCAATGGGCAATATATTCTGCCAGCCGGAATCCTCCCACCTGTCCGGAGTTAAGGGCAGATCCTCCTGGTCGGCTCACCCCGTGTGAGCCATTCACTTCCCCAACAGGAAAGAAGTGAGGATAATTGCTAGATTCCCACCAGATATTGGCGCTCAACCCACCATTATTGTGCTGTGCGCAAACAGCAATCTCTAAAAGGTCTTTTGCAAGGTCAATTCCATGTTCCTGGTATAGCGAAATTGCCAGTGGGTTCATGGCTTGCATCCTCTCGTAGGGCGTACTTTGAGTTGCTCCTGATTTGCTTAGGTAGTTCCTTGCTTCCTCGGGTAATGCTTCCATGGAAAATCCCAATGGGTTTTTGCGGAAATCTAGGAAAACGCGCCTTCCTCTTTCAACATTCTCAATATACACCAGAATATCTATGATTGAAGAACCCCCTATGACCTTGGTGGCGTCAAATGGCCACTGGTACCCTTTCAAAAAGACATACCCGTTCATTTCTGCTGGATCTTTAAAATATTCGATTAAGAACTCTTTTTCATCCGAGGTTCCGTCAGTTGCCCGGCTAATGAATCTTGGAATAACTTGCATATACGACCCTGAAACATTCCAGCGATACTGTGTTGAGGCGAGACCATATTGAGACTCAGGCAAGTTACATGCATCTACCCCTACCATTAAAGCCAAGCCAATTGCACCGTGTTGCACCTCTGGGTACACACTATGCTTGTAAAGTCCGCCTGGTCCTCCCACAGCGAACACTATATTCTCGGCTGCATATGCTTCAAGTTGGTCGTTTTCTCCTAACGCGAGCAAACCAATGATTCGTTTGCTAGCACCTTCCTTTTTTTCCGTGACCAGCTGTATGACCTCACGACCTTCTAGTACTTGGATGCCTAATCTCTTGACTTCTTTAATCAAACAATGGCACATCTCCCGTGATGTAAATGGTCCAATAGATGAGGCTCTTTGCCGTGGGTCATGATCGGTCTTGTATCCCACGAATTGACCATAGGCATCATGCGGGAATGGAACACCCAGGTTTACTAGGTTCATGAACGCCCTCACTGAAAGGCTGGATTCCACCAGTGCGATATCCCCATGCATTGACCCATTTTTGAAGTAGCTCTCTGCCATGGCTCTGGGTGAATCATTTTCAGAACCATAGATGGAGAGCTTGTAGTAAGTTTGTTTGTCGCTCCCAGTGTTGATGGATGTACCTTTATCTAAACCCTCGCTTAGTATCAGAATATCTTGATTTCCTTGTCGGTACAATTGGATGGCGGCATTTAATCCGGATGCACCGCTCCCAACAATGATAGTATGCACCCATCGGATGAGAATCGGTATTTCACCATGATCACTTTGAATGATGATATTTGTGGAAGTTTGCATTTTAGGTCTCTCAATCACACATATTTTCTATAATTAATTCACTAATCGCTTTTTCAACTCCCTTAATTGGGTATACTCGGGTCGTGCTTTATAGAACGGGTCTAAGGAGTAACATCCTGAGACCAGCCCGTTTCTAGGAGCAGTAGTGCAGTCGCTGAATGTCCGGCAAATGAATTGTCTGGCTAGTGTTTTACCTGCTAGTATATCAGCTGGCATCTGTGGGTAGGAGAGCATCATTCTCCCCAGCCCCACACATGAAATCATTTGTTTGCGCAATACTGCTTGAGCCACATTGGGGAGAAATTCTTGTAAGTAGGAATAGGCAGTTCCGACAGTGACCATGTCTTTCATGGTACGGTGTAATATTGCACTGTTGTTTATCTGCCGCGCAACTCCTACCAGAGGGTCCTCGGGTGGTTGATAGCCATCGCTGGGTGGGTAATATGCCGGGCGTGAAATATGAGGATTATAGTATGGGCTGCCCGCAGTGAGATTCACCAGTTCAATTTCTAAAGACTTTAATAATTCAAGAAATTGAATTGTCTCATTCAGGTTGATTTTACCTGCATGGTGTGGGTCGCCGCCGAAAGCGTAAGGATATTGACCATCTTTGTTTTTTAGAACCACCATGCGACCAATTCCCTCAATATCTGCTTTGAACGGTGGAAAGTCGAACATGCTTAAACGCACACCAATGGCTAAGCCTTTGCACTCATTTCTGATCCCCTTAACAATCTCACGCAAGTAACGCGTGCGGTTTTCAAAGCTTCCTCCATACATTCCTGGTCGTTCTACCGCACTTAATAGTTCGTGTCCGAAGTAACCATGACAGTGTTTGATGTCCACAAAATCAAAACCGATCTTTTGTGCGCGGATAGCCGCCTTTACATGTGCTTCAATGATATCTTCTATCTCTGAATCGCTCACAACGGTAACTTCAGCTGGTAAATGAAAAAACTTGTCTAGCAGGGGATGGTGATAAGCAATTTTTGGCTCAAACCGATTTTTCTCATTCGGCTTGCAAAAACGCCCAGAATGAGTGAGCTGTAAGCCAACATATAAATCTTTTGTAGTACCATAATTCAATTCATGTTCTTTAACTAAAGTCAGGCGTAGCTTCTCAATGTCTAACATATTCTCGTCCACTATCATAAGCTGATTTGGGTTAGCCCGACTTTCACGCATCACCGCTATGGCTTCTCCGCCCCAAATGAGCTTTGCGCCGCTTTTTCCAAAATTTCGCCAGCGTCTGAAGGTCAATTCGCTCGGTTTTCCATCAGTTGTTCCATCCCACCCTTCCATCGGCTGAGCGCAGAACCTGTTCCCAATTTTAAAACCGTTCTTTAATTCAATCGGTTGTGCGAAGGGATTTTGCGACCCGTATAGTAACTCATCATCAATTGGCAGGTCTATCCCCAATTTTATTGAGTAATCACGAAATTCCTGCACACTTTTAAAGCTGGAGATTTTTCTATAGTTTTTTTTCAAGGACATTTGATGTATTGATGACTAATCTAACGGTGATTTTCCACCACGCGCCTTGTAAATCCATTGCAGTATGTTCTTCACCGTGTCTGTGATTTTTGGATAATCTTTTTTCTTAATGATTTCATTTTCAAAGAGATTGCTACCGATTCCTACCCCGGCAACTCCCGCCTTAATCCAGGCGGAGATGTTATCCTCAGTGACTTCTACCCCCCCTGTGGGTAGTAATAGGCTCCCTGGCATAGGTCCTAGAACGCTTTTCACAAAACTAGGACCGCCCACAGTACCACCTGGAAATATCTTACATATCTCAACTCCAAATTCTTCCGCCCGTGAAATCTCGCTCACTGTCCCACAGCCTGGCAGATAAGCAATTTTTCGACGGTTGCATAATCGGGCAATTTCAGGGTTTAAATTTGGACTCACAATGAAATTTGCACCGGCTTGAATGTATAAGGCTGCTGTGGCTGGGTCTAGGATCGTTCCCGCCCCGAGTATTAATCGGGGCTCATCTTTTAATCGTTCAATCACATTCCTGAAAACATCGTAGGCGCGGTCGCCGCGATTGGTGAACTCAAAACAGCTTGCTCCTCCCTTCAGGCATGCGAGAACCACGTGGTATAAAACATCAGGATCCGGGTGGTAAAAAACTGGCACCAGACCTTCTTGGATGATTATGTTCAGAACCTTTAAGCGTACGAATCTTGCCATGCTTTCCTCCAAAACCTATCGTTTAATTCTTCCCGAGAGATTTCCCTTCATTAGACTTTCCACTTCTTTCTTTGAAACAAGGTTGAAATCACCTACAATCGTATGCTTCAATGCTGACGCTGCCACGGCAAAATTCAATGCCGCTTGTGGTTCATGAGGTTGTTGCAATAAACTGTAGATCAAACCACCCACGAAACTATCTCCCGCTCCCACCCGATCAACAATATGGGTAATATCGTAATTGGGTGAGGTAAAAAAGGCCCCCTCTTTCCATAATACTCCCGCCCAGGTATTATGATTTGCAGAAAGGGAACCGCGTAAGGTAATGCAGATAGTTTGCAGATTCGGTAACTTTTTTTTCAATTCTTCACACACAAATCGATAAGAGTCAGTTTTGATTTCCCCCTTGCTCACATCTATATCGGGTGGCGTGATCCCGAAGACCTTATCTGCATCTTCTTCATTCCCAATGGCAACATCGCATAGGCTTACCATCTCACTCATCACTTCATTTGCACTTTTTCCCCATTTCCATAGTTTTGCACGGTAATTTAAATCACAAGAGACAGTTAATCCCAGTTTCTTAGCTGTTCGAATTCCCTCTAGGCAGGCACGTGCTACGTTCTCTGAAATTGCAGGGGTGATACCTGTCCAATGGAACCAGTCTGCACCTCTAAAAATGGATTGCCAATTAACCATCTCGGGCTGGATTGTAGCAAAGGACGAATTCTCTCTGTCGTAGATTACCTGGCTGCTGCGCATCACGCTCCCGTTCTCTAGATAATAGATGCCAATCCGAGCCCCACCCCAAGATATGTGTTCTGTTCCCACATTGTATTGACGAAGGAATTCTAGGCAGGCCTTACCAATGTCATTCTCGGGTAGTCGAGTGACAAATTCCGTTTCTACACCATAATTGGCTAAAGAGACTGCCACGTTCGCCTCTCCACCCCCATAAATTACTTCGAAGCTGCGTGCTTGGTTAAATCGTAGGTGCCCTGGTGGAGACAATCGCAACATGATCTCGCCAAAAGTAATAACTTTGCTCATTCATCCACCTCTCTTTTCTTTATAATCGGTGAATATGGAATCCACCATCAACATCGATTACTTGACCGGTTGAAAATGGCAGGTAGCCCTCAGCAATGGCTACTACAGCTTTGCCAATATCATCAGGTTTCCCCCAGCGCTTGATGGGTGTAATCCCTTCTGCAATCAACTTATCATATTTCTCACTGACAGGTTCCGTAAGTGGGGTCTTGATGATTCCAGGTCGGATTTCATATACATTAATTCCTTCTTCCGCTAATCGATCGGCAAATAGTATTGTCACCATGGCTACCCCCGCTTTGGAAATGCAGTATTCTGCCCGATTGGTGCTGCTGGTATATGCACTGATCGAACCAATGTTAATGATTTTAGGGTTTTGAATTTTTCCTTCTCGCACGAGTCTGATCATCGCTTTGGATACGATTTGTGAAAGAAAGAAGGGCGCGATTAGGTTCACCTTTAATACTTTTTCCATACTCTCTTCACCAATTTCAAGCATATCCATCCTGACTGGCGACCCGATTGCCGCATTATTTACTAGCAAGTCTAACTGCCCATAATTCTCTAGAATTTCCTGTAGAATCCTTTCTCGCTCTTCAGCTTGGCTGATGTTAGCCATCTGTACCATCCCATCGCTTCCCGCTTTCCGCACTAATTCTAATGTCTCATTGGGCAGATTGGGATCTTGAAAATCGTTGATACAAATTATCCATCCAGCTTGTGCTAGTTCTATGGCAATTCCCCGTCCGATGCCTCTGCCTGCCCCAGTGATTAAGGCAATCTTTTTTTTGGTGTTACTCATATTTCCTTCTTTCCGTTGCTTAAATCTCCCGAAACAAATTCATAGCCAGATATATGTAGTACGAGTATTCGTGAATATTGATAAAATCGAACAAACAACGACTGAAATTCAAAATCAGTTACCACCATCAATTTCAGATTATGTTTAACTTGATAATAATGAGCAGTCATCTCATTTTATGAAATGACTGCTTTTTATCAGATTTACAACTGTTCCTTCAATTCTGCAATGGCTTCGTCACACTTCATCAATCTGGCTAATTTTCTTCCAAAAATGTCATACATAACTTCCAGAACATTCGGCCAAATGGTGGTAATGCAGTCAGTTATCGCGGTTACTCGATATTCCCGCATGGCTGCGCTGAATAGGGTTGCTCCAAGGCAGAGGTCGGCCATGATGCCAACCATTATCAGATAGCGGATATCCCTTCCTCGTAGAGCCAAGTCCAGGTGTGTGCCATAGAATTTGTCCAGCGTATATCCTCGTACCACCAATTCACCCGGAAGTGGTTTAAGTTCATCAATTGTATCGGGATTTTCAGGTCCCTTGGTTCCAGGGATGCTGTTGCTAGATGGGCGCCCCCAGCCGGTTGGTTCGCCCGGTACTGCAGGGAGATGTTCTGGACCGAACGGATCCACACGCAGACATTTTACTTCTGGGCTAGCAATATATTCGGTGAATACAACCATGATACCGGATTCTCGGCAAAAATTTAGTAGTTTCTGTATTCCAGGCACAATATCCCATGCTTGGGGAACGGCTAGCGATGCCTCAGGATGCATAAAACTGATCTGCATGTCATTGACAATCAATGCGGTCCTACTTGGCAACATTCGATGTACTTCATTTATCCGAGCAAGCTTTTTTGCTTTCAATTCCTCAAAAGTTTCCATTTTATTCTCCTTATGATTTTTATTTTTTTATGCAAGGTCGAAACAATTACTTTTGGTTGCTGGACACCTTTCATTTCCTATTAAAACCACATGTTTGTTTAATATCTTACATCTACTCACATTTGGATGAACCTGCTTTCTATAAAAGATGAACATTTATGCATTTGCTCCCTTTTTTTGACGCGCCACTCGTTCATAGGAGGCAATAATAATCAAAAAGAGAACCCCACGGATGACATCTTGGTACCAATCTGCCACACCCATCAAACTAAAGAGATTCACTAGCACTCCCATCACGAATACTCCTAAAACAGTGCCGGCTACACTCCCTTTTCCTCCAGCAAGTGTGGCCCCTCCAATTAACACAGTCGCGATGGCTGCAAGTTCAAGCCCGGGTCCTAGCACTGGGTCTGCACCTCCAAATCTGCCCAGAGCATAGGTGGCAGCTAGACCTGACATCAAGGAACAAATGATGTATGAGGTGAACACCGTTTTATTTACATCAATACCAGCATTGAATGATTTCGCAGCACTCTCGCCAACAGCAAAGAATCGCCGACCAATCTTTGTATATCGAATCAAAACTGTAAAGAAGAAAACCAGGATAATTAAAATGAAAAGCGCAATAGGCAAATTAAAAATTCTTCCATTGAAAACCCTAATGAAAAAACTAATTGAAGGACCAAGTGGTTTTGGCGAAATAACTAGTGCCGTGCCCTCCATTACTAACATCATTCCTATCGTAACAATGAAAGCGTCAACTTTTGCTTTCTGAATGATCAACGCATTGGTGAATCCAACTAATCCGCTGAATACAAAAATGGCTAAGATGCCGATTAATGGGGGCTGGTTGTTCCTTAGCATTACCGTTTGACCAAACATCGCCGCCGCAGCCATCAATGCGCCGGAGGATATATCAATTCCACCGGCTATGATCACGATTAATTGTCCCAGTGAGAGAATTAAGAGTGGTAAGGATTGCCCAAAAATATTTCTTATGTTATTCCACTTGGCAAAGAAAGGCGAAACCGCTGATCCGATAAAGAATAATGCACTGAGTAGAAAGAACAACACCACAAAGTTACTGTGCTGCTTGACTTTCAGCTGATTTAGTATTCTTTGGAATGTCGTTGGTTTTTCTTCTTTGCATTCTTCTTTGACTTTGACAGGAACAGAGCTCTCAGCTAGATGCATGATTTCTGCTTCCGTGATATTGCCTTTAATTTCCCCAACCAACCGCATCTCAGACATTACTAGTACACGATCACATAGGTGGATAAGCTCTTCCCAGTCTGATGTCACCAGCAGGATGCTCTTCCCCCTCGCAGCTAAGTCTTTGATGATTGTGTAGATTTCCTCTCTCGCGCCCACGTCTACTCCCCGAGTTGGCTCATCCAGAAGGTAGATATCCGCATTCGCCAGCAGAGTCCGCGCTATCAAGACTTTTTGCTGGTTTCCTCCGCTCAATAATTTGACCAGATGTTCAAGGCGACTGGTGTCGAGCATGACATGATTGGAAATATTCTTCACATTCTCAATTTCTTCTTTTTCGTTCACCATCCCCGCTTTTACTCTTTCATCTAGTGTTGATGCTGCAATATTAAAACGGGTGCTTGCTTCTAGGAATAAGCCACTGATTTTTCGGTCTTCAGGGATGAGTATGATCCCATTTTTTATGGCATCCATAGGATTTTTGATTTCAATTTCTCGTCCATCTTTTTTAATTGAGCCTGATTGAAGTTGATCAATTCCAAAAAGAGTGTTTAATAATTCTGATCTTCCAGACCCTACTAAGCCTCCAATTCCAAGAATTTCACCCCTCCTCAATGAGATATGCTCGGCTCTGGCCCCATTTTGCGAAACGATATTGTTGCATTCAAGAACAACTTCTTGACCTTTTTCACCTTTTCCACCCTTAGCTAACACAACTTCATGTCCCACCATATAATTAATGATGTCGGATTTTTCCATTTTTCCTGAGGAGATGTGTACAAGCTTTCCTTCCCTCAGTATGACATTACGGTCGCAGATTTGTTCCACTTCTTCAATTCGGTGTGAAACATAAATGATAGTGGTGCCTTGATTTACCGCCATTCTCATTCTGGAAAAAAGCCATTCTATTTCCGATTCACACAGAGCAGAGGTGGGTTCATCTAACAGTAGTAGTTTGGGTTCTTCATGTAGGGCACGTACAATTTCCACCATCGTTTGCTGTGCAAAACTTAGGTCTGAAACCATCTTGTTGGCATTGATATCCAATTCATACATGTCGAGAATTTTTTGAGCGTTGACCTCTGTTCGTTTCCAATTGATAGTGTGAATTTTTGTCATCTCCTCGTTATCAATGAACATATTTTCAGCAACGCTTAGATGTGGAAATAAATTAAGATCTTGATAAACAGAAATAATGCCTTTTTCGATAGAAAGTCGTGGAGAATAATGTTCCATTTTTTGGTTGTTGATTTTGACGTATCCTTGATCCGGTGATAAAGAGCCACCAATAATCTTTAACAACGTGCTCTTGCCGGCACCGTTCGCCCCCAGTAAGCCAACAATCTCTCCTTCATGCACATCGAAAGTAACATTAATAAGTGCTTCTTGAGAATAAAAAGCTTTACTGATGTTCCTAACTGATAAAATTGTAGTTGTCATAATATTGCGTGATGATAGAGGGGTTAATCACCCCTCTATCATCTTTTATAAAACAGAATGTGGTTTATTCGGTTTTCCAGTAAAGATTCACATACTCGGCTGGAATTCTGTTAAGAGCCCAGTAAGAATCTGGCATTCCTTCTGGAATTAAGGCTTGAACCTCATCTCCTGACATGACTTGTAGTGGGATGATGTATTTCTTTTCAATTTTCTTCCCAGCTAAATAATCGAACAGAACATCGGCTGCCCAGCCGGATGCTTCGCTGCCGCCCGGGACGGTGATGTACTTAGTGAAGCCTAATTCCTTGGCTTTATTTTGGAATCCATTCCAGTCATCACAGGTAACATAGGGTAGTTCCAAACCGGCATCTATATACGCCTCAAGCACTCCCATAGCCATAAGTGCACCATCGGTAATAACACCGGTGATGTCCTTGTTAGCCGCTAGGAACGTTTCCATTTTCTGCTTTGTCACAGCAGGGGAATACTCGCCGTAATCCACACCTAGATTTTGAATACCAGGACACTTTGCCAAACCATCGTTGACACCTCTTAGCACATCCTCTGAATAACCACTGCCCGGTTCACCCATGATTACAACCACTTTGCCTTTACCGCCCAAAGACTCGCACATGTAATCAGCGAATGCTTTACCAGTTCCATAGTTATCGCGATCGATATAGGCTGTGTATTTATCAGTTAGGATGCCTGCTCCGAATATGAATACAGGTATTCCTGCATCATATGCTTGCTCAACGAGCGGGACCATTGCGGTCTCGCTCAATGGTTGAAGCATCAACGCATCAAGGTCCTTGTTTAAAAGATTTTCTACTTGGCTCACTTGTTTGGTGGCATCGCCATCCGCAGATTCGTAATAGACCGTTTCGACTTTATCTTTGTATTTAATATCAAACGAATACTGCAAGTGGTACATTAACGCAGCAGCCCAGTCATTGGTTGGTCCCTCGTATGAAACTCCGATGACATATTTCTCTTTTGTTGCTTTAGGTGTAGTTGGGACACAGGCGATTAATGCCAAGCCAAGTGCCAGCAAAACAATAATTGACCGCTTCATTTTCTTTTCTCCTTTTTGGTTTTATTATTTTTTTCTCAATCTTGTGCATATTATTTCATAGTCACCTCCGTATTATTTTTTTTATGTGTTTTAGAGATTTATCTTATAAGTACAAAAAACTCACAAAGTAAATCATCTCTTGGTAGTGGTTACCCCAATAAATAAAGCAAGTATTAATACAATTCCAGAAACGATATGTTGCATAGCAGCTGAAAAACCTAACAGGGTCACAAAATTGATTACAATAGTCATGATTAGCACACCCCCAATAACTCCGATAACAGATCCTTTTCCACCTCCCAGGTAATTTCCACCAATCACTGCAGCAATCAGGCTGTTAAAACTCAAGCCTGCTCCGATCCATCTATCGGCGAAACCTGTATAACCAGATAATACAATGGAAGCTAATACAGCTGTGATGCCGCTAATTACGTAACTCATAACCACGGTTCGCTTCGCATTTATTCCGGAATATTCCGCAGCGGTGTAATTGGTTCCTACTGCCAGCAATTTTCTACCAAATACAGAATTGTTTAATAAGATTGCAGATATAACCATGATTGTGGCAAAGATAATAACCGCATTAGGGATGCCCAGGGTTCTATCATTGCCAAAAAAACGTATCAGGTTTGGAACATTACCCGCTGACTCAATGCCAACGAGTATTAATCGTGTGCCCGTGATGATGCTGCCTGTAAATAAGGTGGTGAGAAAAGGTTGAACGTGGTACTTGGTAACCAGGATGCCATTCAGTAAACCTGCTAGGATACCAAATAATATGGCTCCAACCAGCCCAATCATCAGCCCTTCAAACCCGTAGTTTTTGTATCCATACATGAAAATCGTGATTGCCATCTGTAGAGTTGCTTCAACCGATAAGTCAACCCCACCTCCAACAATCACAAAAAGTTGTCCAGCTGTTAGTATCCCTAGGGTGGATGCTTGTCGCAACATAATGAGTAGGTTGTCAACCCTTACAAAGTTTGGGCTATATAAAGCAGATATGAGCAAAATGATTCCTAGGATAATAAAAGATCCGTTGTGCCTGTTGATTTGTATTTTGCTAGTAGTCATATTTTCTCTTCGGTCTTCTTATTCTAGGAGTATTATTATCAGTTATTTTTGTGTTACATATTGCTTTTAATAAAAAAACTGGCGCATTTAACAGCACCAGCGTTATGTAGAATTGTGAAAACCATCAGCGTATAGGAATTAATCAACTGGACTCCTGAACCGCTCAATGTGTTTGCTTTAATTTATACATTAGTTAAAAGTAACTACAAAGGCTTTCAACTTCCATATTATGGAATATATTATTATATAGTGGAATTATGGTATCATAGAGAAAGTAAATTGTCAATAAGGGCTTTTATTAATAGTTGGATTCATGAATTCTGTTAAAGGTACACAATCCCTCGAACGTGCTTTCGGCATAATTGATTTGCTATCGAACCACACTGAAGGTTTACGCTTGTTTGAAATAAGCCAGAAATCTGCCATCCCAATTAGCACTACTCACCGTATTTTGAATTTTCTTTTGCAAAATGAATATGTTCATTGTGATGACGTGAAAGGCTTGTACTATATTGGTTCTAAGTTTGCTTTTCTCTCTTCTGTATATATGCAGGGCTTTAATTTCATTAAAGTTATCCGCCCTGCGTTGGATAAATTGAACAAGAAATTTGATGAGACTGTCCACCTAGGTGTGTTGAACAACTTGCGCAATATGGTCATATATGTTGATAAGCTGGAATCCTCACGCGCTGTGCGCATGTTCTCCATGGTCGGGCAGTCGGTTCCCATTCATTGCACGGCTCTTGGGAAATCCCTTTTTGCCTCATTGTCCATTACTGATGTAGAAAAAGCGCTTGCGAATTACACATTTAAAAAATTTACCGAAAATACCATAACCTCCAAAGAAAATTTTTTGGTTGAATTGGATCGTGTCCGCACACTAGGTTACGCGGTAGATAATCGTGAGCATGAAGATACCATTGTTTGTTACGGAAAAGCATTCTGCAATGTCCAAGGCAGAGCATTAGCAGCGGTGAGCATTTCAATACCCGCCTACCGTTTATCCGATCATAATATCACCGAACTAATTGAGTCCCTCATTGCCACCATCACCTGGATTGAATCCAAACTCGGTTAATTGCTACCCTATTTGTAGTCTCAATAATTATTTCATATGAATCAGTAATTATTAATTCACAAATTTACCAAGATAGTCCAATTTATTCCTTTGTAACAAATCCCATCCCACATTATCAAAAAATATAGCATTAAATAGTACCTTCTCCCCTTAAAATTTCTATTTGTTCGAGTTATTTTGTATCAAATTAGAAGTATTCTTCTCTCACCCCTGTCTGCTCGCACACTCACCTCGCCCTCACCTTGCTGAACAAGTTCAAACACATGTGAGACAGCAGGGCTGGACAAAAAGGCGCATTGGGGTCAACCTTAAGGGTAGAAAAACACAACAAGGAGACCCCAATGCATATCCGATACCACTTACCCAA
>Ga0067045_1002713_pt1 | contig 88502 bp, 68 predicted proteins | sample TerdegcTABiofilm_FD_59184 | JGI IMG/M metagenome (GOLD analysis project Ga0067045, IMG submission 59184) | Combined Assembly of (Gp0054472, Gp0054536) Wastewater bioreactor microbial communities from Singapore -Terephthalate degrading...
AAGTGTCTCAAAAGCCGGCAGTCCGTGATAATCGTGGCACACCCCCTCACCCTGACCCTCTCCCCCGAAGCGGGGGAGAGGGGATTGTTCCGGCTCCCTCTCCGTCTGGGAGAGAGTTGGGGTGAGGGTGCCTTTCCACGCGTCGACGCTCAATCGTGCTACGCTTTTTGGTGTGTCGCGAGTTTTGAGACATTTTCACAAGAGGTGCCCCTACGTCGCAATCGGGTGCGGCGCGTTTGCGTGACAAATCTACCCAGCCTGGGGAACCGGCTACAGAAAATCAGTCGGTTATGGCGCTGGTCGCAGCTTTACCATGAAAAGGCGGGGCACCCGTCGCAATCTCTTCTTGACATGCCCCTTCGTAAACTCCGCGAAAGAACACGTGATCTGACGTATGAAATCGTGCACTCAGTAGCTCGAGCTATCGAACAAGCGCTCAGTGCGTCCAGATCGGACCTGCGACTTTCTCGTGCCCGTGCCCAGGCAGCAGGAGAATTCGTACGCGCTATACAATTTCCTATTGCAAATACATTTTCGGCGGCAACCGGGCGATCTATCCCACGGCTTCCAGGGCCTTCTTCAGTGCAGAAAGAAGCAGCGTCACCACCTCGGGTCGACTGTTGTACCCCATGAGTCCTATCCGCCACACCTTCCCTGCCAACTGGCCGAGCCCTGCGGCCATTTCGATGTTGTAGTTGTCGCGGAGGTACACGCTAACCGCTTTGCTGTCAATGCCATCGGGCACGAGCGCGGTGGTGAGACTTGCAAGACGGTGCTTCTTCTCCACATGACACCCGATGCCGAGCTCTTCGAGACCGTCCCACAACAGCCCAGCGTTGGTCCTATGCCTCTCCCATCGAGTATCGAGACCTTCTTCCGCTATGATGCGCAATGCTTCTCGAAACCCATAAATCATGTTGATTGGAGCAGTATGGTGATAGACCCTCTCACTTCCCCAGTACTTGCCGACCAGGGACATGTCCAGGTACCAATTGGCCACCTTCGTCTTCCTGCCGTTGAGCTTGGCCAAGGCGCGCTCCCCCAACGTAAGGGGAGACGCGCCAGGGGGACAACTGATACACTTTTGACTTCCGCTATATGCGAGATCCACATGCCAGCGGTCCAACAAGACTGGGACCCCTCCGAGGCTCGTCACGGTGTCCAAGAGCAGCAAACAGTCGAATTCTCGGCATAGCTTTCCGATCCCTTCCATGGGCTGAAGGGCCCCGGTGGATGTCTCTGCGTGAATGAGGCCGAGTATGGCAGGTCGGTGCTTCTCCAGCCCTTCACCAATCTCTTCAACGGTGAACACCTCTCCCCATGGCTTTTCAAGGCGTCGCACATCGGCTCCGTACCGGGAAGCCATGTCGCAGAGACGCTCCCCAAAGTAGCCATTCACGCCCACGAGCACCACGTCACCTGGCTCCACGCAGTTTGCAACTGTCGCTTCCATGGCCGCGCTTCCGGTCCCGCTCACAGGGAGAGTGAACCGATTATCGGTTTGCCATACATAACGTAAGAGCTCCTGCGTCTCGTTCATAACCTGGAGAAAGCTCGGATCCAGATGCCCCACTTCGTTCATGGCAAGGGCTGACCGCACCCGGGGATGAACGTTAGAAGGCCCAGGGCCGAGCAACAAGCGGGGCGGCAAATCCAGTTGATCCGTGTCAATGCGATGAGTGTCGTCCACAGGGGGAGTAATATTTTCCATCTGCACGTGCTCCCAAGAGAAGTTGTTGCTGGGAATCAAGAACCGGGGATGCATGATACGGAATCCTCTCGCTGATTTCAATCGGGAAAGCGGTTTCTCCCCACGTACATGCAATCTGCCCGTACACGTTCGGACATTGCTCACCTTGGTGACGGTCTGGGAATTCACCGCCTTGACGGACATCTCCTGCTGTCATACACTGCCCAAGATGTCATAGCGCTGCTCCCGGAAAAGTGCGGCTCCGGCCGCGTGGATATATGTCATCAGTCGGACGATTGACCACCCTTCCGGACTACGGGCGTGCAAAGCCCACCTTTGAATCGATGCGCTCGACTTCAAGGGCTGTACGTTCCTGTCGCCGACTTTTTCGGGCGTTTTCTAGGAAATTTTGCCGTACACAGTCCGAGGAACCGGCTCGTGAACTGGCTCAGAAGAGATAGGGCACCACGCGGATCGGTCGGAGCGCTCTTCGCATGGCTCATTGCGGGACTGCCGTGTATCGCGGTGTGTGCGGCCGTAGCAGGGTTGGCGGGAGGCCTGATCGGCGGATACCTTTCCTTTTCCCAAGGACTGCCCAAAATCCCTGACCTGCGGGCCTATCGTCCCAAGACCGTGTCCGTCTTCTATGCGGAAGACGGCACTGTGATCGGTATCTTTTACCGGGAGAAGCGGTTTCCCATTGACTTGCGGTCCATGCCGCCTCATGTGATCAATGCCTTCATTGCTGGCGAAGATGCCAGGTTCTTCTCGCATACTGGTGTCGACTGGATCGGAGTAGTCCGGGCACTCGTCAAGAATCTGCAGTCCGGCAATTTCTCGCAGGGTGGGAGCACTATCACCCAGCAGGTGACTCGCAACTTCCTCCTAACCAAGGAGAAAAAGGTCTCCAGAAAGATCCGCGAGGCAATTCTCGCCTTTCGGTTGGAAAAGACCCTGACCAAGGAAGAGATTCTCGGCCTGTATCTCAACGAGATTTATCTGGGCAAGGGCGCGTACGGCGTAGAGGCGGCGGCTCGGAACTACTTCGGCAAGACTACCAAGGAGCTGTCAGTGGGTGAAGCGGCACTGCTGGCCGGGCTGGTGCCGAATCCGAACAAGTTTGCGCCCCACAGAAATCTGCAGGCAGCCCTGGAGCGCAGGAACCTCGTCCTTCAGAGTATGCTCCGCAATGGGTTTATTTCCGAGGAGACCTATCGAAAATCGTTGGCCGAGGTCCTCCAATTTCGAGAGAATCTCCCGAACACATACCAGCGGGCCCCATATTTTGCAGAAGCGGTGCGACAATATTTGATCGGCAAGTACGGCGAAGATCGTCTCTATAACGAAGGGCTTCACGTATGGACCACCTGTGACCTCGGGTTGCAGAACACGGCTCAAATGGCTGTCCTTGAGGGAGCTCAGGCATGGGAGAAAAGGCACGGCAGGCCGAGCGGTTTGGTCAAAAGATTGACGAAGGCCGAGGCCCGCGAGTTCCTGGCCGCAACTCCCCAGAGGCAATATGAAGTAGGCGATGTAGTAGAAGCCATGGTAGTCCGAAACGAAACCCGAGATCCCCGATCGCGCAAGAAATCGAGCGCAAATCCGCAGGAATGCGTCTTGGCTCTTCCCGGCGGCGCCGAGTTCGGTATGCAACTGACAGCGGAATACGCGTACAGGCCAAACGATGTTCTCGAGTTCACCGTCACCGAGGCCGACCGGGAAAGCCTCAAATTGCAGCCGATCCAGATGCCCCCGGTGGAAAGCGCTCTTGTTTGCATAGAGAATAACACGGGCTATGTGAGGGCTCTTGTGGGAGGATTGGATTTCGATCGATCGCGTTTCAACCGAGCGACGCAGGCGAGACGTCAGCCAGGAAGCGCGTTTAAGCCGCTCTTGTACGCTGCTGCATTAGAATGGGGATTGTACGGACCGAGAACCCTGGTTGTTGACGAGCCTGTGGCCATTAGCGTCGATCCCCGGGAACCGGAATGGATTCCTACGAACTCCGATGGCAACTTCTATGGCCCGATAAATCTTCGTCAGGCTCTGGCACATTCGCGCAATATAGCAGCGGTCAAGCTCATTCTCGACATCGGTGTGGACGCTACCATTGAGATGGCCAGATCAATGGGAATCGAATCGCCCCTCGGCAAAAACTTGTCTCTCTGCCTCGGCGCGTCAGAAGTCACGCTGTTGGAGCTCACTTCGGCGTATTCTGTGTTCCCGAATATGGGGGTGAGGCTGGAGCCGGTGCTCGTCAAAAAGGTCGTGGACAGGTTCGGAAACGTTCTCGAAGACAACACGGTGGAACCCATCGACGTCACGAAAGTTGTCGCGTCGTACACTGCTCCCCCGCCCGCGCTGCGGCCCTCCGCTCCTGCCCCTGTCCCCGGGCAGTACTCTCCTTCCGCGGCTCCTTTCACGGGAGGGAGAGTGCCTGCGGGTGCTGTACAAGCCCAGGTACCGATGGGCTCTCAGCCCAATGGAGCCGTTTTGCCGGACAGAGTGCCGGCCGGTGAGTTCGAGGGCCTCCCGAGAGTTATGAGCCCCAAGACAGCGTACCTCATGACCAGCATGCTCCGAGACACGTGCGTTTACGGCACTGCAGCGGCTGTCGGGAGGCTCAGGCGGGATGATCTCTCGGGAAAGACCGGAACCACTGATGACTGTTCGGATGCCTGGTTCGTGGGATTCAACTCACGATACACCACAGGTGTATGGGTAGGACACGATACGAGGGTGTCCCTCGGGCGGAAGGAATACGGCAACGTGGCAGCACTTCCCATATGGATGTCATTCATGAAAGTGGCGCTATCCGGGACCCCTTCAAGGCCATGTCCGGTTCCCGAGGGTATTGTGTTTTGGAAAGAGGCGAGTGACCAGCAGGGAAGGCAGCGGGGAGCACCAGAGGCCGACCTGGCTCCAGCGCCGGAGCTGAAGCCCGTTTGTCCCGTTGACGTGGTGGCACCCGCTCCTTACTACCACGTCGACCCCCAGACCGGTCAAGTCATCCCCGTATCCGCCCCGGCCTCTGCTCTGTATGAAGGATTTACCGATTGGGGCCATACGGGCGCTTCCTATCCGGGAATGGTGCGTGTCCTGTCCGCTAGGGGAGAATTCCTGGGACATGCCTATCTCTCCGTCGACCAAAAAGGCAAAACAGTTCTTTATAGGGATCAGATGGCACCAACTCCGGACGCGAGCAGGCAGGGCTACACGATGCAGGTGCCGGCAAGCCCGCTCTACTCAACGCCTCAAGCAGACCCGGAGCAGGGGGCCTATCAGGATTCCCGTCCTGCCGAGCCACCAGTCGACCGAGGAAGCTGGTGGCACAGACTTCCTTTCATGCCCAGATACCAGGATGGGGGGCTCAGATGAACAGATCTCGATTTTGGTCCCTCTTTGTCACAGCCCTCGTGATATTCTCTAGCGGCCTGGTAGCAGGCATGTGGCTTATCAAACGGCCGGTACCTCAGGAACAGCCGCAGTTCAAGACCCTGGATAGCAGCGAAGCCGTGGTGATGCGCGTGTACAAAGAAATCAGCCCCGCGGTGGTGAACATTGTGGCTGAAAGCCTGGCAATGAACTTCTGGATGCAGGTGGTACCTCAATTCGGACAAGGGTCGGGGTTTGTCATAGATAACCAGGGCCACATCATTACGAATAATCACGTGGTCGCTAATGCCGAGAATCTGGAGGTCACGTTCAAGGGCGGCAAGAAGGTCCAGGCGAGACTTGTAGGGAGAGACCCTCTGGGTGACCTGGCGGTGATCAAGGTCGACCCATTCCCAGGCATGGAAGTGGCCCCTCTCGGTGATTCCGACCACCTTCAAGTGGGGCAGCGGGTAATTGCAATCGGCAACCCGTTCGGTCTTCAGCAGACGGTTACCGCCGGCTTTATCAGCGCTCTCAATCGGGACATCGTCATCGGTCAACGCACGATGATGGGCATGATCCAGACCGACACTGCCATCAACCAGGGCAATAGCGGAGGTCCTCTCATCAATGCGGAGGGGAAGGTCATAGGGATTAATACTGCACTGGTGAGTCAGACCGGTGGGTTCGCCGGGATCAGCGTAGCGCTGCCTATCAATCGCGCGCAGAAGGCGGCCCGCCAGATTATCGCTCTCGGAAGGCCCATATATCCCTGGATCGGAATCAAGTCGTGGATGGACCTCAATGAGCAAACCGCGAGAACCATGGGACTTCCCGCGGTCTCCGGTGTGCTCATATTCGAGATAGCGCCGGGGAGCCCTGCTGCCCACGCGGGCCTTCGCGGGGGAACTCGCCTCGCCCTAGCAGGCAACAGGGTGCTCGTGTACAACGGTAGACCGGTTCTGCTGGGAGGGGACGTGATTCTCGAGGTAGACGGGGTCCCCACGCCGACGTACGATGACTACAGAAATACCCTTATTAAGAAGGATATCGGCTCAACGGCACGCCTGAAGATCTTGAGAGGCCATCAGGAATTCTTCGTCACAGTACCCCTTGTTGAGGCCCCCGGCATGGCCAGCTTGTGAATTGACTCCCACATGAGGGGCACGGCCTGACTCAAATGAGGAGAAAGCATGCGCGAGTTGCGCCGGGTTCGCCAGGAGAATGCTCGTGATCGACCGCCTGCGCGGCTCAGACCCTACACAAAGGAGAATCCGAAGGCGCGTGACGCTTACCGGTGTCCTTCAGGGTATCGGTTGCCGTCCAACCATCTTCAGGCTCGCGAGGAAGACGGGGGTAGCGGGATGGGTGGTGAACACGAGTAGCGGGGTCCGCATGGAGGTCGAAGGCACTCCCGAGCAGTACGCGCTATTCATGGAGGAGGTCCGACGAGGCATACCGTTTCCCGGACGGATCGACTCAGAGACCGTAGAAGAACTGCCGCCGCGTGGAGATGTCTCGTTTCGCATAGAATCCAGCGAGGAAGGCGTCCGCTTACTCGCACCCATACCTCCTGACGTAGCAATGTGCCCCGAATGTCTCCGGGAGATGCTCGACCCCACGAATCGCCGATATCTATATCCATTCACCACATGCACTCTCTGCGGACCTCGCTTCACCGTGGTCCGGTCATTCCCCTATGACCGGGAACGCACGAGCATGGCTGATTTCACCATGTGTCCAGAGTGCCGGGCGGAATACGAGACACCGGAAGATCGCCGCTTCCATTCCCAGACAAATTCGTGCCAACGGTGCGGCCCTCGACTCTTCCTCACCGATGAGCGGGGTGAGCCTCTGGACGGGGACCCCGTTGTGCGAGCTGCGGGAATGCTCAAGGATGGTGGCATCCTTGCCATCAAAGGAATTGGCGGCTTCCACCTGGCCTGTGACGCGTTGAACGAACAGGCGGTGGCTCTGCTGCGCAAGAGGAAAGGAAGAGCAGAAAAACCGTTTGCAGTCATGGCTCCGGACATTGGTGTGGTGCGTCGTTTTTGCGAGGTTGGGAAAGTGGAAGAAGAGCTTCTGGCTTCTCCGGTTGCCCCCATTGTGCTTCTGGCTGCCCGGCCAAATGGACCGGCTCCGGGCGTCGCACCGTTTGTGGGGACCCTCGGGATCATGCTCCCCTATTCCCCTCTGCATCATCTTCTGTTCCACCATCCTGGGATTAGGCGCGAAGACAAGCTCACTCTGCTCGTAATGACTTCGGGTAATCTCTCGGAAGAGCCCATCGCCAGGGGAAACGACGAAGCATTTGAAAGGCTTGGGCATCTCGTCGATGGCTTTCTCATCCACGACCGGGAGATTGTGCTGTCTGCAGACGATTCTATATTCAGGGTCATCGCGAAGCGTCCGGTAGTATTCCGAAGGTCTCGAGGAATTGTCCCATCCGCGTTTACGATACCGTACTTCGATGCCCCTGAGAGCGGTTATGCTCCAGGCACGACGGGAGAAAACACGGGACCGACGATCCTGGGTGCAGGAGGTGATTTAAAAAACGCTCAGGCGATCTTGAAGGGGCCTCATGTGGTACCCGGACCCCACGTGGGCGATCTCGCATCCCCGGTGGCGCAAGACTACTTCAAACAGTCGGCCAAAGTGCTGAGCGCGTACCTTGACGTGTCTCCGCGAGTGGTGGCAGTGGACCCCCACCCGGAATACTTCAGTAACAGCTTGGCCCATGGACTCGATGCGGTTGTTGAGGAAATCTTTCACCATCATGCGCACGCGGTGAGCCTCCTGTTCGAGCACGGAATTCGAGGGCCTGTACTGTTTGCGGTCTTCGACGGGACCGGATTCGGCACGGACGGGAGCATCTGGGGCGGAGAATTCCTTCTGGCCGACATCGAGCGCTTCGAGCGACTGGGGAACATAGGCAGATTCCCGCTGCCCGGAGGGGAGGCGGCAATACGGCAACCGGTCCGTATTCTGGCTGCGCTCTTGCGACAGGGAGCTGACGAAGAATTTCCCGACCGCTTCAAGTCGCTGCTTGGAGATCATGTTGACCGTGTGCATCTCTGGCTGGAAGCAGTGGCAAAAGGGATCAATTCGCCGGAGACGACTTCCGCGGGAAGGCTCTTCGATGCAGCGGCCGCGGCAGCGGGATTCCTGAGATCGGTTACCTTCGAGGGCCAGGCCGCTATGTGGTTGGAAGGCATCGCAGAAGCGCAGGAGCGAGGCACGTATCCTGTCCGTTTCGTCTCGGATACGCCTATCGTGGCCGACCCTGCCTCCCTTGTGACTGCGATGGCCTTGGATGCACTTTCCTCCACGCCGCCGAGGATCCTCGCGGCCCGCTTTCACAACACTATGGCAGAGCTGATCGTGGAAGCGCTCAAGATTCTACGAGGCCGCACGGGCATCAATATCGCGGGATTAAGTGGGGGATGTTTCCAGAACCGGTTCCTCACGGAACGAACGTACGATCTGCTGAAGGACCAAGGATTCAGGGTGCTCCTTCATGAGAGCGTCCCTCCTAATGATGGTGGAATAGCAATCGGCCAGGCCCTTTCAGCATGGGCACGACTGAGAGGCGGGAGATCGAACGCTGAGAGGAGCAGCGTATAGGGACCTGTTGACAGGTTCCAGCCAGATTCTATAAGGGTTCTTTTGGGTGAGTTTCCTCCGGAACCTGCCTGTGGGGCATCTCCACCTCTTCGGAGCCGCGGGATTTGTGTTACAATAAAATCTTTAGAATCGTGAAGGACGGGAAGCATGTGCTTGGCGATCCCCATGAGACTTGTAGAGATGACCGGCGAAGGCACCGGGAGGGTCGATGCCGGTGGCGTCCGCACTGACGTGAGCCTAATGATGGTTCCCCAGGCACAGGTGGGCGATTACCTCATCGTCCACGCCGGATTCGGAATCGAAATACTCGATCAGGAAGAAGCCCGGATTCGGCTGGAATTGTTCAAGGAGATAGCTGAAGCCACCAGGGGCCTGGAGGACTATTGAACAGAGATCAGCAGCGGTTGACAGCACAGGCCCTCACCCGGGACATTCGAGCGGTGGCAGGGAAACTCGACAGACCGGTGCGCTTCATGGAAGTGTGCGGGACTCACACCATGGCCATTCATGAAGCAGGCCTCAAGAGTCTGTTCCCGGAGAATCTTCACCTGGTTTCCGGTCCTGGATGTCCCGTTTGTGTCACTGAAAAAGGCTTTATCGACCGGGCTGTATTGACGGGAAGGGAATACGGCGCGTGCTTGGTCACGTTCGGGGATCTGGTTAAGGTGCCGGGATCGCATGGGTCTCTGGCAAACTACCGTTCCGAAGGCGGCCGGGTGAGAATAGTGTACTCTCCACTCGATGCCATACAGATCGCGGCTGAGGAGGCGCCGAGGCCGGCGGTGTTTCTTGGTGTTGGGTTCGAAACTACGGTTCCTACCGTTGCAGCGACACTGAAGACGGCCATGGCATCAGGAGTAGAGAATCTATTCGTCCTCTGCGCCTTCAAGACCATTCACCCTCCTCTCAGGATTCTCGCAGCCAAGGACGATCTTAACGGGTTCCTGCTGCCCGGCCACGTTTCCGCTATACTCGGATCCGAATGCTACCGGTATCTCGCGGACGAATTTGGCAAGCCCGGGGTTGTGGCAGGATTCGAGCCACTGGACATCATCATTGGTGTTCGAGACCTTGTACGCATGGTGGTCGACGGGCCGGCTGACATTGTGAACGATTACCGGAGGGTTGTAAGACCCGAGGGAAATCCCGCGGCTCAGGCCCTCATAAGAGAAGTTTTCGAGCCCTGTGACACCGAATGGCGAGGCCTCGGGCTCATTGAGGGCAGTGGACTTTCACTAAACGGCTCATTCTCATGCTTTGACGCGTCCGTTCACCTGCCGGTGGAGGCCCCACCTGCTGCAGACGATCCCCGATGCCAATGCGCGGCAATCCTCACCGGAAGCCGAACACCAGACAGGTGCGGCTTGTTCGGGAAAGAATGTACCCCTGAGGATCCTGTGGGACCATGTATGGTATCCTCGGAAGGGACATGCGCGGCCTACTACAAATATGGAGCGGCGTAGCATTATGACAAAGGCATCCGCGGGCAGGATACTCCTCGGACATGGAGGAGGTGGCCGCATGACAGGCCGTCTTATCAGGGACATGATACTGCCTGCTCTCGATCGGGGCAAACTTGGACCGCTCCCGGACTCGGTCGTGCTTTCCGGATTGGGGGACCACATCGCGTACACCACCGACTCATTTACGGTTTCCCCCATATTCTTTCCGGGAGGAGATATAGGGTCTTTAGCAGTGCATGGCACTTGCAACGACCTGGCATGTTCGGCAGCGAGGCCGCTGTTCCTCTCGGTAGGGCTTATCCTCGAGGAGGGACTCCCCCTGGAAGACTTGGGTGCGATAATCCGGAGCATGGCCGCGGCCGCGGATTGCGCCGGGGTGGAGATCGTGACCGGGGACACGAAAGTTGTTCCAAAGGGAAGCGCTGACAAGATCTTCATAAACACTTCCGGCATCGGTAAAGTGGAATCAGCCGGGCTAGCTCTCTCCCGACCCGTTTCCCCAGGAGATGAGATCCTCGTTTCCGGTCCAGTAGGCAACCATGGCATGGCCGTCATGTTGAGCCGGGCGGAGTTCTCCTTTGATTTCGAGCTCCGGTCAGATTCGGCTTCGGTCTGGCCCGTGGTGGAACGTTTGATCGAGCTCGGCCCTGATCTGAAATTTCTCAGGGATCCCACGAGGGGGGGACTGGCGGCTACCCTCAATGAGATTGCCTCCCTGAACGGGCTCGGGGTTCGCGTGGAGGAAACGGCTATCCCGCTAGACGAGTCCGTGGTAGCCGCTTCCGAAATCCTGGGAATCGACCCACTCCAAGCGGCAAACGAAGGGAAGATCGTTGCAGTCGTTTCCAAGGGATCGGCGAATAAGGCCTTGAACCTGGTTAGCGGGTGTGAGCTCGCTCGTGGAGCTGCAACCATCGGCCTGCTTACCGAAGAAAACAGAGGTCGGGTTGTCATGACCACTCGGATCGGGGGAGCTCGGGTGGTGGCCGAGCCCACAGGTGAGCTCTTGCCCAGGATATGTTGACTTGTCTCCCAGGTAGCCGTTTTCATGAATATGGTCTCGTGACTCACAGTCAAGTGCAAAAGGAATGACGGTGAGGATTGATTCCGTCATGCCCAATAGCGCACTCCGTCCTGTGCTTCACGTTGCCTGTTTTGAACAGACCTGATATGAGGGGGTTTTCATGAGCAACCACATCGACGAATACCCTTCTGAAGTGTGTCCGCATTCCATTTCGGAGGCTCTCACCCAGCGAAGGCTCGAGATGGAAGAGAACCCGTATACCAATGCACTGGCTCAATTTGACAAAGCTCTCAAGCACATAAGCATCAAGAGGGGAGTAGCGGAAACCCTCCGGTACCCTAAGAGAGAGCTGTCCGTTACGTTCCCGGTCCTTATGGACGACGGCAGTATCAAGATCTTCCGCGGATACCGGGTCCATCATTCCGTGGTGCGTGGTCCGACCAAGGGGGGAATACGCTACTCCCGGGACGTGACTCTCGATGAGGTCCGCGCTCTTGCCATGTGGATGACATGGAAGTGCGCGCTCATGAACCTTCCATTCGGCGGGGCCAAAGGTGGCGTGGTGGTGGATCCGAAGGCGTTGTCCATGTCGGAGCTCGAGAACCTCACACGGCGATACGCCACGGAAATCAGTATCATGATGGGGCCGGAGAGCGACATCCCTGCCCCTGACATGGGGACCAACCCGCAGATTATGGCGTGGATCATGGATACGTACTCCATGCATCGCGGCTTCTCCGTTCCCGCGGTAGTGACGGGCAAACCCGTCGAGATTGGGGGTTCGCTGGGCAGGACGGAGGCCACGGGTCGGGGGGTAGCATTCACTGTCAGAGAGGCCCTCAAGGAGGTGGGAGGTGACCTGACTTCCACCCGCGTCGCGGTCCAAGGATTCGGAAATGTGGGCTCAGTTGCCGCACGTTTGGTTGACGAAATGGGGATGAGGGTAGTCGCGATCAGCGACTCCAGAGGAGGAGTGTATAACCCTCGAGGCCTCGACATCCAATCGGTCACCTCGCACAAGGAGGCACAAGGCTGTCTGGAAGGGTACGGAGACTGCGACTCCGTGACCAACGAAGAGTTGCTCACTTTGGACTGTGACGTCCTGATCGCGGCAGCCACGGAGAACCAGATTACGCGTCGGAACGCAGATCGTATTCGGGCTAAAGTCATAGCCGAGGGAGCCAATGGACCGACCACCCCGGAGGCGGACGAGATATTAAATGACCGGGGCGTGTTTCTCGTACCGGACATTCTGTGCAACGCAGGCGGCGTCACGGTGAGCTACCTCGAATGGGTCCAGGATCTGCAGTCGTTTTTCTGGCCTGTGGAGGAGATCAACGTCAAATTGCACGCCCTAATGACTCAAGCTTTTAACCATGTTATGGCGTGCGCACGAGACCGGTCTGTGCCCTTGAGGGACGCTGCCCTTATACTTGCCGTTCAGAGGATCTCTGATGCAATCGTCATACGAGGCATTTATCCATAGCGTGGCGTCTCGCCCGTCAGTTTCGAGGAGGAAAAACGGAAACTATTATCGGCAACCGCTATGATCACTCCCAACCGCTCGTGAAGCAAGCCTTTCAGTCGAAGAGCGCCGCTATGTCCCCAATTGTGTCAAAAATATATTGCGGCAGGTGCGGTGCATGGTCCAAGTCCTCTCTCCGTGATGCCCCAGTGAGCACGAGGGCGGAATCCATACCGGCATTCTTGGCAAAGAGGATGTCCGTGTCGATCCGATCCCCAACCATGAGGCAGTCCTGAGGCGGGAGGCCGAGAATCGCGAGTGCCAGATTGGCCATGTCGGGAAAAGGTTTACCGAACACACGATCGGGCGGACGTCCGGCAGCGGTAGCGATTGACGCCACCACGCTGCCTGCTCCGGGTAGGAATCCCTTTGACGAAGGAAAAGTGGCATCGAGGTTCGTGGCCCAGAACTTCGCGCCTTTCTGAATAGCCTGATGAGCCCTGGTAAGCTTCTCGTAGGTGAAGCCTGTGTCAAGCCCGACGGCAACAATCTCGGTTTCCTCCGGATTTTCGGTTACAACGGCCCCGGCCGAGGCCACCCCCTCCACCAACCGTGGCTCTCCGATCACCATGATCCGGGTGCCGCGATAGTCCCGCTCCAAGACGTGGATCAGAGCGAGAGCAGAATTGACCACCTGATCGGGAGTAACGGCGAGCCCGAGCTTCCGGATCCTCGTGGCGAGGTCCACGGCCAATCTCGTGGCGGAGTTCGACACGAAAATCCACCTGATGCCCTTCCGGGACAAGTTTCGATACACCTCGTCTGCACCGGGCATGAGCAGACTGCCTCGATTAACGGTACCATCCAGATCGGCAAGAATCGCCCGGTATGAAGGTCGTGCCATTGGCATCACTCATCCTCTCGACGGCTCACGGGCATCGAATCCGGCGAGGCTGTCTTCTTAGCCGTGTCGCGGTCCAACACCAGCTTGAGGTTGTATCTGGCCTTCCCATAGTGCGGATCAAGCTGCAGGGCTTTGTTGATCGCGTCCATAGCAGCCTTGAGATCTCCGGTCTTGTAATGGAAAAATCCCAGATTATTCCATATCATCGCGTCTCGCGGCTCCACATTGGGAGCTTTCCTTAAATCTGCCCGGGCCTCCGCCGTCCTTCCGAGCTTGAAATAGGCGACCCCGCGAAGGCTGATGGCCCTTGCCGCACCAGGAGTGATCTCCAGCACCCGATTCAGGTCCGCCAGCGCTGGTTCCGGTTCGTCCATCAGGAGATACGCTACTGCTCGTTCATAGAGAACTGCCGAATCATCCGGCCGATTCTCCAGCGCGCGGGAAAAATCCTTGATTGCAGCGTTAAACAGCCGTCTTTTCATGAGGGTGAGCCCCCTCAAGGCAAAAAGCTCTCCGTCCGCAGGGTCCATGCTCAACCCTTTGGTCAGGTCAGAGGCCGCACGAACAGAATCACCGAGCTCGGAAAAGATCCGCGCGCGCTCCTTATACGCCTCCACAAGTGTACCATCGAGCTCGATTGCCCTGTTGAGGTACTCGAGAGCCTCATCCAGCTTCCGGCGATGGGTCAATGTCATTCCCATGTAAACGTGGGCAGGCGCTGACCCCGGAGACTTTGTCAGGATTTGCCTGAGGATCTTCTCAGCTTCGTCGTAGTTTCCTGACAGCAAGTACGCTTTGGCACGGAACCCCTCTATGTCGGGACTTTCGGACGCACCGCCTCTCTTGTTCAGCGCATCGAGCGCCCTTTCCGGATCGCCCATCTCAAAGTAAACTTTGATCCTCTTGGTGATCAGGTCGTCGTCTCCCGGCCTGAGAGACTCAGCGGTCTTATAATCCCGCAGAGCTGCCTCATAGTCTTTGAGTTTCACGTGAATCCGGGCACGCATCTCGAAAACATCCGAAGCTTTCGGGTCCAGCTCGACGAGAGCGTGTGCATCGCTGAGAGCCTCCCGAAGGCTTCCTGTTCGGAGCAACACGTTGGCTCTGGCCGCCCTGGCTGCCTTGCATTGCGGATCATAATGGAGGGCGCGTGTGTATTCGTCCTGGGCCTTGGTCAGGAAGCCTTCGCGCTCGTAGATCTTTCCTTTGATGACATAAGGCCGGGCGTCAGTAGTCCTGCTCAGGAGGTAATACTCCACCTCACGCGTCGCCTCCTCGAGCTGATCCACCTCGATCAGGCATTCGGCGCTTTCCAATCTTGCGGGCAACGCCTTTCGAGAATGCGCGAGAGCAGAGCTAAAATCCTCGATGGCCCGGAAACAGTCTTTCAGTTTCTTGTAAGCCAACCCTCGCTCGAAGAGCAGAGAAGACAGCAAATCTCCACGCAGGCCTGGCGTCTTGAGTGCTTCGCTCAGAATTCCAATCTTCTTGCTCGCGTCCGATTCTTCCCTGGCGCGAGCCAGCATCTCGGAAGCGGTTTGCGCACATACGACGTTGGCGGCCAACGTGGACAGAATAGCCAGAAAGAATGCAAGATATGCAGTACGGGATTTGAGGGAGTCGCGCCGCCAGGATGGCGCTCTAAAGAGGGTGGCCACCCGTCCCTTTGTCATCCCGGCAGCCCCAGACATCATCAGGAAAGCCTGCGCTTCAATTCGTCTACCAGGCAGGAAAGGATCTCGTCAAACTGTCGTTGCATCCGTATCATGTTTTCTCTCATCTCCAGTATGACTTCGCACCCTGCAAGGTTCACATCCAATTGTCTGACAAGATTGGCGATGATACGGATCCGTTCCACCTGATCGGGCGAGAATACTCGCTCACGGCTCGATAGCGCCTGGGGGCGGACGAGCTCTTCGGCCTCGAGCTCGTCCAGGAACTGCTCCTCGATCTTCAGAATTTCGATAACCTGTTCTCTGCGGTAGTAATTCTGCGCCATGTCAGCCATCTCCAGGCCGTGTGACCTCGTCATGCCTCCAGCCGGTTCCCGATATTGTTGCTATCACCGCGTGAAACGCTGCTGCCGTGGCTCACAGCCGAATATTCCTCCGCAAATCGGATCTATAGAACCGGTCCAGGGTCCTGGCAGCAGCCAATGCTTCCGGATCGTCGGTAGAGGGCACCTGAACCCGTACTGTCACGAACATATCTCCAGGGGTCTTGGTCTTCAGATTTGGGACCCCCTTCCCTTTCAGTCGAAGCCGTTGGCCGGATTTCGTTCCCTTGGGAACCTTCAGTTGCACGGTCCCTGTGGGAGTGGGGACGTCAACTTCAGCCCCGTTCATTGCCTCACCGACGCTGACCGGGATCTCCACGTTGAGATCGTCTCCCTCACGAGTGAAAACCGGATGAGGCCTCACCTTGGTGACTATATACAGATCACCGGGTGGTCCGCCGGCCCTTCCCGGTTCTCCCTTTCCCGCAAGACGGATACGGGATCCCGTGTTTACCCCTGCAGGAATCTTCACGTCAATGGTTTCCGATGCTGCGACCATCCCAGTCCCGCGGCATGCCTTACAGGGTTCCCCGGCACGACCGGTTCCCCCGCATTCGGGGCACGTCTGCGTGAAATTGAAGGGCCCTTGAGATACCCGCGTCTGACCGGTCCCGTTGCATCGCTTGCAAACGGGATTTCCCTGAAGAGGAATGCGGCCCGTTCCACTGCACTGGGAGCATGATTGATTTCGTTGCAGCGTAACCCTCGTCGTACCCCCCTTGATTGCCGTGATAAAGTCTACTTCGAGAGACGACTCCACGTCGGCACCCTTCGTGGGCCCGCCCGCCGGGGCTGCTCCCCTACCACCGCCAAAGAGGTCGGAGAACACATCTTCGAATCCTGAGTACCTGAATCCGCCCTGATCTCCCCCAAAGCCATAGAACTCGTACCCGCCCCGGCTCCCGCCAAACCCTCCGGCTTCCTGCCACTGACGATACTGCCGCGCCTGCTCGGGATCGAACCCCGCGCGAAGTCCGTCCTCTCCAAATTCGTCATAAATCTTTCTCTTTTCAGGATCGGCGAGGACGTCGTGAGCTTGGGAGATTTCCTTGAACCGGCTTTCAGCCTCTGCATTTCCGGGATTCACGTCCGGATGGTACTTGCGGGCGAGCTTTCGGTACGCCTTCTTGATTTCATCCGTCGTAGCGTCACGCTTTACCCCGAGAATCGCGTAGTAATCCTTAGCCGCCATGGCAAGGCCTCCCAGCCCTCGTTACCATCTGGTACCGGGGCACCCTGCTTCCGATCCGATTACAAGGTACAGACATCATTGTGCGTGCGTTTCCTTGGGGACGCTGTTCTTTATGCTTCTGAATATGTAATGATCGCTCCTGCGGTTTGTCAAGCTGCGCTGCCAGACGCATTCCAAAGGGATGCGGAAACTCTCGCGGCGACAACGGATGCAGGGGTCGCATCCAGGCAAGAGCGAGCCTGAAGAAAGTGTCTCAAAACTCGGGACACACCAAACATCGTAGCACGATTGAGCGTCGATACGTGGAAAGGCACCCTCACCCCAACCCTCTCCCAGAGGGAGAGGGAGCCGGAAGAATTCCCTCTCCCTTGAAGCGGGGGAGAGGATCAGGGTGAGGGGGCATGCCACGATCATCACGGACTGCCGGCTTTTGAGACACTTTCTGAAACCCTCCCCTACCGGTACTGCTCGGGCACTCCTACCACGAAGACCAACGCCCCATGCCACGGTGGTGTGGTACGGGCAGTTTCCAACCTGCCCGGTATTGAGACCGGCTGTGAAACTGCACTCCTCCAACGGGAGTACTCCCCAAATGCGTGACTGTATTTTCCTGAAAGTCCCCTGATTACGGGCGAGACGCCGGCGCCACAAAGACAAGAGTAGCGCAGCCCGTGGATAGCATCGACGGTCGCGAACCGCGGGAATCTACTGGCTCGCAGCGTGCGCCGGAATGCTGAGGATTTCACGCTCGTCCTTTGTCACCGCGAGGCCATGGATGTTTGCGAAATCTTGTGTTAAGGCACTCGCAGCGGCATTCCCCCTTTCGCAGGACCAGCTCGCCTGCCGTTCATGAAATTCCAGAGTGCTCACTTTGGGTGCCGAAAAAGACAACGGAGGGGACAGCGTCCCCTCCGTTATTAAGAAGTCGTGAAGCAGATTGCGTTGTTAGAATTCCCCGTTGACGAGGAAGCGCAGACCCCACACCGGATCGATCGATCGGTCGGGATTGACACCCCAGTTGTTGGCCGCGTTGGGTACACCCCAGCCAACCACGTTCTTATCGATACACGCGTACTTGTACCATTCGCCGGGCTGCCAGTAAGCGAATGTCGTGTTCAACGTTAAGCCTTCCAGAAGTTTCCAGTCCACGCCCAAATCCACTTCCCAACCGAGGAAGGTATCAGGAATGGAAGGCGCACCGTTCGGGCCGGTGCCCAGCACCACGGTTCCATCTGTGGCGGTGGGATCCGGGAAGAGAGCTCCCCATCCGAAGCCGCTTTTGGACTGGCGTTCAGCCCAGAAGAACGTCCCGTACATGTTCAGGTTCGCAGCAATAGCATAGTCGAGGCGAGCACCATATACGTTTGCGTCTTCCACGTACCCGTAGCGCGTGCTCCCGTCAATGAAGTTCCCAAGACCGTAACTGTAGACCTGCAGGTAGCTGTACGGCTTGAAAAGACCCGTGTTGGCGAAGCTGTTCGATCGTAAAATACCCGTGCGATCGATCTGCCTCCCGTTTCTGCGGTCTCCACCAGTCGACCACGCCCAGAGGAGCCCCAGCTTTGCAGGCCCTGCGAGCATGCTCAGCTCGGTGGCCGCACGCCAGTGCTCAATGTACGTATCAGTAACACCAAGAACGATCGCTCCACCGGCCCCTCTATCCCTGACTCTGTCAGTACGCGCGTACCAGTCCACTTCAGCGTTGAAGAAAATCACACCTGTGTAGTACTTGAGGTACACACCGCCGTAAAAGTCAGACCGGTCCCGCATGGAATTGCCCATTCGGGTTGCGGGGGTAGCAATGACGCGCTCGCCACCGCGATGGGTGGAAACGATGTTCCCCTGAACGCCGAAGTCCATAGGGCCGCTCCGGTACGTCACGTTGAGCGCTGCGTCATAGTCCCGCTTGTTGTTCTTGTCGTAATCCGGGTTGTAGTAGTCCGTCGCCCCAGAGTTCCTCGACGGATAGATCGAAAGTGCGACACGAAACGGACCGTACGGGGCAAAGAGCGAGAGAGACTCGGAGGACCGAGTAAACTCACCGTTCCATCCTAACCCCATGCCCCATGTAGAAGGCCTCTTCCCGATAGAAAGCACGCCCCAGGGCAGCTCTGCAGTCAACCACAGAGCGTTCCAATAGCCAGGGGAGAAGGACTGCTGAATACCGGGGAACCGGTCATTGAAGTACTCGGATGCAACCAGATTGCCAGTGGCAGCGTTGTTGGGCGGATTCCACTCGCCGATGTAGTAGATGCCCCGGACGCGCAGGGCCTTATTCATACGTAGCTCCATAAAGGATGTGAAATACTGCGTGTTCCAGCTCGCATCAGAGCCCGACACCATTCGGTACCCGAGCTGTCCTGTCCACAGGTTGTACGGCGCAAAGAAGCCAGCTCCTGTTCCCGCGACACCGCTTCCTGCATCCACATCATATGGGCCGAAAAATCCGGCGTTTCCTGTCTGCCCAAGGAACTCGACCTCCCAGGACCACGCCCCTTTCATAGTGAATTCCCACGCACTCGCAGGCGCGGCCGTGAGAACCACGAGAAGTCCTGCAATTGCGAAGAGCGCCGATAGCTTATTGCGGCACATTCTCCATCCCTCCTTACAATGAATCAAATACGACATGACACATGGCCGGTAAGCCTGACTGAGCCGGGACATCGTTCCCTGCTTTGCGGCCTCGACCACTGAAGTCTGATCCAGTCTCTACCGATGTACACTGTATGGCGCCATGCTACGGATTTTGTCGTGACGTGTCAACGAAAAACTCCCTTCCCAATGCAATTTGATTGTTACAAAAGTGTAGACCCGATCCTGGTTTCCGGAGACTCCCCTACTTGGCGGCGCTCGGGAAGAACAACTGCTTTCCGTTCAGCGTGAAAGAGGCTATTATTCCCTGTCCTTCCGGGCTGGTAACAAAATCGACAAACTTTTTCGCGCACTCGAAGTTTACGGACGGGTGCCTTTTTGGATTGACCGCTATGACCCCGTACGGGTTGTGGAGGCTCTTGTCTCCCTCGAAAAGCAGCGCCAGATCTGTCTTCCCCTCGTAGGCAATAAATGTACCGCGGTCAGCAAGAGTGTACCCCTTCTTGTCGTAGGCCATCTGAAGGACAGCACCCATACCCTGTCCGGCCTCAATATACCAGGGTCCCGACGGAGTTATGCCCGCCTTCTTCCAGAGCTGTTTCTCCATCTTGTGGGTACCTGAATCGTCCCCCCGCGAAATGAATGGGGCCTTGCCTGCCGCAAGGAGCTTGACCGCCTCTTCCGCGGTCTTTGCCTGCTTGAGTCCCGCCGGGTCAGTGCTCGGCCCGACAATCACAAAATCGTTGTACATCACGTCACGACGGTCCACACCGTGTCCGTCAGCAACAAACTTGTCTTCCGCTGGCCGAGCGTGCACGAACACCACGTCCACGTCGCCGTTCTCGCCGAGCTTGAGAGCCTTTCCGGTACCAACAGCAATGACATCTACCTTGCAGCCAGTCTTCTTCTCGAACGGTGGAAGCAAGACTTTCAATAGCCCTGAATTTTCAGTGCTGGTGGTAGTGCTCATTTTCAGACGGTCCCCTCCTGACACAGATGACGCCAGTACTAGCAGGAGCGCTACATTCAACAGTGAAACTAATATCTTCTTCATGCGTTCATCCTCTCTTCGAGATCTTCTGGATGTCCGGCTCACCGACACCTTTCATTATTGAAAACAAATGGAGGCCAAGGTGGTCGGCCGAGGCCTCACTTGTCATATTTCTGCGCGTACTGCGCGTCGTTATAGAGGCCCTCCCCATGCTTGTCTTTTCCATAGTCACGGACGATGCGCTGGCCTTCCTCAGAAGCCAAGAATTTGACAAATTCTGACGCCAGCTTGCTCCCCTGCGTCGCCCCTGGAGGAACCGTCAAAGCGTGATAGGTGTTGACAAGGAACGGATCGCCCTTGAAAAGAATCACGAGACCCGACAAATGCTTCTTCTCTGCGATCCACGTGCTGCTGTCCGTCATGAAATAGCCCTTTTCCTTGTCCGCGCGTCTGAGAGTGGCAGTCATGAAGTCCTTGGTCACGATGTACCAGGCCCCTTCAGGAGTGACAGCCGCCTTTTCCCAGATCTCCTTCTCCTTCTTATGAGTGCCCGAATTGTCTCCCCTGGAGAAAAACTTGGCTCTTGCTGCGGCTATGCGCTTGTATGCCTCAGCAACCGTCTTCGCGTCAGAAATGTTTGCAGGATCCTCCTTGGGGCCCACTATGTAGAACTCATTGGACCCTATGAGCGTACGATCCGCAGCCCAGCCTTCCTCCACAGCTTTTTTTTCCGCGGCAGGCGCATGGACCATGACCAAATCCACCTTCTTGTCTCTCAGGAGCGTGAGAGAGGCCCCGGAGCCCGCTTTTCGCCAGCAGATGGCGGAGTTGTTCTTGGCGTTGAATGCCTCCGCAAGGGCTTTGACCAACCCGAGGGAGCCCGGGCTCCCCGTAGCCAGCCCGATTTTGGTCCCGCCAGCTCCGTAGATTTCCGTGCACTCGTCTGCTGCCAAACAGGGTCCAGCTACGAGCAGCGCCAGACCTGCAGCCATCAGTCCCGCGTAGATCCAATTTCGATTCATCGGCTATTCTCCAGATCGATTTCGGGATGCGCCGTCGCAATCAAGGAGTCGGAGGAACCGACTGTCGCGGATTCGCAAAGGTTTCCGGCGCTAACCATCGATCGGTATCGCGCCCAGTCATCTGAGTTAACCTGTATCCAGGTCTCGGCGATCAATCAGTGCAACGCCCTCATCACGACACAACAGTCGGACGAGAAAGAGATCGCCTGCCGCTCCTTTAACGCGCCGCGCTCCCTATCTTCACCGGGAGAGGGGGGATCTATCGCTTTGCTCCCGCCATCGTCCCGGGGGTTCGCCAGCAGTTGCTGACGTCTATTGTGACATATGCTTCTGGCGACATAATGCGCGACATGCGAGTGCCTAGTCAAGCCAAATCTGGGGATCGCGCGCATTCCATCCGTGTGGGGCCATTACAAGGCCCGCTGGGGGAGCGTCGGGCCGCCTTCGATAGCCTCACCCAAGGGTGCGCGTTCAGGACGAAACGCGATCTCGCTCCTCTTTGCGCAGCTCGCGGCGCAAGTATTTCCCAACCTTTGACTTTGGCAGCATGTCCCGGAACTCAATGTAATGGGGAACTTTGTAAGAAGTGAGCCGAGTCTTGCACCAATTGATAAGCTCTGCGCCCGTGACTCCCATGGCATCCTCTTTCAGCACAACGAAAGCCTTAATTCTCTCTCTGTCCTTACGTTCCTCGTGTTGTCAGAGCACTGGACGATGAAACGATGCCATATTCTCGACTTGCAAGATTCTGCCTGTACGGTTTTCTCCCCACCATCCGCGTGCAGGTGTCTCTCCGGAGCCGCCAATAGCCATCATTCATGCCAGAACCAGAGCTTCAGGAGCTCCGGATTCGAGCGTGTGCGGGGATAACTCACAGGAGCATGAACGAAGCAGCGACAACGACATTTTCCGGGGCAGTCGTTTCCGCGGGACCATGAGCGTGCACGAGACCCCCCCACTTCGTGCACCCCCCAGGTTCACGCCAGCTTATCAAGCTTATCATACAGAGATAGCAGCGCACGTTTTAACAATTTGATTTCGTTCTCTTTTTCCCTGATCTGCTGAACGATGCTTTCGTCATAGTGACGAAGGCTCGCGGTAGACAACTTGCCCGAAGCACCTGTTGTCTGGACTCCGTCGGCAAGCACTTTTTCCACAGTCAGAACTTCGACCCTCTCACCGTTCGGGGAGAGCTCCACGACCTGATCGCCAGGTTGCAGCGTTTCCATCGAAACACCTCCGACATGTGACTCGTGTAGTGGCTCGATCAAAGCTTCTTATCACAGATGAGCGGCCTGCAACATGTCACTCCCTGTGCGGTCCCCTGCCATAGCTGAGGAGACGAGGGTAAGTATGAGCGCGACATTGCAAAATTTCAATAACGTGTGCAATGGCCGTCACCGTTCTCGTGCGCAGTGACACGACGCTTCTCTATTCTAGAATAACGCCGAATATACGGTTGATCAACGTCCGGAAAGAACCCATACTGGCAGAGCAAAGGCAGCACTGCCTCCTGGCGATCCAAAATCGAGCGGCTCGCCAATGGGAGTGGAGGAGATTAAATGGATTCTTTTTCCAAAGACATTCCGTCTATCGACTTTGACAAGTTGGCACCCAAACCCCCAGACGTGATGGCGGACGACCGAATTCTCCTGGCGTGGCATCGGAGTCATATGGCCAACGAACGCACCTTTCTTTCGTGGTCTCGCACGAGCCTCGGGCTGTTGGGCTTCGGGTTCGTTATGGAGCGGTTCGATATCTTTATCCGTCATTTGCTGAGACTCCAGGGGCTCAATGTACGAGCAGGGGCTTCGGATACCATTACCGTATTGAGCGTTCTGGCTTTCATCCTTGCAGGAGTGCTCATTCTGGCTGCCGGCCTGCGATTCGTTTCGGTTAGGCGCCACATCAACAGGGGAGAAGCCAAGTTCTCCTTACTCCCCGAATTCCTGGTGGGTGTGTCCGTAGTAGTAATCATCGGTATGGCGCTGGTTCTGTCGATTCCGGGAATCTGGGAAATGACGGAAGCACTTCGATGAGGCGATCGCTTCTGCCGCGGACGTGATCGAGGCTCAAGAGACCGGGGCAGAAAGGCGATCCCAGCCCGGAGACGGGCCATACGCGCTGCAGAACCGGCGTCGCCGCGATTCGTGGCGGCGTGAACGGCGATCCTACCAAGAGTCAAGGGCTGGCGAGCCTTCACCAACCCTCTGAATCATGCCTGGCACGAGGAAATCGACTTGACCCAGAGCAATTCTTATGATTATTACTAACACCAGGGAGCGAGGGGTATTTTATGCCTTTGGGGTCTCCCGTGAGATATCTGCTCGCCATCGTAATCGCTGCTTGCTTGATGTGCGGTTGTGCAACCTCCCATTTGGGTTCGGATCGAACGGCAAAACCTTCTTCCCCTCGAGGCTCGCAAACTGCGCCGGCCAAGGAGCAACGGCCTCCTGACCAGCCGGAAAACCATCCGGCGGTTGAAGTGGAATCCGTTCAGGCTTCGTATCCTGGGGGCTCCGATCCGGATCGCCTGTGATGATGCGCCTTGCCGTCTGCTTGAGAGGGCTCGCACGGATTGGGAGCTCTACGGAAGCCTGAAGGAGTCGAGCTCGGTGTGATCAAATCCGGGCATACAAAGCTGGCACCTGCACTCACCGTCGGCCATGACCGGCCCGAAGCGCGTATCCAGATCTCGAAGCAGCGACAGGCTCCCCCGCTCGTAAAACGCATCCACGCTTGCGGCATCGAGCTCGAATTGCCTGCTCCCTTCCCAGCTCGGATCCGCCTCCCCTGCGTTCTCTCCCATATACCTGGCATAGCCGAGCTCGCCCACAGGAAGAAACTGCACGTGCGACGATTGAATCTTGCTGTCGTCAGGTGCGAACCCCAGGTGATACAAGTAGTCTTTTTTGAGACGTTCGTGCTCCTCCCGGTAATAGATCTCAGCCCAGTGTGAAGCTACTTCTGCGGAGATCTCCGCAGTACCTGAGCAGCCGGAAAAGCTGAGCTGTACATAGAATTCCGGTGCGGTCCTATCGTGGGCTTGTTCTCCGCGCAGGTACACTGACATGACCTTGTCGTTCATGTACCGGAGGACAGCCCTGGTTGCAGGCCATGGGTCGGTTATGCGCCGCGAGAGATACTCCCGAAAATCCGTGGCCAGAATCTGGTAGCCTCCTGCAGGGAAGTCCATATATCTGCGACCACCGCCGAGGTCTATCACTGTGGGTTTCTCGAACCTCTGGCGCCCGACGATCCTGTCCATCAGGGTCCGTTTGATCGGCCTTGGCTCCAATCGGTGCTCCGCGAGCATGCCGCGAATCAAGAATGCAGTGCCGCCCATGGTGATGAGACCTCTCAATCTCTCCGCTGAAACAAGTACCAGTTCAGTCCTCTGCCGCTGGTGACTTTGATGTTCTCGAGAGTAAATCGTGGAAATCGTCCTTTCACAAAGTGGAAGACCTCCTCCACCGTGGCAAATTCGTATGGGTATCCCCCAAGCCAGTCCGTCGCGTCTGTCCTCCAGCTCATGCCCCGGTGAGATTTGTAATTCTTGACGTGCTCAATGGGGTTTTCCAGTCTCGCGGCCACCAGGGTGAGGTACGCGGCCATGGCGACGGGCTCCAGCACGTACGTGCCGATCGTTGGATGCGCGTTGTACAACCGTTTCACCGAGATCCAGAATCGATGAATCCAGGACGCTGACCCCGACCGCGACAAGATCTTGTTGTACAAGGATATGTAATAGTACCCGCCCGGGGCTACCAGCTCTGCAGAGTTTCGTACTGCGTCCCACATTCGGCCCGTGTGGTGGAGCACGCCCCACGAGTACACGATGTCAAAGAGGCCCAGGCCCTTGAGGAATTGCTCATCAAGGACGGATCCCTCGGAAATTTCCCAAATTTCGGGACGCCCCGCCCGCTCGTGGAGATGCCTGCAGCATTGGACGCTGAACGGGTCCACATCGAAGCTCACAACGCGGCTTGCGCCGAGCCTGTACGCGGCCAATGAAAAAAGGCCGCTCCCGCAGCCGATGTCGAGAAAAGTCTTGGATGTGAGATCGTCCGCGCCAAGGAACTCAGCGAGCGAATCCATAGCGACCTTCACCCGCTCTTCATCTATGCTTTTCAGGAAGATCTGCCAGTTTCGGCCGAAGGAAAAGGTAGCAACAGAAGTCATAGATCCGAATCATCTGCTCCTTTGACGTGCTCTCGGCCGTTACCGTACAGACCGGCCGAGCTCTCCACGCATTGTGGGAAGCCGACATATCTTCGGCTAACCGTGAAATACATGGCAGAGCTGTCGCGAAAAGGCAAGGCCGGGCGAGCAGTGGAACCATTGGGGAGAGGGAGCCACCCATATGCGTAACTTAGACCATTTGGAAGATACCTCTCACGCGTTTCTTCATCTGCGATTATCGCTTCCGGGGTCCCTCTCGGAGCCTTTGTGAGATGTTCTTCCAGTTTCGGAGACACCAGGGCATCCATGCCCTCTGTACACCTCTCCCGCGTTACCCTCACGTAGGGCGGGCTGTGCACGCCGATCCTCTTGTCGGGAAGAGCCCGACCTACGACTGCGCCATGGTGTAATTGGTACAATCGCGACATGATCGCGAATGCAAAGTGAACGCATAGAAGGAGCCACCATTCAAATGGCCAAGTGCGTCATTTCGTACATCAAGAATCCGGTAGAACGGGCGTCTCGCCCGTTTATTGTTAAGGATCACGGGCAAGATGAAAGTGTCTCAAAAGCCGGCGGTCCGTGATAATCGTGGCACACCTCCTCACCCTGCCCCTCTCCCACGCTTCGAGGGAGAGGGCATTCTTCAGGCTCCCTCTCCCTCTGGGAGAGGGTTGGGGTGAGGGTGCCTTTCCACGCATCGACGCCCAATCGTGCTACGATGTTTGGTGTGTTCCGAGTTTTGAGACACTTTCAGATGCCCGTCCCACTTGGACGACGCACATCCACCTACGAGGGAATTCGATGCCATGAGCGAGCGCGACGGATATTTCTCCGGCTCCAAAGAGTGACCGCGGGCAGTACCTTCTTCTGTTATGAGCAGCTTTTGTCGCTGCTCACCCATGCCATATGCTCGTTGATACCCAGCGAGGCGTGGAAAAACACCCCACTCCGCCGGTTGCTTGCTCGAGGACTTCCCTACGAGACCGCGTCAGGACTGAGAGCTGCGACATTGGGACCTAATGGGGCAAACTGTAACACTGGTGTCCCTGCGTTCCTGCAGCTCGAGTTATCTCTTTGCGGAATCACCAGGAGCCCATCACCGCAGCGAATAGAAACAGCCTTTAATAGCAGTATGTTATCGGTTCGGGCGTCGCTCAGCGGGCCAGCGGACAGCCTGCCTCGAGGACTGCACTCTTGGCACACAAGTTGCTTGACAGAACAGGATCAACCCAGGCGAAGAACATGGCATTCGTCTGCATCCCGATCCACCGAGGGCAGTCGCCATATCCAGGGTTCCAGGCAACATGCGGAAGAGGAAACAACGCAGGGGCTGCTGCTGAAAGCCAGCCTTCTATTTCCTATGAGCGAGGAGGTACCCCCATGTTCAACGCGACGACCGTAGTCACCAATGAGCCCTATTCTCGTGAAGCGGGTCTGCGTTTGGGACGCGACCTTGTGAGCCGGCTCGGCCGTAACCCGGACGCATGCTGGCTCTTCTGCGCGCCTGGTGCACGGATGGAGGAATTGGTCGGAGGAGTGTACGAGACGGTGAAGACCCCCAACCTGGTGGGCTGCACCACAGACGGCGAGATCTCTACCTCGGGATTCAGTGTATCGTCCGCGGTGCTGGCCGGCATCGTGACGGATCGGGTCAGGTTTCGCGTGGCGTCCGTAACCGGTCTGCGAACCGACAGCGAACGAGCGGGAAGGGAGCTCGCCAAAAAACTTCCCGTCGATACGCGTCATGTGCAACTGCTTTCTGATGGACTCACGGGGAACGGCTGCGCGCTCGTTCGCGGGATGAATCTCTCGCTTGGGCCCAGAGTTGTTATCAGCGGGGGAACCGCGGGCGACGCGAGAATGTTCAAGCAAACGTGGCAATTCGAAGGGACCCGGGTCCTCACTGATTCAGCGGTCGCCATAGCCATGTCGGGGAACTTCGAGGTGGGAACCGGCGTGCGGAGCGGATGGTTTCCTGCCGGTGCGACCAAGAAAGTAACTCGGTCCCGGGGCAATGTCGTGTACGAGTTGGACGGTGAACCGGCGCTGTCGGTGTACCGCGGTTACCTGGGGCCCTTGGCCAACAGGCTGCCCGCCGTGGGAGTCCAGTTCCCGTTCGGGTTGGTGGACGAAATGTTCAGGCTCGGGGAAGACCCGATTCTGAGAGCTCCTATGGCGATCGGCGAGAGCGACGGATCGGTCACCTTTGCAGGGGAAATCCCTGAAGGTTCCACCGTATGCCTCACGACAGGCGGTACCGTGGAAAAGCTCATGGACGCTTCCCGCGAAGCTGCGAGACGGGCCGTCGAAGCCCTTAAGGGGACCAAGCCGCAAATGATCTTCTTTTACTCGTGTATGGCCCGCAAGATCCTGCTGGGATCCCGAACGGGCGCGGAGATCGAGAACATCCGTAACACCGTCGGAGACAATTTGCCTGCCATCGGCTTCTACACGTACGGAGAGTTTTGTCCCAACGTATCCGGAGCTGAATGCCACCTGCACAATGAAACCGCAACGGTGACCGTGCTGGGGCTTCCCTATTAGACCTGGTGCCGCATTGCTCGAACGCGTTGGTAAGCATTCACTTATGCGCGGCGGACAGAACAAAATCGTCAATGATTTCTGCTAATCGATCCTCTCCTCCCGCTCAAGAGTGAATGCTTACCACGCGTTGGCGGATTCATCTTGACAGTCGGCTTCATCAGTGTTTAAATATTTTTTTACCTTTGGAGGAGGCTTGTCCATGTACGCCATCATCCAAACCGGCGGAAAACAATACAGGGTACAGCCCGGAGACCGCCTCAAAGTGGAGAAGCTGCCGGGAGAGCCGGGCACCGAAATCCAGCTCGAACAGGTGCTCGCTGTCGGGTCCGATCAGGGGATCACTTTGGGGAGACCCACCGTGGAAGGCGCAAGAGTCAGTGCCACGATCCTGCGGACCGCTCGGGACAGAAAGATTATTGTTTTCAAGAAGAAACGCCGACAAGGATACCACAAGAAACAGGGACACAGGCAGTGGTTTACTCTTCTGGCAGTGAACTCGATCGAAACCAGCGCGGCCGTTGTCGAAATGGGCCAACCGGCTGACACCACCCAAAACCAGCCACCTGAAGAGTAAAGGAGGATGCACCATGGCTCATAAGAAAGCTGGAGGAAGCTCGAGGAATGGCCGGGACAGCCCGGGTCAGAGGCGCGGAATCAAGTGCTTTGCTGGTGAGTCGGTACGAGCCGGAAATATCCTCGTCCGACAGGTGGGAACCAGCATTCATCCAGGACCAAACGTCGGGATGGGACGTGACTATACCCTCTTTGCCAAGATAGACGGAACCGTCAAGTACGAGCGGGTAGGCCGAAGCAAGAAGCGGGTTGTCATAGTCCCTGTATAGAGAGTCATGACCGTGCCCGGTGCGCCCGGATTACACCCCTCGGTCGACTTGACCCCAGGGACCGGAGCGCGCCAGAGCGGCCTTACCATCGATGTGCCCTCTCACTGTCTCTTCCCTCTATTCCCGACCTTCCGCCATTTCGGCTTTCCAGAACAATTTTGAAATTCGTAGATCAGGCCCGCATCCGAGTTGTAGCTGGTGACGGAGGCCGCGGCTGTATGAGCTTCCGCAGGGAGGCCTTCGTGCCCAAAGGTGGTCCGGACGGGGGTGACGGAGGAAGCGGCGGTGACGTCATACTCCAGGCCGATTCATCCCTCCACACCCTCCTTGATTGTCAGTACCAGCAACTGTATCGCGCCAAGAGAGGCGGCCACGGCATGGGGAAAGATCGTCACGGGAAGTCGGGGGCACCGCTCATCGTGCGCGTTCCTGTGGGAACCCAGATCTATGATGACGAGAGCGGCGAATTGCTTGCTGACCTTGACCAGCCCGGAAGCTCCATGGTCGTTGCGAAGGGCGGCAGAGGCGGCCGCGGCAATGCTGCGTTCGCCACGTCACGGAATCGGGCACCCAGGCGCTTCGAGGAGGGGCGGCCAGGCGAGGAACGCATGCTCAGGCTCGAGCTCAAGCTCATCGCGGACGTGGGCCTGGTGGGCTTCCCCAACAGCGGCAAGTCTACGCTGATATCACGGGTTAGTAACGCCCGCCCCAAAATTGCAGATTACCCATTCACGACTACTGCTCCGGGGTTAGGGGTTGTTAGTCTAGGGAATGATGTGGGGTTCGTGATGGCGGATATCCCGGGTCTCATCAAGAACGCGCATGCGGGCGCTGGCATGGGAGACCGCTTCTTGCGCCATATCGAAAGAACGAGTGTGCTGCTCCACCTCATAGATCCGTCTCCGACCCTCACTCCGGGGCCGGAAGAGCGCTTCAATACGATTTTGGACGAGCTTGCATCGTATGGGAGAAACTTGGTACAAACGCCCATGATCGTAGTCATTACCAAGCTGGACATACCGGAGAACAGGCAACCTGCCGCCTTGTTGAAGGAGCGGCTGGAGAGTCGGGGGTTCTCGGTGCATGGAATATCGGCCGTCACAGGGGAAGGGCTTCAAGATCTCCTCTGGGCCAGTGCAAGACTCCTAAAGAAAAGCCGTGAAGACCATGAACTGCAGTGACGTGCGAAGAGAAATCCTTCAAAAGGTGAAGCGGGTTGTGCTGAAGCTCGGATCGAGCGTGGTAACCACCGACCAGGGTCTCGATGTGGACATCCTCAACGGTATTGTTAATGACGTGTGCATCTACAAGGATCAAGGCCAAGAGTTCATCATTGTGTCCTCAGGAGCGATCGCTTCCGGAGTGCGTCACATGGGGCTCAAGGAGGGCGCGAGGACCATCCCCCAGAAGCAGGCTGCCGCAGCAGTAGGTCAGGGCCGGTTGATGGCGACGTACGAAGAGGCGTTTGCCAGGCATGGGATCCGCATCGCTCAGATGTTGCTCACAAAGGACGATCTGTCGCATCGCAGGCGGCATCTGAACGCACGCAACACCCTGATGACCTTGCTGTCATGGGGGGTGGTACCCATCATCAACGAGAATGACACGGTTGTAGTCGAAGAGATCAAGCTGGGTGATAATGACAATCTCTCGGCGCTTGTTGCCGCACTCGCAGATGCTGACCTTCTCATTACGCTCACCGACATGGAAGGACTCATGGATTGCGACCCTCGTACCAATGTGAACGCGTGCCTCATTCCTATTGTGGAGGAGATCACGCCCGAGATCAGAAGAGTGGCAAGCTCCACCTCATCCGGTCCAGGGAGGGGCGGTATGGCCTCCAAGCTGGAAGCTGCGTTCAAGGCCGGCCGATCGGGCATCCCGACGATCATTGCAAAGGGAAAAACGCCGCACATTGTCTTGCGGATCATGGGAGGAGACCCGTGCGGTACCCTCATCATGCCCGCGCGGGAGACCATTTCTTCGAGGAAGCACTGGATCCGGTATAATCTTGAGTCCGAAGGAGAGCTCCGCATCGACGACGGGGCTGCCCGGGCCATCGCGACTGCAGGAAAGAGCCTCCTGCCCATAGGCGTCGTTGGCGTTACCGGCGAGTTCGAGCATGGTGCCAAAGTCACAGTGAAAGACCTGCGAGGCCGAGAGCTGGCAGTGGGGTTGATCAACTATACTTCGGACGAAATGCGGAAGATTATGGGACGGCAGACAGCGGAGATCGATTGGGTCCTGGGGTACCGGCGCAACGACGAGGCTATCCACGTTGATAACCTCGTACTCTTCCTGGAGACCCGTCGAAACATGGCTTCTGCAGATCAGGACAAGAAAGAAGTGGGACAACCGGTCCCGACTCCCTCCGTCGCCTCTTAGGCTAAGTTTGCGTATCGTTATTGGCCGTGATTTCCTGTAAACTGAACCACCACACAGCTATTCAGCCCGTACGGCCGCGAGAAATTGCTCAAAGGCATGGAGGCGAACCATGACGAGCACGTCGGACCCGCTGCAGGAGGCCCTCAAACTCTCTAACGGAGCCCGCTTTTTCAGGTGTTCACTCCAGGTCAACCCCTTTGACTATGTACGCAGGCACAAGAAAAGCGTCGATTTTCAGAACGAGCACGAGTACAACTCTGCGATTGTTGGTGCCTGCAAAGAACGGGGGATTGAGGTCATTGCCGTCACGGACCATTACCGAGTGCTCACGGCGAAGGGTCTCTTGTCGGCCGCGTGGGAGGCAGGCATTTTTGCATTTCCGGGCTTTGAGGCAGTGGCCAAGGACGGGGTCCATTTCTTGTGTCTCTTTGACCCACGGAGAGATCTGGATTCCCTGGAGCGTGTCTTAGGGGACTGCGGGGTCCACGACGACTGTGACAAATCGCCAGTAGGCAAGTACTACGCGTGCGACCTGTTAGCAGAATCGTTCAAGTGGGAAGCGATTTGTGTCGCAGCGCATGTCGCTGGTCACGGCGGACTCTTGAGGGTTCTATCCGGACAAGCCAGGATTGCTGCGTGGAAGTCCGACCATCTCCTCGCCTGTTCCTTGCCGGGCCCCATTTCCGATGCTCCGGAAGACGTGCGACCAATCCTTGAAAACAAGAATCCTGATTACCAGCGAGAGTTTCCACCGGCCGTGATCAATGCCCAAGATGTTTCAAGCCCCGCTGACTTCGACAAACCAGGTGCTTCTTGCTGGATAAAGATGTCAGAGATATCTGTTGAGGCTTTGCGTCAGGCGTTTCTGGATCCTCAATCGAGAATCAGACTGGCCAGTGATACCCCCCCGGAGGAGCATTCAGAATTGGTTGCCATTGCCTGGCAAGGCGGTTTCCTCGATGGGGCGGCTATTCATTTCAACGAGAACCTCAATGTGCTAGTGGGCGGAAGAGGAGCGGGCAAGTCCACGGTTGTGGAAAGCCTCCGCTACGTCCTGGGCCTTGAGCCGCTTGGCGAAGAAGCGCGCAAGGCGTACGAGGGGATTGTGCGAAACGTTTTGCGGAATGGCACGAAGATCTCTTTGATACTTCGCTCCCACCGACCGAGCACACAAGAGTATCGAATCGAGCGCACGATTCCCAATCCGCCTGTATTGCGTGATTCACATGGAAATGTTCTCAATCTGACCGTTTCAGATATCATCCCCCAGATAGAAGTTTACGGACAGCACGAGATATCGGAATTGACAAGAAGCCCGGAAAAGTTAACTCGTCTCCTGCAGCGCTTTGTGGCGAGAGACCCGGATCTGGACCGACGCAAAGGCGACTTGCGGAGACAGATTGAACAGTCCCGATCGGGGATTATCGACACTGACAAAGATCTCGCGCAGGTTGAAGAGCGTTTGGCGTCACTGCCTGCACTGGAAGAAACTCTGAAGCGCTTTCAAGAGGCAGGCCTAGAAGAGCGCCTTCAAGAGCAAAGTCTTCTTGTCCGGGAAGAACAGGTTGTAAGAACCGCGGAGCAACGCCTCGATCCTTACCGGCGGATACTTGAGGACCTTCGGCGGTCGCTTCCCCTAGACCAGGCGTTCCTTTCGGATCGAGCCCTTGACGGGCTGCCGGGAAGGGAGATCCTTGCAGACGCACGGACAATACTAGCAAGTCTGACTTCAGAGCTGGAGGCCATTGCCAGGCACTTTCTCGAGGTAATAGCAATCGCCGAATCCGGTCTGGCATCGGTTCGCTCACGATGGGAAGAGCGCAAGAAGGTTGTGGAAGCGGAATACGAACAGATTCTTCGCGAGCTTCAGAAATCCAGAGTGGACGGCGAAGAATTCATTCGGCTCAAACGTCAAATTGAGGAGCTCAGACCTCTGCGCGAGCGGCGGTCCATTCTTGAGCGTGCAAAGAAGGAAAACGAAGTCCGTCGCCGCAGCCTCTTAACTGAATGGGAGGACCTGAAAGGAGAAGAGTTTAGACAGCTTGAGCGTGCGGCAAAGAAGGTAAATAAGCAACTCGCTGACCGGGTGCGGGTAGATGTGAAGTTTGCTGGCAATCGCGAGCCCCTGTTCGAACTTTTGAGGGATCTTGTCGGAGGGCGGCTGTCCGAAGCTTTGACTGCTCTGCGCGGAAATGAAAACCTTTCATTAACGGAACTTGCTGACGCGTGGCGCCGAGGACGGGAAGCCCTGTTCCGAGAATTCAAGATCCCACTTGCTCAAGCCGATAGGCTTCTTCAAGCCTCACCCGACGTAGTCATGCGAGTGGAAGAGTTGGACTTGGCACCAACCACGGAGATTGAGCTGAATGTTGCAGGAGAAGGCCAGCCAGCGTATTGGCAAAAGCTGAACGATTTGTCTACAGGTCAGAAGGCCACTGCAGTGCTCCTTCTGTTGTTGCTGGAATCTGAAGCGCCTCTTGTGGTCGATCAACCGGAAGACGACTTGGACAACCGGTTCGTGACAGAAGGTGTAGTGCCGAAGATGAGAGAGGAGAAAAGACGACGTCAATTCGTGTTCGCCACGCATAATGCGAATATCCCGGTACTTGGAGACGCTGAGCTTATCGTTGGGCTCACGGCTTTGGGCGAAGCGGGTCAGGAAGGGAAGGCACATATTCCTCCTGAACACACTGGATCCATTGACTCACGAGCCGTTCGAGAACTGGTCGAAGAAGTTCTGGAAGGTGGTCGTGCTGCATTTGAAATGAGGCGCCGGAAGTACGGGTTTTAGGGAGCATTTCATTGACCAGAACAGAGCTCTTGGAGATAATCGGCAACGGGGAGAATTCGGGTGTCGAGTTCAAGCGCGATGATGTCCACGCTGATTCGCTCGCAAAGGAAATGTCAGCCCTTCTTAACCTGGAGGGCGGCCATATTCTTCTGGGCGTTGATGACGATGGTTCGATCGTGGGACTGACGCGCGATCCTAAGAGAGCCGAAGAATGGGTCATGGAGGCTGCTCGGACTCATCTTCAGCCAGCAGTAATCCCATATTGGGAAAAGTTTCGATGGGACGAAGCGAACACTGTTGGCGTGGTGAGCCTGCCGGCGGATAGCCCGGACAAACCGTACAAGGCGAGGCGGGGATCAGCATGGGTCACGTACATTCGGGTTGGTTCTACCAGTCGCGAAGCCACCCGTGAAGAAGAGGCCCGCCTTTACCAGCAATCGGGCCTGGTGAGGTATGACACCCGTCCTGTGCCTGGAACCGCTTTCGCCGATCTGGACCGGCGGCGACTTGTGAACTATTTCCGGGAGGTTCGTGGGCAGGATTGCCCTTTCGAGGACAATGAGGAAGCCTGGCGATCCCTTCTCTTGAATACAGATCTTATGGTGGAGGACAGGGGGCGTGCAGTCCCCACTGTGGGCGCACTCATCCTCTTTGGACCCAAGCCCAATCGGTTCTTGCCCCAGGCAGGTCTTACCGCGGTGGCCTATGTGACAACGGAAAAGGATTACGCGGCGAAGGAGAGGACTCTGCTTCGAGGGCCGGCAGTCGCGCTGTTTTCGGCCGGGGGAGAGGTGCTTGAAACGGGCGTGATCGATCAGGCCTTGGAGTTCGTCAAACGAAATTCCCTCGTAAAAGCTCACATAGATGACGCAGGCCGCCGCCAGGAACGCTGGGATTATCCCTGGGAAGCTGTCCGAGAGGCGGTGGTTAATGCGGTGGCCCACCGCGACTACACCATAGCTGTGACCGATATCGAGTTGTCCATGTACGCCGATCGCCTGGAGATCATTTCGCCTGGACGCCTCCCCAACACAGTCACCGTTGAGAAAATGAAGGCTGGTTACCGAGCGTCTCGAAACGAGCTGATCAAGGAAGTCCTGCGCGATTATCGCTACGTGGAGGCGGCAGGTCTCGGAGTGCCTCGCAAGATCATTCAAGGTATGCGACAACACAATGGCACAGAACCAGACCTCATCGAAGAAGAGGACCGCTTCATCGTCCGTTTGTGGAAGGACCGCAGCCAGTTAGAGAAGCTTCCAACAATGATATCCGTCTCTCCTGGTCAACAAGGACGGGCGAGATGAAAGTGGCACAAAACCTCTGATAAGTAGCACTACGAAAGAGATCGGCCAGTGCAACGGGCCAAGATTTTGGTTTCTTTCTGAGTTTTGTGACAGTTTCAGACTCCCGTCCCACTGGTCTGCGAACCTCCCACGGATGCTCTCGACATACGGGAAACGGAAACAAATTTTAGCAATGGGCAAAACAATACAACCGTCATAGCCGAGTGGATTTCCCGACAGTCAACATTTTTCCGCACGAGTCTCTCATGCGAGGAAGAGAATAAAACCGTCCACGAAGTATACGATTCCGACTACGCCTACCAGGCTTCCGAGCAACCAGAGGATCTTCTTTTTCATGAGCGCGGAGAGCGAGCAGAGCAATATGCCCATCTGCAAAAAGATCACTGCCATGCCATAAGAAGCCGCGCGCCGCGTTGCTTCGTCCCTCTGACGCTCGAAATCTCTGGCTTTCGCCATGATCTCCTTCTTTTCCTGATCGTACCGTTTCAGGGTGTCCTCATAGAACTTCCGGGTCTTTTCAATCTTTTCGCGCACCGTCGGCGGAGCCGATTCGCTCAGTGCTTCAAGCTCGAACCCCAACTCCTGGCTCTGCATCTCGTACAGGTAACTTTTGATGCTCTTGGCCTGATAATAGGACCATTGGTTTGCCGCCTGCGTCTGGCTCAGTACCGAGTCCACCGAATTGTTCCCCTCCTTAAAGCTCGATAGCGTCGCACATACCGCGAGAATCACCGCGGTCAAAGCGAGGTAGTTTATCCATTGCTCCCTGTTTCCTTGCTTGGTGAGCTCCTCCCGCACCTCTTCTCTGATTTCTTCGACTTCCATGGAAAGCCTCCCAACCAACTGATTTCATTGGTTCACACCGCTCAATGACCTTTTCCTACCGCGAAGGGCAGCGGATCATATCACTGGTCAGGATCGGCGGACAACAGACATTTGAGGCCATCACAAAAGAGTTACGGGCCTCATGTATTTCACGAACGTCGAGTATGCAGGGCCTGACATCTGTTCCCATGAATCTCTGCGCCTGGTATAGTGGGGAGCGCAATTGAGGAATGTCGAGATGAACCTTGCCCCTGCTCACCACCTCATGGTCCGCGCTCTGCAAGATCGGCAGTTCTCAGGAGCTGTTCTCCTTGTGGAGCATGGCGGGGAAATCGTCTTTCATGTGCCGTACGGTACGGTGGGCGGTGAGGGAGCTCGGCAGGTGGAGGAGAGTACGCTTTTCGATCTTGCCTCCCTGACAAAGGTCTTCGCAACCACTCCGGCCTGGATGCTCCTGGCCGGAGGAGATACGGAGATACTCGACAGTCCGATTTCCAACTGGTTCTGTGACGTTCCGCCAGACAAGACAAGCATCACTCCCCGTCATCTGTTGGCCCACACCTCCGGGCTCCCTGCCTGGCGGCCCTACTACCTCATGCAATTCGCGGGAGATCGACTGGCTGCGACCTGTGAGAGAATCCTGACCGAGCCTCTTGCATACCCGGTCGGTACCGGGTGCGTGTACTCGGACCTCGGATTCATTCTCCTCGGTTGCATAGCAGGAATGGAAACCGGGTCATCCCTAGATCGGTTCTGCAGTGAACGGATCTTCAGCCCTCTGGGTCTGGACCATGATCTCATGTTCACGCCGACGCGCGTGGCTGAAAGGATCGCAGTGACCCGAGTGGGAGAGCCGGCAGGATTGGTTAACGATCTCAACGCCCGATCCCTCGGGGGTGCGGCAGGGCACGCTGGTCTTTTCGGCACAGCTCGCGCCGTGGCCAGCCTCGCGGCAACTATCGTCAAGAGCAGAGTCGGCAAGGACCGCTTCTTTTCTGCTCACGTGGTCCGGGAATTCTGTGAGAGGATCGATTTCGTTTCCGGTTGTACGAGAGCCCTGGGCTTCGACACTCCCTCTGAAGAAGGCTCGTCCAGCGGCAGGTTTTTCTCGCACAGGAGCATAGGACACACGGGGTTCACCGGGACCTCCGTTTGGATCGACCTGGACCGGGAAGTCACCGTGGTTCTTCTGACAAATCGTGTCATCATGGGAGAGGCAGACCGGCGCATAAAGGATTTCCGGCCGCTTCTCCATGATGCGATAATGAGCGCGCTGGGGGTCAGGTCTTGTTTCTTGACGAATGCATGATGACTACGGTCGGTCAAGAGGCCGCGGGCCTGGCCCAGATGGAGCAAGCGAGTTTAAGAAGTGGCAGGAAGATCAAGAAACAGGACCTGACCCCTTGTCACGCAGGAGGAGAAGGAGGGCCGGGAGCGTGGTGAGAGAAAGCCCGACTCCCGCGGCCATACCGACAACCATCGTCCAACCGAGGAACTGAAGCGAATAATGGTAGGACGTGATCATGGCAACAAAACCCATGACATTGGTGCAAGAGGTGAATATGATCGGTCGCGTCACCCGTGCCATTGCCTGTTCCACAGAACCGCCTTCCTCCTGGGAGCTTCCCATGACCACATGAATGCCGTTGTCCATTCCCAGACCGAAGATGAGCGGGGCCACCCCGACTATGGAAAATGGAACCCCCACGCCCAGCGCGCCCATTACCCCCAGAGTAATGCAGAAGGCCCCTGTCATGGGAATGAGACTCAAGGCTACAGCAAGGGGATGCCGGAACATGACGAAGAAGAAGATCACTACCGCTGTCAACACGTAGAGGCCCAGGCGTGCAAGCTCTGAAACCAGCCCTGAAAGAAGAGCCTCCATGGCCTGGCGAGGACCGGACAGCCGTACCTGCACCGGCAGTCCATCCACTGCCTGGCTCAGCTCCCGGTCGGCCTTTCTCAATTCAGCAGTGTCGTTGACCTCGTGAGAATAGCGCACCAGGGTTAAGAAGCGATAGCTCCCATTGACGTGAGCCTGATACCAGCTTCTCTCCAGCTCCCCTTTCCGGCTGTCTATGGCCGCTTCGCCCAAGGTGGCCAAGTCGTGAAAAATCTGTTTGACGGTGGAAAAGGACTTTTGCATCCGCTCAGCGGCCAGACGGGAGAAGTGGTTGGTCTCTATCTGCTCGTTGAATGTCCTTTCCCGTGTCGACCAGCCACTCTCCAGACCTGCCAGGAAGATGAGGTTCTCCTCGTGCACGGAACGGGGTGAAACGAGGTAAGATATGGAATCGAAGGAATTCACGATGCCGCTGCTTTCCATGAATCTTTCCAGCCTCTTATCAAGCAGTCTTTGGATCGAGAGCCCTTTTTCGACACTGTCCACGTCAAAGGACAGAAGTGTCGGCTGGGAGAAATTTGCGTGAAATTTCTTGGAAATCCGATTGGAAACGGCCATCGATTCCATGTCCTGGGCAAGAAAGACCTTGAACAGATCCTTCTCGTAGGACAAGCGAGAGGCAAAGACGGCGCCAGCAGCCACGATCGCTGCGGACACGAGGAGAATAGGCACGGGCGCACGTTTAAACAGTCCTGAAAACGTCTGGAAGGTAACATGTATGCGCGGGATTCGATCCTGCTTAGCCCTTGCGACCAAGGTTGCCAAGGCAGGGAAAAGGCACAGCGTTGAGACAAGAGTGAGGATAAGCCCCGTGGCGCCCACACTGCCGAATTGAGCCATCGCCGGCTGAGTGGACAGGCACATGCACGCGAATGCGAGCATGCAGGTGAGACCGCCCAAGAGCACCGGCGGGCCGGTTTCCCTGTACACGGTCTCGATCGCTGCCGGCACGTCCAGGCCTCGGTCGATCTCCTCCCTGAAGCGTCCCCAAAGGTGCACGCCGAAATCTGTGCCCAAACCAAATAGTACCCCTGCAGCACCCATCACCACGGGATTCACCTCCTTGTACGCCAGAGCGATCAACCCGTAATTCGGGCCGACACCAGCGCATATGGGGGCCATCAGGATGAGGCCGGCCCAGAGGCTGCGGTACACAACTATGACGAGCGCCAGGACCATAGAAAAAGAAAAGAGTGTGATTTTCAAAGCCTCTCGGTCGAATATCACATCAGATTCATAATGAAACGCAGTCTTGCCGGTAAGGAACCATTGCACCCCGTCGGATTTCTTTCTAAGACCCGGAAGAGAACTTCTCAGCTCCTCGATCTTCCGAGGAATGACCTGTTCCAGAAGTGTTACCAACTCCTTCCCCTTGACGAGCTCTGTACTGGGAAAGTCCGGCGTTACCTGTATGAGGTACACCGTGCTGTCCGGACTGGCCACAAGGAGGTACATGTCGCCAAAGCTTATCGCACCCACGCGCCTGCGCATTGCCTCGGAGACGAATTTTCCGAGGTCGAGGGGATCGCTCAAGAGGCGCTCTTGCACATATGAGTCAGAAGCCAGGAACAGACGGTTCTTGAGTCGTCGCACGGAATCTTGAACCCCGTCAGGAGTCAAGATGCGACCGATTTTCGAGCGCTCCTCCTCGTTCATGCCCAGAAGGAAATGCTTGAACAACCCGGTGACCTGTTCCTCGTCTTCAGGATCAAGGAACCTGTACCGAACCCTTCGCACCCCCGGCAATTCGGCAAGAGCATCCCCGAGGCCTTTGATGAAGGGCAGACGGTCCGGGCCGGGAGGCTCGGGGAACTCAACGACTACAATGAGCGAGTCTTGCTCGCCGAATATGGTGTTGTTCTCCTGGCTGAGGGCGATCACCGGGCTGATGTGTCCTACGCCGGCCATGAGATTGGTGCTGAGCTGTATCATCGGCATTGCTGCGAAGCCGGCAGCAGCGCATGTGAGAAACACTATGAGGGTAGAATAGGGAAACCTGGAAGTCAGCCTGGATATCTTGAGCAATACAGAAACGAGAATGCGCATCACGAATTCCGATTCACCGCGTGGTGCGACCAAATACCCTTAGCAGCCAAGAAAGCTCTTTTCATATTCGTATTCGTACCACATCGGTCGCGACCGCGCAACCGGAGGACATCATTGGTGGGAGAAAGCTGAACAGTGAATCTTGCGAAAGTCGTCTCACCATGAGACACTGCAGACTCCTGAAGACCCCTAACGTAGACATTTCTCAGCGGGAAGCGGATGGACAGACCTTTGCAGCGCAAGATCATACATATCCTGATCGATTATCGAAAGCTAACGGTGCTTTTCGCCGTGGTCGTCACAGCAATTCTCGCCGTCTTTATTCCGGGGATGAAGACGGACCCGACGCTGAAATCGGGGATAGACACAGAGTCCGCAGAGTACAAAACGTATGAGCGTTTCCTCGGTCGCTTCGGAGGTGAAGAATTTCTTCTCGTTGTCATGAAGGGGACGGGACGGGTCGATGATCCGGACACGTGGAAGTGCCTCGAGGCTGTAACCAATGAGTTGGAAAAGACAGACAAGATAGTCCAAGTGATAAGCCTTTCCAACCTGAAGATTTTCCAGGAGCGCGACGGCGTTTTCGGCAGCTACCCGCTGATGGAAAGCAGCAAGGGAGACCCCAATGTCGTGAGCTCCGCTCAGTTTGCAAGTCTTCGTGCCGCTGTACCGAGCTTCGATCTGCTGGCGTCCTCGAACCTGCAAACCTGGGCTGTGCTCGTGCGCATTGATGACGAATGGAAATTCGACGTACCGGTCATCCAGGAGATACTCCAGCGGATCTCGTCCATAGTTGCCCGACATCTTCCGCCAGGCTCTCAGACTCGGATAGTGGGAGCACCGGTCATTCGGGTGGCAATAGACAAGTACAATGTGAGCACGGCAACCACGTTCGGTATTCTCTGTCTGCTCATAGCCGCTGGCGTATCGTTCTACATTTTCAAGAGCTTGCGGGTGAGCATCATCGCTATGATCGTAATGATCGTGTGCGTCTCATGGATACTGGCATTCATGTCACTGACCGGGATTCCTTTAACCTCCACCACCGGCTTGTCCTTCGGACTGGTGCTCATTGTCAGCGTGACAACAGTCATCCGGATCGTGACGCATTTTAACGAACGATTCATGCACTCGCCGGACAGGGTTCAGGCCGCGAGAGAGGCTCTCGAGATAGTGTTCACGCCGTGCTTCATGTGCGCGGTAACGACGGCCGTGGGATTCGCCAGCCTCATGATCACCACCATACCTATGGTGTTCCAGCTCGGCTTGATCATGTCCCTTGGCGTGCTGATCTCGTTCCTGCTTTGCGTGATCCTGACCCCTGCTTTTCTCATCCTGCTCAGCCCGCCGAGCCCAAAGACGTACTCGAGCATGTCCGGCGATTTGGTTGCACGTATACTCCGTTGGCTGGAGCAGATCATTTTTGCCCACCCGAGGGTTTGCGTGATAGCGTGCGTCGTTTTTGGTGTTGTTATGGCTGCAGGAATCCCCTTCATTCAGAGCGATACTCAGATTCTCCGAATGCTTTCCGATCGTACACCCGAAATGAAAGACATCCACTTCGTAGAAGATAATCTTGCCCCGATCCATTCGCTGGAGCTCTTTTTCGAGGCAGATCGCAATACGTTCCGGATGCCGGAGACCTGGAAAAAGATGCTGGAGCTCGAGCGCCGGCTGCAAGAAGTTCCGGAAGTGGTGGCCACCGATTCCGTCTTGTCCCTCATGGGATATCTGGGAAAGGTCTTGAAGGGACCCGACACTTCGTTGGACGAGTTGGTCTCGGATTCCCGGCTCATTTCGGACCTTATTGCAGTTACCTCCGTCAGCTCGGACGGACGGTCCATGTTGCGTCGATACGTGGATGCGGGATACGGGACGGCGCATGTGTCGGTTCGAATACTCAATTCCCCCAATATCCCCATTACACACACTATCGATGAAATTCGGGATATCGCAGCGTCTGCTATGGGAGATGTCAGTACGGTTTCGGTGACGGGAGACCTCGCTGTGTTCGCTTCGCAGGCGAAAGCTCTCGTCCGATCTCAGCTCAACTCATTGATCATTGCATTTTGTCTGATAACGCTCTTGCTTATCATCCATCTTCGATCCTGGGCCCTTGGCCTGTTGAGCCTAGTCCCGAACATGCTTCCCGTGACGGCCATTCTTGGAGCTATGGGATGGCTCGGCATTTCCCTGGACACGGTCACGGTTTTCTGTGCAGCGATTTCGCTCGGTCTGGCCGTGGATGATACAGTTCATTTCCTGAAACAATTGAGGTACGAGCTCGCTGACCGCGGCGATCAAGTTCCTTTTGAAACGTGTGTGCACACCGCGTTCAGCATTACCGCGAAGGCCATGGTTTCCACGTCTGCGGTCCTGTTCTTCGGTTTCATCATGCTGTTGATTTCTCCTTTCAGCCCGGTCAACTCATTCGGTGTCCTGTCATCGATTGCCATTGTGACCGCGTTGCTCGGTGACGTCGTCCTGCTTCCGGCCCTCTTGCTAAGCGTGCCGCGTTTAAGGACCCTGGTCCTCAAACAGACGGTTGCAAGAAAAGGATAAAGTAAGGAACAATTGACCGCGAATACGTCCGGTGGAAAAAACAGGAGCTTACTCAGTGCCTTCCAAATGCGTTCTCATCGTCCTGGACGGTCTTGCGGACAGATCTTTCGCTGTGCTGGGGCACCGGACCCCCCTGGAGGCTGCAAGCACTCCTAACCTCGATGCATTGGCTTTCCTTGGCGCCACGGGTCTATATCAGGCAGACAGGGTCGGTGTCCCGCTATCGAGCCAGGACGCCCACTTCGCGATGTACGGGTACGAGTCCCACGAGAGACCGAAACGAGGCATTCTCGAGGCACAGGCGGCAGGAGTGCCAGTGGGACCTGAGGACGTATCCGTACTGGCTCGGCTGGTCGCCGCGTCCGAGGAAAGGGGACTGCTGAGAATTGTTGACCGCAGACCACCAGCAAAGCACGAAGAGCTGGCTGAGCTTATGGCCGAAGTGGAAGCCTACGAATCGGAGGGCATCCGTTTTCGATTCACTCAGGTGAGCCTCCACGAAGGAATCCTGGTTCTGAGCGGTTCCGTGTCGCCCCGAGTGACTGATACCGACCCGTTGGTCAACGGCATGCTCATGCCCAAACCAAAGGCCTGGGCTGAGGCTGCTGGAGACGAGACCGCACTCGACACAGCCCGTGCGCTCGGCCAGTACCTCCAATGGGTGTACCTTCGCCTGCGCGGACACCCTGTGAACAGAGCCAGAGAAGAGCGCGGAGCCGCCCCGATCAACATGTTTATCACCCACCTTGCGGATCGATGGCGTCCCATGGAGCCTTTCCGCGACAGATGGGGATTCACGGGTCTTTCGATCTCCCCAAAGCTCGTGCAATGGGGTGTCGCCAGCTCCATTGGTATGGACTCCGTTAGGGTGCGAGATTCGCAGGATCCTGCGGCAGACATTGCCGACCGCATCAGCATGGCCGCAGAGAAGCTCTCCTCGTACGACTTTGTTCACGTGCACTCAATGGCTCCCGATCAAGCGGGGCACACCAAGAACCCCCTGACCAAGGCAAAGGTGATCGAAGCGCTGGACCGGGGCATAGGTAGATCCGTGGATACTCTGCTGCACGATCCGGAGGCGCTCGTCATCATAACCGCAGACCACGCAACCCCCAGCGGAGGTCCGCTCATTCATTCGGGAGAAACTGTGCCTCTCATCCTCCTGGGCGAGGGAGTGCGACGAGACAAGGTGACCAGATTCAATGAGGTGGAGTGTGCGTGTGGGTCGCTCGGTCAGATTCGGGGCCAGGAGTTGATGCTGCTTGTGGTGAACCATCTGGACCGGGCGATACTCAGGGGCATCAGGCATGCCCCCGAGCTTCGCGCGTATTGGCACCCGTGCGTGTACGAACCCTTCCGTGTTGACGAGTAGGTAGGAGATCGTCGATCACAGGCCCGCAGTCGCGGGGGACCGAAGAAGCTTTCGGACAAACACTGGAAGCGTGAACGCGGCCCGGTGAACATCCGGATCGTAGTAGCGCAATCGGCCCTCTAGATAGGCGGGGGTCTCCCGGTGCGTCACATTGAGGGGATGAAGTGTCTTCGAGCAAAACGTGAGCGACCACAAGCCGCCCGGGTACGTGGGGACTGGGATCACATAGGGGTGAACCCTCCCTGAGCCGAACACATCCGTCAGATCCTGCACTACCATGTTAAAGGTGTGCTCCATGAAAAAGGGTGACTCGGTTTGAAAGACGGCCGTTCCCGACTCTGTGAGGCAGTCTCTCACGTTTGCGAAGAAATTCTTCGAGAACAGAGCTGTGGCCGGTCCCACGGGATCCGTTGAATCAACAAGAATGATATCGAACTTATTGGGCGAATCCCGTACGAACGCAGCACCGTCTTCATATACAACTCGGACTCGCGGGTCTGAAAGCCCGGCGGACACGTCAGGGAAGAACTCTTTGCACGTGCTGACAACCTGCGGGTCGATCTCGCAGAGGGTGATGGATTCCAGGTGAGGATATTTGATCGCCTCGGTGACCGCGCCCCCGTCGCCACCACCTATTATGAGCAGGCTCCTGGGGTCCGGAACAACGGCCATGGGAGTGTGCACCAGCATTTCGTGGTACACAAAATGATCCTTTTGGGTAACCATAAAGCAATCGTTGAGTACCAGAATACGTCCGAGTGCTTCACTGTCAAATACTTCAATACTCTGGAACTCTGTGACCGCGTCATACAGCTTGGAAGTAACACGAACTGCAAATGCTGTCCTCTCCTCCCATGCCTCACAGTACCAATCGGCGTTCATCATGGGCATAATATCACCGCCGCGAATACCGCTCCCACCCTTTGAACCGTGTGGGAGATCGAGATGCTCTTGATCTCGCGAATGCGAGACCCGCGTATGATTTCCATACCTTCACGTACCATCTGTCTGACCGCCTCTTCACACGGACCGGCCTCGCCGATGCGGGAACACTCCATGATGAGACCTGCTGCCGCCGGGTCTTCCGGAATACCCACCGCCACAGCGGCCGATATCAGCTCTCCAATCTCGTGCGAAGTCCGCTCCCCGTAGGCAACGGGGACAAGAGAGCCCTTCGGCAACTCATATGGCTCGATTTGCTTGGCTCCCGGCGGAAGAATACTGCTCAATTTGATAAGGTTTGTGTCACCGACTCCCGCTCGAAGCAGGGCCGCATCGAAAGCATTGAGCTCCGTGGTAGCGTCAGCCGCCCCGCAGGTGAGAAAGAATCTCGTTGGGAGAGGGCCGAACATAGACAACCTCCTGAGAAGATCCTCACCATGACCGATGTCTTCCGGTCATGGTAGTAAAACGGCTAATAATACAGTAAGGGCTGCCTCGTGTCGAGTTGATTTGTTTGGGGCGAGCAAGCATTCACTTATGCGCGGCGGACAGAACAAAATCGTCAATGATTTCTGCTGATCGATCCTCTCCTCCCGCTCAAGAGTGGATGCTTACCTCGGGACACACCAAACATCGTAGCACGATTTGGCGTCGATGCGTGGAAAGGCACCCTCACCCCAACCCTCTCCCAGAGGGAGAGGGAGCTGGAATAATCCCGTCTCCCCCGCTTCGGGGGAGAGGGTCAGGGTGAGGGTGGGTGCCACGATTATCACGGACTGCCGGCTTTTGAGACACTTTCGTCTCGCCCGTCAGTGTTGAGGAAGAGAAACGGAAATTATTATTGACAACCGCTAGACCATGGACTCCTCGGCGAGAATTCCCCGTAGCGCCGGCGTCTCGCCCACGTGTTGGGGTAAAACGGGCGTCTCGCCCGTTGATTGTTAAGGATGACGGGCCAGACGCCCGCTCTACTGGTCTGCGATCCCCGCGTGTATCCTCGACACATGGGAATCGGTCAGAGCCACTGGCCAATGCAATAGACTTTGCGGCTGAAGTACCGCATGTGTAGGGGTGGGTTTGAAGCCCGCCATCTTTGACGGTGATGCTCTACCAGGGCCTTTCCCTTAAAAACAGATCAAAACAAGAATACCGGTAAGACGCCGGCGCTAGGAAGACCGGAGTTGTGCGGCCCCTGGCCGCCACCGACGGGTCCCGCGAAACCCAGGGCTCTCCTGAACTCCGGCATGCGCGGAATGGCGCGGACTTTCATGGTCCGTTCTGACTGCGAGGTCACTGATGTGTAGGTAAACGTATACTCTCAGGCTATGGCGAGACGGTCCCTGCTCTTAGCCCCTCTCAGGCTGCGACTGAATTATATGGAGATTAGGGAGATTCAGCATCTCGCTGGCACTGGCGGAGGATTTCTTCCTTGATTTGCTCCAATTCTTCCCGAATTGCCTCCCGGCTCCCGTGAATAAACATCTCGTTTTTCGTGAGACGGTCATCGAGTACCTGAAGCCGTGGTATGAGAAAGAGCAAACCATAAGCCACCAGGCCCACGAGGAACAGGAAATTGACCACCACAAGTCCCCATACCCAGGAGCCCCATGCTACCGCTACTCTCGACGCCGGTGCTGCCTGAGGCTTTGTCTTGGAGATCTTATTGTCTTGCACTGGCTCTGGAGAAATCGGTCCGGCTTCTCGTGGGGGAAAATACTCGGGACGTCGCAAATCAGCGGCGACTTTGATAGGAATTTTTCTCGTTTCGCGAATCGCGTCTCCCTGGTAGACTTTGATAACAATCTCTTTTCCATCGAGCTGAGCGAGGAGAGCGGGATCCGCGTCAGGAATCAATACGACGAACACTCCTGAATCAGCCGGAACGGTAAATCGATTCCATTCGTCAGATGGGATTTCCGTCTGCTCGGGTTTCCGTCGTAGCTGATAGAGCAACCATCCTGTCTTGGGAAGATCCACACCGAGGACCTGTTCCTTTCCTGAACGGTTGTCCACATTAAAGATCTCCCCCACCTTTACGTTATTCTCCGTAAAAACGATCCGGTCCCGGTCCACATTGATGGAGAGGTCTCTCCCACGCCCCATTTGAACAGTCTGTGTCCTTTCTTCGACAGACTCGGCGGAGACTATGGGTTGACCGTTTATCTTGATTTCAAACAGTTCCGAAAGCGGCTTGTCTTCGAACAGCTTCCTTGCAGAAGCATTGATGATCTTGAGGGACACGGACTTCACCATTGAGTCCTCGAAGGTACGAGTGTTCGGATCGTAGCGGGGGCCTGTGAATGGTACTGGCCGTCCTGCGTGCCGTTGTGCATCCATCCATTCGATCTTGAGTAGACCGGCGTTGTGCATAAGAGCAGGATTTCGTCTATTTATCTGGAGGGATATAGACCGGAATTTTTCTTGAGGATCGAGTTTCGTGATGAGAATCTCTTTTGAAGAGATGTCGATGGTGACTTTGGGCTGGAATTCGCCTGAGTCGCTCATTATCCCGTACGTTTCGGCTCTTGTCTCACCGCATAGGAAGAGAACGATGACCACTGCCGTGAGCAGAGACAATCCGGATCGCAGGTGTTTGAGCCTAAGCATGTTGTGCATGCGATGAATCACTTGCCTAGAAACCAAAGCCATTCCTTACGCTTGCCGCATTTTAGCAGGGAAAAGCAGGAAAATCAATGAATAACTGTATGTGTCAGGATAGAAGAGGGCGCGGCTGAGGTCTTCTTCGCGTTCGCTGTCACTCCGAAATCTTACTGCTGTCGGTTCCTCTCTTCCCGTTTCTCGAATACTATGGAGTCGCGTGGGCACGTGGTTCGTGCGAATTTCCGAAGAAATTTGTGGTGCTGTGAGAGTTTTGATTATAATGCTTCTTTCGTTTCAGGGTCGGCTACCGGTTTTTATTTTCTAGACGGAGATTCAGCCATATGGACGATTCGTCTGCGAAGATTTCACAAGTGTCTCAGGATATACCGCCGTTCCTCGTCATGGATGTTCTCGAACGAGCCATGGAGATGACGGAGGCAGGAGAACATGTCATCCACCTGGAAGTGGGAGAACCGGATTTCGATACGCCGGTGCACATCGTGGAAGCCGGATTGAAGGCGTTGAGGACCGGGAAAACCCACTACACCTCGAGCACCGGCATACCGGAGCTAAGGAGAGCAGTAGCGGATCATTACCACAACGCGTACGGTGTTGAAGTGGATCCCCAGCACGTCGTGATCACGTCAGGATCTTCGCCGGGTATCTTCCTCGTTCTGGCGTCGCTCCTCGACCCCGGCTGCGAAATTATCATGTCGAATCCGCACTACGCGTGTTATCCGAACTTCGTGCGGTTCCTGGGCGGAGTGCCGGTTTTTGTGCCCGTGTCGGCGGAAGACGGATTTCAGATGAATCCCAAGGATGTGGAGCAGGCCATAACGGACAAAACGCGGGCCATCCTCATCAATTCTCCTAGTAATCCGACCGGAACCGTCATGGATCCCGATCGAATGGAAAAGATTGCCCGGCTGGGGGTGCCGATAATATCCGATGAGATCTATCACGGTCTCGTGTACGAGGGTAAGGAGCACTCGATTCTTGAGGTCACCGAGAACGCTTTCGTGCTGAACGGTTTTTCGAAGCTCTACGCCATGACTGGGTGGCGACTGGGTTATCTGATCGCCCTTCCCCACCATGTTCGGCCGATACGGAAAATGGCTCAGAATTTTTTCATTAGCGCTGCGGATTTCGTGCAGTGGGCCGGTGTAGCGGCCCTCACGAATCCCTCCGACGAAACCGTTCAGATGAAGAACACATTCAATCAAAGGCGCATCACGATGATATCCAGGCTCAGGGAAATGGGATTCAAGATCCATGTCGATCCCACGGCAGCCTTCTACGTGCTGGCCGATGCCAGACATTTCTCAACAGACTCCTACACGTTCGCCTTCGAAATTCTCGAGGAAGCCCGCGTGGGCGTTGCGCCGGGAATCGATTTTGGAAGCAATGCGGAAGGATTCCTGCGCTTTTCGTATACAAACTCCATGGAGAACATCGTGGAAGGCCTGGACAGGCTGGAGCTTTATCTGAGGACTCGCTTCGGTCCGCTCGCGTCACAGGTAGCCCAGGATCCTCAGAGCGTATCATGAAGGCTCATAAGAAGCGGTGATCCATGGTGTCCACGCTCATGAAGCCAAAGAGAATCTATGTGTCTCCCGATAATCTGACGTCGGGAATCGTCCAGTTCGACTCCGGCGACAGCGTGTACCTTCGTACAGTCTTACGGCTGAAGCGCGATAACCTGGTACGAGTCTTTGACGGTCGATCTGAGTATCTTGTCCGTCTGACCGATTGCCGGAGTCGGAGGATAACCGGGGAAGTCGTTCACAAGGTGGACGAGATCCGGGAAGTAGGAATCGAGGTTACGCTCGCCTTTTCCTGTGTGAGGCCGGGGCCTCTCGAACAGATACTCCGACATGGTACAGAGCTCGGCGTATCTCGGTTCGTTCCCCTATTGAGCCGTCGTTCGGCACGGCGACCTGAGGAACGCAAATCGAGATGGGAATCTATCGTCGTTGCCGCGGCCGGCCAGTCAGGCAGGCTGACAATTCCGGCGATTGAGGTTCCGGTCGGCTTTGATGAATTCGTGAACCGGCCTGCCCGCGACGAGTTGCGGCTCGTACTTTCTCTCGTAGCCGCTGTCCTGCCGTTGCAGGCCGTATTGGACAGGCACCGTCCCCGGGAAGTAACTATTGCCATCGGGCCGGAAGGAGGATGGGATCCAACCGAAGAAGGACTGGCCTTGAATCAGGGCTACATTCCGGTTAGTCTGGTGCCGGGGATCCTGAGGACCGAAACAGCGGCTTTGGTGGCAACCGGGCTCGTCGCCGCGTGGAGCCATTGGAATGCGAGCCAGGAGGAACCTGCCGGGCCATCAGAGCGCATGAACGGCGCTTAGCTTCTGGACAGGGAAGAAATTGACCCGGGGACCTCTTCATGGTAACCTTATAGGGTGTGAAATCCAGAGGCGAATGTGCGTCGGCGGGGAGACCCCTGTCGGACGGGGATGTTGCAGTGGCCATCCGATGGGCTCTTCGCTAGTGGACGGAGCGGAAACGGACATGTCGGCGTAGGCAAGCGAGACCGGCTTCTCAAGATGACTTTTTCGGGCCAGCGATGGCGTCACGAAGAGCAAAGAGCTGGTGAGCTCTCGAAGCTGGGGTAGAATGATCTTTATGTGTAAATGGCATGAGTGAGATCACCGCCGCCTCGACTCCCTGGATTTGTGACGGCCTAACGGCTATGGACCGAGGGTGCAATCTCACGTGACGAGGTAATGGATGGCAACAGTAGATATGAATGAGACTTTTTCCGAGGATAGCCGGGAAGAAAGTGTGTTTGCCACGTTGCTACCGGCGTTTCCGGAAAGAAGCTCGATCGAGAAGGCCATGCCGCACATAGATCGCGCGGTTTCCGGACTCGGGAAAGCGGGGTTTCTGTCCTGGGTGGAATTCACGCTGGAGAATCCCGACGAAATATGGGATGTGGGGGAAAGCTCGGATCGGGTCATCTACCATTACCTTTCTTGCATGGGCGCGGACGGCAAGCCCCCGGTTTTTGCAGTCGAAGTCTGCTATTCAGACGAGCTTACCGAGATCAACGATTTCACTTTGATCGTGGATGAGGGGGATCTCACCCTGCTTCGCGCCGGTCGGCTGGTCTACAGCCGCATCGCGGAATGGGAGAGAGAAAGAATCGTCAAGGCGCTCAATGAGATGGCGCTCATGAGGTACGATGAGGACCGCCTGGACGAGGCGAGTGAGCTTATTGACGCGGCGATCCGAGTGGGAGGAAGTACCTGCGCGTACCTGTTCAATAATCGAGGCCTTATTTGCTGGAAGATGGGGAGGATCGACGAGGCGAAACGGAATTTCTTGGAAGCAATCGACCTCGACTCGGAAAACGGAGATCCCCACTTCAATATAGGGCTGATTTATTTCGATGAGTCCGACTTCAACAAAGCCCTCTTCTATCTTCGGAAAGCGGTGGACATCAATCCTTTGGATAGCCAGTTCTTGACTGAGCTCGGGCACTTATACCTGGAGCTTGACCGGGAGGACGAGGCGCTTGAGCTATTCCAGAAGGCGTTCGAGCACGATCCAGCAGACGCTCAAGTGGATTTTCACTTGGGGTACTACTTTCTTTACAAGAAGCGGAAACCCCGAGATGCAGTGAAGTATTACCGGAAAGGGCTCAAGAAAGATCCGGAGGATCAGTTTGCCCTTGCAGACCTTGCCCTGGCTCATTGGATTTTAGGGAATAAACGCAAGACGATAGAGATTTACCAGGTCATTCAGAAGTGTTCCGACCTGATGCCATACACAATCAGCCGCTTGGTTTACTTGAACGTGGAGATGGGAGATTACGAAAACGCTCTCAAGTACTATCGGCAGGCTTTGACTCAGAAAGAGCCTTTCGAGCCTGAGTGGCTTCATTACAATGCTGCGCTCGTGTATGCAAAAACGGGGAAGTCCCGCCAGGCACTGGACATTCTAGATCTTGCCGTGAAGGCAGGCGGCGAGGCCGTTATACGCAGAGCCCTTATGGAGGAGGCCCTCAACGGTGTGAAGCAGATGCCGGACTTCAAACGTCTGCTCAAGCTGTCGTCGAAACGCAAGATTCGCTGAAACTCTCCATTCGTGTGTAGCGGAGATGCTGGAGGGACACAGGGAGTGGCCTGCTGCCTCAGAGTTTCCCGAAAAGAACCCTTCGATCCAACGTTCCGGCCGACTTAACCTTCTTGCGCGGTCGAGGTCTTGGGCAAGTTATGTCTCGAAGCTCGTAGGAATTCGTGACTGAAGGTGCTGACGATGGAACGGGATGCCCAGTCCCTGCGAGAAGACCTCTACCGTGTTGTTCAGCATTACGCGGAGCTCGCCAAGCTCGCGAGAAAAGGCGAAGTCGATCCCCTAGGACAGATTGGGAGAATTGTCAAGAAAACAGCTCCCTACCTGCTCCTTCTCATCCGCGACCTCTTGCCGCAGCTCGAACGGGAAACTATAACCTACCACGAGGCCCTGTACCAAATCATCAGAGGGGCTCAGCAATTCTCTGATCATCACATTCTTCTCGACAGTCGGAACGAAATACAGGAAATAGAACAGGGAGCAAAGCTGTTTCTGTATGCAATCAAATGGCTTGACTCCCCGATAAACACCCGCCCCGCGCCCCACGAGCTCGATATTTTACAGAAAAAGCTGAAAACCCTTAACGAGAAGTACAGGCAACGATACGCTCCCGACGAAGATCAAACTGCTACGTTGATTCCCAGTTTTGTCGTCAAAGACGAAAACGAGTCGGCCGGAACCACCGTCTCACGTATGGCAGATGTGGTCAAACGTGCTGTTCTCGAGCTGCACCACCTCATGGTGGAATACGAGCCGCAACGGCGATTCTACTTCTTCAACAGCTCGACTCGGCTGCAGGTCGAGGAGGACATTGTCAGCCTGGCGTGGTTCCTTTTCAGATGCGGGTTCTCGGTGGACCGTATCGCTTCAGGCTATTACAAAGACCTGCTCACGGAATTTCTCAATGAGAAGATGCTCGACCACCTGATCTCCACAGCAACGAACATCGACTCCTTGATTGGCTTGTCTTCGCACATGTGGTTGATTTCTCTGATAGATTTCGCATCGTTTTTCGAGCTGCCCGGGGATTACGTGGACCTGGAAGACCCCCGGGAAGCCATGCGCCATGCAAAAGCTCTCAAGGCCAAGCACCGCCGGGGTGCAGGCCTGATGAGGAGAATGGCGGAGCTCTACAAACTCTATCAGGCCAGTCCGCAGGGGCAACACGTCCTCAGCTATCTCCTATATCGGTATCACTCATCGTTTGGAGCGTACCACGGAGCGAATCGAGTGTTCGACAAGCGGGGACAGGCTGCGGTCGAAATCTACAAGCCTCGACTCGACCGTTCCGAAATGGAGAAGAAGGCCGAACAAGATCTCAACGAAGCCGGGCAAGGGTACAGCACCAAGACCAGGGAGGAAATGGCAGGGCTGATCAAGCTGATCGTCGAATCCTTGGCGGATCCGAGCAAGGTAAAGGGAAAGAAGGTCAAAGTTCTCGGCGACATCTCCTCAGGAGCCATGGGTAAGGTGAGCATCGGGATTTACGAAAACCGAATAGCAGCCATAAAACGGGTCAAGACCCAGGCCACGGCGAGCTTGGGAGATCCGGTCGCCCTCCTCCAGTACGAAGCGGCATTGCATGCCCGCGTCCAGCATCCGGAACAACATCCCTGCATAGTGGAATACTTCGGGCTTATCGAGCAAGATGGGGAAAGATTGCTCCTGAACGGATACCACCCCACTGACAATCTCACACAACTCGTCGAGCGTAATTGGCTTGTCAAATACCAGCCCCCGTTCACTACCGAGAGCAAGCTTTCGCTCGCAGTTCTGGAAATAGTGATAAACCAGCTCCTGGAATGCCTGCGACTCTTCCGCGCGAAAGGAATCGTGCACAGAGACCTGAAGACGGACAATGTGCTCTACATGGTGGATGAAAACGACGATCTTTGCCAGATCAAAGTCATCGATTTCGGGGTGGGGCTGGCACTGGGGCCAGGCGCGATGGAGGACCTGTTTCGGGGCAAAGTTGTTGGCACGTTCTCTTACATGGCGCCCGAGCAGGCACGGGGCAAGAGCGTGTATCAATCGGATCTCTACAGCGTGGGAGCAATTTTCACCGTTCTCCTGACGGGCAAGCTCCCCATGGTTTTTCCCAAGACGCGATCCCGCAGCGACCTCGTGAAACAGATCTACCGCATCGAAAAAGAGCCCAGACCCAAGCTTACCACTCTGAATCCGTACCTCAAGAAGAATACCACCCTTGAGCATCTGGCTGAAACCGTCCAGGCCATGCTTGACCTCGATCCTATGCGAAGGCCGAACGTAGAAGAATGCCAGGCCGCCTTTGACGGGGTTTTTCAGCATATCGGCGACGAGAAATACCGCATCAGTGTTTTCTATCATCGCGGATAGCGTGCTCCCGCACTAGTCCAACGCCAAGCAGCGAACGTCCTCGGGGCCTTTCCGTCCCTTGGCCGCCTGGTGCCGTCACGCGGCCCGGGTATTCTCCAGGAGCCTCTCCCTAAAGGACTCTGCTGCAGCTCTCACCGCAGTGTCTCCGCCTGAGCCCGCCGGTATCTTCGGTACTACTGCGCTTCCAGAAATGCCCAATGAGGCTAGTTTCTTTTTTTCCCGAATGAGAGCTTTCTTTCGGTCCTTGCCTCTGTCCTTTAGTGCTGACTGCAATTCTTCGCGGACCGTCTTAAGAAGAGATTGCTTTTCTCTCGCCTGAGGGAGCTTTTCCATGATGTCGAGATACTTGAATGGCTGCTCGCCTTCGATTAATCCGTCTACCATTGTTTCCCAGAGCAAGGACCAGAGAAGATCGCGATTTTCTCTCGGCACCCCTTCCACCGCTGCGGCGATCTCGTCCGACCAGGCAGGATCATCGAGAAGTCTGAGCTTGAAGCCCTTGGCCTTCTTCTGCATCTCTTCTCTGCGGAATGCCTCCTTTTCTTCTGGTGACAAAGACATCCCCTTGGTTCGTTCCATGATAAGGTCCATGGTGCTGGGAATCTCGCCCACTTGTCCTTCCTTTCTTCATGGTGTCCCGGCGACACGCTCCGAGCCGCTGGTACCTCTTGCCACGAGCAATGGTTGTTCCGACGAGACAGGGCCTCCGGGGAGCCTCCTCGCCTCGCCAAACAATCTCGGGAACGTTCCGCGCCGAGTAAACAGAGCATAGCACACGGTCCTCAGCGCGGAAAGCCCAGAAAACGGAACCCTGGAAAACGCGGCGAGAGCCCACGAGACGCACAGCCAAAACCGACAACCGGCATGCAACGGCTGATGCACCTCAGACAGCGATTCATTCTCGGATTTGACCGTCTCCGAGAACGATGAACTTCGTGGTGGTGAGGTCCTCCACTCCCATGGGGCCGAATGCGTGGAGCTTTGTCGTGCTGATTCCTATTTCTGCTCCGAGTCCGTACACGTATCCGTCACTCATCCTCGTGGACGCGTTGACAATCACAGAGGAGGAATTGACCTCCTTGAGAAACTTCTGAGAAGCATGATAGTCACGGGTCACTATAGATTCGGTATGGAGGGAGCCGTACTTGGCAATATGGTCGATGGCCTCATCAATGGAATCCACAACCTTAACCGCCAAAATTAGCTCGAGATACTCTGCGTACCAATCGTCTTCGGAAGCCTGCTTCATGGAGGGCACGATAGAACGTGACCGCTCGCACCCTCTCAGCTCCACGCCGGCCTCAATCAGCTCCTGGCTTACGCGAGGCAGGAATTCGCTTGCAATCGACTTGTGAACCAGAAGGGTTTCCAGGGCGTTGCAGACCCCGGGACGCTGGACTTTCGAATTGAGAGTCAGCTTGATTGCCATGTCAAGCTCGGCCGCTGCGTCCACGTACAGGTGGCAGACGCCCTTGTAGTGCTTGATGACCGGGATTCGGGAATTTTCGGCGACGAATCGTATAAGCTGCTCGCCCCCACGAGGAATAATCAGGTCTACGAGGTCCTCGAGCTTGAGAAGGTGTAGAATGGCTTCTCGATCCGTTGTCGGAAGCATATTGACCACATCCGGATCAACCGAGTTAGTCTCGAGAATATCCTTGAATAACGCCACGATCGCTGCATTGGACCTCGCTGCCTCCGACCCGCCTCGAAGGATCACAGCGTTGCCGGCCTTTAAACAGAGAGCAGCAGCGTCGGCGGTGACGTTAGGCCTGGATTCATAAATGATTCCAATTACTCCCAGGGGAATTCGCATTCGACCGACCCGCATCCCGTTGGAACGGGTCCACATTCTCACTATTTCACCCACGGGGTCAGGAAAGGCTGCTATTTCTTCCATTCCCGCTGCGGTTTGCTCGATAACCTTGTCTGAAAGCGTGAGTCGATCCAGCATCGCGCTGGAGAGCCCCTGGGCCTTGCCCAGCTCCAGGTCTTTTTGGTTTTCTTCTTGCAGGCGGGATCTTGACTCCCGCAACGCTCGGGCCATTTCCAAAAGGATTTTCTCTTTGGTCTTCATAGGAAGCGATGCCGCTTGTCTGGCCGCTTTGTGCGTTGCTTTCGCCACTCGGAGTACTTCATCCTGCAAAGTCATTGGCTTCTCCACGTTTTTCCGCTATGTGATGGAAATCATCAGTCGAGTCGTTTATTTTAAGACGTTTGCTTCCAACTCGAAAGGGTTTTTTGCATGATCCCCATCCTATCCATCGTCGGAAAATCCGACACAGGCAAGACCACGTTGCTGGAAAAAGTAGTGCGAGAGCTGCGATCCCGGGGATGGCGCGTAGCAACCGTGAAGCACGATGCCCACAGTTTCGATATAGACCATGAGGGGAAAGACTCGTGGAGGCACAAACAGGCGGGAGCGTGCATGACAATAATATCTTCTCCCTCCAAGATCGCCGTCGTTGCCGATACGGATCACGATCATACCCTCGATGAGATACGCGATCTGTTCGTGCGCGACGTGGACATCGTGATCACCGAAGGATACAAGAGGGAGAGACATCCCAAGATTGAGGTGTTCCGGAGGGAGTTGCGACGGGAGCTTCTCTGTACGGACGACGAGAATCTCATCGCCATCGCAGGAGATTATTCCTCGCCCCCAAATGACGTTCCAGTCTTTGATCTCGATGATCCGCGGCAATTGTGCAATTTCATCGAAGCGCGATTCTTAGGCAGGCATTGACGTAAACGACCTCGCGCTGACAGTTCATGGAAGGACGGCTGGAAATGCCGGACCGCGTATCAAGAGTTGATATCCCCGTACGCGCTGCTGATGGCCGCGGAAAGCTTCTCGCTCGTCCTGAGGGCAAGTCTTGCCGCCACGTCCATCTTTCCCGGGACTTGATGCCAGTCCAGCCCGACCAGCCAGAAGCCCGCAACCATGCGCCTTCTGTTCTTCTTTCCGTAGAAGATGGGGGCTGCCACAGACCCCACGTTGGGAAGGTATTCGCCCATGTCGCGGGCAATGCCGGTCCGCCGGACTTCCTCAAGCTCCTCGCGATAACGATTCATGTCCGTGATCGAGTCGGACGTATACTGGGGGAGGGGATTCTGAAGCAGAATTTTTTCCAGGATGTCCTGATCCAGGTAAGCAAGGAAGAGCTTACCCACGGATCCGGCGTAAAACGGCAGTCGAGTTCCGGGCCTTGCGGTGACCTTCAGTTCTTTGGAAGATTCGATCTGGTCGAGGATGAGTATATGGTGCCCGGTGCACATGCCGAGGAAAATATCTTCCTCCACATCCACGCTCATTTTCTCGAGCAACGGGCGTGCCTGCGACACGAGAGGGACCCGCACTTTCGCCTCTGCGGCTATGTTTTTCACCGCGTATCCGGCTGTGTATTTCCTGGTGATAGGATCCCTGAGAACCCAGCCTGTTTCTTCCAGAGCCGCCAGGATTCCGTGGGTTGTCGACTTAGCAAGAGAGAGTCGTGCAGCGATATCGCTAATACCCGGGTTGGTAGAGGCAGTAATGATGAATTTGAGCACCCGCATGGCTTTGGAAACAATGGGCGCGGAATACGCTATGGGAGTGGCTTTTTTTTTCATAATTATCCCTGTGGGTTCCCGTCGATTCTATCCGCCCGGCCTGGACCCCCAGAAGTAATGTTCACGATGATGAACTGGCCTGCTATGTAACCTTTTCCTGTCTGCCTGTCAATGGTTTTCCCATGAAAGGGTTTATAGGTTGACACGCTTCGGTCCTCGCGGTATTCTGATATGTGCAAAGTTCTTGATAGCGAAATCGGTTCAGCGCAACCATGCTGCGAGTCAAATTCCAAGACATTCTGAGAGCCACCCTTCCGCAAACTTCAGGCAATGAAGGCTGGATTGGGGTCTCTCCACGAGGTGATCAGTACCACGTTGTCGTACCCGTGGACACGCAGATCGCTCGGGGAGTGATGGCATGCAATCGCCCCACGGATGGTACTCCGTTTGGCGGATATGCAGGCTGGCTCTATTTTCGTTGTCCCCCCTTCGAAGATTTCCAAACTGATGACACGTCTGCAAGAAAATCGTGGGCCCATACGACCGCTGACAAGTTGCTCCGCTGGTTGGCGTTGTATCACATAGAAGCTTCCATCGAGTCTGATCAAAGCCTTCGGAGCAACCACGCTGAAAACGACATGAGCAGTCTCCAGGGCGGTTCGGGTGGCTCCACCGCGCCGAAGACGATTGCTTGTTCGCGCTGTGGCAGAATATGGAACGGAATATGCGCGTTTCTTAGGGATTCCGAAACCTCTCTCGAAGGATATCGGGCATGTCTGGACGATTTTTCACAAGGTTGGTACCTTTTTTCTCATTCCTGTGGAAATACGATCGAAGTGCCTGTGTCCCGGGTGGCACGCCTCCGAGAGCGGGGTAGAACGCTAATAGGCACACACGCGTGCCCGGGCCTTTGTTATTACGAGAGGCCTATATTGCCGTGCGCTGCCAAATGCGAGGGGGCCGGATATCGTCGCATTGCTGAAAAGATCGCGGCGCGCCGGCGTTAGCACGGTGAGGAGAAACGGGGTACACCGGCGAAGATGATTGCCGGCCCTGCCTTCCAAAGCCAGACCGTTCCATTGCTTGTATTGGGTGCGAGATCTCGGTCTCGGACTGTGTCAACTCTTTTGTCATCAGGAGGAAAACGTCATGCTCCTGCCGAAATTCGAGTACCACGAGCCCTCAACGCTCCAAGAAGCTCTGAGGCTGCTCGAGGAGCTGGGAGGCAACGCGAAGGTGCTGGCTGGCGGAACCGATCTGCTTGTCCGGATGAAGCAGAAGATCGACAAGCCGAAGCACGTCATCTCCCTTGCCAGGGTCCCTGGCCTGGACGAGATCACACCGAGGAATAGTCACGGTGTGAGCGTTGGCAGTGCGGTCACCGCTGCAGCGTTATCGCGAAACGAGCTGCTCAACGATCGATTCCTGCCCCTGGCTCAGGCTGCCGGCCGCCTCGGTGCCCCGATGATACGAAATCGAGCCACCATCGGGGGAAACCTGGTAAATGGCCGGCCGGCCGCGGATCTCCCGCCTGCCTGCATGGTTCTTAACGCAATGCTGACACTTAAGAGCTCGTCCGGAGAGCGCGAGGTGCCTGCGGTGGAATTCTTCCAGGGACCCGGCGTCACCCTGATCGAGCCGAACGAGTTGCTTGTATCCATCTTCATGGAGACGCCGCCACCCTGGTCAGGCGGCTCCTACATCAAGCTGGGTGCGCGCAAGACTCTCGAAATCTCCATGGTAAACGTTGCCACCTTGGTCGCTTTGCAGTCGCCGGATGGGCCGATCGTGGACGCGAGAATCGCTTTGGGCGCAGTTGCACCGGTCCCTGTCAGGGCGTTCGCAGCCGAGGAGCTCCTCATTGGCCAGATGCCTTCTGATGAGTTGTTTCAGACCGCTGGGCAAACAGGAGTCGGTTTGTGCAGCCCCATTACAGACCACAGAGGAACCATGGAATATCGCTGCATGATGATCGAGGTTTTGGTCAAGCGGTCACTGAAGCGATCTGTGGAACTGGCGCGGGCGTGGAAGCCCTGACGTGCGGGACAGGTCCCTCGATTTTGAAGCCACGGAGAGTATGCGATGAAAGTGCTGATACAAATTACCGTTAATGGTGAGATAAAGCAGGCCGCTGTGGAGACCAACACCACACTGACTCAGTTTCTGCGGGAGGATCTCGAGCTTACGGGGACCAAACACGGATGCGGTCTGGGCGATTGTGGAGCGTGCACCGTGCTCCTTGACGGAAAACCCGTAAATTCCTGCCTTGTCCTTGCAGTTCAGGCCGCAGGTCGCGAGGTGCTGACAATCGAAGGCCTGGCGGAGAACGGAAAACTGCACCCCATACAGCAGGCCTTCGTTGACCACGGAGCAATTCAGTGCGGCTTCTGCACTCCTGGAATGATCCTGTCCGCAAAAGCGCTTCTGGATGCGAACCCGCGGCCCACGGAACAAGAGATTCGAACGGCAATCTCCGGAAACCTCTGCCGCTGCACGGGGTACCAGAAGATAGTCGAGGCCATCACGGCGGCCTCCAAAGCATTGCAGGAAACGGAGGTGTCGTAAATGAGCACGTTTTCAGTCCTCAATACCAGGGCGCCGAGAGTCGATTCCCCCGCAAAGGCTACCGGTCAGGCCAAGTATGCAGATGACCTTTCAATGCCGGGAATGCTCTATGCGGCCATCCTCCAGAGTCCACTGGCTCACGCAAAAATCCTCCACATCGATACCTCCAAAGCCAAGAAGTTGCCCGGGGTCAAAGGGGTGATCACGGCAAAGGAGGCCGGGCTCGTCAGGTACGGCGTTTCTCCTGCCCGGTATGACGAGACGCTCTTCGCGTGGGACAAGGTCAGGTATGTGGGTGACGAGATCGCTGCCGTGGCAGCGGTTGATCAGGCTACTGCACAGGAGGCTTTGGAACTGATCAAAGTGGATTACGAAGAGCTCCCGGCCGTATTCGACATGTTCGAGGCCATGAAAGAAGGGGCTCCCCAGATCCACGACGCGTTCCCTGGAAACCTCAATGCCGAAGTGCATCAGGAATTCGGGGACACGGAAGCGGCTCTAGCAGGGTGCGACCTGGTGATGGACCACACATTCCTGAATAAGAAACAGGATGCCGCTTTTATCGAGCCCCATTCGTGCATAGCTCATATGGGTCTGGATGGCAGATTGACCCTGTACACGGCAACCCAGGTGCCTCACTACGTGATGCGAACTGTCGCCATGGTTCTGCAGATCCCCGTGGGTGATGTGCGTGTGGTAAAACCGTACGTGGGTGGGGGATTCGGCCCGAAATCCGAAGCCACCCCCCTCGAGATGAGCTGTGCTCTGCTAGCAAAAATCACCGGAAAACCGGTGAAGATGACGTACTCCAGAGAGCAAGTCTTCCTTCACTGCCGAGCTCGCCACCAGTTCTACGCGGAAATGAGCCTCGGCGTCATGAAAGACGGTACCATGGTCGCGCTGAGAAACAAGGCGATTCTGGATGGGGGAGCGTACACGAGCTTCGGTATAGCCACAGTCTACTATGCCGGCTCTCTTCTTGGCGGACCGTACAAGCTCAAGGCAATGAAGTATGACGGCTATAGAGCATACACCAACAAACCGGCCTGCGGAGCGCAGCGTGGCCATGGCGGAGTTGCCCACAGGGCAGCCTTTGAGCAGTTATTGGACATGACTGCGGAAAAATTGGGCATTGACCCCATCGAGATGCGCCTCAAGAACATTATGACGACGGGGGACGTAACGATCAACGAGCTCGACATGTCGAGCCTCGGTATGAAGGAGTGCATAGAGGCCGTTCGCGACGGATCGGACTGGGTCAGTAAGAAGGGAAAGCTCCCCAAGGGCAAAGGAATCGGCATGGCCTGCGGGTTCTTTGTTTCCGGAGCAGGCTATCCCATTTACCGGTCGGACACGTACCACTCGACTGTGGTGATCAAGGTCAGCGAGGACGGTGGAACTGTCAACGTGCTTACAGGCTCCGCTGAGATCGGTCAAGGGTCTGACACGGCCATGGCCATGATAGCAGCAGAGACTCTGGGCATTCCATTGTCGGCCGTTCGCATCACGTCCGGGGACACCGATTTGAGCGTTGATCTTGGGGCTTATTCGAGCCGTCAGACTCTCATGACCGGTCACGCAACAAAAGAAGCCGCAGAGCACGTTCGCAAGCAAATAGTTGAAGTGCTTGCGGAAACTCTCGAGTGTGACCCGGATTCCATCACCTTCACCGATGGGATTGTGAAATTCAACGGGCAGCCGGGGAATTTCGAGAAGATTCGGACTCGGTATATAAAAGAGCATCGAGGGTGGACCGATCCCCCGGGTGGCGAGTATCTCACGTTCAAGGAGGCTGCACGACATGCGTTCCTGGAACGAGGGACCCTCGTCGGCACGGGAAAGTACAAGCCACCAAGACTCGGTGGCTCGTACAAGGGCGCCGCTGTGGGAACATCACCCGCGTACGGGTGCTCGGCCCAAGTAGTTGAAGTGAGCGTGGATCTCGAAACCGGCGAGATCACGGTAGACGACATGACCGATGCCCATGACTGCGGTCTCGCGGTGAACAAGACCCAGGTGGAGGGTCAGATGCATGGCTCTCTTTCAATGGGATTGGGCGAATGCCTCTTCGAGGAGGTCAAGTTCGATTCCCGCGGTCGCATTCTCAATGCCTCCCTGGGCGAGTACCGCATTCCCACCGCTCTGGATATGCCCAATGTGAAGACCATTATTGTAGAATCCAATGAGCCAAACGGCCCGTACGGGGCCAAGGAAGTTGGTGAAGGCGCTATCATGCCAACGATCCCGGCAATTCTTAACGCCATTTATGACGCGACAGGGGTGCGCGTAAACGAGCTGCCTGTTTCATCGGAACGCCTGTACATGGCGCTGAGAAAAAAGCAGGAAGAGGCGTGATACCTATACTCGTTACCAAGAGCTCTTTCCGCTTCCCATATGTCGAGACTGTCTATGGGAGGTTCGCAAAACGGTGGGACGGGCGTCTCGCCCGTCAGAGTTGAGCATGAGAAACGGAGATTATTCTTGGCAACCGTTATAAGCACGGGGGCTCGCTCTCGGGCCCTCGTGCATAACGCACGTACTCATCCAGAGGTCAGCCGTGAAATTCGTGTTCAATGGATTTCCCGAGGAGATCGAAGGCTGCGAGCTGACGATTCAGGATTTGCTGGACAGAACCAAAGAAGACGATCCCGCGGTGATCGTGGAGGTCAACGGCCGATTCGTGTACAGAAAGGATTTCCAGTCCGTCACGATTCGTGATGGGGACCGGGTCGAGTTCATCCATCCCTCTTTCGGCGGGTAAGGCGGAAACGCAGGATTCGTGGCCCTTTCTGGTCCGGGGATCAAACCCCCTGAGCAGCATGGGGCCAAATGTACTTGTGGATCTGAAGCTGAAACCTCACAGCAAGCCTGTCTTCAAGAATCCATTCGACTAGGTTGCGCGGCGGCAGCTCTCCAAAGACGGTGGAGAACAACACCTCGTGCTCAACAGAGCCAAAACGATCTGCCACAATTCCCCTGGCCCACTCATAGTCGTGCCGGTCCGAAATTACAAATTTGATCTGATCCTCCTTACGCAATCCCCACATGTTTTCCCATCGCACGCTGTGGTTTTCACCGCTGGAGGGACACTTCACATCCACGATGCGGACCACTTGCTCCGGAAGCACTGAGATGTCGAGGGAGCCGTTGGTCTCTATCAAGACCTTGTATCCGCGTTCGAGGAGACGAGCGGTCAGGTCGGGAGTTGCTTCCTGCAACAGAGGCTCGCCGCCAGTTACCTCCACAAGCTTCACCCCAAATGCTGAGATCTGATCGAGGATCTCTTCCATGGACATATCTGTTCCGCCTTCTTGGGCATAACGGGTATCACAATAGCGGCATCTCAAGTTGCAGCCGGCCAACCTGATGAATGAGCACGGAATCCCGGCGTACGATGACTCGCCTTGAATGCTTCTAAAGATCTCGGAAACCTTGAATGACATCTTCCTCTCCCTCAATCGGGATCCCACACAATCCTACTTGGCTCGCGATTGAGCGCGCACAACAATGTTTCCCGATTTCCGCTTGTGATACAAAACTATCAGAAGAGATTGAAAAAGTCACGTCAGGTGGTAAGATACTTTCTTCCGAGTATATCTGGAGCAGACCCAACCATAAAGTGCGGAGGATAGCCATTTTGGAAAGAGTCAGGGTACGATTTCTTCCTGATAACGTGTCGGTCGAGGCCGGAACAGGTGACACCATCCTAGACACGGCACTGGAGGCTGGGATCTTCATTCCTGCTGCATGTGGAGGATCGGGGGCTTGCGCTCAATGCAAGGTGAAGATCGTCGAGGGTCCTTTCGAAGCTCAGACCGCTGAAAAGATCAAGGCCGAAGACAGAATTCAAGGGTACGTGCTGGCATGTCAAACCCGGCCGCTGGGTGACGTGACGGTGGAGATTCCGGCTGCCAAAGTGGGCCGCAAGGTTATTCCTCGTGACGAAGCCGAACGCATGCGGGCTACGGCATCTCCCATGGAATCGCCTATCATTCCTGAGATAGATCCCATGGCTTTGCAGGTCCTCGTTGAGTGCCCACCGCCATCTTCCCGAGATAATACAAGTGATTACGAAAGACTGACTCGTACCCTCAAGGTAGATCACGGTGTGTCTCCTATCATCGCAAGCCTGGATGTTCTCAAAGAGCTTCCCTCGGAGTTGAGAAAAGGCGATTGGAAAGTGACAGCATGTCTTGGAATAGAAGACACCCTGGATTCGGCACCGCCCATCTATCGCCTGCTTCGCGTTCGCGGGGGACATACGGCCTCGCGACCGACGGCCTTGGCAGTTGACATAGGTACGACGTCGCTGTGGGGTGAGTTGGTCAACCTCGACTCCGGCGAAGTGCTCGCTCGTGCTTCCCGTTACAACCCGCAGATTTCCATGGGTGACGACGTAATCAGCAGAATCGTGTTCGCCCTGAAAAAGGATGGGCTCGCCAGGTTGCAACAGCACGTTGCCAAGGGCATCAATGAGATTATCGAGGAGCTGATCGCTGAGTCAGGCCAGCCTCGCGAGAGCATCTGTTACATGGTCGCTGCCGGAAACACGGTTATGACGCATCTCTTTCTCGGCCTTTATCCCAAGTTCCTCCGGGAGTCGCCGTACGTCCCGGCTGCCCAGTATGTGGCACCCGTTCCAGCTTCCTCGCTCGGGCTAAACATGCCTGGAACCTCTTTCGTCCGTGTCTTTCCCGGCGTCGCGTCTTACGTAGGGGGAGATATCGTAAGTGGCGTGCTGGCCAATGGCATGTTCGAGTCGGAGCAAATGACACTCTTCATTGACATCGGCACGAATGGTGAGATCGTAGCCGGAAACAAAGATTTGCTGATGACCGCAGCTTGCTCCGCGGGACCGGCATTCGAGGGGGGAGGGCTGGAATTCGGCATGAGAGCGGCTCCAGGGGCTATCGAAGGCATTCTCATCGATCCGGAAACCCACGAGCCCATGATCAAGACTATCGATGCCAAGCCTGCCCTGGGCATTTGCGGCTCAGGTATCATCAACATCATATCCCAGTTGCTGAAAGTGGGTATCCTGAATCAGAATGCAAAATACGACCAGAATTTCCATTCGAAAAGAGTGCGTCAGGGGCGTAGCGGATACGAATACGTGATTTGCTGGGCGGGAGAGAGCGGTATAGGAAAGGATATCGTGTTGACGGAGGCCGATCTGGATAACATCCTTCGGGCCAAGGGTGCGATGTTCTCCGGCTATTCCTGCCTCCTCTCCAAGATCGGGCTGGATATCAACGACCTCGATCGTGTGATCATCGCCGGCGCATTCGGCAGCTTCATCAATCTGGATCACGCAGTCACCATAGGTCTCCTCCCGGACATAGATCGGAGCAAGTTCTCTTTCATCGGAAATTCCTCTCTCAAAGGGGCGCGCCTGGCAGCCATCGATCGGACGCTCTTCGAGCGATCGAAGGAAATTGCCCGGTCCATGACGAACGTGGAATTGTCGGAAGATCCCACGTACATGGACAACTTTATGGCAGCCCTTTTCCTTCCCCACACGCGCGCAGAGCTCTTTCCATCGGTCCGATTGGGAACATACGGCTAGGCCAGTGGCCGGAAGCGTATTTTCTTCATTGCAAAAATCTCCGTACGAGTCCGAGTCGGCCGTACGATCATCGATGTTGCGAATCCTTCAACTGACTCTGGGCGACGGCCATGAGGGTCACCATGGCCTTTGCAACAGGGACTTCCCGGTCGTCTCTCACGTCGAAAATCTCCGATTCCGCTACCAGGACTCGGCGGCCTTCTCTGATGACGTGAGCGGCGCATCTCAGGATGTTGCCAAAGGCCGGACGCAAGAAATTGATCTTGAATTCGATGGTCAGGATCTGGAATCCCTCGGGAACGACGGTGAATGCCGCATAACCGGCCGTGTGATCTGCCATGGTGGCCATCACGCCAGCATGGATAAATCCGTCCTGCTGGCGGTGATCCTCATCGATGTGAATTACGGAGCCGAATTTCCCCCATTCTGCTGAGACCGCTTTTAGCTTGCAGTACTTGATGAAGCCCCGTTCGTAGTCGGACTTGAGGAACCTGATCCGCTCTTCGTCAAGCTTTTTCGCCTTCATATCACTCTAGGATCTGACCTTCAGGAGTGTTTGACCGCTCTCATACTGCGTTTCGCGCTGCAAATTGCGTGGAGCATCTTGCCCATGTCTGCGATATTGTATGGCTTGGGAAGGGCACCGACAAAGCCATATTTTTCATAGTCCCCCATGACGGGGTCGTTGCTGTACCCGCTCGAGACGATGGCCTTGGCATCGGGATCGATTTCAAGAAGCTTCTGCATAGCTTCTTTTCCCCCCATTCCTCCCGGAATCGTCAGGTCCATAACCACCACATCAAACGGTCTCATTTCGCGGAGTGCTCTCTCGTACAGGCTGAGCGCTTCTGAACCGTCTCGAGCGAAATCGACTTCGTACCCTAACATGGTAAGCAGCTCACCTGCGAGATCCCGAATTATGTCATCGTCATCCATCACCAGTATTCTGCCTCTGCCCACGACCGATTTTTCTTCTGCCTCTTCGGGAATGGCTACGGCTGCCGGTGTTGCGGGCAGGTAAAATGTGAACACAGACCCAACGCCCACTTCCGACTCTACGGTCATCAACCCATCGTGCCTGCGAATAACCGAATATGCGGAAGCAAGACCGAGTCCTGTGCCTTTTTCCTTGGTCGTGAAATAGGGGTCGAAAATCTTTTGCAGGTATTCCTGCGGTATTCCAATACCCGTATCTCTTACAGCGATGCGAACGTACTCTCCCTTCTTCAAGGGCAGTCCCGGGGAACCGGTTACGGTCAAATTGGCCGCTTCTACGGTAAGCACTCCGCCGTCGGGCATAGCTTGCACCGCGTTGATGACCAGATTGTTCATAACCTGATCGATCTGTCCCACGTCCGCGTCAACGTGCCAAAGGTTATCCGGTACAACGAATTCGCATCGAACCTTGGATCCTCGAATCGCGAACGTAACCGAATCCCTGAGAAGCTCTCCTATGGACGCTATTTTCTTTATGGGCGCTCCCCCCTGGGAGAACGTGAGCAATTGTCGGGTGAGCTCTTGGGCACGCGTGGAAGCCGTTGCAGCGGCCTCGAGCCGTTCCAGTGCCTTAGTCCCGGGTGGGAGAGCAGCCCTGGCCAGCGAGATGTTACCAAGAATTCCCGTCAGAAGATTGTTGAAGTCATGAGCCAGCCCGCCGGCAAGCACGCCAAGCGACTCCAGCTTTTGAGCACGCAGGACTTCATGCTCCGCTCGCTTTCGTTCAGATATGTCCCGTTTGAGCCACCAGAATCCGAGCAGTCGATTTTGGCTAACATTTCCTATGAGAGTGTTTTCGAAATCTCGCGTTGCAGCATTAATGAGTTTCTCTTTCGTTTCGAAAGTGTACGTGGGAAAGCCTGCCCGAAGCCATTTCTCGTACACTTCTCTCCTTATTCCCCGGTAAGGAAAAAGCTTTCCAAGAGTCACACCCATCAGATCGGCCATGGTCGTCCGGCTGTACATCAGCGCAAACTCATTGTTCCCGTCGACGATTCTGGCTGCCAGGAGACCATTCAGAAGCTTCGCTGTGGAAAGCGAGAGGTCCAAAGGTCGACCTGTGCTGAATTCTGCCATGCCAAGGGGGAAGATGTTTACCAGCTTCTTGTACTTCTGGACGGTACGCAGTTGTCTCTGGGCAGTAAGATTCTCCAGTTGGACAAGTGCGAGCCGTTCTCCACCCAGCCGGATGGTTCGCAAGTGTATCCGGGCCCATATACGGGTGTCATGGATCCGCAGTATCCGTTCTTTGACTCGAACGTGCCGATGCTCGAAGACGTCCTCGAGCATCAATTGGGCTTCCCTGGCTTCCTTTGGATTCCGAAATAGCGCAGCGAACGTGGTTGTGCTCGGGTCAAAGGCTGTGCTGGACAACTCAAGGAACGCAGAATTCGCGAACGCAATGGCGTGAGATCGAGTGATGAGCAGGGTGGGAACGGACAAGGCCTGCAAGAGCCTGCCAAAGGAATCATGGGTCACACGTGTCAGGTCAAAAGAGCCTGACTCGGTTAGGGTAGGAATGTTCAGTCGATCGAGATCGATAGTGTCCGTAGAGTCTAAGGAATCGACCGCTCGTACCTTGGTGCGGGAATTCCCAAACCGCCTCTGCTTCTTAGTATAATCCCAATCCATGTCCCGGCTCCCCGGACGAGCAACACAGACGATACGGCAAGATCCGGGCAGATTCCAATACTCATTCTGGCCCGTTCCACGCGTATTATGCCATTTTCCTTCCGGGGTGACCAGAAAAACTCTCTCTGATGCTCAACTTCTCCCGTCCGACTTTCGTGACGGGCTGCGCGTGGCCTCGTTCGAGGCAGGTACAGCAATTATCTCCGAACTCCCAGAGATTTCATAAGATACTTCATCTGATCTCGCGTAATGCCCAATCTGGATGCCGCCTCCTTCACGCTGCCACCCGAGATGACCAATCCCTTTGACACGAGCCAGCGTTTCGCTTCTTCGAGAACCTCGGTCATGGATTCAATTGCCGACATGCGGATTACGAATGCATCTTCCTCCTGGGGGTCCACGCGCTCGAGAGTGCCGGAGTGCATTCCCAGGTGCGACGAGTTGATCGAGCTCCCCCCTGCCAGAATCAGGGCGCGTTCGAGGGCGTTGCGCAGCTCCCTGACATTGCCGGGCCACGGGTAGTCTCTGAGCACCCGCATCGCTTCAGGCGTAACGCTTACAGTCTTCGGCGCCCCCATCTTTGTGACAAGATTGGTGAGCAGGTCCCGGACCAGTAATGGGAGATCCTCAGTTCGCTCTCGGAGAGGCGGAACCGTGATCGAGAAAACGTTGAGCCTATAGTAGAGGTCTTTGCGAAATCCGCCCCGCTCCACCTCTTCCTCGAGATCGCGGTTCGTTGCCGCTACCAACCTCGCGTTCACTGTAATGCTTTTCTCGCCTCCCACGCGGGTAAAGGACTGGCTGTCCAGGAATGTGAGTAACTTCGCCTGCAGACGCGGGGAGAGCTCTCCAATTTCATTGAGGAGGAGAGTGCCACCTTCCGCCAGCTCCAGCAGTCCCCTCTTCCGTCCCCTAGACCCAGTAAAAGCCCCGGCCTCATGGCCGAACAGTTCTGACTCTGCAAGCTCTGGAGCCAGAGCCGCGCAGTTGATGCTGAAGAACGGGCCGCTCGCCCTGCGGGAGTGATCGTGAAGGTAGCGAGCCATATAATCTTTACCTACTCCACTCTCGCCCAAAAATAGAATGAGTGAATCTGTTTGTGCAGCAAGACGCACTCGCTCCAGAGTGTGTCGCATCGCGGCGGAAGGAAACTCATCCGGTTTCGGGGCTGGATCGTGGAACAGTTCTTTGCGTTCGGTTATGTCGCGCGCAATGCCGCAGATCCCGGTAACCGACCCGTTCTGAGCCATGAGAGGCACACGGACGCACGCCAGCGTTACTGGCTCCTGATTGGAACGCCATGTGTGCTCGGTCTCGATAGTCTGGCCACCGAGGACGCGACGCTCGACGTCGCGAATGGTATGAGCCAACTGGGGGCCGAGGATGTCCTCGTCTGTCTTACCCACTACCTCCTCGGCCGGCTTACCCACGAACCTTAGCATGGCCGGATTCACGTGCGTGTACCTCAAGTACCTGTCTTTGACGAAGATTCCATCCTGGGCGGTCTCGAAAACGGCCCGAAAGCGCTCCTCACTCTCCCGGAGTGCCCGGGTGCGCTTCTCGACCGTTGATTCCAGCTCTGCCTGGTGGCGAAGTACCATGTCCTGGGCCTCTTTGAATTTCAGGAGAGACGCCATTCGGACACGAAGCTCCACCTGGTCTATGGGCTTCGAGATGAAATCGTTTGCCCCAGCCTCGACGGCCTTCAATCTGTCTTCTCTGCTATTGAGCGCAGTGACCATAATTATCGGGATGTGGCCGCACGCAGGATGGCCCCTGATTCTGCGAGCAACCTCAAATCCGTCGATTCCAGGCATCATAACGTCAAGGAGAACGAGGTCGATGTCCGGTCCCAGCCTTTCGAGCGCTTGAATCCCATCTGTGGCCAATTCGGCGGCGTGCCCCAGCGACTCGAGCATGGCTTCGAGCAAAGCGAGATTGTACGGCTCATCATCAACCACGAGAATGCGTTTACTCGAGTTCATGCCCATGGATATGCTCCCATGCTCGGGGGCCATTCCCGAAACATTTCCCAACCTCTTGCGCGCGACTCAACATTATGGTGAAGCAGCATGAAAATGAGGTTCAACCCCTGGCGAACGCCGAACAATTCGCGGACGGCCGTTCCTGGAGAGGCCCTACCACAGCCCGCGGACAGGCCTGAAACCTCCAGCACCACGCGACTTATCCGCTCGTAGTATCTATAGTGGACGGTATTCCGACTGATGGCTCATGACTGAATGATGGTGGAATGCTCTACCTCTAAGCGCTTCTCGAAATCCGTCCAGAATTCCTCTTCAGACTTTCTCCAATCGGGCCCGAAGTGTTTTCCGAACACTCCACCCAGTTTTTTCAAAAGTTTTTTCCACGCTGACTCGTAACTGAGACTGAGCACGTCTTCCAGAAAAGGCGCAATATTGTCGATTTCGTCCTTCGGCACGTACGCTCGCGCCCCCAACTCGATGGATTTCTTCAGTGCTTCCGGGCTCAGCGCATGTGCTGTAAGCATCACGACCGGGAAATCCCGCGACACGGCAAACAGGAGCAAGTCAAATCCCCGGACTCCCATAATGTCAAGGATTACCAGATCATAGGTAAACGAGGAGAGCATTTGAACCCCGGCTTCATAGGACAGTGCCCTATCAAGATTTACGCCGTATTTGTCAAGCTCTTCCCAAAGGATATCAAGAATGTCCGGCTCGTCGTCGACGGCGAGCATCCGCTTACCGGTCAGCACGCTTTCCGCCATTTCATGACTCCGTATGCAGGCTGGAATGTATACTTATAGGGCGGGAAAAGCAGACGTGTCAAGCAGATTTGCTGGGAAGTCCCGTGGCATTGCACGTATTCTTGGGGTTATGCAACCACTTTCTCGTCCTTTGACTTCAGACGCTCTGTGACGTAAGATAGGTGAATCCAAATGTGCATGTTCGCCCGGCACATCGCATGACGAAAATCCCGGGGGTGCCCCATAGCGATCGTTTGAAGAAATACTCGCATGAACCTCTGCTTGGGTGTCCACCTAGGAACCTTCCGGTCTCCTCCAACCGCTCCGGGGAGCGTCGGGCATGGACTACCAGCTCAAGACTAAGGAACAACTTATTCAAGAGATCGACCTTCTTCAGGGCCGTGTCGCTGACCTTGAGGCTCGGGAAGCTGCGCACAGAAATGTCTCGCAGGCTCTGACAGAATCGGAACAGCGGTTCAAGAAGCTGTCGGAAAAGGCCATAGTGGGCGTGTATCGGATCCAGGACCACCGCTTCCGATATGTCAATCCCAAGATGGCGGAGATTTTCGGATACGCCGTTGATGAGATGCAGGATCGGCTCGGTCCGCAAGACGTAGTGCATGCCGAAGACTGGCCGCTGGTGGAGGCGAATCTCAAGAAACGGGTAGCCGGCGATATTGCCGCTCTCCAATTTCAGTTCCGGGGTGTCAGGAAAGACGGTCGGACTATTTACGTCGAAGTTTACGGCTCCAGGACTGATGAGGGTGGTCGCCCTGCCATTTTCGGTACCCTTCTCGATATAACAGATCGCAAGCGAGCCGAAGAGAAGCTTCGAGAGAGTGAAGAAAAATATCGATCGCTCTACGCGGAATCGGAGAGGAGCAAAGAGCGATATCGTACTCTTCTCGACGTGTCTCCCGACCCTATCGTCGTGTACGACATGGCAGGCATTCCTAGTTACGTGAATACCGCTTTCACTCGAGTGTTCGGTTGGACATTCGAAGAACTGGCAGGAAAGAAGACAGACTTCGTGCCCTCAGAGAGCTGGCCCGAAACGCAGTGGATGATCGATACTGTCATGCGAGGCGAACGTTTCAGCGCACAGGAAACGAGACGATACACCAAAGACGGGAGAGTAATCGACGTCAGCATCAGCGGTGCCCCATTCTTTGGCGAAAACGGTAAGCCTACGGGAAGTGTCGTGCATCTGCGGGACATCACCGCTCGAAAAATTGCGGAAGCCACCAAGGCAGCGGATCTAAAGAAATTCCAGGCGCTCTACGATCTGGCGCTGGCCATGACTGCAGAGCACACCCTGGAAGAGAATTTGTCGCTCATCGTTGAAAAGAGCCGTGCTCTTCTTTCCGCTGATAAAGCGTTTCTGGCGCTGAGGGACGAGAAGGCAAACGAGCTGTTCATGCATACCCTCTCCGGTATTGTGACCGATGAGTTCAAAGCTCTGCGCATTCCAATGGGCGTCGGGATGGGCGGGCGTGTAGCTCAAACGGGCAAGCTCGACGTGGTGGAAGATTACTTCAAGGAGGTGGGCCCGGCATTTCACGACGTGGTCAGGGCAGAGGGTCTCCTCTCCGGTATTGCCGTACCGGTCCAAATAGGCAAGACCAATGTAGGGGTCCTCTATGTGTTCAACAGAACTAAGACCCCGTTTTCAAAAGTTGATCTTGACACCCTCTCCATGCTGGGCAACCTGGCTGCTGTGGAAATTACGCGCAAGCGCGCCCAGGAAAAGCTGCGAGAAAGCGAAGAGAAATTCAGGAAACTGTACGAAGAGGCCAAGAGACGAGAGGAGCTTTACGTCTCTCTGCTCAATTCTTCTGCCGATGCCGTGGTCATCTACGACATGGAGGGCAGGGCCCAGTACGTGAGCCCTTCGTTTACGAAGATATTCGGCTGGACGATGGAAGAGGTTGCGGACAGACGCATACCCTATCTGCCTGACGAAGAAGCCGAACGCACGATGAAAGTCATTATGAGCCTTATACAGGACGGCACCCCATGCAGTGAGTTCGAGACCAAGCGATTCACAAAGGATGGTCGTCTCCTGGACATCAGTATCAGCTCATCACGCTACCGAGACCATACGGGAGAGCCTGCCGGAATTCTGGCAACGCTGCGGGACATTAGCGACCGCAAACGTGCCGAGGTCGCTCTACGGGAAAGTGAGGAGCGGTTCCGCACCCTGGCCGAAGTGGCTCCATTCGGTATCGTGGTGATGGGCCCTGATGAACGGACTCATTACATTAATCCGACTTTTTCTCAGCTCTTTGGCTACACCATCGGAGATGTTCCGGACGTCAAGACGTGGTTTCTTAAGGCCTACCGGACCGATAAGAGCCGACGCAAAGCGGAGATCGTCTGGCGTGCAGAAAAGGAGGAGTTGAAGCTTCGCCACGGCATCGGAGCCGGAGCCGAGCCTCGAATATTCAAGATACGCTGCAATGACGGAGGATCGAAGATCGTAAGCTTCAGAGCTGTTGTCCTGGCTGACGGACGAACCATCGCGACCTTTCTCGATGTCACAGCGGAAGTCGAAGCCCAGCAGGAGGTCATTCGAGCGAAAAACGAATGGGAGAGGACTTTCGACTCCGTGTCGGACCTGATAATGATCTTGAACAGCCGTCGAGAAATAGTCCGTGTGAACCGCGCTATAACTGAACGGCTGGGGCTGGCTCCGGATGAGCTGATCGGGACGGTGTGCCAGATGTCCGCTGAACCACGCGGCCTGGCGGCGTTTTGCCCCGATACAACGGTGCTTTCCGAAGGCAAAGAGCTTTCGGCAGAAGTATCCGACGAGATCCTCGCAGGTGTGTTCGACCTCAGGGTGTCACCTCTGCGAAACGAGCAGGGAGAGCTGGCTGGGACGGTTCATGTGGCCCGCGATATCTCGGCCTTCAAGTCTCTGGAGCGCGCGAGAATGCTGGCTGTGCACCACTTGTCCCACGAGTTGAAAACCCCTCTGGCTGTCATTAAAGGATCCGTAAAGGACTTGGATGATCGGGGGCTCCCCCTGCACATTCGACAGCGCAAAGTCGATAGGATTAGGCGAAGCCTTGGCCGGTTGTCGGAGATCCAGGGGATCGTGCAGGAGATTGTCGCCCCGCGACCGTACAGGCCCAGATTCTTCCGTGTTTCCGCAACCCTCCATGAGCTGTTGGATTCTATCGAGGGCGAAAGCTTACACCGTGCAGTGGCGATCGACAGGCATATAGATGCCGTGGAGACGGACATCATAGATCCTCGGGTCTTCGCGGACGTAGTGGCCACACTGACAAAGAATGCGATCGAGAACACCCCCGATCAGGGGAAAATTTCCGTGGAGCTCACCGAGGATGCAAGAGGGGTGCTTCTCCAGGTGAAGGACCACGGCATGGGAATCCCGCGAACCGACCAGGACTATGTCTTCGCCGCGTTTCACCACACCCAGGACACGGAGAAATATGCCACCAGAAACCCCTTCGATTTCGACGCGGGCGGCAAGGGGCTCGAGCTAATGCGCCTGAAGATCCTCTCAGAAGCAGGTGGGTTCGACATAAACTTTGAGAGTGAACGATGCAGCCACATTGCCAACAATGAGGGCCGCTGTCCGGGCGCCATAAGCGACTGCCCATACGTACCCGACCCGGAATCTTGCGCTCTATCCGGAGGAACCACCTTCACCGTGCTCTTCAAGAGATGAGCGGGGGCGTGCCTCGAGGTGGAAACCTCCGGACAGCTCATGCCATTCTCCTGCCCCGTATACCGGCCCATGACTCATCGAAGAGTACGGCTGTCTCAAAAACTCAAGCGCTAATCCCCCCGTTCCGTGCTATATATAATCCTTGGCAGATTTTCTGACCTGTTGGGAGGCGGGTTTCGGACATTTCCGGTGTCTTGTTGGTAGGACGGGCGTCTGCCCGCCAACATTAACAATAAACGGGCGGGACGCCCGTTCTACCTGCGTGGAGCGCATTTTGCTCCGGCTGATGCGGGTGAAATACAGCATGGACAGCGTGAGGCTTGCTGCCAACGGCCTTCTCGCTGTCGATGCCCTGACAACAGAGACATTATCATTGGCAACTGCTATAGGTGGCCGAGCCTGCAGCGTCTTCAGAGACCTGGGCGTCCGCGGGAGCGGCGCCTCCGTCAGGAGTGAAATCTATGGACAGAAGATTGGGGCCCCTGGTGTTCGTTCCAGGACAGAATTCTGGACAGTATCCGTATTGCCACTCTCTCTACGTGGAGGGAGACGTCAAGGTTCTCATAGACCCTGCCTCTGACCGAGACAAGCTTGCTGAGCTTCTTGACAAGCCGGGAGTGGACGCGATCCTCCTGTCTCACTGGCATGAGGACCATCTGATGCATCTCGATCTGTTTGACCGGCAAGAGCTTTGGATTTCCCGGTTCGATGCCGAGCCTCTCCAGAGCCTTGATAAGTTCTTCGATGCATACGGTATGAATGACGAAGAGCGAATACCGTGGACCAACACCATGTACGAGCTTTTCCACTTTAAGCCGAGATTCGCGGACCGGTTTGTCGAGGACCGTGAATTGCTCAATTTGGGCGGGGTAACGGCAGAAGTCATTCATACACCAGGGCATACTCCCGGTCATATATCCCTGTATTTCCCCGAAGAAGGCGTCCTGTTCCTCGGTGATTACGATCTGACTCCCTTTGGACCATGGTACGGCGATGTGAATTCCGACATTGACGGTGTCATCGCTTCGGTCAACAAGCTCCGGGGGATTCAGGCCAAAGTCTGGATCGCGTGTCACGGACAGGGAATCATTGAAAGCGATCCGGCAGAGTTGTGGGATCCGTATCTCCGGGTGATCGACAAGAGGGAGATGAGGCTTCTGGACTTGCTCAAGGAGCCCAAGACGATTCCAGAGATCGTGGAGGCCCGTATTGTATACAGAAAGAAGCGGGAACCGAAAGAATTCTACGACTTCGGAGAACGGGCGATTATGGGCAAGCATTTGGAACGATTACTGAAACGTGGTACTGTGGTGCTGGAGGACGGCAAGTATCGCAGAGTGTGAGCCCTGTGCCGACACGGGTAGATTTCCCCACGACGTCGGTCCTCAAGAGAAAAGAGTCCCGTGCGAGACGTGTGGGAGCGGTCTTTCTGAAACAATGCCCTCCACACGGTCTTCGGTCATCGATCGGACATCTCTGTCGGCAACTGTCTTGCCTCCCACGAATTTGTGAGCCTGCATGAAAAGGCCTTGCAATGGATCCGGAAAACCGTAAAACGCTGCAGGAAAGGCTTGCCTCGGCCCACACCGCTGCTGACCCACTAGCTGTCGTGAAAGAGGTTGCCCTTGCGGACCCGTCCGCTTCGACAGAGCTTCTGGCCCCAGCCCTGGAGGCAGGCAACAATTCAGAGCTCTCATGGCTCATCGTACGAGCTCTGGGGAATCTGGCGGCTGAGGGAAACGTCGCTCCGATATACGAGGTTTGGTGGTCCACTCGCCATCCAAAGCTTACCGAGCTCTTGGCCATGGAGGGATGGATACCGGACTTCGCGTCTCACGTGCGGGTCGTTCGTGAGCTAGAAGCCGGCAGCGAGAACGCTTTGATGTATGGTGGTCCCGACATCGTGGTTCCCCTGCTCAAGGCAAGCATGGACCCCCGGCTCGAGATTCGTGAGCGGGCCCGGCTTGCTTTAAGCCACATCAAGAATGAGGACGCCATCGATTGTCTGTGCAGTCAGTGGAGGGAGAACCGATCGACAGAACTCAGAGAGATCATAGTGCGGCAAGGTTTCGTGGCCAGGAAGCCACCAACTGCTCGCGTCCTGTCTGCCTTGGTTACTGACCGATCGGAGCTGCTCGTCACAGGCGGACCCGAATTGGTTCGTCCGCTGGTCGATGCATGCGCCGATTCCGACGCTGAGATCTCTGTCCGTGCTGCTCGGTGCTTGTCGAACTTGAAGGACCAGGCAGCGGTCGACGCTTTGATTGAGATTTGGACTCATCACAGGACGCCGGACCTGGATCATGCGGTCTCGACCGCGGGGTACGTGGCCAAGAAGCCTCTCATGAATAGGGTTCTTTCCAGTCTCAGGAACGACCGCCTCGACCTGCTCCGAGACGAAGGTACGGACCTCGTTCATCCTCTGGTAGTAGCTCTTGACGACCAAAATCCGATTATCGCCCGGCGGGCGGAGCAACTTTTAGACGAAGTGCTGGAAAGACCGGAGAACAAGGACGCTCTCTGCCGCGTGTTGATCGAGCACGGCTTACCGCGAGCTCAGGAGGTCGCCATAGCACGCGGCTGCGTGCCGAAGGAAATCCGGTATCGAGCACTCTTCTACTTCCTTACAGAGCAGTGGGACCAATACGAGAGCCTCGACTTTGACATGAGTTTTCTGTCGGAGCTCTACGAGCATGGCGGGAAAGGTCTCCGTACTCGTATAGCGGACACTGCGCGGAGGACAGGGCGTCTGGAGCTGGTCGAGCTCGTCTCGGGCGCGAGGCACAAGCGCTCTATGGGCGAGATGACCAGCCGAGAATGGGAAGTCACCCTTGCTATCCTCCAGGATCGCGGTGATTGGGAAACCATGTGGCGCCTGGCGCGTCATGCCCCGGCTGTGTGGGCCGCCCTGGCCCTGGAGCGCCTCGCACACGAAGGGTGGGAGCCGGCGGCAAGCCATGAGATCGAGGGATTTCGTCACCTGCAAGCTCTGGCGAGGAATCTAAAAGAGGAGGCACCGGTTCTGGGCATCGTGGATCGGCCCAGTGCATTGTTTACTGCCCATGGCAGACGAGTCAGCCGGCTCACGGTGAGCTCCTACTTCGACCGCACGCTTGCCAGCGCGAGCTGGGACGGGACGGTACGTATTTGGAGCATGCCCGACGGGAAGTTGCTGAACAGCCTTATCGCGGCCAGACATCCGGTAAGCGGTCTCGCTGCCTCGGCAGACGGGTCGCTCCTCATCACGGGGTCGGGCGCTGAGGGCAACGTCCGCGTGTGGAGTGTGCCTGAAACCGCTCTCCTCAAAATCCTGCCCGGACACAAAAGAGGCGTGGCGTCACTCGCACTGGGCCCGGACGGAAGACTGCTTGCAGTTGGGGGCTATGACGGAACCCTCAGGATCTGGCGTCTGCGAGACGCAACGCTCTTGAAGGAAGTGCGGGCATCTCATGAATCTGTGCGAAGCGTGGCCTTCAGCCCAAACGGCGAGCTGGTCGTTACAGGGGGAGAAGATGCCCGGATAGGGATCTGGAGGGTTCCATCCGGCGACTCGGTCGCGAACCTGCACGGCCACAGCATGACGGTGAGAGCCCTTGCGTTCACGCCCGATGGAACGCTTCTCGCCAGCGGAGGCTCGGACAATGACGTGATCGTGTGGGACGTGGGAACAGGAGAGCTGGTCGTAAGAAAGGCGGGGCATGCCAACGTGGTCACGTCCCTGGCGATCAGCGGCGACGGTCGAATGCTCGCCTCCGCGAGCTGGGACCGGACGGTCCGAATGTGGGTACTGCCGGACGGAAAGCCCATGGGCATGCTGGAAGAGCATAAGGGCCCTGTGACGTGTCTGGCAACGGATCCGGAAAGCCGCATGTTGATCAGCGGAGGACACGATTGCACGGTAGTCATGTGGAACTTTCAGTCCGGCATCTTTCGGAGGCCGACCACAAGACCTGACATGGAGCGGATTGAGTCCCTCGCCGCAACGCCGGCCAATGACAATGAAAAAAACTGGCTGGATTTCCTCATGGCACACATGAAATGGCGATGGAGGTACGATGTCGAGCTGCTTGCAGAGCCATCGAGCATCGAGATCGGTCAGTTCGACATCGAGGTTGAGGATAGGTCACTCTAACGACCTCTCCAAAAGGGAATCACAAGAATGCAAGGGAGATTCGAAGATCTCTGGCGAGCCCTGACGGGAAAACCGACGCGCGGGGAAGCCGCCGCGCTCGAGGAGATTGCGGAGCTGCGAAGCAGAGTCGACAGGCTCACCCAGGAAACGCGCGAGCTGCGGGAGCTCACTGCAATTCAGCGATCGCGCATCGACCAGCTCGAGGCTGCTCGCGTCGCGGCACCTCCGGACCGTCTTGAAGCGCTGTTCGAGTCAGTAGCAGCGCACCTTTCCCAACTGCGCCTGCAGGGACACCTCATGGAACGAGGGCGGGAGATCACCGGCCGCAGCGTGATGGCACTTGCCAGCCACGTTATAGAAGCGATCGAGAGCCTTGGCCTGGAGCCCATCGGCACCCCAGGAGAGGAGATCCCCTTCGATCCGACCACATGCCGACCGATCAATGCGGGAGCCTCATTCCAGCCAGGGCAATTGGCAGCAGTCAAGTTCGTTGGTTACAGGTGTAAGAATAACATCGTGCACAAGGCACTGGTCGATGCTGTAGCAGACGGGTAATGTGCCCAGGGGTTCTTCCTTCTCCAACGCCATCCATGCCATCAATGACAGGGTCGTCCAATGCTCCAGATGGCGACAATGCTCCATAATTCCAGTAAAATTGTTGCACGGCTGGAAATCGTGCTTATGCTAAGGGCGAGAAAAGGATGACCGTGAGGTGAGGACGATGGAAGAATCGGATGTAAGACAAAAAGGGGTATCAGGACGCTTTCTGCCGTTTGTACAGTATATCGAATCCATCCAGGGTCGCGGAAGCGAGCGAGGGAAACGTGAATGCTTGGACCGATGTATGCACCATCCATGGATCCACAGAAGTGAATCTGAGTGTATGTCGTGGTGCGGATTGTAAACGCTTTCTTGAGCGCAGAGTCAAACAGTGGAATGATGATTAGCCGGGTCATGACCCGGCTTTTGTTTTCATCGTAACCGTTCACCGCAATCCCCCGGTTTGGGTTAACTTTTGCGTTCAGCCTCCTTGCCGGTCCTTTCTACTCCCGCGACTCGCGTTTCGCAGGGTTTTGAGGTCTGATCGAGGCAATTCTTGATCTGATATTGAGAATGGCCGGTACGAGAGAGCGGATTGTGATAGGTGGGGGGACACCTTGCTGGTGAGGTGTCCGGCGATGAGAGAAGAAGGGTCCTTTCGTGCATGTGACGTCAGATACTTGCCGGTCGTCCCGGCCTATGCTCGGCACGTTGGAGTGATGGATGTTCAAGGTTGACGATTTACGAAAGATCTTTGAAAAGAATCAAGAGAGGAGCGAGGCTGCTGAATCGATCCTGCTCCTACGAAACAAGCTCACTATGATGGGCGTTGAGCCAATCCTTCACTTGTTGCCGGATACGCTCAGCCAGAGCAATCATCTCGCTTGCTTCCTGATCCGACACCGTGCCAACCCGCTCATACCCGCCGATATTTCTCTTCTTCCGAAAAGCGCCGAATCTTCGCACGAGGGAATATTCCGCTCCTATGGTCAAGGATAGGCTCTGAATCACCCTGTAGTGATGAGAGTCTCTCGAGGCCCGGTATCCACAAGCAGCGAGTGCTGCGGTTGATGCCTGGATAGCCGAGTTGTAGGCTATGTTGAGTCTCCCGTCAGGACTGAGACCATCGACCCGGCAATCAGCCAGGTCTCGATCGGCTATGGCCAACAGCTCCGCAATCTCCGCGGGGTGGTCTTATGTTCAACCAACCAGCCATTTCTCAACGAGTCCTTCAAAGACATCCTCGTCTCCAATGAGGAATATTTTCGACTCTCCGGCAAGGGAAGTCAAGAAATGATGTCCTTCCGAGACCTTTGTGATGAACTCTTCGACCGGGTACACGGATGGGTTTACTTCTCGACCGAGGGATTCCTGTGCCGAAGCCAAGGCATCCACTACTTCTGAGAACGGCACGTCCCCTACAACGAGGACATCCACGTCGCTATCGGCTCTTTCCATTCCTTTTGCCAACGAACCATAGATGAATGCGGTCGTTATCCGATCCTCCAAGGTGTTCAAAGCTTCCCGAAGCACGTCAGCTACTCCCGCGGTCTTGACCATGAGAGACTTGATTTCAGAGAAGATGGGCGATTGAGGGTCGGCTTGATAATGAACCTGGTTGCCTCGTTTGCGTCGGCTCACCAACCCGGCACTGACAAGATTCTCCAGTTCCCTTTGGACTGCTCCTCTTCCCATGCCGACAGACCGCTCTATTTCTCGAAAGTAGAAAGACTTGTCACTGTGACGGAAGAGGAGAGCGAGTACGGAGGAACGGACCTTGCCGAATAATGCGGAGCTCAGCTTGTTTGGTGTTGTCCCCATTTCGGGGTTTAAGATACCCTATTTGGGGCCAATCCGCAAGGCTTCTTTATTGGGAACATTTTTTTGCTGTCCGGTGCGGGTAGTGGCCTGTAGTCTCTGTGGCAGGATTTCCATCGGGTTGACGGGTGTTAGGTGGGTCTAGGAGGTCCACAGAACAATTCTTGGGAAGGAAACGGATAGAGGGTCACGCTTGACTCATGTCTATTTTTTCACGCCCTTGTCTCATACCGTCACAAGCGCCCGCGAGACAGGGATCCGTTTCCACACGTTTACGCAAACGATTGACCGCCTGAGTGAGGCTGGACGAATCTCGTCGCAAGAGCTGGACGCTGGCGATTAGTGGCAGGCGATCTCTGAGCGCTACCACCATACCGATCGTGGCCCGGGTCTCGGAGCACTTCCAGTTCTTTCCGTGTTGAACGAGCGCCTCACCCATGGAATGCAGAAATGTCAAGCCTGCTCCCTTCTCTTCTCTCTTCTCTCTTCTCTCTTCTCTCTTCTCTCTTCTCCACAAGACTGAAGTTTTCGCTAAAGGCGGCGGTTTTTCTACCTGATTGTGATAATCTTCCGCCCCATGTACAAATGCAAGGTCTTCCCCTATCCCATAACCTCGAAAAGGCCCACACAGGTCATGCCTGCGGCCTATGAGTTTATCAAGAACTGGCAGGCTGAATGCCCCGGGCCGCATCCGTACGTACTTGTCAAGTGCTTTGGTGAGCCCCTAAGAAAGGTCTACCTCAACGCGGGATTCAGACATATCGATACAAAACGATACGTGCCCAACATAGCCAGGCGCTACCGGCTTTTGCCCTGTGTCAAGGAACTGCTCGAGGAGTCTGAAGACCCCCCGATCCTTACGAGGGATGGAAATTTGATGCTAGAGGGAAAGGCTCCCACAAAGGAACGGTTCAGGGTTATCATCGGGAGCGGGAGGATCGAGGATGGATGTCAAACCTACAGGCTCATAACGTTCTACCCTGTCACAGAATAAGAAAAGTCCGCAGCGCTCTCAAAGTCCCGAAGGACTCGGTTTGCGGCTCATGCGTCCGCGCGCTTTGGACTCTCTCATGTCCTATTGTATTCAGACCCCGCGTCCCTGTCAACCGTTCATTTCGGGCGGGGTCAGGCTCAACACGTTTGGATTTGACGGAGTGAACTGCTAAGAATGGCACGGAGACCCCGGCCAATGCTAGCCCTTCTCGTTTGGTATGAACATCACCTTTCCCTGACCTACCTCTCCACACGATTGGGCCGTGATCTGTGCAGCCTCAGTCAAGAGGTCAATCGTGTGTGCACACGCGCGGAAACGAATCCCTGTCTGGCGGCAGGACTTGAGAGTACAAGATAAGACCGGGCACAAATGCAAAGATGTCAAGACTTATCCCATCACATTGCATCAGAGCGTGCCTCCCAATCAATCGCGCTGACCGATCAATCGTACCACTCCATACTCCGAAACCTTCTCCCTGAACTTGACGTCCGCGGTTGCCAGTGGGCAGCCAAGGCGCAACGCCAGCACAAGGTAACAGGCAGCGTATACGTTGATCAGGTTCTTGTAGGAAATCCGTAAGGCTTCGAGGAAATCGTCTGCGTCCAGGTCACACACATCGAGCTCAAAATCCCAGAAGAGTCTGAAAGCAGCTTGGGCTTCGGTGGCAGAGAGTCTCACCTTTGTCGCCAGGACATTGGCGATCTCATAGAAAAAAAACCGATGGCACGGCAACTTCGTTTTTACCCGAAATGTGGTCATCGCGGATGGCAAGAGCATCCGCGGCGCCATCCTCATCGACAAAGATCCACTTCAGGGCAACAGACGCGTCCAGGACGATCATCGTGATTCCCTGATTTCCCGCACCGCCCGCACTACGTCAACCATTTCCAGTTCATTCCGGTGCCGCTCTCGCCAGTCATCCATATCAGCGGCCACCTTGCGCAGCTTCTCTGTCCGATTCTTCCTCAGAACCTTTTCCTCGAACTCCGCGATGGAAAGGATTACAGCGAGGGGACGGTTGGCACGGGAAATTATCACCTGCTCGTTCTTTTCCGCCACCGTGTCAAGAATCTGGCCCAGATTCCTGCGCAAGTCCATTGTCGTTATCTTGATCATTCTGAGCCTCTTTTTTTACCCCTGGCTCTGCAACAGACTATGATAGTGAGTATGTCAACAACGGCGAGTCGAGGTTGTAGCCCCGAAGACACTATGGTGACCCCATTCGTGACCTGAGAGGAAACCATACCGGGAACCGCCTCTCCGGCCGACCCCTAAATGCGCTCTTGGCCGCACACTCTCACAAATCTTCGGCATGCATGTCATTTTTCCTTGATTGACCGAGACAGCCTTGACTATAGTTCCCAGCCATCCAGGTGACACTCATGGGTGGGCAGAACTGTTGTCTGCCAACTACTGCACGAACCCTCGGTCGAGAAGAACCATGGCTCTTCACCCCAAGGAACGGAAGAGGCTCAAGCGTCAGAAGGTCAGCCAAGCCAAGCGGCTCCGGGCAGAAAAACTCGCCAGAATGGAGCACCTGGAGGATCACTTCGGCCTAGCAGTGGACTCCTACAATGACGGAGACTATGAACGCTCCCTCAGACATGCGGTGAAAATTCTCGAGAAGCGACCGAACCACATGGACGCGTGGGATCTTGCGCTTGATTCTGTCCGAATGCTGGGAGATCGCAAAAAACATTTCGCCATCCTCGTCTGGAAATGGAGAGAGGGTCTGCTAGGAAATTGGAAGGACTGTTTTTCACTGGGCAAGCTGGCCTTGGATCGGAGTGATTATGAGGTGGCTGCTGAAATCTTTGAGTCCGTTCTTCAGGACCCTTTTCTCAACACCGGCTGGGGAAAAAAGAAACGTGTTGAGGATGTACGGACATATCTCAAATATGCTCAGGCCATGATGCAGGTGTACGGGGCCTCCAGAAGAAACGTTTACCCCGCCGGCTCCGAGCGGCCACAGGAGTCTTCCGGAGAAGTCTCAGCGAATGGAACGTCGGGAAATTCGCGCCCCACTGCGGGGATCGAGTCGCCGCCAACGCAGGTAGCGACCGGCCCGGAGACTCCACAGGAGCCTGCTCCCCCCGTGGCCTTCGAAACGTTGCCCGACATTATGATCGAATACAAAGCCGACGCGAACCTGGTAATCGACGCGATCAGGCAATGCCGGCAGGCTGACAGACGTTCTTTCGAGCTTGCTCTCCAGGCATATAAGCACTCTTTTCGTGTCTCGTTCGACCAGCTTCTCTGCTTGCCAACGTTGCGCAATGTGGAGCCTCTCTGGCATCAGCAGGAAACTGCTCGTAAGGTGATGAAAACATTTCGGGGGCGTGCGATTCTCGCGGATGAGGTCGGACTTGGAAAGACCATCGAAGCCGGCATGATCTTCAAAGAGTATCTCCTGCGCGGGCTGGTAAGAACGGCCCTTGTGCTTACGCCCAGCTCACTGGTTGGCCAGTGGCAGGAAGAGCTCCGGGACAAGTTCGGCCTGGAATTCGCAACTTCCAATGATCCCCTTTTCCGTCAGGACCTCGATCGGTTCTGGTCCCAACCCCTGATCGTCGCCTCGATAGCCGCTGCACGGACTGCCCGCCATTTCGACGCGGTAACCTCCCGAACGTACGACATGGTCATCGTGGATGAAGCACATCACCTGAGGAACCATCGTACACGAAGCTGGCAGCTCGTAAACGCTATTCGGAAGACGTTCTTTCTTCTTCTCACCGCTACTCCGGTTCAGAACCGGGTGGATGAGCTCTTCAACCTGGTCACGATCCTGAAACCGGGCCATTTGGAAACTCGGAAAGGTTTCCTCGAAAAATTTGTGGCTCGCGGCAAGCCAACGAGCCCCCGCAACAGAGAGCTGCTCAAAGGCCTGCTCAAGGAAATCATGGTGCGCAACACGCGTTCGGTGACTCAGCTTCGGCTACCGCCCCGTTTTGCGTTTACCACCCGCGTGACTGCCACGGATTTGGAGCAACGGTTTTACGACGGGGTCTCAGCACTTGTCACTCACGCGGCTGCAAAAGCGAATCCCAGTATCACAAGGATGGCACTCAGGAAGCTTCTCGAGGCCGCGGGCTCATCGCATCGCGCTGCTCTCGGGACGCTGGAAAAGCTCGCGACCGTCCAGGACCCTGAAATCAGATCTCGCGTCGAAGAATTGCTCGCCATGGGGGCGGGAATCGGCACAGGGAGCAAGACACGCACTGTGCTGGAGCTTCTTAAATCTCTGCCCGATCGAAAAATTGTCTTTGTCAATTTCCTCAGCACGTTGCACCACCTTCGAGATGCATTCAAGCAGCATGGCATTCGCCATACCGTGCTGCACGGCGGCCTCGCTCAGGCCGAGAAGGCGGCTGCGGTGGAAGAATTCAGAAACGGCGTTCCAGTACTCCTGGCCACCGGCACGGGCGGAGAGGGCTACAACCTGCAGTTCTGCAACATCATGATCAATTTCGATCTCCCATGGAACCCCATGGAAATCGAGCAGCGAATCGGTCGCATCCATCGAATCGGGCAAGAAAAGGAAGTCCAGGTCTACAATTTCTGTGCTGCAGGAAGTATCGAGGATCACATTCTGGAAGTGCTGGACAGAAAGATAAACATGTTCGAGCTCGTGGTAGGCGAAGTGGATATGATCCTCGGTCATCTGCAAGACGAAAGAGAGTTTTCGGACATGGTCTTCAGCATCTGGACGAACAATGCAGGAAAGGACGATCTCCGGAAAGCATTTGAGGCGTTTTCCGACAGCCTGAAGAAGGCTCGGCTTGCTTACAATAAGGCAAAGGAGCTCGACGAGAAACTCTTCGGAGAGGACTTCGGAGTATGACCACATCCGCAAGCGCAGCCCTGACAAAGTTTGCCGCAAACTTGATCGAGAGATACGGCGGCGTGGTGGAAGAGCGAGACGGCAAGGTGCTGTCCTTGCTCCCTGCAGACCTGGCCGGATTGCTGGAACTGCCTGAGGAAGCCGTGATCGGAGGGGAGGAGGCTCCTCTGATTTACGGGAGCCCCATTGTGGATCGGATCATCCGCATAGCGACGGATGATGTTCCTGTTGTCTACGCCCGCGCCGAGGTTCAGTATCTGAAGCAAGCCGGGTTTGAAACCGTCCTCGCGCAAGACCTTCAACTGGCGGGAATGCGCTCCACAATCGCAAGCCGCGCGGAGACTGTGGCCAATTACCTTGTACTCGTTTGTCATTACGTTGCCCGGAGCGACGAACGGAAAGAGGGACTCGTTCAGGTAGCCATGAACGAGCCAACTTGTGCTCATGTTCCCGGCCTGGAAACACTCTGGCGCGACTTTCAAGTGGAGCCGTATCCCCAAGGCCACATACCGCCCCAATTCGACAGCTCACCGGACAGGGCATTGCATCAGGCGCTCCAGATTGCCCGAGAAATCAGTGCCACGGAGCTGCAGGCTTTTGTCAAAGGAATGCGCAGAAGGCTCCACAGAGATGTCAAGAGCACCAGGGAATATTACGCGGCATTGCAGCAAGAAATGGAGGCTGATCTTGCCCGACCCAATCTGAGTCAAAATCTCCGTGAAAAGAGGTTGCTCAAGATTGAGGGTCTTCCTGATGAGTTAAATGCGAAAATCCGGGATCTGGAGCACAAGTACTCCGTAATCGTGGAGGTAACGGGACGGGCTGCCCTGCGTCTTCTCGTGCCGGTGGTTCAGTTGACGCTCCGGCTCTCGTACAGAAAGCTCAAGGGGACTCTCAGCATGATCTGGAACCCGTTGACGCAGCGATTCGATCCCTGCGTGTGTACGCAGTGCGGGAAGACCGTTCGTCAGTTGTGGCCGCAGGAAGGAAAGACAGGGCTGCATCTCGTCTGCGCACCATGCCGAGAAAGCGCACGGTAAGTAGAGGATTTCATAATTACGGACATGTATTCTGCCAAGACTCAGTGGGGGATTTGCACTTCAGGGCATGAAGAAATCAATGATCACCCTCATTTCTCTTCTTCACAACCCTGAGATTCGTAACCGTACGTATGAGCTCGTGTACTAAGGCTCAAAGACGACGTTCTCTGCAGGACATGAAGTGCTTTACACTGCCACACGGGCTTCCGTGATCGCAAGGAATTCGCTCACACAATCGAGGGTTTTCAGAAGGGCCGCCTCCTCTCTCAATTCCAGCACCCACCAATCACAAAGGGGCAGTCGTCTTAACAGACGCAATCTGTCCTCGATGTCTGAATAGTCACGAGGAGGGATGTGGCCCTCAGCGGTCTCTTCGTGATAGATGTGAGCGCTTAAGATTTTTCCGGGATGGGGAAGAGCAAAATCCTCGACGCCGTAGGCTTGGCTCATGACGGAGTCACACACGTGCGCGTGCCCTATGTCCAGAGTGCCCCAGCAATCGCTCCTGCGAATGAGCTTCTCGTAGAGGTGCGGCCTGCCGCTCCAGCCTCGCACCAGATTCTCCAGGCAGAGCCGAATTCCGTGGTGTCGAGCCTTGGCTGCGACATCTCTCAGGTGTGTAATTGTCCTGTCCCAGGAAATCCCTTCCATGGTATCCCTCCCGAGGCCCACGTGAACAGTCGCGTAACGGCCGGACACCGCGGAGATCAGGTCAAGTGCAGAGTAGAAGTCGCGCATCGCTGAGCGAGCTTTTTCCGCGTCGAGGTCTCCCAGCTCATGATCGAGGAAAAAAAGGTGATACCGAACCTCCAGGGGAGCGAGCCCTGCCATCGCGCTCACGAAGCACGCCTCTTCCGACCGATTGGTCGGCAGATCATCCGGCCGCAGGGTCCAATCAATACCGTGGAAACCGTAATCAAGGGCGAATGATTTGAGGTTGATAACGTCTTGGCACCAATTTGGACATGCCAGCTTAGGCCCGCCAATCATTGAGCTCTCCTGGAGAAGTTTAATTGGACAGATAATACATCGGATTTGTCGATATGTCAAATCGTCGTTTCTCCCGGGTATGCTCTTCAGAATAGGAAGCCCGGACGAGCCAACGGGCGGGACTCCGGTTCAACCCTACCTGGTTTGAAATATTGGCAGGCTAAAAGCCTACCCCACAGGACGGGATGGCCCCGACCACGGCTGTGGCACACCCATGTAGTGCACGCTTTCCAGCGTGCATTCTTCAAAGATGGCAGCCTAAAAGGCT
>Ga0067045_1002526_pt1 | contig 88478 bp, 87 predicted proteins | sample TerdegcTABiofilm_FD_59184 | JGI IMG/M metagenome (GOLD analysis project Ga0067045, IMG submission 59184) | Combined Assembly of (Gp0054472, Gp0054536) Wastewater bioreactor microbial communities from Singapore -Terephthalate degrading...
CAAGGCAATTTATTTAGTTAGAGCATCTTCGAAGCGCTCAAGGGTCGGTAGCTCAGCAGGTAGAGCATCGGACTGAAAATCCGAGTGTCGGCGGTTCGACTCCGCCCTGACCCACCAGGAAAACCAAGGGGCTGGCCAGACAAGGCCGGCCCTTTTTTGTTTCGTCCTTCCCGCATGATCCCGCTTTGCAGTCCAAGACCCGGACAAGAACACTTGACATCTCAAGCACTGCACGTAATACATGTAACACATATGCCACTCATGAGCGGAGAGAATTGCCATGGCGAAGACGTTGAATGTACGGATCTCGGACGATATCGGGCAGAGACTCGAACGCCTTGCTGAAAAGACCAGGAGGCCCAAAAGCTTCTACATCAAGGACATGCTGGAGAAATACCTTGATGAGTATGAAGAGGCTTACCTGGCCCTCGAGCGCACCTCCGAAAAAAACGCAAAATATTGCACGAGCAAGGAGGTCAAGAAATTCCTTGGGCTATAAAGTGACCTGGCATGAAACCGCCGTCGAGGATCTCAGGAGGCTCGACGAGGCCGGGGCGAGGGAGTTCGTGGACAAGGTCGATGATCACCTTTCGGAAGACCCCCTCGCCCTCGGGAAACCCCTGAAGGGAATCTTCCGCGGCCTATTCCGTTACCGGTGCGGGGATTACAGGGTCATTTACTCCATCGACCGACAGGAAGAACGGTTGGTCGTGCTGACTGTGGGACACGGGAAGGAAGTGTACAGGAAACCCGGATGAGGAGTGCGTTCATCAGACCCCGCTGAAGGGCGGTCGTGAAGACGTTGTCCCCGACAGGCGAGGGGGTCCGAGCGGGCGAGAACGAGGGTGGCCGTTGAAGCGCAGAAAGGCCTCCGCCGGTCAACCCGGAGGAGGCCATCCGAAGAGGGAACGTCTCGTTTGCCGTCGCGCGGGGTGCCCTTGCGGCCCTACTTCCCGAACACGGGATAGCACATGGGGTCGGTCCAGCGCTTCCTGTCTTTTCCGATCTCTTTTGTCGCCTTTTTCATTTCGCTGCCTCCTGAATGGCCGTTTTCTATCGCTCGGGTTTCCTCTCAAAGGACGGGAAGCACATGGGGTCGTACCAGATGCCGCCCCGCCTGTATGCCTTGATCCCCTTTTCGCTTTTTTTGGTCTGCCTCATGTCCGAACCGCGCCTCGACATGGTCGTCGTTCCTGCCTACCGGACTCGCGTCGGCGTGTACACGGGGAAGCTCATCGGGTCGGTCCAGTACTTCTTGTCGGTCTTCACGTTCTTGGCTTTTTCTTTCATCGTCGGATCTCCTTAGTGTGTTTTCAGACCCTGGGATCACCGGTATGTCTGCCGGGGATTCAGGAGGGGGTCCTCCCAGACCCGCTCGATTCTCTCGCCCGGCACGATGACCCGGGGGTCGGTGTATGCCCGGTTTTTTCCGGTTTTCTCTGTCCCGATCATCATGGCCCTTGTTCCCTTTCGTCGACCTCAATATAGCCTTCTTTTGATTTCATGAAATCGGCGGCAGTCTGAATCTCGGGTAGGAATGACGGGCCCAAGCGACGAAGCGGTTGTCTGACGAAAGGATAGGACGGGGGCTGATGCAGCCGGAAAGCCCTCGATCGGGACAATACCAAGGGAAAAACGCAGGGAACGGGCATGTCCGCGTCAAGGCACCGGCGGAACGCATGCGGCCGGGTGCCTGGAGACTGGAACCGCCTTGATTGCAGTCCGCCTAGTCGGAACGATCGGACAAGGCAGGTCCGGCAGGGAAATCTTCCCTCCTACGTTACAACTAACAAGCCTTTGCCCCCTGTGTAATACTTTTTTCGTATCCGCGAATCCCGAATTTTCCAGCGCCGAAGCAAAAAACGTCGGGATCGTTTACGAATTTCCCGATTCAAGTAAAACCTTATAATTTCAAATACATGCCTTGACATTGCCGGATTCTTTCGGTCTCGCTGTCGCCTGGGCTTACAGTTACCCCGGGCACCGATTCCTCCAAATTCTTGAATTCAAATACTTTTCAACGAGTTACGAATCTGGCACGCAAGTTGTTTTGTATGCAATCGGTCTGCTTGAAGCAAGCCTGTACCGGAAGTGCGCCATGCTGATCTGTTGCGACGAGAGCAGGAAAGTCATCTACCTCGCGCCGGAAGGGGACCTGCTGGCCAAGGAGGCGGAGTCCATGCACAGGCAGGTCCAGGCGTATGCACGGCACGAGGTGGAAGCGCTTGTCCTCGACCTTGCCCGGGTCAGGACGATCGACCCGTTTGGGCTCCACACGATCCTCCTGCTCTACAATCAGCTGTGCAGGAGCAGGGGAGAGCTGATCATCGAAAACGCATCCCGCGAACTGAAGAAGATCTTTCAGCTCCTGCGAATCGACGGGCGTCTCACCATCAGCCAGACAGGGTGGCCCTGCTGACCTTCCGCGCCGTCATCGCCGAGAGCCGCGCAGAGGCGGCCCACTCAGGGAAGCGCACGCCATGAAGATGAAGAAATGGATCGACATCGCCCGTCACAGACCGGGATGCCCCCGAGAGGGCGTGGCGGTTTACGGCACCGACGAGGAAATGGCGAAGTATTACTCCGGGTACTGCCCGGGGTGCAATGTGCCCGTCCAATGGGCGAAGGAGAAGCAGGAAATCGCTCACGCCGCCGACAACGGGGTGTCGAAGGAAGTCTTCTCGGAGCTGGCTCGGTAGGTTGCGGGGAGTCCGGGCCCGGAGGCGCGAGCCGCTTTCGCAGAGAAGGAAGGGACAGGCAGAGCCGGGGGCTCTGCCTTTTTTTTGATCGTCATGGAAGCAGCTTGAGGATCTCCTGCAGGCTCCAGACGAGCTGGCCGCGGCCCTCGTCGATGTAGACGCCGATCTGGGCGACGAGCCTCCAGGCAAAGGCGAACTGGGCCAGCGCGAAACCGGCGATCGTGAACTGGCTGACGCTCACGATCCCGACGCCGAATTGCGAAACGGTGAAGATCCCGCAGCCGAACTGCCCGATGGCGACGACTCCTTTGGCCACGACGGGGACCCGGTTGGGGCGGTATTTGAAGGAGATGTGAAGCAGGGGAAGGCCGAGGAACCGGGCCTCGGTCTTGTACTCGAAGCCCCAGCCGTCCCATTTCTGTTTCGCCGGCCGGGGGGCCCCGCAGTGCGGGCAGGAGTAAGCCTGCTCCGAGACTTCCCGTCGGCATTCACGGCAGGGCTTCATGTTCGCCTCTTCGGCTGTACGCCAGGGGACGAACAGACTCGGGCATCTAGCGCCCGGCAGCAGTCATCCTCCCCGTCGAAATCGTCCTGGGGTCGATCCGTGCTGGCCGGCCCCTTTTTTAGCCCGAGCGCGTCAAACGGCGATGATGCCGCCCCGATTCAAGGTCTCTTTGCCTTCTTTCACTGAACGCAGATCAGGGAAAAGGCTACTTCCCCACCCGATGTAAGACCCGGTCTGTTGATCCCGGTCTTGACGAACAGGCTGGCCTTGTCGACGCTCTCGATGACGATGCTCACCGGGGCTCCGGCAAAGGATTGTTGACCATACACCGTCGCCGTGCACACGGGGGTATCGGCGAACTCCTGGCTGAAATAAATCCCGTAGGACGCGCATGGGATGGATGTGCTGCCAAAGGTGCAGGTAGATGACGACGGCACGACAGGCTCCTGAATGCCAGGTGTGCTCTGTCGCAAAACCTTTCCGTCGGCGTCCACCGTTGCGTACACCACCCTCTGGATCCCGGCTGCCGTCCCTGCCGGTCCCTGGGGTCCGGCCGGCCCTATCGGCCCCTGCTCACCCTGCGGCCCGGGAGGCCCTTGCTCACCCTGCGGCCCGGGAGGCCCCGGGGGGCCGGGGGGCCCGGGAGGACCCGGGATGACCTTGAACCAATTCAGCCAGTAGTGAAACGGGTTCTGGTAGCCGCTCCCGCTTGCCGCCGCATAGGCGACCAGGGAAACGGAAAACAGGATTCCGGCGATCGTCACAACCGTCTTCTTCATGGGCTCCCCTCCTCCTTCCGGCACGGATCGCCTCGGCATCGGGCCGGGGAAACCCCGGGGATGCCCGGCAACCTCAAAAGAATCGGCGTTGACAGAAAAGCGACGAACCCTCGGCGGGTTTTGCCCCGGCAGGAAACACTTCCGCGGCGCACATCACGGGGAAACGGAATCGGTCGGACCGGGGCTGATCCGCTTTCACATCTACCGGCTCCCCGACGGCAAGTCAAGGGGAAAGTTCCGCCGGCCGGGAACCCCTCCCCCGCCGCCGGCAGGGGCCGGCGTGACGCGCCCGCCCGGGCGCCGGCAAAGGGCTTTACAAACCGGGAGAAACCCGCTAACGTGCACCCCCGGGAGCGTTACGATTATGGTACCCCGAGGGAGGGGCGATGAACGTGAACGGGAAGGTGGGGTTCGACAACGAGAGGTACATCGAGGAGCAGTCCTCGGAGATCCTTGAGCGGGTCGCGAGAACCAGCAACCGGCTCTACCTGGAGTTCGGGGGGAAGCTCCTGTACGACTACCACGCCGCACGCGTCCTGCCCGGCTACGACCCCAACGTCAAGCTCCGGCTCCTGCAGCACCTCAGGGACAAGGTGGATTTGCTGCTCTGCATCTACGCCGGCGACATCGAGCGCAAGAAGATACGGGCGGATTTCGGCATCACCTACGACGCCGACGCCCTGAAACTCATCGACGACCTCCGCAACCGGGGCATCAGCGTCCTGGGCGTCGTGATCACCCGCTTCGAGAACCAGCCCGCGGCCCGGCAGTTCAAGAACAAGCTCGAGCGGCGCGACGTCCGTGTCTACACGCACCGCTACACGAAGGGCTACCCCACCGATGTGGACCTCATCGTGAGCGACGAGGGCTACGGGGCCAACGACTACATCGAGTCGGCCAAGCCCCTCGTGGTCGTCACGGGGCCGGGGCCCGGCAGCGGCAAGCTCGCCACCTGCCTCTCCCAGCTCTACCACGACTACCGCCGGGGCATCCACTCGGGCTACGCCAAGTTCGAGACCTTCCCGATCTGGAACCTCCCGCTCAAGCACCCCGTCAACGTGGCCTACGAGGCCGCCACGGCCGACATCCGGGACTTCAACATCATCGACCCCTTCCACCTGGAGGCCTACGGGAAGATCGCGGTGAACTACAACCGCGACGTCGACGCCTTCCCGCTGCTCAAGCGCATCCTGGAGCGGATCACGGGGGGCGATTCCTTATACCGTTCGCCCACGGACATGGGCGTCAACCGCGCGGGTTTCGCCATCGTCGACGACGAGGTGACGAAGGAGGCGGCCCGGCAGGAACTCATCCGGCGCTACTTCCGGTACCGGTGCGAGTACGCCATGGGGTTTGCCGACCGCGAGACGGTGCAGCGCGCCGAGCTGTTCCTCAAGGACTTCCACCTCTCGCCGGAGGCCCGCGGGGTCGTCGAGCCGGCCCGCCGTGCGGCCCGCGAGGCCCAGGCCCAGGACAAGGGCGACGAGGGCATCTTCTGCGGGGCGGCGATCGAGCTGAAGAACGGCACCATCGTGACGGGCAACAACTCGCCGCTGCTGCACGCGGCCTCCAGCGTGGTGATCCACGCCATCAAGCACCTCGCGGGCATCCCGGGCATGATCAAGCTGCTGCCCGAGTCCATCACCGAATCCGTCCGGAACCTCAAGACGCGGATTCTCAACGAGAAGAGCGTGAGCCTCGACCTCGAGGAGACGCTCATCGCCCTGTCCATCAGCTCCACGACCAACCCCGCCGCGCAGCTCGCCCTCGAAAAGCTCAAGGATCTGCGGAACTGCGAGGTGCACATGACCCACATCCCCACACCCGGGGACGAGGCGGGCCTTCGCCGGCTCGGCGTCAACCTGACGAGCGACCCGAACTTTTCCACGAAGGACCTTTTCATCGCTTGAAATCCCGGTGGGCCCCGGTGTAGGCTACGTCCACGTGGCGTCCGCCGAGGCGGGGCCCCATCGATGACTGGAGAGGAGATGCCCATGAGCAAGCAGCTGGACCCGGAGCAGTTCGAGGACATCAAGGAGATGATGGTCTACGAAGTGGTCCTGTCGGAGGCCCTCGTGAACCTCCTGGACCGAAAGGGCATCGTGAAGAAGGCGGAGCTCCTGGAGGAGATCAAGAAGATCAAGTCGAAAACCATCGAAAAGAAAAAATAAGCCCGACCCGATCCCCCTCGAACCATGCGTATGACGATGCGATGCGCCCTCGGGGTCGTGGCCCTCCTGGCGGCCGCGGCCCTCGCGTCCTGCCATTCCCTGCAGAAGCAGGCCCTCCCCGGCCCCCCGGGATTCACGGTCCGGGCGGCCCCCGGTGCGCCCGGCGTTCCGCGGGAGACGGCCTCGGAATTCATCCACCGCGCCCCCTTTCCGCCGGCGTCGAAGGCCCTGGTGCACGAGGGCCTGTGCTACGCCGAGCCGTTCTTTCACGATCCGGCGGTCGATCCCGCCGGGCGGGACACGGACCGCTACAGCGGCGTCGACACGGCGCACCTGTTCTTCAGCGCCACCTGCGGCACGCCGGAGACGTGGCTTGCCATGCCCAACGGGCGGGACCCGGTGAAATGCGCCCAGAGCGCCTCGGAAACCCACGCGGTGGACCCGTTCCGGATGATCCTCGGCAACGGCACGGGCATCGGGGACGGCATGCGGTACTTCTGGCAGTGCGCCTCGAATGTCCTGGCCCACGGGCCCCGGCAGTGTCCCGCCCCCGCGCCGGAGTTCGGCTGCCCCGAGGGGTTCGACGGCACCCAGGACACGGTCCTCGCGAGAAACGCCTACGAGCGCTGGGGCTTCATCCTCGGGCCGGGCCTCCGGATGGTCTGCGGCTTTTCGACGGCCGCCTTCTGCCACCCCGACGATGCCCGCAGGGTCTGGGAGCTCTATGACCGGGCCTCGAACGGTTACGGGGTCGCCGACGCCTTCATCGAGGGGTTCAGGAGAGGGCGCGAGGGCACGGTTCCCCTGTGCATCACCCGGGGGGGCGCCGACGTGGAGCGGACGGCCCTTTTCGACGAGGAGTTCGTACTCTCTCCCGGCCCCTTCGTGACCTCTCACTACCATGCCCAGTACCCCGCCGCCTTCCGTTCGACGCGCCCGGCCGAACGGCCCGACGAATCCGGTCTTCCCCAGTGGGCTCCCATCTACAGCCTCAGGCCCATGCCGCTGCCGCCCGCGCTGAAGCCGCTCTCCTATGAGACGCTCGGCGGATCGCTTCTCTCGAGGGACCTGGAGGGGGCCACGGGTCTTGTCGTGCGGGTCCGGCCGGAAAGCGGCGCGGTGCACCTGATCGGGCGGACGCGGTTCGAAAGGGCCGATCGGCCGCTGCGGGAGGATGAATACCTCGAGCGGGCCGACCGCTTCCTCCGGGAGATGGGACTCGCCGAACCCGACGGCAAGCCGGAGGGGATCCGCATGGTGCTCGAGTCGGTTCCGGTCGTCAACCGCACCTACGAGGTGGCCCGGAGCCAGAAGGGCGTGATCCTCCTCTTCAGGCGCCAGATCGACCTGGACGGCAGGAGCGTCCCCGTCCTCGGCGACGGCGGCCTCATCCGGGTCGTCCTGAACAACGACGGGTCGGTCGCCCGGGCGGCAAAGACGTGGCGGGAGATCGCGGGGGTGAGGAAGATCGCCCGGGTCAAGCCCTTCGACACCGCATACCGGGAGGCGCAGCGGCAGCTCGCCGACCCGGGGCGATACCGCCTGGACGGATGGGCCTGGGGATACAGGGAACACGGGGAGGGCGAACAGCAGGCCGATCTGAAGGTCGTGCAGGTCTTCTACTTCGCCCCGAGGGCCGGGGACGCAGGCCCCGACGCCGCGCACCGGCGCATCGAGATCGACGCCCACCTCGATGTCGCCGAGGCCACGATCGACCGGTAGCCGGGCCGCGCGCGGCATACGGGGATCGAGGTCCATGGACAGGAAGATGGCTCACCGGAAGAACGGAAGGCGGAAACCGTGACGGTTGTCCCCCAGGGAAGCATGGAAGCGCTCGCGGAGCGGCTCGTCGCGGCGCTGGAGGCCTTCGAGTCCGCCCAGCGGCATTACCACCCGGGCATCGTGCCGCAGCTGCGCGCGCGTTTCGCGCCGTTTGCGGAAGCCCTGGCGGTCGCGCGGCGCGACCTCGAGGCCGCAGCGGCCTCACCGGGCGAGCAGGATACCCGGCGAACGCTGCTGGAGGCCTCGGACCTGTGCCTCGACGCCCTGGCCCTGACGACGCAGTCCGAGGCGCTCGAGCAGGCGCTCGTCAACATCCGCAAGGCCGGCCGGCGGATAAACCGCGTTCTGGAGATGCTCCTGCCGCTCTGCCCGGCCCTCCCGGCCGTCAACCGCTACTTCCTCGAACCCGAGGCGCGCCCCCGGGCGTCCGAACGGCTCCCCGCCCCCGGGGCGAACGCCTCCACGGGCCTCTTTCATGTCGGTCTCGACGCCGACCCCTACGCGCGGGGAAGCGTCTCGTTCTACATCCCCGACACGGGGGACGGATCGGAGCCTCTCCCCCTCGTCGTCGCCCTGCACGGGGGCTTCGGCCACGGGCGGGATTTCCTCTGGACGTGGCTCCGGGAAGCGCGCAGCCGGCGCTTCGCCCTGGCCTGCCCCACATCCCGGAACATCACGTGGTCGATCCTGGGTCCCGACGTCGACGCGCAGCTTCTGCAGGCGGTCCTGGACGATGCGGCGGGCCGGTGGAACATCGACCGCGACCGCGTCCTGCTGACGGGCCTTTCCGACGGGGCCACCTACGCCCTGAAGCGCTCCCTGGACACCGAGCCTTCCTTTACGCACTTCGCCCCGTTCTCGGGCATCCTGGCCCCCTTCGACCTGACGCACGCGAAGGGGCGGCGCATCTACTGGGTGCACGGCGCCAAGGACTGGATGTTCCCCGTCTGGAGGGCGAAAATGGGTGAGAAGGAACTGAGGGCCGCCGGGGCGGAGGTCACGCTCGAGATCGTCCCCGACCTCTACCACGCCCACGCGAGGGAGAAAAACGGCGCGGTCCTCGCCTGGTTCGACCCGCGGCTCGTCCTGACGCCCGGAGGACCGTGAAGGCTCCCCACGGGACTCGACGCCCGCACGCCCCCGCGATATTTCCCGCTTGTCCCCGGCACGAGTGCCCCCCTGTCACTCCTGCACCGGCACGATGTCCGCCTTCCGGCTTTCCCGGAGCCGAAGGAGCGAAAGCAGCGCAAGGGCCGCCACGATGAGCGCCATGCCCCACCCCTCCCAGAAGCCGATCGGCTCGCCGAGCTGCAGGCGCGAGCCCGTCATGCCGATGACGGGAACGGCAAGCGTCCCGAGTCCGGCCAGCCCCGCCGGCAACCGGTCGATGACGTAGGTCCAGAGCAGGAAGGCCACCCCGCAGACGAGCAGGGCGTTGTAGGCGATGGATCCGATGAAGTAGGGCGACCAGTCGATGGGCGGCGACGGCACCAGGAGGGCGACGGGAATAAGCGGAAGGGTCCCGAAGATGAGCTGCCAGGTCGTGACGCGGATCAGGTCGAGCTTGAGGTAGCGCCGACCCAGGACTTTGAGCATCACGGCGCCGGCGGCCCAGCACACCCCGGAGATGACGGCGAGCATCTTGCTCCGGGCCGTGCCCCCCAGGGCCCAGGGCTCGAGGATGCAGACGAGCCCGCAGAAGGCCATTGCGATGGGGACCCACAGGGCGCCCCGAACCTTTTCGTCCAGGACGAGCCAGGCCAGCAACAGGATCCAGAACGGCATGGTGTAGACGAGGATCGAGGTCTTCCCGGCCCCGCCGGTCACCAGGGCCCACACGATCAGGCCCGTCCCGAGGGACGTCTGGGTGAGCCCGAGGACGACCGTCCAGGCGGGATAGGGCGGCCGGAGGGGTTCGCGCTTCCAGGCCATGAGGGCGAAGAGAAACACGCTGCCCAGGGCCATCCGCAGGGCGTTGAAGTCGAAGGGCCCCGCGTAGCGAAGCGACTCCTTCATGACGACCCAGTTGTAACCCCAGATCAGGGAGATGAAGACGAGGGCCGCGATCGGGCCGGCGGCGGAATTCCCCTTGTTCGGCATCATCCCGCGACCGACCTCACTCCCCGCCCTTTTTCAGTTTGAGAAGCGCCAGGATGGATTCCTTGATGTCGCGGCCCAGACCCGTGAGCCCCGCAAACGCCCCGCCCACCCTGCCCTTCGAGGCCGCCCACAGGCCCCGGGAGATCCGTGAGGTGCCGTTCTTGACGATCGTCCCCAGGAGCCCGGCCGCCTCGGCCGTGGCCGAGCGGCGCAATGTTCGGCGGTCGGAAACGACGAGGCTTCCGCAGTAGCGCCTCGCGATGATCCCGACGCGGAGGGTGAGGAAGGCGTTGGCGGCCCCGGTGAGGATCGAGGTGACGACGATGGAGGCCGCGGCCTGCATGCCCGGTAGAGAGAGACCGACGGCGCCGAGGGCCGATGACAGGACGGGTTCGATTTGCTCGCCGATCTCCGCCTCGTCGAGTTCCCCCGCCACGAAGGCCGTGGCGGCCACGTTGGCGTAGAGCTGGACGAGGTCCCTCAGCGCGGGCCGCTGGGAGTAGACGGAGGCGATGCGCCAGACCATGCGGAAGTGGGCCGTCAGCACGAAGATCGTGTCGAGCCGCCCGCTCTGGGAGATGGCGGTGCTCACGAAGACGGCCGCGGCGCTGTCCCGGATGACGGCGTCGCACTCCCGCCCGAGCGCGGCCAGGGCATTCTCGATCCCGGCACGGTCCGAAAGGTCATGGCCCTTGAGGCGCGGGTTGGCGGCCAGGCGCTTGCGGAGGGCGTCCAGGTAGCGGGAGAATTCCGGCTCGACCTCGGTTGCGGGCGGCACGAGGGCTTTGGGCAGCCGCAGGAGGAAGGCCGCGGTGGCGAGGATCAGCGCGGCGTAGAGGCCGAGCAGGAGCCACAGCACGGCCGTCCCGAAGGCCGGGCTCACCCGGTCGGCAAGCGACACCAGCTGCGCCGTCTGGTTGACGACGAAGATGACGAAGAAGAAAAGGATGACGCCGCCGGCCGCAAGTGCAACGTTCTTGACCGTGCTGTACATGTCGTCTGACTCCGAAATGGCTGTACCGGCCTTACGGGCACCGGCCCCCCAGTCAGCCTTCGGCCCGATGCATCGGCATCGGGCTCAGGCTGTTCAAAAATGTTCAGATGCAAGGCGCCCGACGTCCCGAGGAGCGAGGTGTACTTTGGGCGTACATTGAGCGACGAGGGACGAGGGCAACGCCGCAGATGGGCGTTTTTCAACAGCCTGACTCACTCATATCCCAGGTCGGCAAGCTCTTGCTCCGTCATCCCGATGAAGTGGGCCACCTCGTGGACCACGGTGATCTCGATCTCCTCCTCGAGCTCGTCCATCGTTTCGCACATCTCCTCGAGGGGCTCCTGGAAGATCTGGATCGTGTCCGGATATTGCAGCAGGTCGAAGTGGGAGCGCTCCATCAGGGAGGCGCCCGTGTAGACCCCCAGGAGGGGCTCGTCGGGCGGCAGGCCCATCTCCTCGAGCAGCTCCGGCGAGGGCCGCTTCTGGACGGAGATGACCATGTTGTCCAGGTAGGTGCGGATCTGCGGCGGGATGCGCAGGATCGCACGCTGGACGGCCCGGTCGAACTCCTTTGCGCTGAGCTTTCTCACGCCTCCGGCACCTCCGCCAGGAACGCATCGAGCGTCATCACCCGCAGCAGCGGGTACAGCGGGTTCTTGCGGTAGATCTCGAGGCAGCTTGCGTGCATCTCGCGGCTGAAGCTCGCGCAGCAGTCCTCGAGGATGACCGCGCGGAAGTCGTTCGACAGGGCGTCGAAGGCCGACGACAGCACGCACCAGTGGGTGGCGATGCCGCAGAGCGCGACCGTGTCGGCCCCGTAGAGCCGCAGCGTCTGGTCCAGGTCCGTCTTGTAGAACGCGCTGAACCGGCGCTTGGGCAAGTAGATGTCCGTCCCGGCCTGTGTGAGCAGGTCCGTCACCTCGGCCCCTTTCGTCCCCCGGATGGAATGGTTCTTCATCCTGCCCTGGAAGATGAAATCGCCGGGCAGGAAACTGTCCATGGAGAAGATCACGGGAATCGATCGCCCGCGGGCGAAAGCGGTAAGCCGGTTGATGGCGGGCACGATCTCCCGGCCCAGTTCCTTGATGGGCATGGGGTGCGCCCCCTCCAGGGTGTCCCTGAGCATGTCGACGATCACAACGGCGGGTTTCATGGTCATCCCTTCAGTCCGTGATTCTCAAAGCGCAATCTATCAAAACGTCCCCGTTTAAGCACGGAAAAACAGGTCTCCCGCATCGCCGGGATTAAACCCCGCTCCCCTTCCAGCCGATACATGGAACAGTGGGGAACGTGCCTTTCATGCAGGCTGTCCGAAAAGGCATGGATGCGGGGCACCCTGTAAAGATAGAAGTTAAGAAGCTCTGAAGTGAGGAAGCTCGGAAGTGCGAAGACGGTGGATTTGGCTTCAGACTCTCCAAGTTTCGCAACGTCTCAACTTCCCTGCTTCCCGGTTCCTGACGGATGCGCCCCCCCGTCAACAGCCCGTCAGCGGCACAGGGAGGTGACGACATGCGTGAAGCCCTGACCGAGGCCGAGATCCACCGGCTGGGGGTGCACATCATCCGCGAGGAGCTGCAGCAGGAGGGCTGGGTCATCCTGGAGCTCAACGTCAACCCCAAGGTGAATCCCCAGATCGTCGCCCGGAGGAACGGCACCCTGGGCCATGTGCTCGTCCGCACGGCCCGGCACCCCAACCGCGGAGCCGTGGAGAACGACGACGTCGTCCGGTCGTGCGTGGAGCACGCCTCCCGGCACAATGCGCGCTGCTTCTTCGCCGGCCTGCGGGTCAGCCACGCCGAGTCGGCCCGGCTCCACGACGAAAAGGCCATGGGGGTGCCCTTCAGGGGCGAGGGGGTCCTCGTCGCATTCGCGGGGCTGGAGGAGCTGCGAAGCGGGGAGGTATAACGCCGGGGGGAACAGATCTCCGGATCTTTTCCCTGACTTCCGATCTTTCTGACTTCCCGCCTTCCGCCTTAAAAGGACCGGGACCTGAACCTGTCGCGCACCTCCGCATGTTCTCAGCAGGTCCCGGCCTTTTTTTCGTCTCCGCCGCCTCCGCCGCCGTGACTAGGCCACGTGCAGGATGCCCGCGTAGACGATGTCGCCCGTGGACTTCGCAACGCCGATGAGCATCGTGCCGCCGTCGACGACCAGGAAGGGGTCGACGCCGCACTCGACGACCCAGCAGTCCCTCAGAGCCGCCGCCAGCGGCTCGTTTGCGGCGAAATACGCCTCGAGCCCCGCCGGGATCCCGTCGGCCGCGCCGCTCACGGAGAAGGCCCCCTTGTCGGCCAGATAGGCCTGGGCGATCTGCAGGGCATCCTCGCGGGTGATGGTGGGGGCCTTCTTTTTCCGCGCCGCGCTGCTCTTCTTCACGGGGCCTGTGGCCCTCTTCCTTTTCTTTGTTTCCGCCATCGTTAAACACCTTCCCAGTGGATGCACAAAACAGCGGTGCCCCTGGCCGTCAGGGGCACCGAGGAATCAACACCGGCGGATGAGGGGCTGCCCCCTCATCCCTGCCCTCTCTCGCCGGGGAGAGGGAGCTGTAGGCGAAGCATTTGAACTCCCCCCTTTGTAAAAGGAGGGCGGGGGAGGATTTTACGGAGCCTGTTTCTTCCATCGATAACCCCGTCCCCAAGACAGGGTCCGTGGCTCGCAAGGACTCGCAATTCCTACTTGTGCAGGATCCGGTAGTCCACGACGGAGACGCCCTTGTCGTAGACGATGACCGGGTTGAGGTCGATCTGGTCGAAGCCCGGGTAGTCCTCGGCGATCTTCGCCAGCTTCGACATCACGTCGACGAGGGCGGCGACGTCCTTCGGGGCCCTGCCGCGGGCGCCCGCCAGGATCGGGTAACCCCTGATCCCCGCGATCATCCGCTCGAACTCCCCGGGCCCCGCCGGCAGCAGGCAGAGCTGCACGTCCTTGTAGATCTCCGCGAAGATCCCGCCGAGACCGAACAGCATCGTCGCCCCGTACTGCGGGTCGCGGGCCACCCCCAGGATGACCTCGACGCCTCCCGGTTTTGCCATGGGCGAGAGGGTGGCACCTTCGATCCTGGCGCCGGGGGCCTTTTTGCGGATCGTCGCCATCATCGCCTCCCAGGCCCTCTTGACGCCCGGGGGCTCCACGCCGAGCACCACGCCCCCCACGTCCGTCTTGTGGGAGATGTCGGGCGAGACGACCTTGAGGGCCACGGGGCGGGTGAACCGCCTGGCCAGCCTGACGGCCTCTGCCGCGCCTTTCGCGGGCGCCGCCGTGACGGCCGGGATCCGGTACGATCGCAGCAGGCGCACCGCCGCCGGGGCGGGCATGAGCCTCAGTCTCGGCCCCTCGTCGTCCGCTCCCCCGTGCGCCTCGGCCGCACCCGGTTTCCTCTCGTCGTGGGCGAAAAACTGGGCCAGCGCCCGCACTCCCCGCTCGGGCGTGGGGTAGACGGGGATGCCCTTCTCGTGCATCTTGAGCGCCTCCTCGCGCTCCACCTCCGCGCCGCCGCAGAAGACGATGAGTTCGCCCTTGCCCGTCACGATGTCCGATGCGCCGTGGACGGGGTCGCCGAAGACGACGACGCTCGTGTCGTAGTCGGACTTCGCCTCGGCGATCGACCTCGAGTAGAGCGTCGGGTCGGTGATGGCGTCGCCCGTGAGGTCGATGGGGTTCGTCAGGCCGCAATGCGCCGGCAGAAACGCCCGGAGTCTCGCCTTGAGGTCTTCCGACGGGAAGGGGACCTCGAGGCCGTACTTCTCGGCCTCGTCGATGCCCAGGATCGCGGCGCCGCCGGAGCTCGAGATGAACAGGAGCCGCCTGCCCGCCGGCCGGTCCAGGTAGGCCAGCCCCTTCGCGAAGTCGTAGAGCTCCTCCAGGTTGTCGGCCCGCACGACGCCGTATTTCCTGAAGATGGCCTGGTAGACCTCGTCGCTTCCGGCCAGCGACTTCGTGTGGCTCTCGGCCGCCACCCGCCCCCTCGCCGTGCGCCCGGATTTCAGGATCACGACGGGCTTGGATGCCTGCGAAAGCGCCTCGAGGAACGCCCGGGGCCGCTTCACGCCCTCGATGTAGCAGGCAATGACCTTCGTGTTGGGATCCTCGTTGAAGTAGTGGATGCAGTCCGACTCGTCGACGTCGGCACGGTTCCCCAGGCTGACGAAGCCGCTGAAGCCGAGGTGCTCGACGCTCGCCCAGTCGATGAGGGCGGCGCCCACGGTGCCGCTCTGGGACACAAAGGCGATGCGGCCCCGCGTCGTGATGAGCGGCCACGACGCGCAGAGGCTGCTGTAGGGAATGTTCACCCCCTGGCAGTTGGGCCCCACGAGGCGCACGCCGTGCTCACGGCCCGCCTTCGCGAGCCGGGCCTGGAGTTTTTCGCCTTCCTCGCCGGCCTCGGCAAACCCCCCGGTGATGACCACGGCGGACTTCACGCCGGCCCTGCCGCACTCCTCGATGGCCTCCACGACCATCCGGGCGGGGATGACGACGACGGCCATGTCCGCGGGCGTCGGGGTCGCGCCGATCGACGGGTAGGCCCTGAGGCCGAGGATCTCGTCGGCCTTGGGGTTGACGGGATAGATGGGCCCCGCGAAGCCGGCCTGGATCAGGTTGTAGAGGATGTCGTAGCTGAGCTTTCCGGGCGTGCTCGAGGCGCCGATGAGGGCCACGCTCGCCGGCTTGAACACGGCATCCAGCGGACGGTTCGATTCCATAGGTCCTCCTTTGTCGTGCGGTTGCGGTGAAGAAACGGTGGGTCCCCCTGACAGAACGGCTGAATCCTACCACAGAGCCCCTGCATTTTCTACGGGGAAGTTGGATCGGGAAGCCCCCGATCCGGCTTCATTTTCTGCTCAAGGGGACCCCGTGCACAGCCGATAGAGTGTATCGGGCGACCCGCGCGACTGAACCCGGGGGATCCTTTACGCCCATTTTCGGCACGGCAGGCCCCATGGACCCGAAGAACGACTTTGCCCGATACGTCCTCGACCCCGACGAGCTCTGCAAGAGCCGGGAGGAACTCGCGCGCCTCGGGGCCACCCGGGACCGCATCGTCGACGCCCTCAAGTCCGCCATGCTGAAGCCGCATCAGCGCGAACAGTTCAGAAAGGCCCTCCCCCTGTACGAGGCGAAGATCCGGACGCTGCGCGACCGGATCCTGGCCAGCGATCTCCTGGGCAACCTCGACCCCGACGACGTGCACATCCCGAAGCATTTCCAGGACCGGAAGCGTTGAGGCGTTACGCCTCAGCGACTCATCCAAAACGAGGGCAAGATGGTGAGAGGGTGAGAAGGTCGGATACGCGGGGGGTTCCGTGCGAGTTCTCCGCTTCTCGCAATTTCTTCCCTTTTCAGCTTCAACCCCTCTTACCTTCTGTTCTGAAGGTCATCCCCCGCCCGGCAACGCCCGCCCGCCTTTCCCCTTGCGTATCCTCCCTCCGTTGGTTATAGAGTCTGTGGGGTTTTCCGCGGGGTCACGAATCCGGGGGCATGACGGTATGATCCATCCGCCGGCCGTGAGGCGGCACGTCCCGATCTTCTTGACTTCGTCACGTCCCATCTTCCATCTTTTTAAGGAGGGTCCACCCATGAGGCATCGCACGGCGGGAAAGATCGCAGACAATCTCTGGTACCTCGGCCGCGAGGAGTCGGGGGTGTATTGGCTTGCAGGTGAGGACGGGGCCGTCCTGATCAACGGCGGTCTTGCGCACATCCTGCCGGACGTGCAGAAGCAGATGAGGGACTTCGGGCTCGACCCGGCGGCGCTCACGAAGATCCTCATCCTGCACTCCCACTTCGACCACATCGGGGTCATCCCCTGGTTCAAGAGAAACTGGCCGGCCATCGAGGTCTGCGGGTCGGCGGAGACGTGGCGGATCCTCCAGATGCAGAAGGCCATCGACATCGCCAACCAGTTCAGCCGGATCGTGGCGGACAAGATGGGCCTCGGCACGGCCTTGCAGGGCGTCGACTTCGCCTGGCGCGACGACATCGCGGGGACCCCCGTGGGTGAAGGGGACCGGATCGAACTCGGAGGGACGTCCCTGGACATTCTCTTCACGCCCGGGCACACGAACTGCTCCATCACGGCCTACGAGCCGTCCCTGAAGGCCCTCTTCGCCTCCGACGGCGGCGGCATCCCCTACCGGGAGGGCTCCTTCGCATCGGCCAACACCAACTTCACCCAGTACCTCGAGAGCCTCGAGAAGATGAAGCCCTTGGCCGTGGAGTTTCTCTGCGCCGACCACTACGGCTACGTCACGGGCGAGGACGCCCGGGGGTTCATCGACCTCACGCTGCGCGAGGGGCGCAAGCTGCGCGCCCTGATGGAGGGTATCCTCCGCGAGAAGGGAAGCGTCGACGAGGCCGCGAAGGCCATGAACGTGCTGTTCTACAGGGAGTGCCCGGACTACTTCATCGCCCCCGACATCCTCGAGGGCGTCTTCCGTCAGATGATGAAATTCCTGGAGAAGAACCCGGGCTCCTGAACCGTTCGCCCGCCGAAAGGGGCTGCCGCGCAGGCGGCCCCTTTTGCGCGCCGTCGAGCCCGGAACGCGGACCGGGCGGCGCACGCCGCCGTGCCCGCACCGAGCGACCGCCATGTCGGGGGGGGACATGAACCATCATCTGTTGTCGGCCTGTCTGCTGCTTGCCGCGCTCTGCGGGACTCCCGGCTGCCCCGTGCCGGCCGCCGCGGCCCCGGCCCTGGAGGAATGCGCGAAGATCGACGACGACGCGGCACGGCTCCGGTGCTTCGACGAGATGACGGGGCGAAAGCCGAAGGCGCCCCCCGAGGCGGAGGCGCCGCCGCAGCCCGCGGGCGCGCGGCGCGAGGAGCCGACCTTCATGTCCCGGCGATGGCAGCTCGACGCGGAGAGCCGTCGGAAGCGCTTCGCCATCATGTCCCACCGGCAGAACTACATCCTGCCCTACACCTACAACTTCCATCAGGAGAAGGCGACCTACGAGGCGGCATACCCGGACGTGGAGATCCAGGACGCGGAGGTCAAGTTCCAGATCAGCCTCAAGATGAAGCTCTGGGATGACATAGTCGGGCTGCCCCTGGACCTGTGGGCCGCCTACACGCAGCTCTCCCTGTGGCAGTTCTACAACAGGGACTACTCCTCGCCCTTCCGCGAAACGAATTACGAACCGGAGGTACTTCTCAACTACCGGACCAACACGGACCTCTTCGGCCTCCTGCGAAGCCGCTTCATCCAGGTCGGCCTCAACCACCAGTCCAACGGGAGGTCGGAGCCCCTCTCGAGGAGCTGGAACCGCGTGGTGGCCAATTTCGGGTTCGAGCGCGGCGTCTTCAACGCCCAGCTCAAGACCTGGATCCGCATCCCCGAGAGCGCCGACAACGACGACAACCGGGACATCACGTCCTACCTGGGTTACGGGGAGCTATGGATGGGCACCGTCTGGAGGGATTTCCACCTGGCCCTCATGCTCCGCAACAACCTGCGCTTCGACGGCGACAACCGCGGCGCCATGCAGTTCGAGCTGAGCTTCCCGCTGATCGAGCACCTCAACGGCTACATCCAGTACTTCGCAGGCTATGGCGAGAGTCTCATCGACTACAACCACTTCACGAACCGCATCGGCGCGGGTGTGATGGTCAAGGACTGGTAGGGGGAAAGCGGTATGCGGAGATCGACCCGGCGGCTTGCCCGCCTCGGCCTGGCGGTCGCCCTCGGGCTCCTGGCGCTTGTGCCTGCCGGGGCCGCCGGGGAGGTCGATTTTGCGGCCCTCGAGAAGGGCATCGTCGAGGAAGTCAACCGGGCGCGGACGAACCCGGCGGACTATGCCGCCTGGCTCAGGGGCCAGAGGCCCCATTACCGGGGCACGCTGCTGAGGCGGCAGGGGGAGACGCCGATCCGGACGAAGGAAGGGGTTGCGGCCGTCAACGAGGCGATCCGGTGGCTGGAAAAGCAGCGGCCTGTGGGCGCCCTTGCCCTCTCGCGCGGGCTGTCCCTGGCCGCCCGCGACCTCGCCGCGGCCCAGGGGGCTTCGGGCGGTTTCGGCCACACGGGGCCCGACGGCAGCTCGCCGTCCGATCGAATCGAGCGGCACGGCCGATGGGAGTCCCTGATCGGGGAAAACGTGGCCTACGGCCAGAGGACCGCGCGGGACGTGGTGGCGGCCTTCATCGTCGACGACGGCGTGCCCGGCCGCGGGCACCGAAAGAACCTCTTCAACCCGGCCTACCGCGCCATGGGCGTCGACTGCGCTCCCCATGCCGTCTACGGCACCACCTGCGTCGTCACCTTCGCGACGGGCTTTCACGAGAAGGCGGCCCCCTGAGCGGCACCGCCCGCGCCGCCGGCCCGCCCGCCCCTCACGCACCGCCCCGCGCGCGGCTCCCGTAGTGTCTCAGCGGCAGGACCAGCACGAAAAAGGGCACGAGGTACATCGCCGCCGTCATCGTCTCGCGGGGCCCGAAGAACTGCGCCGAGAAGACGATCATGAGGACGTTGTTCATGTGGGCGAACATGACGGCGCCCGCCAGGCGGTCCTCCACACCGCTGCGGCGGAAGAACAGGATGCCCGCGACGGCGTAGATCGCCGCCAGGGCCATGCCGACGCCCAGCGCCTCCACGATCAGGCCGGGGTCGTTGTAGAAGATGTCGGCATACCTCGAGAAGACGCCGAGCGTGATGCAGGCGAACATGGCGAGGTTCACCGGGAAGGCGCGGCGGTTGGCGGCCTCCAGCATCCCCGGGGCCAGCCGTCTCAGGGCCTGCACGGCGGCGATGGGGACGAAGATCGCGAGCGCAAGCACGCGGAGCATCCCCCAGAAGGACAGGTCCACGTCCGCCGACAGGACGATCTCGACGACGGCGGGCAGGCTGAAGGGCACGAGGATCGACGTGAGGACCGTCACGACGAGGACCCGGGCGCTGTTGCCCCCCACGAGGTTCGACATGAAGGGCGCCACGACGCCCGTGGAGACGGCCGTCAGCAGCAGCGCCGAGAGGGCGTAGACGGGCAGGACGAGGAGGAACAGCCCGTAGAGGGCAACCGGCAGAACGAACATCTTCAGCGCGACGATGGACAGCAGAGGCAGGCCGGCCCGGCGCAGGGCCTCCCGGACCGCCTCGAGGCGGATGGACAGGAAGCTCATGAAGAACAGGACCATGAGGCACGCGAGCGGGTAGGGCTGCAGGAAGGCGAAGACCCCCGGGCAGCAGATGCCGGCGGCCATCGACGAGAACACGACGGCCAGCAGGAGGATGTCCCTCGGGCGGAATGGAAGCTCCATGGCGGCGCGCCTACCCCGCGTCCGGCGGGCGGCGGCGGACGATCTGGTTGCCGATCACGGTGAAGACCGTCTCACCCCTCTGGTTCAGGGCGGAGTAGCGGAAGCGCACGATGCCGCGGTCGCCTGCCTTCGAGGGCCTCAGCTCCAGCACCTCCCCCGCGGCCCGGAGCGTGTCGCCGGGACGCACGGGCTTGAGCCAACGCAGCTCGTCGAACCCCGGGGACCCCAGGCTGTTTTCGGCATTGAGGGCTCCCGTCATCAGGAACAGGCGGAACGTCAGGGCGATCGTGTGGATGCCGCTCGCGATGAGCCCCCCGTACGGGGTGGCCTTCGCCGCCTCGGCATCGACGTGGAAAACCTGCGGGTCGAAGTGCATGGCGAAGTCGATGATCTGCCCCTCCGTCACCGTCATCCCCGGCGACTCGAAGCGCTCGCCGACCCTGAAATCGTCAAAGTAGCGCGTACCCATGAGCGGCTCCTCCTGCCGCTGTATACCATCCCGCCCGGCTTCTAATCCACGCTTTCTTTGCAAGGCGGCGCGGCCCGCCGCGAATTGACAATCCCCGCCGACCCCACTATAGTTGCCGTAGGACACAGGCAGAAAGGAACCGCCATGAAGACCCTGAAGACCCTATCCGTGCTGGCGCTCGTTGCCGCCCTGCTGGCCTCGCCGGGGCTGTCGGGCTGTGCAAACCACACGCGGAGCGAGGCGGGGGCCCTCCTCGCCCAGGATTTCCGGAAGATGGACAACGATGAGCTCCTGCTCTACTACTACCGCCTCACCGAGGAAATCGACCGACGCGAGCGCTCGGGGCCCTCGTCGTCGGTGGGAATCGGCATCGGAGGCGGGAGCTGGGGGTGGGGAAGCGGCGGCGGCAGCGGCGTGGGTGTAGGCGTCTCCACGTCTGCGCCCGTCGGCGGGGGCGGCGGGTCCGACGAGTTGAGAAACCGCCGAGCCGAGGTCCGCGCGGAGATGCAGCGCCGGAATATGAAGCTGCCCTGAGGAAGGGTCCAGGGTTCAGGGTCCGGGGTACAGGAAATCCGAAGGGGGAAGATCGCTCTGCGTTTTCCCTCTTTTCCATTCCTGCCCGATCCTTTGTCCTTTTCCCTTGAGCCTTCGGCCAACGGCCGCGGGCACCCTTCTTGCACCTATTGATTGAAAACCGGTCATTGCACAGGGGCATGGGCGATAATGCAATCCGGCGAGATTGCCTCGCCATGCCCGCAATGACGAACCCCGGTGACCATGCCCACACCCCCAAGACCAAAAAAGAGAACAAAAACAAGATCAAGATCTTCTGAATCAAAGGCCCCCCGCAGCCTGGCTTCCGTACTCGGGGGAAACCGCACGATCAGGGCCTGGCTCCGTCCCGGGACGGGCGCCCGCGCCGAGGCCTTCGTCATCCTGGCCGAGGGGCTCTCGCAGCAGGACAGGGAATTTCTTGCCGGTGCGGCCGATATCGTCGTCGATCCCGCGGACGATCTGCCCGCCCAGCTCGCCCGGCTCGCCCGCGAGAACCGGCAGCTCAAATCGCTCAGCCTCAGCGACGATCTCACCGGCCTTTACAACAAGCGGTTCTTCACCATCCAGCTCGAGATCGAAATGGCCCGCTCCCGCCGCACGGGCCAGCCCTGCTGCCTGATGATGATCGACTTCGACAACTTCAAGGACATCAACGACCGGCTCGGCCACGACGAGGGCGACCGCTTTCTCACCCAGATGGGGGGGCTGATCCGCGAGAAGCTGCGCCCCACGGACTTCGTCTGTCGCTACGGGGGCGACGAGTTCGCCGTCATCATGCCCGCCACGTCCCTGCTGGACGGGATCGGCATCGCCAGGCGCCTCCGGGAGTTCACCTCACACTTCACCTGGAAGATGGCCGTGCGGGTCTCGGCGAGCTTCGGGCTGGCCGCCTTCGAGCCGTCCAGCCCCGCCGACGCTGAAGAATTCTTCAAACAGGCCGATAGTGAATTGTATCGGGCCAAGAGGACCGGCAAGAACCGCATCTGCCACCCCGCGCAGGCCTCGGCGCAGGCCCGGCGGCGGCATGCGTTGGACCGGGAGGAACGGGAGGCGATCTTCGGCCTCAGTACCGACGGATAAGGCAGGAAGTAAGGAAGGTAAGAAGAGCGGAAGAGCGGAGAAGAAAATCCTGACTCTCTTGTCCGAGCTTCCCAGCTTCCCAGCTTCCTAACTTCCTAACTTCACAAGCAAAGGCTCATAAGACCATCGTTACATAAAGCACGCAAGGTTGCGCAAAGGATGAGCCGGAATCCCATCAAGACACCGATCATCGCCACCGTCACCAGCGGCAAGGGGGGCGTCGGCAAGACCTTCGTCACGGTGAACCTCGCCGCGTCTCTGGCCGCCCGGGGGCGGAGGGTGCTCGTGGTCGACTGCGACCTAGGCCTGGCGAACGTGGACATCATGCTGGGCCTCCATCCCCGGCTGACCCTCAAGGACGTCCTCTTCGGCAGCGCCGCGCCGGAAGAGGTCATCCTGCCGACGAAGGCGGGGTTTGACCTCCTGCCGGCCTGCTCCGGCGTGCGGGAGATGGCGCAGCTGCTGTTCGAAAAGATCCAGATCGTCAAGAAGGTGATTGCGTCCCTGGAGGGCTACGACGTCATGCTGCTCGACACGGGTGCGGGCATCGCGGAGACGGTCCTCCAGTTCAACCTCCTGGCGCCGCGAAACATCGTCGTCCTGAACCGCGAGCTCACGTCGATCACGGACTCCTACGCGATGATGAAGGTCATGCACCAGATCTTCGGCAGGGACGCCTTCAGCCTCATCGTCAACGCCGTGGCCGACGACCGGGAGGGAGAAAAGATCTTCAGCCACGTCGACGGCATCTGCCGCCGCTTCCTCGGCTTCGCAACGGACTACCTGGGCCCCATATACCGGGACGAGGCGGTGCCGAGATCCATCCTGCGCCAGGAACCCCTGGTCCTTGCCGGAACGGGCTCGAGGACGGCGGCCTGTTTCGGGCACATCGCCGGGGTCGTGAGCCGCTGGGGCGGGCCGTGCCTCCGGGCCCTGCCCGCCGCGCAGACCGGGCCGGTTGCCCGGGAAACGCTGCATTGAGAGGGACAGCCGCCGGCAGCAAGGCTTCGAATCCCCCGCGGCAGGGGGATTTTTTGCCGGCGGCCCCCTTTGCCCGGCCCCCGGACCCCGAACCCCGACCTGCCGGAAAATATTCATGGACATTTCGGCAAAACGTGCTAGTTTTTGGAGGCTAAGCATTATGTCGGCGGTTTCACGGAGGATTTCATGAAAAGTGCCAAGGGCAAATTCTTTGCAACCCTGTGCCTTCTGATGACGCTGTTCGTACTCTTCGGCCCCTACGGCGACAGCCGGGTGTCGGCCGTAGACTCGTCTACCTACAGGAGCCTCAAGATCTTCAACGAGGTCCTCGACATCGTGGAGAAGAACTACGTCGAGGAGGTCAAGCAGAACAAGCTCATCAACGAAGCCGTCAACGGGATGATCCGGTCCCTCGACCCGCACAGCGCCTACCTCACCCCCGACCAGTACAAGGAGCTCCAGGTGGACACGAGCGGGACCTTCGGGGGTCTGGGAATCGTCATCTCCATGCAGAACGACCAGCTCACCGTCGTCTCCCCGATCGAGGACACGCCCGCGTTCAAGGCCGGGATCAAGGCCGGCGACCGCATCATGAAGATCGACGGCCAGATCACGAAGGGCATGTCCATCCAGGACGCCGTCAAGAAGATGCGGGGCCCCGAGAACACCAAGGTGACCCTGACGATCCTCCGCAAGGATATGAAGGAGCCCAGGGACTACGAGATCACCCGTGCCGTGATCAAGATCAAGAGCGTCAAGCACAATGTCTACGAGGACGGCATCGGCTACATCCGCATCTCGGCCTTCCAGGAATCCACGGTGGACGAGTTGAAGAAAGCCCTGCAGCAGGTCAACGGGAAAGCGAAGAACCTCAAGGGCATCGTCATCGACGTCCGCAACAACCCCGGCGGGCTGCTGGACCAGGCCGTGAAGGCCTCGGATGCGTTCCTGAAATCGGGGACGATCGTATCGACGAAGGGCCGCGTCAAGGCGATCGAGAGCAAGTTCGTCGCCAGGGACGACGGCGCCGAGCCCACGTGTCCCATGGTGGTCCTCGTCAACGAGGGGACGGCAAGCGCCTCGGAGATCCTCTCCGGCGCCCTCCAGGACAACGGCCGGGCCATCGTCCTCGGGATGCCGACCTTCGGCAAGGGCTCTGTCCAGACCGTGATCCCCCTCGAGGACGGCTCCGCCCTGAAGCTGACGACGGCCAGGTACTACACCCCCAAGGGCCGCTCCATCCAGGCCGAGGGCATCAAGCCCGACATCGTCGTCGAGCCGATCCGCCCGGCCGAGGGCCCCGAGACGGCCGAGAACCACATGATGAGGGAAAAGGACCTCAAGGGCCACATCCGGGGTGACCGGGAGGGCGAGCAGAAACCCGCCGACGGCAAGGACAAGGGCGACAGGGAAAAGGGCAGGGAAAAGACCGATCTCCAGAGGGACAATCAGCTCAAGAGCGCCGTCGACATCCTCAAGAGCTGGGAGGTGTTCAAGCGCATCGGGAAAAATTGAGCAGCGCGGGTCGATCCTTGAAGCGGAGGAAGAAACGCCGATCGGCCGTGAGCCCGGGAAAGCGGGCCGCCCTGATCCTCCTGGTCGCGTGCATCACCGGCCTCATCGCCCTCTGGTTGATCCCCGACGGCGACCGGCGTCCCAACACCCCGGCGCCGACGCCGCAGGCGGCCCCGGGGAAATCCCCGGGCGCGGCTGCGCCGGACCCGGCCGGTCCGGCTCCGGCGGGCGGTCGGGAGCGGCGGGAAAAGACGGTCGCCATCCTCATCGACGACATCGGCTACGATCCCGAGGCGCTGAGAAGGCTGCTGGCCATCGAGGCCCCCCTGGCCTTCTCGGTGCTGCCGCACACCCCTCACGCGCGATCTTCCGCGGAAGCGGTCCACCGGGCGCGTCGAGAGGTTCTCCTGCATCTGCCCATGGAGCCCCACGGATGGCCCGAGCGGGACCCCGGTCGAGGCGCCATTTTCGCCTCCATGACGGAGCGCGAGATCCGGCGGACCCTGCTGGATGACCTGGAGTCCGTGCCCCACGCGCGGGGCGTCAACAACCACATGGGCTCGAAGCTCATGGAGGAGCGGGACCCGATCCGAACCGTGTTCCGCGTGCTGCAGGAGAAGGGGCTTTTCTTCGTGGACAGCCTGACGACCGAGGCGTCCGTCGGGCCGGCCCTGGCCGCGGAGTGCTCCATCCGGTTCGCGCGGCGGGATCTATTCATCGACGATGCGGTGGACCGCAGCCGTGCCGCGATCCGCCTGGAACAGCTCCTGGACGACCGGGAGACGTGGAGCGAGCTGCTGCTGATCGGTCACCCGTACCCGGAGACGGTCAGCGCCCTGGAAGAGGCGATTCCCCGGTTCCGGGCCGCGGGAATCCGCGTCGTGCCGCTCTCCGCCCGGGTCGACGGCATGCAGGGCCGAAGGGACGCAAAGCCGCAGAGAACGACGAACAGGAACCGGACACCATGAAGAGAGCCATTCGAATCGCAATCCTGCTGGCCGCGCTGGCGGCGGCCGGCAGTGTCGTCATTGCCCCGCCCTCGGAGGCGAAGGGCGACGGCGCGCCCTCCCCGTCTCGGGACGCGGCGTACCACTACTCGCTCGGAACGATGCTCTCCCTCGACGGGAAGCTCAAGGAGGCGGCCGCGGAGTTTGAGAAGGCCCTCGCCCTGGACCCGAAGTCGGCATTCCTCGCCGGGGAGCTGGCCTCGCTGTACGTCAAGATGGGGGAACTGGACCGCGCGCTCACCGTCTGCGAACAGTCCCTGATCCACAACCCCGATCACGCCGAGACGTACGCGCTGATGGGAAGCGTCTTCCTCTTCAAGAAGGACTACGAAAAGGCCATCGGGGCCTACAGGCGAGTCATCGCGCTGGACCCGAAGAGCCACGACACCTACCTCTACCTGAGCGTCATCTACGCCGAGCTGAAGCGCTACGACGATGCCGTCGCCACCCTGAAGTCGCTCCTGGCAAGCGACCCCAGGAGCGTGATGGGGCACTACTACCTGGGCAAGATCTACGGGGAGATGAAGCTGTACAAGGAGGCCGCCCGGTGGATGGAGAAGGCCATCGCCCTGAAGCCCGGCTTCGAGTCCGCCCTGTCGGATCTCGCCCTGCTGTACGAGATCCAGAACGAGACCCCGAAGGCCCGGGAGATCTACGGGCGGCTCATCGAGGAGCACCCCCTGCGCATGGGCTACCGTCTGCGGCTCGCGAAGCTCCACATCCGGGAGAAGAACTATGGGGAGGCCATCCGGATCCTCGAGGAGGTCCTGAGACTCGACAGCCGAAACCGGGAAGCCCGCATCACCCTGGCGCTGGCCTTCCTGGAGACGCAGAAGACGGAGCGCGCCGTCGAAGAGCTGAAAACCCTGGTGGCGGGCAACCCGAACGACCACGAGGCGCGTTACTTCCTCGGGGGGGCCTACGAGGAGAAGAAGATGGCCGCCGAGGCGCTCGCCGAGTACGAGCGCGTCCCCCCCGCGTCGCCGCTTTACGGGAGCGCCCAGGTGCGTGCCGGGTACATCCTGAAGGGCCAGGGCCGGACGGCCGAGGCCGTCGAGCGGGCGGAAAAAGCCCTGGCCTCGAAGAAGAACGATGCGGCTCTCTACGGCCTGCTCGCCGCTCTGTACGAGGTCGACGGCAGGCTTCCCGAGGCCGAGAGGACGCTCAAGGAGGGGATCGGGGTCGCCCCGCAGAGCACGGACCTTCGCTATCGGCTCGGGATGCTCTACGACAAGATGGGGAGGCCCGATGACGGCATCCGCGAGATGGAGGAAATCCTGAAGCGGGAGCCCGACAACCCCGAGGCCCTCAACTTCATCGGCTACAGCTGGGCCGACCGCGGCATCCGGCTCGACGAGGCCGAGATCCTGATCAAGAAGGCCCTTTCGCTGAAACCCGGCGACGGCTTCATCACCGACAGCCTCGGCTGGGTGTATTTCCGGAAAAACCGCTTCGACGAGGCCATCCGGTACCTGAAGGAGGCCTCCGCGATCCTTCCCGAGGACGCGGCCATCGCCGACCACCTGGGCGACGCCTACGAGAAGGCCGGCAGGCTCAAGGAGGCCCTCGGGCAGTACGAGAAGGCCCTGAAGCTCAAACCCGACATGAAGGGCCTGCAGGAGAAGATCGACGCCCTGCGCGTGCGCCTGGGCACGAAAAAATAGCGGATCTGTCGGCGGGCAACGTCTGCGGACATGCGAAAGCAACGTCCCGATCCGCGATCATGAAGTTAGGAAGTGAAGAAGAGCGGAAGAGCGGAACCCCATGAACAACAGCAAACCCATCATCATGCCTGCCCTGTGCTGCCTCCTCGCACTCCTGGCCGGCTGCGCCCGCGAGGGGGCACTCGTCATCTCCGAGAAGGACATGCCGCCCCCGGAGGCGCTTTACGAGAGGATCGGCGCCGATCCCGCCCCGGGTGCCGTGCTCACCGGGATTCTCCGGGTCACGGCGAGCCTGCCCGGCGAGCGGCACTCCTTCAAGATCGCCGCGGCGGCACGGAGACCCGACAGCCTGCGCCTCGAGGACCTTTCGGTCATCGGGGTCCCCGACTTCATGCTGACGGTCAAAGGGGACGAGATCCGGATGTTCCTGCCCCGCTCGGGGGAATTCCTGATCGGGACGGAATCGTCGGAGATCGTCCGGCGCATCCTCCCTCCCCCGCTGAGACCCCTGGACCTCGTGTCCCTTCTCTACGGGCAGCCCCCCGGCGTCGACGGCGCGAGAAGCCTCAGAGGTTCGGTCGACGGGGACCGTTTCCGCCTCGACGTCTTCGCGGGCGGGGCATGGGCCCAGAGCCTCTGGGTGGACCCGGCCTCGGGCCGGATGACCCGTCTCGAAACCGCCGATCGTAACGGAAAAGCCGCCTACAGCGCATCGTTTCACGACTTCAAGAAGGCGGGGCCCGGCGCAGTTCCCGGCCGGATCGAGATCGAAACGTCAGGACCGGCAACGGTCCGGCTGTCTCTTCGCAACCCGGAGCCGGAGCTTGTGACGCGGGACGACGACGCAGACTTTTTCCGCCTCCGGCCCCCCGAGGGCGTCACCCCCCGACATTCTCGATGAAAACACCACGCCCATGAAAAAGGGCGCTCGACATGGCTGCCGGCGCCCCTCTGCTCTGTCTGGTCTATTTCGTCTATCTCGTCCGTTTCGTCGGGAATGCTGAATTGAAATCCCCTGTTTATTCCCTGTACCCCGCCCCTTACTTCAGTTCCGACAGCTTCGCCTTCGCCACCCGGGCCTGGTTGGTCTGCGGGTACTTCTTGATGACCTGGTTGTAGACGATCCGTGCGCTCGCCTTGTCGCCGAGTTTCTGGAAGGCCATTCCCTGTTTCAGCAGGGCGTAAGGGACCTTGTCGCCGTTGGGGTAGTCCTTGACCACTTTCTGGTACTCCACGATGGCCCGCTCGAACTTGTCCTCCACGTACCAGGTCTCTCCGATCCAGAACTGGGCATTGTCCGAGAACGCGGTCTTCGGGTACTGCTTCAGGAATTTCACGAACTCCTCGCGGGCCTTTACGTACTGGCCCTCCTTGAAGAGCCTGTAGCAGGCGTTGTAGGCCGCTTCCACGTCGTTCTTCGGCTCCGCCGTCGCCTCGGCGGCCCCGACACCCACCCCTTCGACCTTCGCGCCGTTGGTCGATTCCTTCCTGGCGATCCCGAGGAAGTTCTCGAGGTACCCGATCCGGAAGGCCATGTCGTCGAGGCGGGTCTTGAGATTCTGGCCCTTGCCCACGCCGGAGAACTCCTTGTGCATCTCCTCGACCTGGCCCCGCATGGTCTGGACGTTGTCCCGGACGCTGCCGAAGTCGGCGCCGAGGTCGGCCTGGTTCTTCCGGAGATCCCGCGTCGTGTCGGCCACGTTCTTCTCGAGCGAGTCGAGGCGGGTCTGGAGCTTGTCCACGTCCGCGCGGAGCGCCGAGATCTTGCTGTCATAGTCACGCTGCGACTTCTTCAGATCGTCGGTCGTGGCGCAACCCCCGATGACGAGCAGCAGGATGGGAATCCATAGGATGGTTGCCTTTTTCACCGTGAGCCCTCCCGTGGCGAAATCCTACTTCTCAGTGTAGACGAAGGTCGCGTTGCGATTCTTGTGCCAGCAGGCCTCCGTCGCCTCCGAGCAGAGCGGGCGCTCCTCTCCGTAGCTGATGGTCTTGATGCGTTTTCGCTCGATCCCCAGGGTCTGGAGATAGCGGGCCGCCGAATCCGCCCGACGCTGTCCGAGGGCGAGGTTGTACTCGTTGGTCCCGCGGTCGTCGCAGTTTCCCTCGATCGTGAGGCTCTTCCCGGGGCTCGCCTTGAGCAGCTGGGCCACCTTGCCCAGGGTCTCGCGGGCCTCGGCGCTGAGCTCCGCGCGGTCGAAATCGAAGTAGATGCGCGAGAGATCCTTCAGGCGCGACGCCTCGGCGGCCGCCCGGTCCCGTTCCGCGCGCTCCCGCGCCTCCTGGTCCCGGAGCGCCTGCTCGCGCAGGGCCCGATCGCGGGCCTCCTGCTCGGCACGCTGCCTGGCCAGTTCCTCCTCCGAGGGTCCCGCCGGCTTCGTCCCGGCTTTCGTCACGTCCTCCTTCGTGGCCTTCTTCGGGGCGCTGCACCCGGTCGTGAGCGTGAACGCCAGCACGAACGCCATCAAAACCGCCAGAAGGATCCCGTATCGCATCATTGCCTTTCCTCCTTTGATCCCTGCATTGAACCCTGCGGACCCGATGAGGCAAGTGCCCGTAAGGAGATTGCTTTTGACGGGATTCTCTTAAACCATACCTCCCGTGCCGTCAATAGAAATTTAGGTGGGGCGACCACGTGGGGGACACGTAGGCTTCGAGCCCCTCGTGGATGACGCGCACGTTGGTGCCGTTGGAGTTCATCACGCAGACCCGCGACTTCCCCCCGGCGCGCGACACGAAGGCGATGTATCGCCCGTCGGGCGACCAGGCGGGGTTCTCGTTGCGGCCGCCGTTGGTCGAGACCTGGACCGGCGTGCCCCCCGCGGTGTCGAGGACCATGATCTGGAAGGTCCCGCCCGCCCGGCCTTCGTAGGCGATGCGGTTCGAGCGGGGATGCCAGGCGGGCGAGGTGTTGTAGCCTCCCTCGAAAGTGAGCCGCCGGACGTTGCCGCCGCTTGCGTCCATCAGGTAGATCTGGGGCGTGCCGCCCCGGTCGGAGACGAAGGCGATCTGCCTGCCGTCGGGCGACCAAGTCGGCGAGACGTCGATGGCCGGGTCGGTGGTGAGCCTCGTCATGCGGCCGTCGGCGAGGTTCAGGATGTAGATGTCCTCGCTGCCGTCCTTGCTCGAGGTCACGAGCATGCGCTTCGAATCGGCCGACCAGCTGGCGGGAAGATTCAGCCGCCCCGTGGAAAGGATCCTTTTCACGGTCTTGCGGTTGAGATCCAGGACGTGCAGATCGGGGTTGCCGTCCTTGTAAGACAGAAACGAGAGCTGCTTGCCGTCGGGGGACCACTTCGGGGAAAGGGTGATGGAGCCGTAGTTCGTCAGCTTCACCGGATCCGTCCCGTCGAAGTTTACGGCATAGATCTCCGAGACCCCCCCCTTCTTGCCGGCGAAGGCGATCTTGGTGTCGAAGAGTCCCTTTTCGCCCGTGAGGGCTATGAGAATCTCCTGGGCGAACCGCACGACCATCTCCTTGCGTTCCTCGATCTTGCCCGTGTAACGCTTGCCCACGAGGAGCTTGCCCTGCACGACGTCGAAAAGGCGGCACTCCAGGGTCAGGTCACGGCCGCTGACGGAGAACCCGCCCGTCACGAGGGACTCGGCGCCGATGGCGGTCCAGGCGGGGAACTGGATGTTCTCCGTGGCGATCCCGAGCTTGGCCTGGTCGACGAGGAAGGCCTTGCGGTCCAGGATGTTGAAGAACCCCGTGATCTCGAGGGTCTTGCCCAGGGTGTCGGCAAACCAGGGGGAGAGGCTCTCCTGGCCGGCGGCGTTGTTCATGTTCTTGAAGGCCGTGACGGCGATGGGGAACTTCTGCGCCGAGGGCGAGTCGATGTTGATGTACACCTTGGCCTCCGCCGCCGGCACGGCGGCCAGCAGCAGAACGCACACAAAAAAAAGAGCGATGCGGTATTTTTTCATCGTGCCCTCAACCCCTCCCGTTTTGAAAAGATGGAAATAAGGAAGCAGCGAAGTTATGAAGCCTGGAGAATCATCCGGAACGCGAAAACCCGGATGCTCATCCGAACTTCCCAGCTTCTCAGCTTCGTCATTTTCTATAGTCCGCCGAGCGGAACCGGATCCCCAGATCCACGCTCGAGTCCTGGATCCAGGACGGCAGCGGCGGAAACGGGTCGGACTTGCGGATCGCCCGGTACGCCGACTGGTCGAAGTAGATGTTCCCCGAGCGCTTCTCGAACCGCACCTCGGTCACCTGCCCGCTGCGCAACACCCGAACGTCGAGAATCGCCTCGAGGTTCCTGTCCGCCAGGATGCTCTGCGGCAGGGCCCAGTTCTGCCTCACCTTGGACCAGATCTGGGAGTAGTACTGGCTCATCAGCGACGCGGTGTTCCCCTGTCCCGAGAAGGGCTGGCCGCCGGCGTCGGCCGACTCGGCCTTCCTGCGCATCTCCTCGATGGCCTGGTTGAGCCGCGCCGCGTCCTGCCTCTTCGTCGGCGCATCCGACTTGAGCAGAGGCGTGGGCGTCTTCGTGACGATGCTCTTCTTGAGGACGATCGCGTTGTCCCGCACGCTCTCCTTGAGGGACTCGCTCATGACCTCCCGGGAGAGGGCCGCCGTGGCGCTCTTGCCCAGGCCGGCGGGGGCGCTGACCAGGTCCACGGAGTAGGCCGGCCCGAAGGTCCACGTGCGCGAGGGGAAGGCGGGGGAGAAGAAAAGGACGGCGAGGGCGACGGCGTGAATGAGCAGCGACAGCAGGACGGCCGCATTGAGGCTCGAGGGGCCGTCCGGTCTCCATCTGAGGATATGGCCCGTCATCTCGAATCCCTGGGCGGCTCCGTGATCATGCCCAGCTTGTCGATCCCGGCTTTCCGGACCTCGGACATGACCTGAACCACGACCCCGTACGGAACCTCTTTGTCGGCGCGCATGAAGAGCTCCCGGTCCGTCCGCGACTTGAAGATGCTCTCGAGCTTGGCGCTCAGGTCCGGGAGCGTGGTCTTGAACTCGTTGATGTAGATCTCCTGCTTGCCGTTGATCGTGAGCACGAGCTTCTCCTCGTTCACGTTGATGCTCTTGGCCTTCACGCGGGGCAGGTTCACGTCGATCCCCATCTGGAGCATGGGCGCCGTGACCATGAAGATGATCAGGAGCACGAGCACCACGTCCACGAGCGGGGTGACGTTGATCTCGGAGAGCGGCTTGTTTCCATTTGCGTTTCTTCGTCTCAACCGGGCCATGGCCTATCTCTGCAGGTAGTGCCTCTCGACGATGTTGAGAAATTCGGAGGCGAAGTTGTCCATCTCAAGCGAGATGGACCGGATGCGGTTCAAGTAGTAGTTGTAAAATACCACCGCGGGGATGGCCGCCGCAAGGCCGAATGCGGTGGCGATGAGGGCCTCGGAGATCCCGGGCGCCACCACGGCCAGGGTGGCCGAACCGCGCGCCCCGATCCCGCGAAAGGCGTTCATGATGCCCCACACGGTGCCGAACAGACCGATGAAGGGGCAGGCGCTNCCCGTCGTGGCCAGGAACCCNAGCAGGCTCTCGAGCTTCGAGGTCTCCGTGCCGCAGGCCCGGTGCAGGGCNCGCTCCACGTTGTCGAGCCCCCGNATCTCGATGCCGGGCGCGTCCAGAAGATCCCCCGAAGCCCCCTTNGGGGTCCGGCTGATCTTTCCCAGCTCGAGGTAGCCGGCCCGGAAGACCTCGGCGATGGTCGAGNTGGGATAGCGCTTCGATTCGGGCAGCACGTCGGAGAGTTTGCTCGAGTTCATGTAGGCGTCGAGAAACTGGTTGTTCTCCTTCTCCGTCCTGGAGATGACGCGGTACTTCATCAGGATGATGGCCCACGAGACGATCGAGAAGACGAGAAGCATAAGCAGGACGAACTGCACCATCGGTCCCGCGTCGACGACCATCTGGAGGAGATTCCCCCGGAATTCCCCCCCGAAGTCCACGGCGGATACCGCGAAGAGAGTGCCCATGACGACCTCCGGATCCGATCGAGCCGGCCCCCAAATGCGATGAGACGATGGAGCGAAATCCCGCATCCATCGCCCTGGGGCAGCGGCCCTTACGCTGTAACGTGGCCTATCTGTAATGGATATGGCCCCCTATGTCAACCCTCTTTTCAGGATGAACAGGGTTCAGGGGTATGGGGTCCGGGGTTTCGGCGGCCGTCCTCATGGATTCCTTGACTCCCATGCGGGGCTCTGCTATAAACGTCCCACGCCCTTTTAAGAGCAATCCGGTGAGATTGAAAAAGGTCGCCCCCATGACTGTCACCATTGTTTGTCGCGGACCGAACAAGGAAGGCCTTCCCGGATGACGGGAAGGTTTTTTTTTGGACGCGGGCGGGGCTGCAGGACGCAAAGGGAAGAGGTGAAGGGCATGAAGAAACGCAAGGTCGTCATGGATGCCGAGGGCATCGAGCGCTCGCTCACGAGGGTCGCCTACCAGATCCTCGAGAAGAACAAGGGGGTCGAAGACCTCGTCCTCGTGGGAATCCAGAAGGGGGGGGTCCTGCTGTCGGAACGGCTCGGGAAGAAGATCTCCCAGATCGAGGGGGTCCCCATCCCCGTGGGGAAACTCGACATCACGCTGTACCGCGACGACATCATGAAGTCCGGAAAGGCCCGCCAGCTCGGCAAAACGGACATCCCCTTCTCACTGGACGGCAAGAAGGTCGTCCTCGTCGACGACGTGCTCTTCACGGGCCGGACGATCCGGGCGGCCATGGACGCCCTGATGGACTTCGGCCGGCCCACGCTGATCCAGCTGGCCGTCCTCATCGACCGCGGCCACCGGGAGCTTCCGATCCGGGCGGATTTCGTGGGGAAGAACCTCCCCTCGTCCCACTCCGAGGAAGTGTTCGTCAAGATCTCGAAGCGCAGGACCTCGGACTCGGTCACGATTGAAGAAACGCTCTAGCGAACGCACGTGAGGCAGGCGTCCCGGTGCAGGGCAGGCGTCGCGCCTGCCCCCCTTTATGTAGAAAGGCGAGACCCAGTCCTACTCATTCGCAGATCCATCGGGGTTTTGACATGAAATTGGCCAGAAAAGACCTCCTGGGCATCCAGGACCTGAGCGTCGAGGAGATCAACCTCATCCTCGACACGGCGGATTCCTTCATCGACGTCTCCACGCGGGAGATCAAGAAGGTCCCCACGCTGCGCGGCGTGACCGTCGTCAACCTCTTCTACGAGCCCAGCACGCGGACGCGGACCTCCTTCGAGATCGCCGCCAAGCGCCTGAGCGCCGACACGATCAACATCGCCACCTCGACGAGCAGCGTCGTCAAGGGCGAGACCTTTGTCGACACGGCCCGGAACCTCGAGGCCATGAACCCGGACATCATCGTCCTGCGGCACAGCGCCGCCGGCTCCCCGCATATGCTCTCCAGGGTGGTCCGCCAGTCCGTGATCAACGCCGGCGACGGCGCCCACGAGCACCCCACGCAGGCCCTGCTGGACATGATGACCATGCGGGAAAAGAAAAAGCGCCTCGCGGGCCTCAAGGTGGCGATCGTGGGGGACATCGCCCACAGCCGGGTGGCCCGCTCGAACATCTACGGCCTCACCAAGATGGGCGCGAAGGTGAGCGTGGGCGGCCCCATCACGATGATGCCCCGCTTCATCGAGCGCCTCGGCGTCGAGGTCCACTACGGGCTCGAAGACGCCATCCGGGACGCCGACATCATCATGATGCTGCGCATCCAGCTCGAGCGGCAGGAGACGAACCTCTTCCCCTCGCTCCGGGAATACGCCCGGTACTACTGCCTGAACCGGAAGAACATCGCCGCGGCCCGGGACGACGTCCTCATCATGCACCCGGGCCCCATGAACCGCGGCGTGGAGATCTCGCCGGAGGTCGCCGACGGCCCCTACTCGGTCATCCTCGAGCAGGTCACCAACGGGGTGGCCGTGCGGATGGCCCTTCTCTATCTCTTGTCGGGAGGCAAATCATGACGATGCTGCTCCGGGGAGGCAGGGTCATCGACCCCTCCCAGAAGATCGACGATGTGCTGGACGTTCTCATCGAGGGAGGGAAGATCGCCGCGACGGGGCGCAACCTCGCGGACGACGGGAAGGGAAGGAAGAAGGACCCCTCCCTGACGGTGATCGACGCCCGGGGCAAGCTCGTCGTCCCGGGCCTCATCGACATCCACACCCATCTGCGGGAACCGGGCTACGAGTACAAGGAAACCGTCGAGTCCGGCTGCGAGGCGGCCGTGGCAGGCGGCTTCACCTCCATCGCCTGCATGCCCAACACCAACCCCGTCAACGACAACCGCTCCGTGACGGAGTTCATCCTGCGGCAGGCCCAGAAGGCGGGCCTCGCCAACGTCTTCCCCATCGCAGCCCTGAGCCGCGGATCCGAGGGGAAGGTGCTCACCGAGTTCGGCGATCTCAAGGAGGCGGGCGCCGTCGGGTTTTCCGACGACGGCAGGCCCGTCATGCACACGGGGCTCATGAAGCGGGCCCTCGAGTACGCCCACTCGCTGGACCTGCCCGTCGTCGCCCACTGCGAGGACTGGCAGCTCTCGAAGGGAGGGCTGATGAACGAGGGGCTCGCCTCCACGGAGCTCGGCATGCCGGGGATNCCCACCATCTCCGAGGACATCATGGTGATGCGGGACATCCTGATCGCCGAGTACGTGGGNACCTCCGTCCACATCTGCCACGTCAGCTCCGCCGGCGCCGTGCGCATCATCCGNCAGGCCCGCGAGCGCGGNGTACGGGTGACGGCCGAGACGGCCCCCCAGTACCTGCTGCTCACCGATGAGGCNCTCAAAGGCTTCGAGACCTCCTACAAGGTCAACCCGCCCCTGCGCAGCGCCGAGGACGTGGCCGCCGTTCGGGCGGGCCTTCGCGACGGGACGATCGAGGTCATCGCCAGCGACCACGCCCCCCACTCCGCCATCGAGAAGGAGGTGGAGTTCGAGTACGCCGCCAGCGGCATGGTGGGTCTCGAGACCTCGCTGGGCCTGTGCTGGAAGCTGGTCGAGGAGGGNGTTCTGACGCCGACGGAGCTCATCGCCCGGATGACGGTGAACGCCGCCCGGGTCCTTCGCATCCCCAAGGGGACCCTCAAGAAGGGCGCCGATGCCGACGTGACGGTCATCGACCCGAAGAGGCCGTGGACGGTGGATACCCGGAAGTTCCGCTCCAGGAGCCGCAACTCGCCCTTCGAGGGATGGAAGCTCCCGGCAAAGGCGGTCCTCACCATCGTCGGGGGGGAGATCAAGTACAATGAACTGTAGACCCCTTCCATGACCTCCAGATCAAGCCACAAGGTGCGGGCCATCGTCCTTCGCTCGCTAGACTACGGCGAGTCGGACCGTATCCTCACCTTCCTCACCGACGAGTACGGCAAGCTCAAGGGCATCGCCAAGGGGGCGCGGCGCAGCAGGAAACGCTTCGCCAACGCCTTGGAGCCCTTCTCGCTGACCACCCTGATGTTCTCGCGGCGGGGCCGCGGCGGCCTCGCCCTCATCGAGGGTTCCGACGTGATCCGGCACTTCGCCGGGATCCGGGAGGACCTCGACCGGACCCTCGTGGCGTCCTGCGTGTCGGAGCTGGCCGAACATTTCTCCGCGGAGGGGAAGAAGAACCTCCCCCTCTTCGACCTCCTCTCGGATTTCCTCGACGTCATCGAGTCCGGCCGGATGACGGAGGCCGCCGAGCGGTTCTTCGAGCTGCGCCTGCTGAAGGCCGCGGGATTCGAGCCCGTGCTGGACCGGTGCGTCACCTGCGGCACCCCGCTGGAGGGCGTCGAGATCCCCCGCTTCGACTGCCGCGAGGGGGGCATCCGCTGCGGGCGCTGCACCGCCAACGGCCCGGACGTCATCCCCGTCTCCGTGGGCACCCTCAAGACGCTCCTCATGGGGCGGGACGTCGATTTCGAGCGGATGGCGCGCATCGGGCTGACGGGCCCCATGGCGCGGGAGGGCCGGGAGATCCTGGGCCGCTTCATCCGCCACCTCACGGGCCGCGAGCCCAAGTCCGCAGGCGTCCTGGCGGAGATCCGGAAGCGCTATACAGATGGAAGTTGAGAAGCTGTGAAGTTGAGAAGTCCGGAAAGGCCGGAAGGACTCGTTCAACCATCGGTTTGTCCGAGCTTCCCAACTTCACGACTTCCCAGCTTCCCGTTTTTTAGTTGACAGGACCCCCTCTAAATGCTAGTTGTCGCGCTTGACACGGATATCCCCGTATTCAAAGGATTTTTTCATCACCACCGGCGGCCCCCGGGCCGCGCGACGGGAGGTAACGGACGTGACCTTTCAGGAATTGGTTCTTTCCCTCGACACGTACTGGGCCGGCCGGGGCTGCATCCTGCAGCAGCCCTATGACCTCGAGGTCGGCGCCGGCACCTTCAACCCGGCGACCTTTCTGCGCTCCCTGGGCCCCGAGCCCTGGAACGTGGCCTACGTGGAGCCTTCCCGGCGCCCCACCGACGGGCGCTACGGGGAGAACCCCAACCGCCTCCAGCACTACTACCAGTACCAGGTGATCATGAAGCCCTCGCCGATGAACATCCAGGATCTCTACCTCGACTCGCTGAGGAGTTTCGGGATCAACCCGCTGGAGCACGACATCCGCTTCGTGGAGGACGACTGGGAATCCCCCACGGTGGGCGCCTGGGGCCTGGGCTGGGAGGTCTGGCTCGACGGGATGGAGATCACCCAGTTCACCTACTTCCAGCAGGTGGGCGGCATCGATCTCAACCCCATCTGCGCCGAGATCACCTACGGCATCGAGCGGATCGCGATGTACCTGCAGGGGATCGACAACGTGTACGAACTCGAGTGGGCCCACGGGGTCAAGTACGGCGACGTCCACCACCAGGGCGAGGTGGAGTGGTCGCACTACAACTTCGAGGAGGCCGACGTGGAGATGCTCCGCAAGATCTTCGACATGTACGAGGCCGAGGGCGTGCGGATGGCCGAGAGGGGCCTCGTTCTGCCCACGTACGACTGCTGCCTGAAGTGCTCCCACACCTTCAACCTGCTCGACGCCCGGGGGGCGATCAGTGTGGCCGAGCGCACCACCTACATCGGCCGCGTGCGCAACCTCGCGCGCCTGAGCGCCGAGGGCTACCTCAAGCAGCGGGAGAGGATGGGCTTCCCGCTGATGGGAAAGTTCCGAAAATAGGCGTCAGGCGTTAGGCGCCGGNCGTCAGGAAAGAAATAAATAGGCTGCNGGCTNNAGGCTTCAGACCTCGAGGGAAAATNCAATTTCCTTCTATCCTGATGCCCGAGGCCTGGTGCCTGAAAATCGGAGATTTTCAATGGCGAAAGAGCTGTTTCTCGAAATCGGGACGGAGGAGATCCCCGCGGCCTTCCTGCCGAAGGCAATCGCGGACATGGAGGAGATGATCCGGAAGGAGCTCGCCGCGAACCGCATCGCGCACGGCGCGGTCAAGGCCGTGGCCACCCCGCGCAGGCTCGCGCTCTGCGTCGCCCGCGTGGCCGAGCGTCAGGAGGATCAGCTCATCGAAAAGCTCGGGCCCGCAAAGAAGGTCGCCTACGACGAACAGGGCAACCCCACGAAGGCCGCCCTCGGCTTCGCGAAGGGACAGGGCATCGACATCTCCGAGGTGGAGATCATCACGACCGACAAGGGCGAGTACATCGGCGCCCGCAAGAAGCTCGAGGGCGAGGAGACGGCGAAGCTGCTGCCGACGCTGCTGCCCCGGTTCATCCTCTCGATCCCGTTCAAGAAATCCATGCGCTGGATGAACCTCGAGATCCGATTCGCGCGTCCCATCCACTGGATCGTGGCCCTCTTCGGCGGCGAGGTGGTCCCGTTCAAAATCGAGAACATCGCCAGCGGCGACACGTCCCGCGGACACCGCTTCATGAGCCCCAGGCCCTTCAAGGTGAGGGGGTACAGGGACTACCTGACCAAGACGCGCAAGCGCTTCGTTCTGGTCGACCCCGACGAGCGGCGGCGGATCCTCCTCGAGGAGGCCCGGAGGGCCGCGGCGGCCGTGGGCGGCAACATCCTGGAGAACGAGGAGCTCATCCGCGAGGTGTCCTTTCTCGTCGAGTACCCCTCGGCGGTGCTGGGCAACTTCGAGAGGGACTACCTGAAGCTCCCCAAGGACGTGCTCACCACGACGATGATCTCGCACCAGAAGTACTTCCCCGTCGTCGACGCCTCGGGAAACCTGATGGCGCACTTCGTGACGATCAACAACACCGTGGCGAAGGACCCCGCCGTCGTGGCCCGGGGAAACGAGAAGGTCATCCGGGCGCGGCTGGCCGACGCGAAGTTCTTCTTCGAGGAGGACCAGAAGACCCCCCTGATGACGCACTTCGAGGAGCTCAAGAAGGTCGTTTTCCACTCGGCCCTCGGCACCTCGTATGACAAGGTCATGCAGTTCCGCGAGCTGGCGGCCTGGATCGCCGACAGGGTCAACCCGGCCCTGAAGGACACGGTGGACCGGACGGCCCTGCTGGCCAAGGCCGACCTCGAGACGAAGATGGTCTACGAGTTCCCCGAGCTGCAGGGGATCATGGGGCGCGAGTACGCCCTCATCCAGGGGGAAAACCCCGTCGTCGCCAGGGCCGTCTACGAGCACTACCTGCCCACCTCCGGCGGCGGCGACCTGCCCCAGACCGAGGAAGGGTCCATCGTCAGCATCGCCGACAAGACGGACACCATCGTGGGATTCTTCGGGATCAACGTGATCCCCACGGGGACGGCCGACCCCTACGCCCTTCGCCGACAGGCCTTGGGCATCATCAACATCATCCTCAACAAGGGCTACCCCATCGAGCTGCCCGAGCTCGTGGACCGCAGCATCGCGATCCTGTCGAAGAAGCTCAAGCGCAGCCCCGAGGAAACCCGGCGGGACGTCCTCGAGTTCTTCAAGGGCCGATTCTCCAACCAGCTCGTCTCGCAGGGGCGCCCCTACGACGTGGTCGAGGCCGTGCTGGCCACGGGTCTCACGGACCTGGTGCAGGCGATCAAGAAGATCGAGGCCGTCGAGGCCGCCAAGGGAGACCCCGACTTCGAGCCTCTGGCCGTCGCCTTCAAGCGGGTCAGCAACATCCTCAAGGACTTCAAGGACGGCAGCGTGGACCCCGCGATCTTCGAACACGAGGCCGAGGGGGCCCTTTACAACGCCTACCTCGAGATCCGCAGGAAGGCCGAGGCCCTCATCGAGGCGGGCAACTACAGGGAGGCCCTCCTCGAGATGGTCCGCCTGCGCAAGCCCGTGGACGCCTTCTTCGAGGCCGTCCTGGTCATGGCCAAGGACGAGAAGGTGAAGTTCAACCGACTCTCGCTGCTCGAGGCCGTGGCGAAGCTCTTCCACAAGGTGGCGGACTTCTCGAAGATCGTGACGGAGAAATAGGGTCCCGGGTACAGGGTTCTGGGAAGGATCAAGACGAAAAAAAAGGGTCGGGACGATCGTGTCTCCGATCCTTTTTTTGTTTGCCTGGTCCCTGGACCCTGACCCCTGAACCCTTTACCCTGAAGACTGTTCCTCCCCTTCCCGCACGTCGTGGATCGTCAGGCGCACGAAGGAGTTCACCTTCTCCGTCTCGACCTGGAAGCGGACACGCCTGTCGCCGTTGACGGTGCCGATGTCCGCATAGGCTTTCTTGCGGCAGGGCTCCCCCGTCTCCAGGGTGTGCATGACGGCCCGGCGGATCGCACAGCTCTTGCAGTGCACGGTCCGGCCGCAGCCTCCGGGTTCCCTCGAATGCCGGCACCCGATGACCTCCCCGGCCAGATCGCCGCAGATCTCGATCTCTTCCTTGCTCATCAGCTTCCTGGCGGCCGCGTTGGCGGAAATCACCCGGGCATTGTCCTGCACGACCAGCACGGGGGCCTTCAGCTCGTCGAGGTAGTCCTGCATGGGCTGCCCGAGCTCCCGGACCATGAGCGGGAGGCATGCATCGCAGACGCCGTGCGACACGCCGTCGAACTCCGAGGGCCTTGTCCTGATCTCCTTCCTGCAATAACGGCAGACGACGCGCAACATGATCCGGCATCCTTTCGATTCGAGGGTGCGTACGGGGTCGGCCGATTCCGGACGGGACCGCCGCAAGGGCGCGGCGGGAGCCGGTGCCGTTAAAGCACAGGAGGAAAAAAGTTTCACCCGGGAAATGGCGGTGAGCGGGCCTGCACGGGGTCCGGCCACGCGCCGGCCGGTTAGTGATGCCGTCTTCCCGAGTACTCGATGATCGAGATGATCACCGTGATCAGGAAGGCCTGGCCCACCAGCAGGATGCTGTCGATCGTGCGGGCGTTGCGCAGGGCGATGGCGCTGATCCCCAGGGTGGCGGACAGGGTGTAGATGAAGAGGACGACCTTGCGCTTGTCCTTGAGCAGCTCGTAGAGCCGGTGGTGCAGGTGGTCCTTGCCGACGTAGTCGATCCACTCGCGTAAGCTGCGGACCTTGCCCGTCATGATGCGCTCCACGGTGATGTAGGTCATGTCGAAGATGAGGACCCAGAAGATGAGCACCGGCGCCGAGAAGGAGACGATCTCGTTGTCCGTGACGGCCCAGTCGCCCTTGACGGCGACCGCCGCCAGGACGAACCCGATGAAGGTGCTCCCCGTGTCGCCGAGGAAGATCCCCGCGTCGCGCTTCATGTTGAAGTTGTAAGGGAGAAACCCCAGGCAGCTGCCCAGCATGGCGATGGCCACCCACCCCATGGTGGGCTGCCCCGTCTGGTAGGCCACGATCCCGAGGAACATGGAGATGATGGCCGCCACCCCGGCGGCCAGCCCGTCCATCCCGTCGATGAAGTTCATGGAGTTGGTGATCCCCACGATCCACATCACCGTCAGGAACGAGTCCAGGGCAAACCCCCAGGCCGTCTCGTTTGGGAACAGGTCGAGGAGGATCCCCTCCCGGATCATGACCGCCACGACCAGCAGCTGGACGAGGAGCTTCCAGCGGGCCGGGATGTCGCGCCAGTCGTCGATGACGCTGACGATCGCCACGATGATCCCCCCCGCGAGCACGACGAGCATCCGGTGATCGAGGATCATGTTGGCGAACAACGAGGCGTTGAAGGCCAGGATGATCGCCAGCCCGCCCAGCAGCGGCGTGTTGCGCTCGTGGATCTTCCGCCCCCCGGGGACGTCCACGATGTCGAGCCGGACGGCGGCCCACATGATGAACGGGGTGAGCGCCCCCGCGAGGCAGCACGACAGCAGCAGGATGTAGAGCCAGCGCTTGCCGATCTCGAAGAAGTACCCGCTGAAGTGCGGGATGATCAGGAGGCACGACATGGCCGTCGCCACGGACCAGAAGATCCGCCGCGGCAGGTTCTGCCTGAATGGAGCGGTCAGCATGCTCGGTTTGCCTGCCCCGGGGTCCGTCTTTGCTGCTCGCGGCCCGTGCAGTGCCTCGGCAGCACCAGCCGCAGCGCTTTCAGAATGGTTTCGATCTCGGCGTCGGTGAGTGCCGGGTACAGCGGGACCGACACGGCCCTGCGCCAGGCCTCCTCCGAGGCGTCATACCCGGAGAGCCGGAGGTAGCGGTGCAGGGGCTTGAAGACGGGCCTGCGGCACTCCACGCCGCGGCGTTTCATCTCCTCGATGAAGGGCGCTGCGTCGCCGTCGAGCATCAGCACGTAGCGGTACCAGACGGGCTCGCTTTCGACCGGTGCACGGGGAGCCGGCAGGCCCATCCCGCGCAGGGCATCGCCGTAGAGATCGGCGATCTCCCGCCGCCGGGCGATGAATCCCGCGAGCTTTCTCAGCTGGCTCAGCCCGAGGGCCGCCTGCAGGTCCGTCATCTTGCAGTTGAAGCGGATGCGGAACTCCTCCTTCTCATCCATGGCGCGCAGGTCGCGGACCTCGGCCAGGAGGGCCTCGTCGCCGCCGAGCACCATGCCCCCCTCGCCCGTGGCCATCATCTTCGTGGCGTAGAAGGAGCAGACGGCAAGCGACCCCTTTCCCCCCGTGCGCTTTCCCCTCCAGCGGCTCCCCAGGGACATGGCCAGGTCTTCCACGAGCGGGACACCCAGCGCCCCCAGGGCGTCGAGGTCGGCCGGGACCCCGAACATGTGGGGCACGACTACGGCACGGGTCCTCGGGGTGATCCTCCGCCGCGCGTCCTCGGCCGAGAGGTTGAACGTCTCCGGCTCGATGTCGGCCACCACGGGGACGGCCCCCGCATGCAGCACGGCGTTCAGCACGGCCGGGCAGACGTAGCTCGGCACGATGACCTCGCCCCCGGGGCCCGCCCCGAGGGCCAGGAGCGCCAGGTGCAGCGCGGCCGATCCTGAGCTCACGGCCGCGGCCCCCCGGACGCCGACGAACGAGGCCATGCGGCTCTCGAAGCGGGCCACCTCCCCGTCCTGGGCGATCTGCCCCGAGAGCAGCACCCGCTGCACCTCGCGGGCGTCTTCGTCGTCGATGGCGGGCCTGGAGTGGGGGATCATGGGGCCTCCGTTCGTCGAGACCGCATCACGCATGAGTTAGGAGACCGGGAAGCTGAGAAGCTGAGAGGTTGAGAAGTTCGGAAGCGCCGGTGGACCAGAGCAATTCTCCTATTCTCCGAGCTTCTCAACTTCATAACTTCCTAACTTCCCTTGCGCGAAGTGAGGCCTGACATCCGGCCCTGTCCAGACCATCTACGTGTTGACAAACAAACGAAGCGGGACGAACCCCTCCGCGTACTGGACCCGTCCCTGGATGCCGCGGAAGACGGCCGTCGAGGTCGCCACGTCCACGATGGTGAGGCCCTCGATGTTGGTCTTCATCACCTGCGACTTGTGCGCCAGCAGCGCATCGATCTTCTTCGGGAGGGTCTCCTTGATGTCGACGAAGACCAGCGGGCTGAAGTTCACCGTCGTGGGGACCTCGTAGAAGAGCACGTTCTTCACGTAGCGGGTGGCCGAGACGGTGGCCTTGCTGAGCGAGCGGTGATCCTGGTGGGTGTCGTTCCCGCAGTTGACGAAGATGAACTCGGGGCGGATCTTGCGGATCAGCACCTCGATGTCGCACACCATCCGGTTCATGTGGGGGGAGAGTTCCGTGTCGTCGTATCCCCCCCAGATCAGGTCCTTCGCCCCGAGGATCGCCGCCGAGCGCTCCTGTTCCTGCCGCCGCAGCCCCTCCTCGCCGCCGCGGGCCCCGTTGGACATGACCAGCAGGTAGATGTCGTGGCGGCAGCCCGCCTGGGCGTACTTCAGCAGATTGCCGGCGCAGCCGACCTCGATGTCGTCGGGATGGGCGCCGATGGCCAGGATCTTCACGACAGTCCCCTCAGGATGGGGAGACTCCTCTCCCCGTGGTTGTAGATCAGGTCGACGACGGACAGGTGGGACTCGAACTCCCCGAAGAGCTGGTCGTACCGGGGGTGGCGGTAGTCCTGGAAGACCACCTCGATGCCCGCCCGTTCATACTTCGCCAGGTCCATGTAGTCGCGGCCGCCGCTTCCGGCCAGGTAGGTCCCGGCCCCGAAGTGCTTCGTCAGCGCGATGAGCCGCTCGTCGGGATCCTCGGGGAACGAGCCCAGCTCGGAGGCCACGTGGATCGGCGTTTCGATCCCCAGGACGGCGGCCAGGCGCCTGACGACGTGGATGTTGAGCGCGGCCACCGACTCCCAGCACCGGGAGAAGACGTCCTCGAAGAGCTCCTCCAGGCATCCCCAGTGGGGCGCCCTGCGGTAGTTCGTGGCGAGGGCCTGCCGCTGCCGGTGCTGCCACCGCTCGCGGCCGTTGACCCCCACCTCGCAGATGCGCTGCGGGTAGCGGTACGTGACGGGCACCGTGAGCCACTGCGGGCCCTGGGCCGTCTTGATCCGGTTGCGGTTCTGCCACTCGTTCTTCTTGTACTGCACCGTGTCGAGCAGGACGAAGACGTCCGCCCGGTCGATCTTGTCGAAGTACCCCAGCCAGGGAAGGTACTGCGGCTGGTGCACGGAAACGATCATCGCCATCCCCCTGTGCCCGGAGGGCTCAGCCCCCCGTGGCCTGATTCACCTCGAGATTCATGCGGTAGTCCACGAAGATGGGGTTCGACACCAGGGTGCCGTGCTCCTGCATGTCCATCCGGTAGAACGCGCGCTCGCCGGGCCTGAAATGCTCGTCCTCGTAGGTGACCTCCAGGGGCAGCGGACCCTCGAAGACCTTCACGAGCTCGCCCGAGCGGATCAGGCGGACCCGGACGGGGCCCGCGGAGTCGGCGTCCCCCGAGATCCGGATCCGGATGACGGGGTTCCCCTTCAGCGCGATCTGCTCTCCCGAGATGGCCCGTGTGCCGCCGTCCTTCGAGGAGACGGAAAACTCGTCGAGGCGGGCGTACGTCGGGTATGAACCCCGGTAGGCGTAGGTCTTGCCCGTCCGCAGCGCCTCCAGGACATCCTTGCGGGAGAGCTTCTCCACGAAGAAGCCCGTCTGGAAGTTCCCGAGCTGCTCGCCCGCCTCGCCCTCCCTGTGGTAGTGGGCCGTCGCGATGCCCCAGGCGGGATGCTCGCGGTACCCCCGGCAGTAGTCCGACAGCAGCCGGTCCCACAGGCCGCCGGGCTCGGCGACCGTCACGGTGTCGCCGTACAGGACGGCAAAGCCCGTGTAGTGCGTCGACTCGTCCAGGACCTCGGGGTGAGGGGCCGTGTGGACCTTGACGGGCCCCATGTCCCGCACGCCCGATTGCGTCTCCACGTGGTTCCAGAAGGTGAGGCCCCCCTTGGCCCGCACGTCGTCGATCAGCAGCTGCCAGGGGGCGATCCCCGGATCCCCGCTGTAGGGGTCGAAGGGCGAACTGCGGAAGGGGTCGCTGTTGGCGAGGAAGGCCAGGCTCAACACGACCACGGCGATGCCTGCGGCGCGGTAAGGGCCTTTCCAGCGGATCATCACCGACCCCGCCGCGAGGGCCGCCAGGAACGCGAAGATGCCCGGCAGGGCGAGGTTCATCCACCGCGTCGTATACCCGTTGTGGAGCACAGGCAGCGACCGGTAGTCCTCGGGGCTGTCGAGCCCGATGGTCAGGATGCGCCGCTCATGGTTCCATGCGGTGAGATCGCCCGTGATCGGGCTTCCCGTCCAGTGGTAGAAGGGCGCCGACTCGGTGCCCGGGATGACGATCATGTCGGGGTGCTTCGTCTCCGCTTCCCGGATCGCCTCCAGCCAGGCAGCGGCGCCCCAGCGGTTGATGGATCCCTTTTCCTCGCGCTTCTTGACGACGTTGCGAAACGGCGCGAGGCCGTACTCCATGGCCATCCGGTCGTGATCGTTGATGACGACGACGCGGAACCCCCGCTCCTTCGCCATCCGGACGAGGGTCTCCACGTCGTACGCGCCGTCGCTGAAGTTCGACCGAAGGTCGATGAGGCCCAGGGCAGGCCGCATGTCGGACCGCGCCTCGGGCTCGACAGCGAATGCCGGACCGGGCCATGCCGAAAGGACCGACGGCAGGACGATCGCGAGCACCAACAGGATGGCTCTTTTCTTCAGGCCCATGGAAGCCCCCGGAAGAGGAATTTTCTCCTTCGTCCCTGGATGAGCAAAACCCTTGCCAGATTGATGCCTTAAACCAAAAAAATTGAGGGGGATCCGCGGCGGGAAACGGGGTGCGCGGGGGCCTCACCGGTCGGCGAGGCAGCGCTGCGGAACCTCGCGCCCCGCAGGCTGCGGGGTGAATTCGGCATAGAGGGCTTCGATCTTGCGGACCATGGCCGCGGCGCTGAAGGCGGCGGCCGCGGCGGCCGCCCTTTTGCCCATGCGGCGGGCCGCCTCCGGGTTTTCCTGCAGGAAGAGCAGCCGGTCGGCCAGCGCCTCCGGGTCCGCGGGCGGGACGAGAAACCCGCTGACCCCGTCGTCGACCAGGTCGATCATGCCGCCCACGCGGCTCGCGACGACGGGCTTTTCCAGGGCCATGGCCTCGACGAGGGCCTTGCCCATCCCCTCGTTGATCGACGGGAAGGCGAAGCAGTCCAGGGCGCTCATCATGCGGGCCACGTCGGGACGCCACCCGGCAAAGCGGACGCGGGACTCGATCCCCAGCGCCGCGGCCTGCGCCTGCAGCTCCTCCAGAAGCTCGCCCGCCCCCAGGAAGACGAAAACGGTCTCCGGGCGGCGGTGGATCACCGCTCCCGCCGCATCGATCAGGACCCGGGGGCCCTTGATGGCCGTGAGCCGCCCCACGGTGCCCACGGCGAAGGCCCCCTCCGGGATGCCGAGGCTTCGTCGGGCCTCGTCCCTTGCCGTCTTCGCCGCCGCGAAGGGGGTCAGGTCGACGCCGCTGTGGATCGTCACGAACGTCTCCGCGGGCGCGATGCCGGCACGCAGATGGTCCCGCCTCTCCTGCTCCGTGAGCATGACGAGCCGGTCCGTGACGAGGGCGGAGAGTTTCTCCAGGAGGATGAAGAAGCGGGTCTTGGCGGGCCCGAAGTACCCCCAGAAGACGTGCCCGTGGGGCGTGTGGAGGATGACCGGGACCCCCGCCAGCCAGGCCGCCCAGCGGCCGACGATGCCCGCCTTGGAGGTGTGGGTGTGGACGATGCGGGGCCTCTCGCGGCGGAAGAGCCGCCAGAGGGCGAACAGGGCGGCCAGATCGTTGACGGGGCTCACCCGCCTGACCAGCTCCGCGAGGGTCAGGATTTTGACCCCCCGGGCCCGGAGGCGCGCGAGGTTCTCCTCGACGCAGGCCCTCTCTTCCGGTCCCATGGCGGATTCCTCCGACGCCCCGGCGACCAGCCGGACCTCGTAGCGCTCCGGGTCGAGGCCCAGGGCGGTGAGGCAGGTGTTCTCGGCGGAGCCGCCCTTGTCGAAGCGGGTGATGACGTGGATGATGCGGATCCGGCTCATACGCTCCCTGCCATGTATTTTTCGTGCCAGACCTGGAAGGCCACGAGGTTCCAGATCTGCCACGAGGGGTCCCTGCGCCGCCCGCGGAAATCCTCGACGAGTCGCGCGACGGCCCGCGCATCGAAGATCCCCTGGCGCCGCAGCCGCCCCGCCTCGAGCGTCTCGTCGATCAGCCCGCCCAGCTCGTTGCGCAGCCAGGCGGAGACGGGCATCTCGAAGCCCCACTTCGGGCGGTTGTGCAGCATCGGGGGCAGCAGCTCCTTGAAGGTCTCCACGAGAATGAACTTCCCCCGCCCGTTGCGCAGCTTGCGGCCCCCGCTGATGGAGAAGGCCAGCTCGCAGACCCGGTGGTCCAGGAAGGGCACGCGGACCTCCAGGGAATTCAGCATGCTCGCGTGGTCGACCTTCTTGAGCATGTCGCCGGGCAGCGACTCCTTCACGTCGGCGTAGAGCATCCGGTTGACGGCGTCGTCGTCGCGCTCCCGGAGCCTCTCCTGCAGGATCGCCTCGCCCAGGTCGGCGCACACCCCGGGGCACGGCCGCAGCAGCTCCTCCCGGGCGGCGCGGTCGAAGATCTCGTTCCACGCGCAAAACCGCCGCTCGAAGGGCTGCCCCGCCCCCCGGAGGAATTTCTTCACGCGGCGCGCGTAGTCGGTCAGCAGCGTCTCCCGGGAGTCGGGCAACGCCGCGGCGAGGGGTTCGATGAGGCACCGCCGCAGGACACCCGGGACAAGGCGGTAGAGCGAGGCCCAGCGCTCGCCCGTGTACATGCGGTAGCCGGCGAAGAGCTCGTCGCCGCCGTCGCCCGAGAGGGCCACCTTCACGCTTCTCGCCGTCTCGCGGGACACGATGTAGGTGGGCAGCGCCGAGGAGTCGGCGAAGGGTTCGTCGAAGGATTCGAGGACGGCCGGGACGGCCTCCAGGACGTCGCGGGCGGTGAGGGCGAACTCCCGGTGCTCGGTGCCGTGAAAGCGGGCCACCTCGCGGGCATAGGGGCGCTCGTCGAAAAGCGGCATGTCCGCGAAGCCGACGGTGTAGGTCTGCACGGGCCGCGGGGAGTGCCGCGCCATGAGGCCCACGATGATGCTCGAGTCGATGCCGCCGCTGAGAAAGGCCCCGACGGGGACATCGGCGACCATGTGCCCCTGCACGGCGGCGTCGAGGGTCTCGAACAGGAGCGCCTTCTGCTCCTCGAGGCCCGCCTCGCCGCAGGCTGAGTCCCGTTTGCCGCCGAGGTTCCAGTACTCGTCCGTTCGGACCGACCCGCCCCGGAAGCAGAGGGTCTGCCCCGGCAGGAGCTTCCGGATCCCCTGGAAGATGCTCCAGGGGGCGGGGATGTAGTTGAACGTGAGGTAGAGCCCGAGGGCCTGCCAGTCGATCCGCTTCTCCACGCCGGGGTGCTGCAGGATCGACTTGATCTCGGAGGCGAAGAGGAACGTGTCGCCGCCGTGCCAATAAACCAGGGGCTTGATGCCGATGCGGTCGCGGCCCAGCACGAGCGTCTCCTTCCTCCCGTCCCACACGGCGAAGGCGAACATTCCCGCGAGACGCCGCGCGCAGGCCTCCCCCTCCTCCTCGTAGAGGTGGACGATGACCTCGCTGTCGGTGTTCGAGCGGAAGCGGTGGCCCCTGCCCTCCAGCTCCCTGCGGAGCTCCGGGTGGTTGTAGATCTCGCCGTTGAAGACGAGCCACACGGTGCCGTCCTCGTTGGACAGGGGCTGCCGGCCCGCCTCGGAGAGATCGATGATGGAGAGCCGGCGATGGCCGAGCCCCACCGACGGCCCGGGCGCCCGGCGCAGGTAGACCCCCGACTCGTCGGGGCCCCGGTGGGTCATGACGTCCGTCATGCGCCGCAGGACCGCCTCGTCGATCCGGCTGCCGTTTGTCGTTACCGCCCCGCAGATCCCGCACATGCCCTTCAGTCCGTTCCCCCTGCTCTGCGCGCCGTCACCTCCAGGGAGGCCCCCCAGAGGAGCCTGCCGGCGCTGAGAAGCTCGGCGGTCTTCGCCCCGTGCCACACCGCCCGCCGCAACGTGCGCAGGGCTTTCGTCCGTCCCGTGTGCCGGCGATACCCGCTGAATTCGGAAAGGCCCGCATTGCGGATCTCGATCGGTGCGAACCCCCGGTCGGCGAGCATCCCCGCGAGCCAGGCCGCCGACAGGGCATAGTTGTGGAACACCACGACCCGCCCGGCCCTGCTTTGGAGGCCGCAGGTCTCGAGCAGGCGGAACAGGGCCACGTGAAACGGGCCGTTGGGCACCCGGATGTAGAGAAGCCCCCCCGGCCTCAGGAGCCCGGCCGCCCGCCCCGCGGCCTCCCAGGGCTCGGCAAGATGGTCGAGCACATTGATCATGGTTACCGCGTCATAGGGCTCTCCCGGGTCGACGTCCTCGAGGGTCCCCTGAAAGCCCGCATTCCCGATCGTCCTGCGAAGGTAATCGATCGACTCCCGCGAAGGATCGATTCCCACCGCGTCCCAGCCCCGATTCAGCGCCTCGCGGAGGAAGAACCCGCAGCCGCAGCCCACGTCGAGCAGCCGCCCGCGGCTCACCTGCCCCTCGACCCGGTCCAGCGCCTCGCGGTAGATGCCGTCGCGGTAGCCCTCCAGCTGATCCCAGGCCAGCTCCCGGAAATAATCGTCCTCGTAATAACGGCGTTCCTCGACGGCGGTTTCCGGCACATCGAGGCCGTCGCGGAACACGAGCCGGCAGTTCGAACATTGGAAAAACCGCCGCCCGCCCACGGCGAGTCCGGAGGATGCCCCTTTCAGGCAGTAGGGACACCGGCGGGACTCGGCGGGCTGGTTCATCGCCGGGCCTCCGAGGGTCGCAGCACTCTTTCGGCCGGGGTCTCGGCGGGGTGATACTCCGCACGCTTCCCGAGCCTGGACCGGAAACCGTCGTGCACGCCCAGCAGGATCGCCTTTGCCCTTCCGCGTTCGCCCGTGCGGACGAACGACAGCAGGAGGGCCATCTTGACGGCGTAGGCCAGGGTGCTCCTCAGTTCCGCCCGTCGCCCGTGCATGCGGAAGGCATGGATGGAGTTTCGCACGGCGTAGTAGAACCGGTACGCCTCGGCATAGCAGGACACCTCGCGGCCCAACACGCGCAGGGTCTGCTTGTCGTCCTTCCGCGTCTCCACGATCAGGCTGCCGGGGACCCAGAAGAAGCGCCATCCGCAGGCGGCCATGCGCAGCGCGTACTCCGCGTCGTCGGCGTAGAGGAAGTAGTCCTTCCGGGGAAGCCCCGCCTGCCGAGCCGCCTCGGCCCTCATGAGCGTTCCCCGCCAGGCGAAGCACGCAATCGGGGTGGGAGCAGGGTCCGGGTGGTTCGGGCCGACGGCCCGCACGGCGCCCACGCAGCCTTCGCGCTCCTCGAGATCCCGGAGACCCCGGTAGAGCGCTTCCAGGGCATCGGCGGGCATCCGGACGTCGTCGTCGAGGGTCAGAATGGCATCGCTCCCCCCTTCCAAGGCCCGTCGCAGTCCTTCATGGAAGCCGCCGGCGGATCCCTCGTTGGCCGCCATCTGCACGGTTTCTATTTTCGGCGCCGGCAGGGGGGGGTAATTCGCCCCGCGTCTCGTGGAATTGTCCACGATGACGACGCGGTGCGGCCGGAGACTCTGCCGCAGCAGGTCCTCCAGGAGATCCCGAAGCATTCCGGGGTTGTTGAAGGTGACGATGACGGCGGCGATCTTCACGCGCTGGCCCATGGCGTTCCGTCAATGCGTTGCGGGTTGATACGACCGGAGCAGGCCGATACCGCCGAACTGCGACCGCCAGTTCTCCACGAACTCCACGGAATCGAAGGAACCGCGGATCTCTTTCCAGAGGCGGTTTACCTCGCAGCCGCTCTCGGCGGAGTGGGGGACGATGTCGTGGAAGCCGATCATGCCGCCGGGGCGCACGAGCGACCGGTACGTCTCGAAATCCCTTTTGACCCCCTCGTAGGTGTGGTCCCCGTCGATGAACAGGAAATCCACGCTCCGGCCACCGAGCACGCCCTTCAGCGCCTCGAGGGTGGACGGGTCGTGCGAGTCCCTGCGCAGCAGATGCACACGCTGGCCCGACTTCGCAAAGGAGCGGTACAGCGGGGCCCGCCACAGCGGGTAGCCGCCCCCGAAGGCCCCTCCCGGGAGGTCGATGCTGGCGAGGGTCGCGTCATCCGCGGCCGCCCGCGTGAGCATGAAGAGCGTCCCCCCGGAGGCCGTGCCGATCTCCACCACCGCAGACGGTCTGAGTCGACTGACTTCCCCGAGCAACGCCCCGAGTTCCACCCGGCTCTGCAGGGGCCGAATGAACCGCATGGCGGGAGAGAAGACCTTATCCAGCGCAGCTTCGAAGCCAGCCACGTTCCGTAGATGGCGCATTGCCCTTCGGCACTCCAGGTAGCAAACCGTTTTCATCGGCAGCTCGATGAAGACCCTCTCGAATCCGGCCCGGATGGCCGGGTTGACCGTGCTCATGAATGCCCTCCCATGGTGATGGCCTCTTTCCTGTGCGGCCTGGCCGCGAGAAGGCTGCGGCAGTCTTCGAAGACCTCCTCGGTCGTGATCCGTTCCAGGCAGCGGGGCCGCGGACATCGGTCCTGCCGGCAGGGGCGGCAATCGATTTCGTGCCAGATGAGCCTGCTGCGGCCTGGCGCGGCACAGGGACCGAACTGCCCGGGCCGGGCGGGACCGAACAAGGCCACCAGCGGCGTGCCCGCCGCGGCGGCGATGTGCATGGGTCCGCTGTCGTTGGTCACAAGCAGGTCCAGACGGCTGATGACGCAGGCCAGGTCATCGAGGCTCAGCCTCCCCGACAGGTTGTCTGCCGGATACCGCATCCCCCGCGCGATGGCGCCGGCGATCCGCGTCTCCGCGGGACCGCCGAGAAGGATGATCCTTGCCCCCTCGCTCTCGGCCAGCCGGTCGGCCACACGGCTGTACCGCGCGGGATCCCATCGCTTGAGCGAACGGTCGCCTCCCGGATTGATGCCCACGACGGGTGCCCCCGGCGCCTCGTCAAGATCCGAGAAGAACCCGTTCCAGCGGGCCTCGACGGCACGGTCCCAGTACACGTCCACCCCCCCGCCGTCGGGAATCCCACCCGCCGCCGCGGCTGCCTCCAGGATGGACTCGGAGAAATGCCGCTCCGAAAAAGCCCCCTTCGCGATCCGCTTCGAGAGAAAGAGGCCGAAGCCGTGCCGGTCATGGCCGGCCCGATGCCATGCTCGGATCGCCAGGAACAGCAGCCCCATCTTGAGGGCCCCGGCGACGGACTCGACGCTGTAGAGATTCACCGCCATCCGGAACCGGAATCTTCGAAGCCGGCGGACGAGGCCCGGCAGGGCGAGCGCATGTGCCTTGTCCCCTCGGAGTTCCCGGATCGGGAAAGGCCACACGCGGTCCACATAGGGGTAATTCCGGGCGAGCGGCGCCGCGTCGGTGCTGGTGAGAAGATGGATCTCCGCCTCCGGGTACCCGTTCCTGATGGCGCGGATGCCCTTCGAGGCAAGGATCAGGTCGCCGATCCCGGCGACGAGCACGATGAGGATGCAATCCCGATGCGCTGCCATGGGCCGCTTAGGTCTCCTGTCGTCAGTGCGGAAAATCTCGTGAATCCCGCTACTTTAGAGCAAGAAGCATACCAGTCGGGAAATGCTCGCGGCCAGCACGAGCGCTCGGATCAGGATGACTCGCCATCAAGGGTAACGGGCCGACGACGGGCCCCCCGTTGCCGTCCGGGTCATTGGTCCACCCAGAATGACACGCCGGCTCATCAAGAAAACGACGGAAACCGTCAACGCAACGGCCATGAGGGCCGCGATGCGCGGATCGACGGCGAGAAGTTCTACGGCGGCCCACAGCAAGAGAACGCCGAGAACGTACTGGATCCCGTAGACGGCGGGATAGCGGAGGGCCTTGTTCCACTCCAGGGCCCGTCGGAACACAAAGCGGGAATGCAGGGCATAGGAGATACCGATCCCGGCTGCATAGGTCAGCGAAAAAGACACCGTGTAGGGAAGGAAACGCAGCAGCAGAAGGTACAGGACGTATCCCGCCACGGTATTCAGAAGACCGACGCCCGCGAAACGAAGAAACTCTTGGCTCATGGACTCATGCCAGCGCTGCCCGGCAGCCGCGGAATGACCGGATGGCCGAGGCGCTTCTGTTGTCGATGAAGTCTTGCAGGCACACCGTTCGGAAGCGATGCAGGTCATGCCATGCCGTCCGGTACGGCGTAAACGGTGATTTCCCTGTGCATGTCCGCCGCGGAGCGCGCGTGCTGGAGAATTGTTTTCAGCGGCCACAGCAGGTTCACGTGGCGTGAAATCATGCTCCGGGGTCACGGATGCCCGCTTTCCTCATCAGGGCAGCCCCTCCCGTTCCACCCCCTTTTCTTGTCTGCACCGTCCGAAATCCCGCCTGCCGGAGAGTCCTGACGAGTGTGCTCTCATTGAAATAGAAAAGATGCAAGGGAATGGAGTCAAAAACATAGTCCGGTGCGCTGATCGGTATCGGGACGGCAATGACGGTGACACCGCCCGGCTTTAGAATCCTCCGGATCTCGAGAAGCGTTGCCGGGGGATCGTGAATGTGTTCGAACACGTGCCAGAGGGTGACCGCGTCGAAATGCCGATCGGGAAACCGGGCGTGCCCGAGCTGCCCGGTGAAGACGTCGATGCCGAAACGCTGCCGGGCATAGCGGGCCTCGACGTGCGACAATTCAACGCCCTGCACATCCCAACCCCGCTGCTTGCATACGTCGAGAAAGAACCCCCATGCGCAGCCGATGTCGAGAATCCGTCCCCGCCGGACGATCGCCTCGATCCGGTCGAGTTCCTCGCTGAAGCGAGCTCTGTGTACGGCGGCCTCGCCGCTGGGATCGTCGGACGGATGGACGGGGGAATGGTCCCCGTCGTCGTAGCAGGCAAGCAAATCGGCGGGCTCGGGGAACGGATGGACGAAGATCAGTCCGCAGCCGAGGCAGCGGACGTAGGTATATCGGCCGGGACACAGTACGGGCCGGCTTCGCGAATCTCCGCACAGCATGCAGGGGCGCGTCGACGTCATGACCTGTTCGCCCCGCGCCGGCCGATGCCGGGCGCCGTCAAGGCCTGCGAGATTCAGCTCTTCCATGGGTCAACCTCGTTGCATTCATCGGGGCAGGCGTTCAGGACCTGTCCGCTCTATCGGGAAACGGTGGTTTAGACATCATGGGATCAGCTCCCGCCGGGACCCGTCGCAGACTGTTCTCGCGGGTGTCGCGAAGATGCCGCCACAGGATGAACCAGGCCAGGAAGACGCCGGCAGTCTTGCCCGAGGCGAGCAGGGCAGGCCACCCCGACTGGAAGACGGGAAAACGGTCCAGGGAGTATCGCAGGGAAACGAGGCCGAAGGCAGCCACGAAAAGGACGGCGGTTCCCCTGCGGAATTCCACTCCGCCCAGGGCGACGACAAATGGGATGAACAGGAGAACGAGGTAGTGCTCGTACGTGACGGGGGCCAGCAGGATCACAAGTGACACCAGGAGCGCAAATCCTTTGACGGCGCTGCGATCCGACCCGTCGCGGGGAATGACCCTGAGCGAGGCGGCCAGGAGGACGAGGGCGGCAGTCACATGTGCCGACGACGACAGGAATGCGCCGTGCGTCACACCGATAAGGGCTTTGTCCAGGACCCCTTTCAGCGAGATGTTGGCCGTTTCGAGGAGCGTCGCCCTCATGAAGACGTGCGACCAGTAGGCCACCTCGACGTCCGGTCCGTAGATCATCACCCCCGCGATTCTCAGGGCCGCATAGCAGGCCGCCGCCGAGGCAACGACCCGGTAGTCCCTCCTCCAGAGGAACAGCAGCAGAACGAGGCCGTACTGGGGTTTGACGATCAGCGCGGAGGCGATCAGCGCGCCGCAGAGGGCCTTCGACCTCCCGGTGGCCGTGACGAGGGCGGCGGCGGTCAGGAAGAACAGGACGATCAGGTTGCTCTGGCCGACGCAGATGTTTTCGAGAAACGGCTGCGATGCGAATGCGAAGAAGACGGCTGCGAAGAACGCGACCGGCTCCCTCCCGGCCAGAAACGGCACGGCGGCGAGCACGCAGGCCAGCAGCACGTGATTGAGAAAGAGCCAGAGCCCCAGGGCGCTCCAGAAGTCGAGCCTGGCGAGAAATCCCATGAGAAACTGGAATATCGGGGCATACCCCGGGCCGCCGCAGGGGTGGACCGGGAGCCCGGACTCGCGCCGCAGCCGCCGTTCCTCATCGGCGGTGAGGGTGAACACGTTGACGCCCTCGTTGAGCTTCCCCGCGTTGAAGTAGTAGTTCCCAAAGTCCCCGAAATTCGGCTCCACGATGACCGTCTTGAGGACGTCGTGGGCATAGGAACAGAGCGCGAAGAGCGCCACGAAGGCCAGCACCGTGACCAGCCGCCGGTCGTTGCCGAACCCGTGCGCGATTCCGCCTGTCGCCCCGTCCCGATTCACGACCGCTTCACCGCAGACACTCGTTTCCTCCCCGGGCAAACCGCCCGATCTCGGCTTGTGCAGGAACGGTGCCACCCGGGGCCGAGGGTCGGGCCCCGGTCAGCCTCACAGGCGGGCATTTCGGGAAGCCAGCGCAAGGAGAGACGACCCGAAGGGAATCCGGCGGCGGGCCCGGACCATGGGGAACTCCGCGGCCAGGAGGCGCTCGAGGAGCCCGTTCACGAGGGGGACGACGGCAAGGTCGCCCCGGCCCGTCGGCAGACAGAGACCGGCAAGACGCCGCTTGAGCCACACCAGGGGAAACAGCGGCGCCATGAAATGTGTCAGGTAGTCCACGGAGAAACCGGTCCGCAATAATTTGAGCTCCAGTGCGTCCCGGGTGTAGCGGCGCCGGTGGCCGGCCGCTGCGTCGAAGGCGCTCCACAGGACGGGGTGAGCCGGCACGGTGATGAGGAGAATGCCCCCCGGCCTGAGAAGACGCCGAACGTTCTCCAGGGCCGCTCTGTCATCGTCGACGTGCTCGAGGACGTCGCACAGCAGGACGAGGTCGAAAGGCTTACGGAAAGCAATGTCGCGGACGTCCCCCCGGACCAGGGGGCAGGAGACCCTGCGGCGGGCGTGCAACAGCCCCTCATGAAACAGGTCGATGCCGACGGCGAGCGGATGACCGCTCATCCCCTCGAGGATACCAAGGAGATCCCCGTTGCCGCAGCCGGCCTCGACGGCGCGGAACCCCCGGCCCAGCCGCGGGGCGATCTGCCGCAGGAGCTCCCCGACAAGACGCTTCCTCGCGCGGAACCAGAAATGCCGGCCTTCCCGTTCCAGAAGACCCGTGTAGGCGGAGGGGTCGAAGGGCGGCACGTCGCGTGCTTTCGCTGCCTGGCCTAGCGCGTCTCGTCCCATGGGAACTCCCGAATTGCGCGGATCACCCGATCCTGGCTTTCGCGGTCCAGGTTGTTGTAGAAGGGAAGCCGGATGAGCCGCTCGCTGACGTGCTCGGTAACGGGACAGTCCCCGGGTTTTCCGCCGTAGAGCCTCCCCATATCGGAAAGATGGAGCGGCAGGTAGTGGAAAACGCTGAGGATCCCGTGGCTCTGCAGGTGCCGGATCAGGGCCGCCCGGATTCTTGGCGACGGAACGATCAGGTAGTACATGTGATAGGATTGTCGGCAGCCTCTCGGTACGACGGGCAGGCGGACGTTGCGATCCGCTGCCCAGTCCGAAAGGGCCTCGTGGTAACGTTCCCAGACGCGCCTGCGTTTTTCGAGGATGCGCTCTTTCGCCTCGAGCTGGGCAAACAGGAACGCCGCGAGGAGATCCGACGGCAGCCAGCTCGACCCGATGTCGACCCAGGTGTACTTCTCGACCCGCCCTTCCAGGAAGCGGGCCCGGTCGGTCCCCTTCTCCCGGACGACGTCGGCGCGCTCCGCCAGCGCGGGGTCGTTCACGATGAGCGCCCCTCCCTCGCCGCAGGAAAAGTTCTTCGTCTCGTGGAAGCTCAGCGCGCCCAGGGACCCGAACGTCCCGAGACAGCGTCCCCGGTAGGTCCCGAATAGGCCATGGGCGTTGTCTTCCACGACGGTGAGGCCGTGGCGGGCCGCGATCTTCCCAATCGCCCTCATCTCGCAGCCCACCCCGGCGTAGTGAACGGGGACGATCGCCCGGGTCCGATCCGTGACGAGAGCCTCGAGCCGCGTTTCGTCCAGGTTGAGGGTGTCGGGCCGGACGTCGGCAAAGACGGGCCGTGCGCCGCGCAGGACGAAGGCGTTCGCGGTCGAGACAAACGTGAACGACGGCACGATCACCTCGTCGCCGGGCCGGATGTCCAGGAGCACGGCCGCCATCTCGAGGGCGTGCGTGCCCGAGGTGGTCAGGAGCACCCGGGGGGCGCCGAGGGCCTCTTCCAGCAATGCCTGGCAGCGCTTCGTGAAGGGCCCGTCGCCTGAGATGTGGCCGTTCGCAATGGCCTGAGCGATGTAGACCTGCTCCTTCCCCTCGAAACTGGGCCGATTGAAGGGAATGCGCAGGGCGGGCCGGAACGGCCGGGGCGCGATCGAAGGCTTACCGATCATGATCCTCCGGCAGCCCCACGAAAGGGGGCTCCCCCAGGGGGGTGAACTTGACGAGAGGGACGTGCGCCTTCAGAAAGGCCACTTCCGCCTCGGAGCGGGTTTTCGTGTAGGCCCGGCGGGAGACGTCAAAGCAGCAGACATCGGACCTGATCTCGTCGGACGATGTGACGACAAGCAGCTTGCCGGCATGTTCGGGGTGGCGGGCGGTGAAGGCGTCAACAAGTTCCCGAAGCCGGGCTGCCTTCTCGCCGACGCTTCGTGCCTCGAACTGCCCCCCGATCTTGTCCGTCAGGTCGACCGCCGGGACGCCTCCGTAGACGTGATTTTCCAGCATGTCGCGGGTGACGACCGAGCCGGCAAGCGCCATGCTCCGTTCCCCCACCGCGACAGGCGAGACCACGCAGTGGCCGACAAACCAGGCGTCTTTGCCGATCCACACGGGCTTCTCCCGGAAGAACCGGCAGCCTTCGACGATGTCCCCGAAGCGGATGTGGGTCCAGATCTGGCTCTGGGAGCCGATCCCCACATTGTCGTCGATGGTCAGCCCCCCCATGGAGTCCAGGACGGTTCCACCCCCGATCCAGCAGTTTCGGCCGATCCGCAGCGGCTTCATGCCATGGGCGAAGCAATGCGCGTGGAGTTTGCTGTAGTCCCCAAGGCAAAACTCCGGGACCAGGATCCTCGTCCCTCGTCCGACGAAGCAGTGATCGCCCAGGACCACACGCGCCGCGCGGCCGTCTTTTCCCGTGATCAGGGCGCCCTCTTCGACGAGGACTCCCTGCCCGATCACGATCTCTTCCGCATCGATCGTGCCGAGTATTCTCGATTCTCGGGGAACTCCCATCGATTCTCCTTGCGGCTCTCTGTGGGGCCTCTGCGGCATACGTACGTCGGTTTTTCCATCATCCGGAAGTGCATCCGGGCCAGGTACTCTCCGATGATGCCCAGGGCGAAGAGCTGCGCCCCTGCGAAAATGGCGATCACCGATGCGAGAAACGGGAAGCCCGGGACGCTCCCGCCGTCGAGAGCATACCGCCCGAGGACATAGGCCAGCACCGCGATCCCGAAGAGGGTGAAGAAAAAACCCGTCAGGCTCGCAATCTGGAGGGGCAGCGTGCTGAAGCCGGTCATCATGTCGAGGGCGTGGACGACGAGCTTGCGAAACGTGTAATTCGACTGTCCCGAATGGCGCGGCCGCTGGTCGACCCGGACGGCGGCAAAGCGGCCGGTACCCCACGTGAGCAGGACGTCGATGGACACGAAGGGACTCCGGTAGGAAGCGAAGGCATCCCGCAGGGAGGTCCGGAACGCGCGGAACGCGCTGGCATGGCGGGCCGTCTCGGCCCCCATGGAGCTCTGCAGGGCAACCCGGGTGACCCGGGATGCCCAGTTCCTGAAAATGCCTTGCTGCCGCTCCTCCGGCGTGCCGTAGACCACGTCGAACCCCTCCCCGAGCTTTTCGAGCAGTTTCGGGATCTCCTCCGGGGGATTCTGCAGGTCGTCGTCCATCGTCACGATGACGTCGTGTCGGGCGGCTCGAATACCGCACAGAAGCGCGTTGTGCTGTCCGAAATTGCGCATCAGGTGGATGCCGCGAACCCACCCATGCCGGAAGGCAAGCTCCTCGATCACGCGTCCGCTTTCATCGCGGCTCCCGTCGTTGACCAGGATCAGCTCGTAGGCGGCTCCCGTCCCGGCGAGCACGGGCCCGAGCCGCGCCACCAGTTCGCACAAGGTCGTCTCGCTGTTGTACACCGGAACGACGACCGACAGGGCCGCGGGACGAGGCGTACGATTCAACTGCTGCGGGGTTTTCATACGGCTGCCTTCAGGGCAAACAATCGGGTCACCCCTCCCCGCTGCGGATTCGGGCAGGGGCGTCTTCGACAAATTTTGCAATTAATATACCAGGATAGACCGGCGGGTCGGTGCTGTCTTCGGGGGGGTCAGGCCAGCCTCAAAACGGCCTCTGCGGCCATGTCCGGGGTGATCCGCCACATGCACTCCAGGGTGCCTGACGGGCAGACGCCCCGGTTGCAGCCGATGCAGGAAAGGCCGTCCATCCGGAGCACGACTTGCCCCTCCCCCAGGGGAAGCCAGAGGGGTTTCTCCGTCGGACCCATGAAGGAAACCGTGGGAATCCCCAGGGCGGCGGCCATGTGAAGGGGGCCGGAGTTGTTGCACACGAGCAGTCGGCAGCAAGACAGAAGGGCCGCGAACCAGCGGATGTCGGGCGTGACGGCCGCGAGCGCACCCCCTGTAATCCCGGACCGGATCCGCTCCACGACGCCCGCGTCGGCGGGACCGCCGAAGAGAATCACATCGAAGCGCGCCTGCAATCCGCCGGCAAGGGTCGCATAGTTGCCCGCCGGCCAGCGCTGGGTCTCGTAGAAGGCGCCGGGGTGAATCCCGAGAAGCGGTCTCCCGCCGTATCCTTGCCGGGCAAGCCAGCCCGCCGCCCGGTTCCGCTCTTCCGCCGTAAGGTACAGCCGGGGCTGCGGCTTCGGCCCGTGAATCCCGAGAGGCTTGAGCGTACCCAAAATCACGTCGGTCATGTGGGCGTTCCCGTCGGGGAGCTCGGCGACTGCCGTAAAGAAGGCCTCCCTCCCCCCGCAGGGATAGCCGACCCGCACCCGCGCCCCGCTGGCCCACGCGATCACGGCCGTCGCGAGCTTCCAGTCGACGCAGGGATCCACGGCGAGGTCGAACCGGCGGCGGCGCAGTTCCCGGAGAGCCCGGGCCCTCTCGACCGCAGGCGCTCCCGGGTCCAGCACCACGCAACGGTCCACGTGCGGGTTGTTCTCGAGCAGCGCCGCCGCCTGCGGCCTCAACAGCACGGTGAGTTCGGCGCGGGGGAAGCGCGTCTTGAGGGCTTCGATCGCCGGCGTCGTGAGGACGACGTCGCCGACCCGGTCGAGCCGGATCAGCAGGATGCGGCGAAGGGCGTCTCCGCCCGCCGGGATGCACCCCCGGGAGGCCGGCAATACGCGGAGAACGGCACCGCGGGACCGCAGGTAAAGCTTCTTGATGCGCTGCCGGGCCGTCATGCGCCTCCTGTCAGGCCCCCGCCGTTTTCCGCCAGTAGACGCTGCACGTGTCGATCACCCTCATTTCCGCCTCGATGCCATGTGCGGCCCGGTACTCCTCCACGGCAAGGCGGCAGGGCCCCAGAAAGAAGTCGTCGACGATACAGTACCCGCCGGGCGATAGCTTCGGGTACAGATGTTTCAGCGCATCCATCGTCGACTCGTACATGTCGCCGTCGAGTCGGAGCAGGGCGAGCTTTTCGATGGGGGCCGACGGCAGCGTGTCCTTGAACCACCCCTGCAGGAAGACGACCCGGTCGTCGAGAAGTCCGTACTTCGCGAAATTCCTTTCCACGTCTTCCCGGGACACGGCAAGGAAGGGGATCCTGTGAAAGAGGGACTCCCGGTCGGCGGGATAGGCCTGAGGATCCGGTGCGGGCAGCCCCTCGAAGGAGTCGGCCACGAAGACGCGGCGGTCCGAAACGCCGTATACGGCCAGGGCGGCGCGCATGAAGATGCAGGCCCCACCCCTCCAGACACCCGTCTCGATGAAGTCCCCCTCCACAGCCTCGGCCAGGATCGTCTCGATGGCCGCCTGCAGCTGATCGAGGCGCTTCATCCCGATCATGGTGTCCGCGTAAAGCGGCCAGAACTGCCCGTTGGACCTCTGTTGACCGGTCACGTTGCGGTGCTTCACGAGCCCGAGATCCCGCGCCTCCAGAGCCCGGGACACCCATGAAACCGCGGCGCGCTTCAGCGGGCTCCGCGTCTCGTTGAACAGGGTGAGGGGAATCGGCGGCTCCGGCCACAGGCTGAAGGTGAGCGCCTTCTTCAGCAGATCGAGGTATAGTTTTTCCGGTTCCTGCTTCATCTGGCATCACCTCCCTGAACCGGGGCGCCATTCAGGATGTCCCGGTAGAGCCTCTCCGTGGCCCTTGCGTTCTTCCCGACGCTGAAGCGTTCCTCCGCGCGGCGTCGGGCCGCTTCCCCCATGGCCGCCCGCACCGCGTCGTCCGCCAGGAGAAGCTCGATGCGCTCCGCCAGGTTTCCGGCGTCATCGGGCGGGACGACATACCCCGTCACCCCCTCGTCGACGGCCTCCCGGGTGCCGCCCACGTCAGTGGCAACGACGGGCTTGCCGCAAGCCATGGCCTCGATGACGGCCCTCGGGAACGCCTCGCCGGACAGGGACGGCAGCACCACCAGGTCGGCCGCCGACAGGACCTCGGCGATGTCGGGACGGTGGCCGAGGAACTGGATCCGGCCGGAGACGCCGCAGCGACGCGCGATCTCCTCGCAATGACGCCTGTACGCCCCGTCGGAAATCTCCCCGCAAAAAAGAAGCCGCAGGCTCCGTCGTCGATTCCCGATCCATCCCAGCGCCTCCACGAGTCGGGCCTGTCCCTTCATGGGCTCCACACGACCGGCACAGGCCAGCACCACGTCACCGCTTCGCCGCTCGAGCCCCGGCGGGGGAGACGGCATGCCGCGGGGCCGGAATTCGTCGAGGTCGACGCCGTTGTGGATCGTGACGCATTTCCCGCGGGCCGCGGCGAAATCGAAGCGGTCCCGCAGCGCATCGGCCACCAGGATGAGTTTTGCGCAGAGCCTGCAGAGCAGGCGGTCGTATGGGTCCCGGTCCGAGGAGCGGACGTGCCAGACGAGGGGGATTCCGGCAAGCGCCGATGCAATGCCGCCGTAGAGGGTGTTCCGTGGCCCGTCGGTGTGGACGATCCGAACGGCTCCTTCGCGGATGAGGGTGCGGACCCTCCGCAGGGCGCGCCGGCACGCGGCGGCGCTGCCCGGAGCGACTTTCGGCAGCTCGACGGGGCTGACCGCTATCCCGCGGTCGCGAAGCCGTTCGGCCAGCTCCCCCTCGGCGGGCACCACGACATGGGGGCGGAAGGCGGCGGGGTCGAGATTGCACACCAGGTGGTAGAGGCTTCGCTGTCCCCCGTACCGGAAGTTGGCGAAGCTCGAGAAGTACAGCACCGGGATCGGATCAGATCGCATGGGCCCTCCCCTGCAGGACCTCGTCGTACAACCGCTCGATCCGGCCGACCATGCCTTCGCGCGAGAAACGCTCGAGCTGGATGGCCCGGCTGCTCCGCCCCATGCGTTCGCGCAGATCGGGGGCGGTGATGAGCCGTTCCAGCGCCCGGGCGAGCTCCCGGGGATCGGCCGGCCGGAAGAGGAAGCCGTTCACCCCGTGCTCGATCACCTCGGGGATGCCGCCGAGGTCGGACCCGACGAGCGGGATCCCGGCCGCCGCCCCTTCGATCAGGGCTACGCTCAAGCCCTCGCGCTCGACCGATCCCAGAACGAGCACATCGGCCAGGCGGAGAATGGGCGACACGTCGGGCTGCATCCCCGAAAGGCGGACACGGCCCTGAAGAGCGGAAGTCCCGACAAGGGCTTCCAGATTCCTTTTTTCTTCCCCCTCGCCGACGATGATGCACCGGACGTTTCCATGGCGGGGCAGGAGTTCCTCGATCGCCTGCAGCAGGACGTCGTGGCCCTTGTTTGCCGTGAGCGACGCGATGGAAAGGACGACAAAGTGCTTCCCGTTCAGTCCCAGCTTGACTCTCCACCCCTCGACCTCCGCCTCCGGGCAACCGGCCGGATCCGCAAACGGGGCGTTGTAGACGACGCGCAGCTTTCGGCGCGGGATGCGAAAGGATTCCGCGGCGAAGTCGGCCGCGGCCCGGGAGACGCAGACGACCCGGTCGGTGCAGAGGGACAGGAAGGATTCGATCCACCGGTTCCGGGCCTTGAAGCGGGAATCGGTCGTGTGGATGTGGTGGATGACCGCAGGTCCCCGTCCCGGCAGAAGCGCCAGCCGCGAGAAGGTGCCCGCGAAGTAGCCGTGCGTGTGGACCACGTCGAAGCGCCCGGCCGTCAGCCTGGCTGCCAGTTCACCGACCCGGGCGGGGTTGTGGTAGGACGTGAGCCCCTGGACCTTCACCGGAACCCCGAGCGAGAGGAGTTCGTCGGCGATGGCGCCGCCTCGCGCAAGGCACCAGACCTCCACGTCGTAACGCCGCCGGTCGAGGCCGAGGGCGATCATCTCGATGACCCGCTCCAGGCCTCCCATCTGCAGGTCCTCCACGATGTGGAGGATTCGTTTCCGTCTCTCAGGCTCTGCCATGCCCGCCTCCGTTGATGCGCTCGACCAGCTCCCCGAGCCGGTGCACGTAAGTGTGACGGCGCAGTGCCTCCTCGCGGCCCCGCGCGGCGATGGCCTGACGTTTCTCGGGGTGATCGAGATAATGGCGGATCTTCCGCCGGAGGTCCTCCGCATCGTCGAACCCGACGAGATGCACCCCGTCGCCGAAGAGGGAAAAGATGTCGCGCTGCCGGTCCGTGATCAGGAAGGCCCCGCAGGCCAGGACCTCGAACACCCGGGGGCTGGCCTGGTGGACGGTGAAGCGCCCGCCGGGGTCCCGGTAGTGCGTGGCCAGGACGATGCGGCTGGCGCCGTAGATCCGGAGCCATTCGGAGGGGACCGTGTGGGCTTTCCGGACCCGGCCCTTAAGGGGGGAGCCTTCGCGGAGATTCTCCCAGCCTGGGCCCCACAGGGCGAGGTCGAAGTCCGCCAGCGCCTCGAACAGGGCCTCCCTCTCGGGGTAGTGCGAGCCGACGAACACGACGTCGCTGCCCCAGAAGCGCCTCTCCCCCTCCGTGAGCTCGACGGGGTGGTGGCTTTCGGGCTCGCAGCCCACGGGCAGCCAGAGCGCCCCGTCGGTGCCGGTCTCCCGAAGCAGGTCGACGAACTCCGAGCCCTGGCAGAAGACGTGGTCGTAGCGCGGGGCGGCCCTCAGGTGGGGAACGCATCCCTTCGGCGGGTCCGTCGTCCAGAGTGCGGTGACGATGCCCATGGCGCGGATCCGGTCGACGGTCTCCGGGAGGATGCGGTCCCCCCCCGTCACCACCACGGCGTCCGCGGCCTCGCGCCGGGCGGCGTCCGCCAACCCCCGGTTGATGAAGGCGAGGTCCAGCCGGTGGAGCCAGCCGACACGGCTGCGGATTCGGCCGGGGATGACATGCCGGCGGTCGTCGTAGACGACCACGTCGTGGCCGAGGGCCCGCAACGCCCGTTCCATGTACTCCGTCACCGTCTCGTAGTGGGGGTTGTGGTACCCCGAAAAGAGGATCTTCATGCGTCCGTGCTCTTCATCGTTCCCACCCGCCCGCGGCCTTTTGCCTCTTCGAGCCGCTTGCGATCTCAGGACCTTCTTCCTGCTGAACCGTGTACCCCGTACCCTGCTCCCTGTCCCCCGGCCCCCGGACCCTGGTACCTGGACCCTCGTATGCCGCGGCAAGACTCCCCAGTGCGCACCCCTCCAGGCCGAGGTCCCTGTAGTCCCCGAGCATTTCCTCCAGGCGCCGAAACACGAATTCCGCCGCTCTTTCCGTGGGCGTCAGCGGGCTCGTGCCCGGCGCGAGTTCCGAGGAGTGGATCATGAACACCAGCACGTCGAGGCCGCCCCGCACGGCGGCCCGGTGGATGGCCCGCCAGTCCCCCCGGCGGCTCGACGGGTGGATGCGGAGCCACTTCTTCCGGAACACGATCCGGTCGAGGAGCCGCTGCGCGGGCGACTCGGGCAGAAGGGAGAAGCGCCGCGCCGCGCCCGATCCCTCGCGCACCGGCGGACCCGTGTAGAGCACCGTCATGGGCGCTTCCAGGAGCCCCGAGTCGCCGGGCAGGCAGACATCCTTTCCCGAAACCCAGTAGGGCCTGACCGGGGCGCGCCGGTAATCCGGCCCCCCCCATGAGAGACCGCCCTGTTCCGCCGCCCAGGATGTTTTCGGCGTGACCGAGCAGTCGACCCGGTATCCCTGCCGGGCAAGGGCGTCCACCATAGGGGCGCTGAACCCCCAGCGGGCTGCGCGGAAGCTTCGCGGAGGCGAGCCGAATTTCTCCGCGATGCCGTCCGTGAGGGTCCTCAGCTTCCGCTCGAACCAGGGCGAGGGCAGCCCGGACGGAAAAAGCTGCAGCGCCGGGTTTTCCCTCTCCAGCGCCATGAGAGGAGGCGTCGTCCACGGCTCGAGGTGCGCCCCCACTTCGGCCCTCCCCTCTCGCTGCCAGGCCCGCAGCCGCCGCACGGTCTCTCGGTCCTGCAGGACCTCCGAGGCCAGCAGGTACGTTGCAACGAACCCGAACCGCTCGCAGAGCTCCTGGAGGCGCGGCAGGCACCGCAGATTCGCAAGGCTGATCACCCCGTGGTAATCCCACTGGTTGTCCGCCTCGGTGTCCACGGTGACGATCAGTTTCATGGCCTCGCACCCGACGCAATCCGGCCCTGCCGGCATCGTCCGACGTCCTCGAGGAGTTCCCGGATCCGGCCCGCGTAGGTATGATCCCGGAGGACCGCCTCCGTACCCTGCCGGGCGATGCGCTCCCGCTCGTCCGGGTTGCCCAGGTAGTAACGGACCTTCTCGGCCAGCTCCGCGGCGTCGCCGAAACAGGCCAGGTGTTCTCCCTCGCGAAACAGCGCGAGCACGTCCCGCCGGCGGTCGGACAGGACGAAGGCCCCGCAGGCCATGGCCTCGAAAACCCGGGGGCTGGCCTGGTGACAGGGGATCCGGCCCCTCGGATCGCGATAGTGGACGGACAGCACGATCCTCGAGGCGCGGTAGATCCCGGACCAGACCGCGGGCGTCGTGTGGGCCCCCTTGACGTGCATTCTCAGCGGAGATGCCGCCGGGAGCCGCTCCCAGCCCGGTCCCCAGATGGCGAAATCGGCGCCGGCAAGACCCGCGAAAAGCTTCTCCCTCACCGGGTAGTGGGACCCCACGAACACGACATCGTGCCCCCGGCCTCCCTCCGTCCCTCCGGGGCGATGCCGGTGGCATTCAGGGTCGCATCCCATGGGGAGCCAGCGGGCCCCCGCGATGCCGGCTTCTCGCAGGAGCTCGACGGCCTCCGTGCCCTGGCAGAAGATGCGATCGTACGCCGGGGCCGCCCGGAGGACGGGTTCGAAATTCCACGGTGCGTCGATGGTCCACAGCACGGCGGCGGCTCCCCCCGCCCTGGCGCGATGAACAGTCTCGGGGTCGATGAGCTCGCCGCCGAGCACGATCAGCGCTTCCGGCCGAAGCCGCCCGGCACAGGCCTGGAGGCGACGGTTGAGCCACGCGCGGTCCGCACGCTCGATCCACCGGCTGCGGCCGCGGAGGCGGCCCGGGATGCAACGCGTGCCGTCGTCGAAGACGGCAAGCTCGTGGCCGAGGGCGCGGATCGCCCGCTCGATGTACTCCGTCACCGTCCAGTAGTGCGGGTTATGGTAGCCACTCAGCAGGATTCTCATCGTCACCGTTCGCGGGGGGCGTCTCCCCGCGTCCCCATCGCTCCCGCCCGGCCGGACAAGGCGGATGCAACGCGCAAGAGCCAGGACTTCAGGAGCAGGTAGTACGTGTTGGGAAAGAGGGGATAGCTCCGGACGGCCTGCAGAAATTCGGGCAGCGCCTCCCTGCGCCTGTCGTGTTCCAGAAAGTAGAGCCCCCGCATGTAGTGCACGTCGTGGGTGAAGCGCCCCAGGATCTCCGCGATCTGCGGGTGGCGACCCGCGAGGTCCCTCAGGTGGCCGATCAGCGCAAGCCGGGCATCCTGGAAGGGCCTGCTCTGCGAGTAGTTGCGGTCGTGCCGGACCCACTGCTGAACCGCGCCGGGCTCGTACCGGAGCCGGACGCCGGACACGAAGAGCCGCGCGAAGAACTCCGCGTCGTCGAGCCCCGTCAGCGCGGGGTCCTCCGAGAAGCCGCCCACCCTCCGGAAGACGTCCCCGCGGATCATGATCGTCTGCATGGTCACCAGCGCCAGGTCCGTCGCCATCGCGCGGAGGCACTCCTCGCCGGAAGCCTGGCGGCTCACGAACCGGTCGATGAGGCGCCCGTCGTCGAAGACACGCTCGTAGTCGGAGTAGACGACATCGGCGGCGGCGTCCGACCGCATCGCCCGGACCTGCCGTTCCAGCCGGCCCGGCAGCATGATGTCGTCCTGGTCGATGAAGCACAGCAAGCCGGCCCTCGCCTGCCCGGCGCCGAAGTTGAGGGCGGCCCCCTTTCCCGCGTGAGGGATCCGGAAGCGCCGAACCCGGACATCGGACAGCAGGCCGCCGGCCGCACCGTCCGGGATTGCGGACCCGTCCTCGACGACGATGAGCTCGAAGGGCACCGCGGCCTGACTCAATACGCTGGCCGCGGAACGGCCGATCCAGCGTTCCCCCTCGTAGTAGGGCAGAATAACCGAAACCTGCACCTCCGATGTCATGTTTGATCCCCCGTAAGGGAGAAGAAATGCAAAAACCTAACCAGATCCGACAGGTTTCGTTGCTCAGCGCTTTCGGCTCGCCCGCACCCTTCCGCGGCTTCCGGCATCCCGGTGAACAGCCGGGACGGAGAAACGTTCCCGTCGATGCGACCCGGAACGCCCTCGGCGATTCCGCACGGGGCGGCACGTGATGGTGGGCTGTTACCGCACGGGGTCGTCCGCACGGAGCGCGGACGTCCGCCCGACGGACGCTCCGGGGGGTGAGGTCCCGGCATTCCCGTCGGATACGCACAGGCCCGCCAACAGCTCCGAGGCCAGGCCCCGGTAGCGGCCCGAGGTGAGCAGGGCATCGGCGGCGATCAAAAAGGCCGCATAGAGACCGATTCCCGCGGCAATCAGGAACAGCAGCCCCGGCAGGGTTACGGCTCCCGTCATCTGTTTGAGCAGCGCGACCCCGGAAGCCATGGCCATCGAGGCCCCCAGCGGAACGGTGAGCAGCGTCAGGAACCGGTGCCCGGTGGACCCCGTGACCCGGACCCCCGCCGCGAGGGCGGTCGCCGCGGCCGCCAGCGCCGTCCCGGTGACCGCTGCCGCAGCGCCCTCGATGCCCCATAGCAGGGTGAGCGGGTACAGGGTCGCGGCGAGGATGCCCAGCTGCAGCAGCGAGAAGCCCGCGAGCAGGCCCGGCCGGCCCACCGCCAGGAGCAGGGAGTTCGTCGTGCCCTCCAGGGCCTTCGCGATCCCCATGACGCTCAGAACCTGCATGGCCGGGGCGATCCCCTGCCAGCGCTCACCCAGGACGACGCGGACGAATTCCGGGGCGACGGCGAGGATGCCGAATCCAATGGGCATGCAGACCATGGCCGATACCTGGAGGACCCTCTCGAAGGACTCCTTAAGGCGGCCCGGCTGGTCCTGCAGCAGCGAGAGGGAGGGGAACACGACCATGGAGAAGGCGATGGCCACCTCCGACGACGGGATCACCGCGGTCAGGAAGGCCATCTGGTAGAAGCCCAGGGACTGGGCCCCGAGCATCCGCCCGAGCAGGATGCTGTCAAGCTGCGAAACGGCGAAGCCGATCACGGCAAAGCCGGATACCCACTTGCCGAATGCCAGCAGTTCGCGGAAGGCGGCCGGGTCGAAGCGGAACGAAGGCCGGTACGGGTGCAGCGCGTAGGAGAGGGAAACCCGGAGGACGTTCCCGGCGAGGCCGCCCCACACGAGCGCCCAGACATCCCGCAGCACGGCGGCAAGGATCACGGTGAGCGCGAACTCCAGGACCGAGGCCCAGCACTCGAATTTGAACTGCTTGTGGAATTCAAGGTCTCTCTGGAAGAAAACGATGCCGATGTTCGCGAAGCCCGCGAGCAGAACCGAGAGGGAGACCACCCGGAGGATGGCGGTGAGTTCGGGCACCGCGAAGAAAGCCGCCACGGCGGGCGCGGACAGGACGAGCAGCACGGACAAGACGAGGCTCCGGACCAGGGCGACCGCCCAGGCGGTGTCCAGATATCCCTTTACGTCCCGCTTTTCCCGGATCAGAGCCTGCTGGAATCCCGTCTGGGAGATGCTGTCCAGGCCAGTCACGACGACCATGGCCATGGCGATGAGCCCGAAATCGGCCGGGAACAGGAGTCGGGCGAGCGCGATCGTCCTGACGAACCCGAGCGCCCGGGTGGAGAGGCGAAGCCCCAGCGTCCAGAGAGCGCTGAAGAGAACCTGCCTGAAGATCGATTCTAACGGTTTCGTTACCATGGCGATACCGAATCGGGATGCCCGGTGCGGCGGCCGGCCCCGGGGCCCGTCCCCGCAACGGGATCAGCGGCCGCTGCCCGGCCCCTCGGCGCCTTCGAACCGCGGGATCATGACGATCAGGGCCGTCAGGAACCAGAAGGGCTCCATGATGCGCACGATGATGAAGGTGTTGGCGCCGACGCTGTGGACGAGAAGCCCCACGAGACCGGCGACGTACCCGACGGAGATCGCCTCGAAGAGGGGATCCCGGCTCACGCGCAGCGCGCGCAGGCCGTGCTTGAACAGAAGCCCGATCAGGACGAAAAAGGCCGTGAGGCCCAGCAGGCCGGTCTCGATGAGAACCCTCGGGATCTGGGCGTCGACGAAGGAGTGGCCCGTCACCCCCCAGCCGATGACGGGGTGATGGACGAAGTCCTGCGTGAGGATGACCTTCCAGGAGATCAGCCGGGCCGAGGTGGACGAGTCGACCTTGACGGTCCCGATCTTGAGCTGCTCATCGTTGTCCGGCTGGTTGAAGGTGTAGTTGACACGGTCGGTGACGCTCTTGGGAAGCATGAAGGGCGCAGCGGCCAATACGATGACCAGGGGGACCACGATGAAAAGGCGGTTGCGGCTCAGCGCGACGAGCGTCAGAATCGCCGGGGGCAGGGCGACCCAGGAGCCGCGCGAGAGGGTCGCCGCCAGCGAGACGAGCATCAGGCCGAGAAGCACGATCAGCAGGGGCTTTTTCCCGATCGACTTGGGCGTCGCCAGGAGGCTGACGACCAGGCAGAGCATGAGTACGAGGTAGCCCCCGAGCGTGTTGGGCTCCCCCTCCTCGCCCTCGAAGGGGGCGGAGACGCGTTCCACGTAGGGGATCTGGGAGATGGCGAAAACGCAGACGCAGAAGCAGACCAAGAGCATGGCAATCAGGAACCGGCGGATCTGCTCCTTCTCCCGGAGGTGGTTGACGGCCATGAAGTAGATCAGGAAGTACTCGAAGTACTTCAGGATGAAGAAGAACCCGACCACGGGGTTGAGGCGGCGCATCAGGTAGTAGCCGTGCACGGTGGCCACGATACAGATGACGAAGTACACGGCGATGGGAATGTTGAGCGGGGTCCGGAGGAAAAACCCGAGTTCCTTGTCGACGGCCACCCTCAGAAACCAGCTCAGGCCGATCACGGCGACGAGGATGTCGTCGGCCCTGAGGGCGACGCCGCGGCCGCGCACCGCGGCGATCTCGTCTCCCCCCCCTACGGTCAGCTGGGGCCCGAGGAGCATGGAGAAGATGAGCATGTACAGGGCGATCTCGGTGCTGACGAAGCTGAAGGTGAAGACGATGATGGCGACAACAGAGGCCACCGCGATGCCCAGCGACAGCTTGTTGGCCAGCATGGCCCCGCACAGGGCGAGGGCGACGGCCGCCAGCAGGAATACGGCCGCCCGTGTATTCCCCTCTAGTTGCTGGGTCCCGATCATGCGTCTCCATCCGGAGGTTCAATCTTCCCGCAGTCCCCGTCTGCCGCCGCGCGGGCCGGCCGCGAACGCGGGGGGCCATCCCTTCGAAAAGATGCAAGAACCAAACCACGGAAAGGATGGTGCAGAACCTGCAGGCCCGGGCATGACAAACGGAAAAACGCTTGGAGATTTGCGGGCGGGAATGGTGGGCCGCAGCGTGTCGACGTCTTCTATCGGCCGCTCGAAGAAGTCTGTTGCCTGTCGACGGCATCCTTCATCCGCTGCATCTCATAATACCTGCGTTCGATGTCCTTCGGACGGTAGGTATTGTCCTCGGGGATGTCGAAAACGCTCCCGAGGGCGACAACGAGAAGGGAGGTGAGGATTGCGGCCGCCAGGATGACGAGGAACCTCTTCAGGGTGAGGCCGCTTCGATGGACGCGGACGCGCCTCTTTCGAAGCCCGCCCCCTGACGATGCCGGTCTGCCGGTGGCCTTGAGATCATCCATCGCACCCTACCCGCTGCGGGCAACGCCGGTGGTGATCCCGGCTGCACGGTTCGGGGTTTCCGCCGCGGCCGGCGGGTCGTTCGGCGTCACAGCCCCGCGATGCTGGGTCTTCCCGGCGTTGAGGTGCGGCAGGGCGAATTTCAGAATCCCCATTTGGTAGAGGATTCCCGTGACCAAGAACACGAGGGCAATGAAGAACACCCCCGCCCTCAGGATCTTCGCCTTTTTCTCCTCCTTCGGGTCCCGCCCGATGGAGGGGCGCGCGGCGCCGGGGCCCCTGAGGCGGTCCCGAAGCGATCGAAGGGACATCGACCGCCGGCTTTCCGCCGCCCTGCCGCCGGGGCCTGCGCCTCTGACGAGCCCGAGGCGGGATTTCAGCAGCCCGGGGAGGGCGCGGATCCGGTCGGACGGCGTCTCGGGCGTGCCGTCCGGTTTCCCGGAGGTGAAGTAGTAGTAGTACTTGTACTTGTATTCGGCGTAGTCGGAGCTGAGCTCGGCCTTGAGGCCGTTGAGGATGACGCCGATCACGTTGGCCTTGACGTTGTCGAGCTGCGCCTTGGCGCGCTTGAGCACCCCCCGCGGGATCCGGCCCACGCGGTAGACCATCACGACGGCGTCCGCCTTGGCGGCCAGAAGCGCCGCATCCGTCGCCGCCAGCAGCGGCGGGGCGTCGATGAGCACGTAGTCGTAGGCGGCGCGGACCTCGGCGATGAACTCGCCGATCGCCTTGGAGTAGATCAGCTCCGCGGGGTTCGGCGGGATCGTCCCCGACGAGAGGATGTGGAGGTTCTCGATTCCGGGCGTCTGCAGGATGTCGTCGGTGCTGAGCGTGCCCGTCATGATGTCGGAGATGGTCCGCACGACCTTGCGCCACTCGTAGCTGCCCAGGAGCACGTCGGAGAGGCCCGGCACGTAGTCCATGCCGAACATCCGGGAGATCATGGGCTTGCGCAGGTCGCCCTCGATGAGCAGGACGCGGTTGCCGCCCTGGGCCATCGTGATGGCCAGGTTGACGATGGACGTCGTCTTGCCCTCCTCGGGCGAGGAGCTGGTCAGGACGATCGTCTTGATGTCCTTGTCCAGGCAGGCGAAGGCCAGGTTCGTCCGGATGGCGCGGTAGCTCTCGGCCAGGCGGGACTTGGGCGCGAAGTGCGAGACGAGGCGCGCCCCGCGCTCGGCGACCTCCGTGTCGACGTCCTCGGCGTACTTCTCCTTGAGCGTCTCCTTGATCTCCTGCTGGCTCACGTGGGGGATGAGCCCCAGGACGTGGACGCCCAGCAGGCTCTCGATCTCCTCGATGGCCCCGAGCGAGGTGTCGAACATCTCGACGAGGAAGGCGAGGGCGATGCCGAGGATCAGCCCGATGAGAAAGCCCGCGAAGGCCTTCTCCTTGATCTTGGGGGCATTGGACGGTTCCCGGGATTCGAGGGCCGGCCGGATGATCTGGACGGTCTCCACGCGCTCGGCGTTGGTGATCTGGGCCTCCTGGTGCTTGCGCTCCAGCATGTTGAACAGTTCCTGGTTGAGCTGGATCTGCCGCTCGAGCCGCGAAAGCTCCAGGCGCTTCTCGGGAAGCATACTGACCTGGGTCTCGGCTTCGGCGATCTTCGCCTTGAGGTCCCGGATGTCCTCCCGCAGGCCGGCCTCGAAGGCCTCGAGCTGCCCCTTCATGGTGACGAGGATTTCGGCGATCTGCTTGCGGATCTCCGCCACCTGGGGGTAGAGCTCCGTGTAGGTCTTCAGCAGGGTGTCGCGCTCGAGCATAAGCTGGACGAGCTTGTCGTTGAAGGACTTGTACGTGGCCGGCGCGTCATCGAAATAGAAGCTCGTCTTGGAGCCCAGCGGCGTCGACCCCGCCCGGTCCAGCAGACGCCGGATCTCGGCCGCCTTCTGCGCGTTGACCTGGGCCTTGTCGTAGGCGGCCTGCAGGGCCTGGAGCTTGGAGACCATGGCGCTGCTCTCGGCGTCGATGGAGACCAGCTTGTGCTGCTCCCGGTAGGCCTTGGCGGCCTCCTCGGAGGCCTTGAGCTTCTCCCGCGCCTGGGCGAGCTGGGCCTCGATGAAGCCCTTCTGGCTGACGGAGCGCTTGTTGGTGTCGTGGATCCGCTCCTCCCGGTAGACCTCGGCGATGGTGTTGGCCAGCCGCACGGCAAGCCGGGGGTCCTCGGACTTCACGTGGATGTTGATGACCCCGATCTGCTGCTCGAAGTCCGACTCCACCATGCCGCGCAGGCTCAGGACCGTGGCCAGGTATTCCTTGTTGGCCCGCACCTCCTCGGAGGTGAGGTTGGCGGGGATCATGCCGAGCTTCTTCGCCGCCTTCTCGACGATCCCGTGGCTCCGCACCACGGCGGCCTGAGACGTCAGCATGTCCGCGTTGTTCCAGGGCATCGACTCCTGGTAGATGCCCTGGCCGGAGAGCATGATCCGCTCGAGCCTCACGCTCGCCGTGGACTTGTAGAGCGGCACGGGCTTGTTCAGCAGGGCGAAGAGGGTGCTGAAGGTCCCCGTCAGCAGGAGCGTGACGAGGATGATCAGACGCCTCTTCTTGATGATGCGCCAGTATTCGCGGAGATTGACGTCGTATTGGGCCATATCAGTATTTCAGGAAACGCAGGTTCTGGGAGTCCCCGTAGGCTTCGCGATAGGCCGCGGGCTTGAGCAGGTAATCCAGAAGCGGCAGCGTGTTGGTGATCCACTCGTTGATGTCGCCGATGAGGATCCTCGGCACCCAGACGATGTCGCCGTTCTTGAGCGCCACGTTCTGGGCGATGTCCCCCTTCTTCGTGATGTCGTCGTAGCTGGCCGACAGGATGACCGGGTCGCCCTTGCGCTCCTGGTATTCCCGGATGATCTTGATGTCCGACTTCACGGCCAGGCGCGTCGGCCCGCCGGCAAGCGAAAGCGAGGCCAGCAGGTCGCTTGCGTCCTTGAGCCGGTAGATCCCCTGCGCGTTGACCTCGCCGAGGACGTAGACCCGCTCGCCGAAGACGGGAAGCTCGGGCACGGTGACGATGTCCCCCGCGTCGACGATCACGTTCTGGCTGGCGTCGCCTTTGAACATGACGTCATAGAGGTTGAGCGTGTAGCGCTTGCCCCTGCGCAGAAGCTCCACGTTGCGCAGATCCGCATTTCCGCCTTCGTCCCCCACGACGACCTGCGTCTGGCCCGTCCCCGTGTAGGAGCTGCCGCGGCCCGTGACGGGGCCGCCGGCCGTCACGATGAGATCGAGGATGGTCGTTTTGCCCTTCAGGGCATATTTCCCCGGCCCGGAGGGCCCGGGGGAGATCTTGTTGATCTGACCGAAGAGAAGAACCGTCTTGCTTCGGTATTCCTTGACGACCACCTCGAGCCGCGGGGCCCGGATGTACCGCTTGAGGCCCTCCAGGAGCGCCTCGTGGAGCTCCCCGACGGTGCGGCCGCTCACCGGCACGTCGTCCATGAAGGCGTAGGAGATCTTCCCGTCGGCGCGGACCTCCGCGATGTGCTCCGTTCCCTTGGCGCCTTCCCAGTAGGTGATCTTCAGCACGTCGCCGGGGCCGAGCAGGTATTCCGGCGTCCCCCTGCGCTCCGTGAACGACTGGTTTTCCCGGACGGCGGCCATGGCCGCGATGTCCTGTTCCTGCTGCCGGCGCGCCTTTTCGGCCGCCGCCACGTCCTCGGCCGACGGCTTGAGCGTCCTGACGGGGACGCCCCTGGCCTCGAGTGCATGGGGGATGTAGGTGCTGCATGCCGAGAGACTGACGGCGGTCAGCACCCAGAACGTTGCGAGGGTTGTTTTCTTCAATCGACAGTACATTCCGACTCTCCTGCGCAGGATGGCCGGACTCATGACATGCCAACATCGTGCCAATTAACGGAAAACACTCCCGCGTACGGTTCTTGCATGACAAAAGCACGACCTCTCATGCCCGGGGCCCGGGAGTCCCGCCCGGCACCGGCATCGGGCAGGCGGTGCCCATCAAGAAGGAGAAGGCGGAAATCCCATGGTACGATACGTCGACCTGATCACAGACTCCGTGCAGAGCGGCGGGAACGATGGCGCGGCGCAGGCGCCTGCAGCAAAGGGGCCCCACGACAGGGACATCTACCTGGCCCTGTGGAAACAGCTCCAGTCGATCAAGGTCAGCATCCTGGAAAGGAAGGACTTCGATATCCTGCCCCTGAAGGACCGGGTCCGGTCGATCGCGGGCGACCCCGGGGCCGTCGACCGGCTCTACCACTACACGACCCGGTACGGCAACGAGGAGGACTACACGGCGTCCCACTCGATCAACACGATGATCTACGCCCTGAAGATCGCCCTGCAGCTGGAGTACGCCCCGGCAGACCTCGAGGCGCTGGGGCTGGCGGCTCTCCTGCACGACGTGGGCATGTTCACGATCCCCGACTCCATCCTGCGCAAGCCCGAGGCCCTTTCCGCCGAGGAGACCGCCACGGTCCGCAGGCACCCGGAGATCGGCCGGACGACGCTGGCCCCCTGGAGCGCCGAGATGCCCTGGCTCGGCCAGTCGGCCTACGAGCACCACGAACTCGAGGACGGCAGCGGCTACCCCCGGGGGCTCCGGGGCGAGCAGATCTCCGAGTCTGCGAAGATCATCGGGCTGGCGAGCACCTACGAGGCCATGACGCACGAGAGGCCCCACCGGCGCTGCGTGTCGGTCCGGGAACTGATCGACACGAAGAACCGCTCCTTCTCCCCGCGCGTGATGCGGGCCTTTCTCGAGCAGATCTCCCTCTACCCCATCGGGAGCTTCGTCCGGCTCAACAACCGCACCCTCGGCAAGGTCGTCGAGACCCATGCCGGGCAGCCGCTGAGGCCCGTGGTGCAGATCCTCGAGGACGCCGAGGGCAACCGGGTCACGGCGGACAAGACCGTCAACCTGCTGGGCAACCCGATCCTGTGGGTGACGGGGGCCGTCTCGGACGAGGATCTCGCGCGCATCCAAAAAGGATAGAAGTTGAGAAGTTAAGAAGTTCGGAAGTTTGGAAAAACCGGCAAAATGGGGGGGGTGCTGGGAGCCTGTCCGAACGTCTCAGCTTCCCGGCTTCGCAGCTTCCTTCTTCGGTTCCGCCTCGCCCGGCTCCTCGTCCGGCATGGCCGTGTCGTCGATGGCGGACCGGACCACCGCCGCGTCGATCCTCTCGGCGTGCATCCCGAACCCGATCAGCAGGCACATGTCGCAGAGGTTGTTCACCCTCCGGGGCACACCCCTCGTGTGGCGGTGGATCTCTTCGAAGGCGTCCGGCGTGAAGATCTCCCGCTTCGCGCCGGCCCGGCCGAGGCGGAAGTTGACGTACTGCGCCATCTCGTCGAAGCCGAGCGGACCCAGGTGGTAGCGGATGGCGATCCGCGAGTCGAGCTGCTCGATGCGCTTCACGATGCCCCGCAGCTCCGGCTGGCCGATGAGCAGCAGGTTCAGCAGGAACCGGTCGTTGAACTGGTAGTTGAGCAGCAGGCGGACCTCCTCGAAGTTCGTCGGCGAGAGCAGCTGCGCCTCGTCGATGACGAGAATCGTCGTCCGGTTCTCCTTGAAGTCCCTCATCATCATCTCGCCCAGCGCGTTCAGCAGCTCGTGCTTGGAATGCGAGGCGGGGTCGAGGCCGAACTGGTAGAGGATTTCCCGGATGAACTCGACGGGCTCCAGCATGGGGTTCGTGATGAGCCCCACGTGGTACTCCTTCCGCGCCAGGTTGTGGATGAAGGCGCGCGACAGGGTCGTCTTGCCGCAGCCCACGTCCCCCGTGAGCAGGGCGGCCCCCTTGCGGCGCTGGATGGCGTAGGTGAGACGGGTCATCGCCTCGCGGTAATGCACCGAGTTGTAGATGAACTTCAGATCCGGCACGATCTCGTAGGGGAAGATCTCCAGGCCCCAGTACTCTAGATACATCGAAGCAACCCTTCCAGCGAAAAGTAGATCTCCGCAAAACATGTCCGGTAGTGATAGGGCGTCAGCCCGTGGGGGTCCCGGATGTCGAGCCCGGCCCCGTCTGCCTGCGCGGAGAAGGATTTGAGGAGCCGGACCTTGCCCTCCGCCCCGGGGTGCCGCCGGAGCACCTCGTCCCGCTGGGCCTCCTCCATGACGAGGACCCAATCGGCTCCCTCGACCATGCCGGCCGTGAGGGCGCGCGACCGGTGCCGTCCGGCCTCCATGCCTTTTTCCCGGAGGAGCGCGGCGGCCTGCGGATCGGCATCCGCGCCCCCGAGATCGAGCAGGCCGGCCGATGCGGCCCGGACGCCGGACAGGCCCGTTTTCCTCGAGAGCGACCGGAACACCCGCTCGGCCATGAAGCTCCGGCACAGGTTGCCCGAGCAGACAAACAGGATCATCTTCGGTGCCGGTTGCGCCGTCACGGGATCGGATTCCATCCTCACGGTCGAGGTATCGCGAACACAAGTTGCAAAACCCATGCCCCGAAACGGCGTCCCCGGGAGAGCCCGGCGGCCGGCTCCGCGCGTTGCGCGCCGCCGGCTGCTTGGCACATTTCCTGTATTAAAGACCGTGACACCCATTCCGATATGGGAAAGAGAAAACCCGACAAGGAACGGACTCCCACGATGGACACGGCAAAGATGATGGAGAGGCTCGACATCTCCTCCATAACGGCCCTTTCCGAGAAGCTCAACCAGCGCAAGAAGCTGCTCGACATCACCAACCAGATCCACGCCGCCCAGAACATCCGGGACATCCTCGTCGAGCACAAGGAAGGGATCCTGGCGCTCTTCAACGCCCTGCTGATCACGATCTACGTGGCCGACAAGCCCCGCAACGAGCTCTACTCGCTCTACCTGGCGGGCTCTCAGCTCAAGGAGATCCGCCTTCCCATCAACAACCGCAGCATCGCGGGCTTCGTGGCCAACACGGGACGGGGCGTCAACATCGCCGATGCCTACAACAAGGAGGAGCTCAAGAAGATCGACAAGGCGCTCTTCTTCGACGAGGCCTGGGACAAGCAGTCGGGCTACCGCACCACCCAGGTGCTCGCCCTGCCCGTCATGCACGAGAACACCCTCATGGGCGTCATCCAGATCGTCAACCGCAAGGGAGGCGGCCGTTTCACGGACGACGAGCAGGCCCTCCTGGAGGAGATCGCCGAGGTCCTGGGCATCGCCCTGTACAACCAGCACCGCGTCTCGTCGCGGCGCAAGACCCGCTTCGACTACCTCGTCAACCACAACCTCCTGAAGGACGCCGACCTGGAAGCCGCCTTCACGGAGTCGCGCCGCAGCAACGAGCCCATCGAGGAGCTCCTCATGAAGCGCTTCCGGATCTCCCGGGAGGACATCGGCCGCTCCATGGAGGACTTCTACCGCTGCCGCTACATCCACTACAACCCCAAGCACCCCATCCCCGAGGAACTGCTCAAGAGCCTCAAGCGCGAGTACCTGCGCCGCGAGCTCTGGGTCCCCCTGGAGAAGGGCGCCGACGGAAAGATCCGCGTCCTCGTCGACGACCCGAACAACATCCTGAAGAAGGACATGATCGAGAACCTCCTGAGGACGAAGTCCGTCGAGTACTGCGTCTCCCTCAAGGAGGACATCATCAAGTTCATCAACCACTTCTACCAGACCACGGAGGGGGAGAAGTCCTTCAGCGAACTCCTCGGCGGCGAGGGGCAGCTGGTCGAAGACCTCGACGAGATCGAGGAGAACGGCGTCTCCGAGTCGGACAGCGTCATCATGCAGCTCGTCAACCGCATCATCAACGACGGCATCGCCCAGCGGGCCTCGGACATCCACATCGAGCCCAACCTCGGCCGCAAGAACGTGGAGATCCGCTACCGCGTCGACGGCAGCTGCACCCTCTACCAGACGGTCCCCTACAGCTACCGGGCCGCCATCGTCTCGCGCATCAAGATCATGTCCAACCTCGACATCACGGAGCGCAGGCTCCCGCAGGACGGCAAGATCAAGTTCCGGCGCGGCAACGGCGAGGAGATGGAGCTCCGCGTGGCCACGCTGCCCACGGCGGGCAACCTCGAGGACGTGGTGCTTCGAATCCTCCAGAAGGGCGAGATGATGCACCTCGAGGAGATGGCCCTGTCGCCCTGGAACTACCAGAATTTCATCAAGCTCCTCGAGAAGCCCTACGGGATCATCCTGTGCGTCGGCCCGACGGGCTCCGGAAAGACGACGACGCTGCACGCCGGCCTGCACCGCATCAACACGCCGGAGCGGAAGATCTGGACGATCGAGGACCCCGTCGAGATCACCCAGTACGGGATCCGGCAGGTCCAGGTGAACCCCAAGATCGGCCTGGACTTCGCGCGCGCCCTGCGCTCCTTCCTGCGCGCCGACCCCGACGTGATCATGGTCGGCGAGATGCGCGACTTCGAGACGGCCAAGATCGGCGTCGAGGCCTCCCTCACGGGGCACCTCGTGCTGACGACGCTGCACACCAACAGCGCCCCCGAGACCATCATCCGCCTGCTCGACATGGGCATCGACCCGCTGAACTTCGCCGACTCGCTCCTCGGCATCCTGGCCCAGCGGCTCGCGCGGACGCTCTGCCGCAACTGCAAGCAGGCCTACACGCCCGACAAGGAGGAGTACGACTACCTCGCCTTCACCTACGGCGAGGAGCAGTTCGCCAAGCTCAACATCCCCTACTCGAAGGATCTCAAGTTCTACCAGCCCGGGGGCTGCAATGACTGCAACCAGACGGGGTACCGCGGGCGCGTGGGCATCCACGAGCTCCTGGTGGCCACGGACAACATCAAGCGCCTCATCGCGCGGAAGGCGACCGTCGAAGACCTCAGGAACGCCGCCATCCAGGACGGGATGTCGACGCTGCTGCAGGACGGCATCAAGAAGGTGATCGAGGGCATCACGGACTTCGAGCAGGTCCGGAGGGTGTGTATAAAATAAGGCAGGCTTAGGGCTCGGGGCAAAAGGCTTAAGGCAGAAAAGAAAAAGCGACGGGGGAAAAAATCAACCCCGTCGCTTTTTTTCTGGAATGAATCCTTTCCTTTTCCTTACGCCTTACGCCATAAGCCCTATGCCTTCTTCAGCCGCTCCTTCCACTCCGCGATCAGATTCATCGCCTCGATCGGCGTGAGCGTGTTGACGTCCGTCGAGGCGATCTCCTCGAGGACGAGACTCTCCTCGTCGGCGAAGAGGTTCAGCTGGCCCGTCCGCGGGAGCGTCTCGCCCTTCCGGCGTCGCGCCAGCCTCGGCATGCCGACCTCGTCGAGCTCCCCCTTCTCGAGGTTCTCCAGCACTTCCTTCGCCCGCGCGATGACCTCGCCGGGCACGCCGGCCAGCCGCGCCACCTGGATGCCGTAGCTGCGGTTCGTCGCCCCCTTCATGATCTTGCGCAGGAAGATGATCCGCTCGCCCCACTCCTTGACGGCGATGTAGTAGTTGACCACGCCCTCGCGCGTCAGCGCCAGGTCCGTGAGCGGGTGGTAGTGCGTGGCGAACAGGGTGCGCGACCCGAGCCCCGGCGCGTCGTGGATGTGCTCGGCCACGGCCCAGGCGATGCTGAGGCCGTCGAAGGTGCTCGTCCCCCGTCCCACCTCGTCGAGCAGGATGAGGCTCCGCGGGGTGGCGTTGCGCAGGATGTGGGCCACCTCCGTCATCTCGACCATGAAGGTGCTCTGCCCCTTGGCCAGGATGTCGGCGGCGCCCACGCGCGTGAAGACCCGGTCCACGAGACCGACCCGGGCCTCGGCGGCGGGCACGAAGCTGCCCATCTGGGCCAGGATGACGATGTGGGCGACCTGGCGGATGTAGGTGGACTTGCCGGCCATGTTGGGCCCCGTGATCACGAGCAGGCGGTTGGCCCCCCGGTCCATCAGCACGTCGTTGGGGACGAAGCCCTCGGCCAGCGGCATCCGCTCCACCACGGGATGGCGCCCGTCGCGGATCTCGAGGACATCGCCGTCGTCGACGGACGGGCGGACGTAGTTGTACTTCTCGGCGACTTCCGCGAGCGACGCGAGGGCGTCGAGATCGGCCAGCGCCGCGGCGCTCTTCTGGATCTGCCGGATCCGCGCCGCCACCCGCTCGCGGATCCCCGTGAAGAGCTCGTACTCCCGCTCGCGGCGCTTCTCCTCGGCGTGCAGCACCGTGTGCTCGTACTCCTTGAGCTCCTCGTTGATGTAGCGCTCGGCGTTGACGAGGGTCTGCTTGCGGATGTACTCCGCGGGGACCGACCCCGTCTGGGACTTCGTCACCTCGATGTAGTAGCCGAAGACGCTGTTGAAGCCCACGCGGAGGTTGGGGATGCCGGTCCTCCGGCGCTCCTTCTCCTCGAGGGCGGCGATCCACGACTTCCCGTCGCGCGCGATCGAAACGATCCGGTCGAGCTCGGCGTCGAAGCCCTCCCGGACGATCCCTCCCTCGCGCAGCGCCGGCGGGGGGTCGTCGACGATGGAACGCTCGAGCAGGTCCAGCGTCTCGGGCATCTCGTCGATCCCCTCACGGATCGCGGCAAGCACAGGGGCCTGGAACGCCGCGAGGATCCCCTTCAGCCCCGGAAGCGCGCGCAGCGATGCGCGGAGGGCCGCCAGGTCCCGTCCGTTGGCCGCCCCGAGGGAGATGCGCGCGCCCAGACGCTCCATGTCGTAGAGCCCTGCGAGGGCCTTTCGCAGGTCCCGGCGCACGAGGTGGGCCTCGCGGATCTCGCCGACGGCGGCGAGCCGCTCCCGGATCCGTTCCGTGTCGAGCAGGGGGTAGGCAAGCCACCACCGGAGCCTCCGCCCCCCCATGGGCGTCATCGTCTCGTCGAGGATGTGGAAGAGGGTCCCCTCCCTCGTGCCCCCCTGGGTCGTGGCGAAGAGCTCGAGGTTGCGTTTCGCCGTCTCGTCGAGGACGAGGAAGCTCTCCGAGCGGTAGGCCGTGATCTCGTTGATGTGCGCGAGGCTCTCCTTCTGGGTCTCCCGGACATAGCGCAGGACCGCGCCGGCGGCGGCGATCAGGGCGGGCCGGCGGTCCGGCTCGAGCCGGGCGATGGATTCGGCGCCGAGGTGCTCGCCCAGGATCGCAAGCGAGGCCCCGTGATCGAACCAGTCCCGCGGGAAGCGGTTGATCACGCACCCGTCCAGCTCGCGGGCCAGGACCGTCTCCAGCATCGGGTCCCTGAACCCCTCCTCCAGGACGATCTCGCGGAACCCGTGGCGGATCACCTCGTCGAGAAAGAAGGGGCGGTCCACGATCTGCGTGGCCCGGAACTCGCCCGTCGAGACGTCCAGGAAGGCGAGCCCGAAAGCCTCGCCCCGCTGGGCGATGCCGGCGAGGAAGTTGTTCTGCTTGGCCTCCAGGCTGTCGGGGTCCAGGACGACGCCCGGCGTCACGACGCGCACCACCTCGCGCTTCACCACCCCCTTGGCGAGGCGGGGGTCCTCCATCTGCTCGCAGATGGCCACCTTGTGCCCCTTCGAGATGAGCTTCGCGATGTAGGACGACGCCGCGTGCCAGGGGAAGCCGCAGAGCGGCACGCTGTCCTCCTTCCCCTTGTCGCGGGAGGTGAGCGTGATCTCCAGGAGCTTCGAGGCCAGCACGGCATCCTCGAAGAACATCTCGTAGAAATCGCCCATCCGGAAGAAGAGGATGCAGTCGGGGTAGCGGGACTTGATCTCCAGGTACTGCCGCATGGCGGGCGTGAGGGAACTCATTCCCAGCGGTCCCCCTTCTTCTCGAGGTCGATCGCGCCGGGCCCGACCCGCCCGTGCATCGCCGGGCCGCCGGGCCCCCCGGGGATCCCCCGGTCGGCGATCAGGGTGCCGAGCAGCCAGTTGACGACGCTGACGATCACGGCGCCCAGGACGGCGGGCCAGAAACCTTGGACGTCGAAGCCGGGGATGAGCGCCGAGGCGATCTTGAGCAGCGCCGCGTTGATGACGAGGGTGAACAGGCCCAGGGTCAAAATATTGACAGGCAGGGTCAGGATGATCAGGATGGGCTTGAAGAAGACGTTGAGAAACCCCAGGATCGCCGCCGCGAAAAACGCGGCCCAGAACCCCGTGACGACGATCCCCTCGACGAAGTAGGCCGCCGCCAGGATCGCCGCGGTGAGAATCAGCCATCGGATCAGGATGCCGGCCATTCTTGTCTCCTTCGATCGGCTTCAGGGAAATGAGAGTCATTCCGGGCGAAGTCCACAACGCGTCGCCCGGCGACGAAGTTACGAAGTCGGGAAGTTAAGAAGTTCGGCGAATCCTGTGTTCCCCGATCCGCCGCAGGCAAGACCACGCTTCCCAGCTTCTCAACTTCCCGGCTTCCGAGCTTTGTAGCACGCTTCGGCTTTTTTTTCACCTCCCGGCCGCGCAGGCGGGGAAAACCAGAAAAATTGTCGGGAAAGCGACGGGTTACAACATTTTCACCGTTGCGCAAATGCAGATTGGGCGGTATGATGGCCCGGCTTGCGGAAAAAGACGAAAGGAAGGCAACCGTGGGGAAAACCTTAACGCACAAACTCATCGAAAACCACCTCGTGTCGGGGAGGATCAAGCCCGGCAGCGAGATCGGCATCCGCATCGACCAGACCCTCACCCAGGACGCCACCGGCACCATGGCGTACCTGCAGTTCGAGGCCATGGGGATCGGGCGGGTGCGCACGGAGCTCTCGATGAGCTACATCGACCACAACACGATCCAGATCGGCTTCGAGAACGCCGACGACCACCGCTACCTGCACTCCGTCGCGCGCCGATACGGCATCCGCCTCTCGCGGGCGGGAAACGGCATCTGCCACCAGGTGCACCTGGAACGGTTCGGCAGGCCGGGGAAGACCCTCCTGGGCTCCGACAGCCACACGTCCACCTGCGGGGCCCTGGGCATGCTCGCCGTCGGGGCCGGCGGGCTCGACGTGGCGCTTGCCATGGCCGGCGAGCCGTTCTTCCTGACCTGCCCGCGGGTGGTCCGCGTGAACCTCGCGGGGAAGCTCCCCCCCTGGGTCTCGGCCAAGGACGTGATCCTGAAGCTCCTGGAGATCTTCACGACGCGGGGCAACGTGGGCCACGTCTTCGAGTACGGCGGCGAGGGCCTCGAGAGCCTCACCGTGCCCGAGCGGGCCACCATCGCCAACATGGGGGCGGAGCTGGGGCTGACGACCTCCGTCTTCCCCAGCGACGGGATGACGCGGCGCTTCCTGGCGGCCGAGCTGCGGGAGGCCGACTGGGTCGAGCTGGCCGCCGACCCCGACGCGCGCTACGAACGGGTGGTCGAGATCGACCTCGCGGGGCTCGTCCCGCTGGCCGCGAAGCCCCACAGCCCGGACAACATCGGCACGGTGCGGGAGATTGCGGGCATCCCCGTGGACCAGGTCTGCATCGGCAGCTGCACGAACTCCTCGTACCGGGAACTCGCCACGGTGGCCCGCATCGTCCGCGGGCGGGTGGCCCACCCCCGGGTGAGCTTCATCGTCACGCCCGGCTCCCGGCAGGTGCTCGAGAACCTGGCCCGCGACGGCTACCTCGCGGACCTTCTGGCCGCGGGGGCGAGGCTCACGGAGAGCACCTGCGGCTTCTGCATCGGCGGCAGCCACAGCCCCGGCTCCAGGGGCGTGTCGCTGCGCACCTCGAACCGCAACTTCTACGGCCGCTCGGGCACGGAGGATGCCGAGGTCTACCTGGTGAGCCCCGAAACGGCGGCGGCGGCCGTCGTGACGGGTGCCGTCACGGACCCGAGGGACCTCGGCATGGATTACCCCGCCGTGGCGATGCCGGAGCGATTCCGCGTCGACGACTGCATGATCCTCGAGCCCGCCCCCCCGGAAAGGGCGGCCTCTATCGAGATCCTCCGCGGGCCCAACATCGGCAGCCCGCCGGAAAACGGGCCGCTGCCGGGGCGCCTCGACGGCGAGGTCACCATCAAGGTGGGAGACAAGATCACGACGGACCACATCATGCCCGCCGGGGCCCGGATGAAGTACCGCTCCAACATCCGCCGCTACGCCGATTTCGTCTTCGAGGTGCTCGACCCCACCTTCCCTGCGCGGGCGGCGAAGATCCGCGACAACGGGCGCCACAACGTCGTCGTCGCCGGTCAGTCCTACGGCCAGGGCTCGTCGCGGGAGCACGCGGCCCTGTGCCCCATGTACCTGGGCGTCAAGGCCGTCATCGCGAAGAGCTACGAGCGCATCCACACGGCCAACCTCATCAACTTCGGGATCCTGCCGCTTGTCTTCGAGAACGAATCCGAGTACAACCTCCTGGACCAGGGCGACAGCCTCGAGATCCCCGACCTCCGGGGCGCCGTGGCGGCGGGGGGGCCCCTGACGGTCCGCAACGCAACCAAGGGGCGCAGCTTTTCCGTCACCTGCACGCTCTCGGAGAGGCAGAAGAGGATCGTCCTGGCCGGCGGGGCGCTGAACCTCGTAAGAACAGGGGTACAGGGTTCAGGGTCCCGGGTACAGGGATAGAAAATAGAGGACCCTGGGCTGGAGCCCGGGGTTTCATCCATACGAGAAGAAGCGGATACCGCCGGAAAGGAAACAGTCCAGAATGGCAATTGGAAAAATAGAGGTGAAGACCCCCATCGTCGAGATGGACGGCGACGAGATGACCCGTATCATGTGGGCCCTGGTGAAGGAGAAGCTCCTGGCCCCCTGGCTCGACATGAAGCTAGAGTACTACGACCTTCACGTGAAGCACCGCGACGACACGGACGACCGGGTCACCGTGGAGGCGGCGGAGGCGATCCTGAAGCACGGCGTGGGCGTCAAGTGCGCCACGATCACCCCAAACCAGGACCGCGTCACGGAGTACGGGCTGAAGAAGATGTGGAAGAGCCCCAACGGCACGATCCGGTCCATCCTGGACGGGACGGTCTTCCGCAAACCCATCTTCGTGAGGAACATCCGGCCCTTCGTATCGTCCTGGAAGCGGCCCATCGTGATCGGCCGCCACGCCTACGGGGACGTCTACGACAACTCGGAGATGCCCGTCCCCTGCGCGGGCACGGCGGTGCTGATGTTCACCCCCGCCCCCGGCGGGGCCGCCGCCTGGCAGAAGGTCGCCGACTTCAAGGGGCCGGGCATCCTGCAGGGGATCCACAACACCGACGAGTCGATCCGGAGCTTCGCCCGCGCCTGCTTCGCCTATGCCCTGGACGAGAAGATCGACCTGTGGTTCAGCACGAAGGACACCGTCTCGAAGATCTACGACGCCCGGTTCCGGGACATCTTCCGGCAGGAGCACGACGCGAACTGGAAGGAGAAGTTCGAGGCGGCGGGCATCGAGTACTTCTTCACCCTCATCGACGACGCGGCGGCGCGGGTGATCCGCTCCGAGGGCGGGTTCCTCTGGGCCCTCAAGAACTACGACGGCGACGTCATGTCGGACCTCGTCGCGGCGGCCAGCGGCAGCCTCGCCATGATGACCTCCGTGCTCGTCTCGCCGAAGGGCTGCTTCGAGTACGAGGCCGCGCACGGCACCGTGCAGCGCCACTACTACAAGCACCTCAGGGGCGAGGAGACGTCGACGAACTCCATGGCCCTGATCTTCGCCTGGACGGGCGGCCTGCGCAAGCGCGGGCAACTCGACGCAACACCCGACGTCGTCCGCTTCGCCGACGCCCTCGAGCGGGCGGCGCTCGGCACGGTGGAGGCCGGCGTCATGACGGGAGACCTGCTGGCCGTGGCGAAAAAGAGCGCAAAAAACCGCAAGGTGACGACGGAGGGCTTCATCGACGCCATCGCGGA
>Ga0067045_1000004_pt1 | contig 87989 bp, 90 predicted proteins | sample TerdegcTABiofilm_FD_59184 | JGI IMG/M metagenome (GOLD analysis project Ga0067045, IMG submission 59184) | Combined Assembly of (Gp0054472, Gp0054536) Wastewater bioreactor microbial communities from Singapore -Terephthalate degrading...
TCACGTTCATGCCGTTCCACTACAGGGAGTGCGCCGCAAACATCCTCACCAACAATGCCCTTGACCCCATCGCCAAGATCCCGGAGTTCAAGGCCTGTGCTGTGAAGATCGAGAAGATCGAGGGGGGGAAATAATATGGGACTCTTTGGGGGAAAACCCGACGTTAAAAAGGGCGACATGTTCTATGCCTGGACCAGTGATGCGGACATCGCAAAGAAGGCCGAGTGCGGTGGTGCAGTCACGAGTCTCCTGAAGTATGCACTCGAGCAGAAGATCGTTGACGCTGTCATCGCTGTCAGGAAGGGGCAGGACGTTTACGATGCCGTCCCCGTCCTGGTATCCGATCCCCGGCAGCTGAAGGATACCGCCGGCTCCCTCCACTGCGGAACGCTCCTGCTGGCAAAGGTCGTCCAGAAGTTCACGGAGGGGTCAAAGGGGATGAAGATCGGGATGACCGTCAAGGGCTGCGATGTCATGGCCCTCCACGAACTCGCAAAGAGGAATAAGATCGACTTAAACAATCTCCTCCTCATCGGCGTCAACTGCGGGGGAACAGTCAGCCCTGTCATGGCCCGGAAGATGATCCGGGAGAAGTTCGGTGTCGACCCGGACACCGTCCACAAGGAAGAGATCGACAAGGGCCAGTTCATCATCGAGTACGAGGGCGGCCACAAGGGCATCAAGATCGATGACCTCGAGGACGAGGGATACGGGCGGCGCTCCAACTGCCGCCGGTGCCTCTACAAGGTCCCCCGGCAGGCAGACCTCGCCTGCGGGAACTGGGGAGTGATCGGGGACAAGGCAGGCAAGGCCACGTTCGTCGAGGTCTGCAGCGAGAAGGGTGCCGATCTCCTTGCCCGCGCTGTCAAGGACGGTGCCCTCAAGACCGAGAAGCCCGATCCGAAGGGGATCGAGATGCGCGGCAAGGTGGAGGGTGCGATGGTCAAGCTCGGTGAAAAGTGGAGGAAGAGGGACCTTGAGGCACTCTCGAAAGATCTCTGGGGAACCATCAAGAAAGAGACCTCCCGGTGCATCAAGTGCTACTCCTGCATCGAGAACTGCCCTGTCTGCTTCCCGTCAGCCGATGCCCTGAAGAAGAAGGACTATGTGGTAAAACCGGGCGAAGTCCCGCCAAACCCCATGTTCCACCTGCGCCGCTTTGCCCACATCTCGGATTCCTGCGTCAACTGCGGCCAGTGCGAGGAACTCTGCGCGATGGATATTCCCCTTGCCAAGTTCTCGCATGCGATCAGGGTGGAGGCAGACACGGTCTTTGAGCCCAAGCTGGGAAAACCGGCTTACACCAACTGAACCTTTTTTTCAGGCATCGCACCCGCGACTTTCATCGTGCAATGCCGGTGTGTTTAACGGGATATACATCATTTTTGCACCATGCCGTTTTGTGTGGGAAGAGATTACCTCCTGCAACACAGAGTCACTCCGCCAAACTTAGCGGAGGATTCTTCTTTGGGGAGAAGGTACCGATCCGCTCCTGAAGAGACGGCTGCATGTATCCCTCTCGCGAGGCACTCTCCCCGGGAGGGAACTCTCTCCCGGGAGACCTTCCGTGCACAATAACATTTTTCGGGGAAAAAGGGTAACATCTCTTGAATCATAACCAATGGACCTCTTCTCTGCGATCCTGATCGTTGCCGGGCTCATCCTCTTTGAGACGATTACGAGTATCGACAATGCAATCATTAACGCAGAGATCCTCTCGACAATGAAGGAGTGGGCACGGCGGTGGTTCCTCGTCTGGGGACTCCTCGTCGCGGTCTTTGTCGTGAGGGGTGTCCTCCCCTGGCTCATCGTGTGGATGTCGACGCCTTCCCTTGGACCCGCGGGTGCCCTCACGGCCACGTTCAGCAGCGATCCCGCGGTCATCGAGGCAATCGAGGAGTCAGCACCCGTCCTCCTCATGGGAGGCGGGACATTCCTCATATTCCTTTTCTTCCACTGGATCTTCCTCGAACCGAAGTCCTATGGCCTCAGGGGCGAGCGCTACATCGCCTCGAAGGGCGTCTGGTTCTTTGCAGTCGTCTCAATCCTCCTCTCGGTCCTCGTCTGGGAAGCCCTCCGTGTCAACCCCATGATGGCATTCGGGGCGGTGGTCGGTTCGACTGCGTTCTTCATCGTCCATGGGTTCCGCCAGAATGCCGAGGAGCAGGAGAAAAAGATGGTCGGGGGGAACATGTCCGATATATCAAAGATCTTCTACCTCGAGGTGATCGATGCCACCTTCTCGGTCGACGGAGTCCTCGGCGCGTTCGCGTTCACCCTCTCTGTCCCCCTCATCATCCTCGGAAACGGCATCGGTGCATTCGTGGTCAGGGAATTAACGATACGGAACGTCGAGAATATCCGGAAGTACCGGTTCCTCAAGAACGGGGCCATGTACTCCATCCTGGTCCTTGGGATCATCATGATACTGGACAGTTTCGGAGCCCACATCCCGAACTGGCTCTCACCAATCGTCACATTCGGGATCGTCGGATTTTTCTTTTACAAGTCGCTGCGGTACGTCGCGCTCCGGGATGGGGAGTGAATACCTGCAGGGGGCCCCTGCCACGGGAAACCCGGAAACACTGCCATGATCAAAAACCAGTTCTCCTGGTATCGGAGATCCCGGGTAAACCGGAGTGCCGTGAATTCTAAAACGAACCGTCTTCCGCCACCTTGAATACCGTTTGCCGACCACACACTGTGGGAAGATGCAACGCCCTTACGTTATCGTGAACCTTGCCATGAGTGCGGATGGAAAGATCTCGACACGGGAACGCAGGCAGGTAAAAATCTCCGGTCCCTGCGACTTCTCGCGGGTCGACAACCTCAAGGCCGGATGCGATGCCGTGATGGTCGGGATCGGCACCGTCCTTGCAGACGATCCCTCCCTCACGGTCAAGTCCCCCGAACTCATTGCAGAAAGGGAGGAAAGAGGCCTTTTTTCGCATCCCGTCAGGATCGTCGTTGACTCCATGGCACGGACTCCACTCTCAGCTGCAATCCTCCATCGCGGGGAGGGCAGGAGGATCGTTGCATGCTGCAGGAAGGCCAATCAGGAGAGGAGGCAAGCCCTCGGAGAGATTGCCGAGGTCATCGTTGCCGGAGAGGAGGAGGTCGACCTTCCGGCTCTCATGGAGGCTCTCTTCCGGAGGGGTATTGCCCGCGTGATGGTCGAGGGGGGCGGGACCCTGATAAGCGCGCTCTTTTCTGCCGGGCTCGTCGACGAGTACATCACCTTCATCGGGAACATGGTGATCGGGGGGAAGAGTGCTCCTACTCCTGCAGATGGAGAGGGGTTCATCCGCGAGGACGAGTTCCCCCGACTCACCCTCTTCTCCGTCGAGCGTATGGACCAGGGGGTCCTGCTCCACTGGATGGTCGAGAGAAAGTGAAATCCGGCTGACCTAACGTGGCGCCCACCATCCCGCTCCCGGCAGTTCCTGTCCTCGTCCTTGCGTGCGTTTTCATCCTGATCGCCGTCCGCCAGGTCGGGAGATTCCATTTCCGGATCTGGCAGGTCATGTGCATCGGAGCAGGTGCGGTCCTCCTCCTCGGGCAGATCAGTCCCGGCGAAGCCCTCCTCTCCATCAACCCCGATGTCATGCTCTTCCTCCTCGGGATGTTCATCGTCGGCGAAGCCCTCGAGCTGAGCGGATACCTCAACCTGATTGCCTTCCGGCTCTTTGCACGGGCCCGGACGGGGAGACAGTTCATTCTCCTCGTCCTGATCTCCATGGGGGCCCTCTCGGCTCTCCTGATGAACGACACGATTGCAATCATCGCGACACCGATGGTGATCTCCTATGCATGCAGGTTCGGCCTCGATCCAAAGCGGGCCCTTCTTGCGCTCTGTTTTGCCGTGACCACAGGGAGCGTCTTAAGCCCGATAGGAAACCCCCAGAACCTCCTGGTCGCAACATACAGCCAGATACCCCAGCCGTTCGCCGTCTTCTTTCTCTACCTTGCTCTCCCCACGTTCGCAAACCTCCTTGTCGCATACTTCCTTCTCACCCGCGACCTGCGGAGAGGCGAGTACACGTGCGCGTTCGTTCAGAACGAGGACGGGATACGGGATCATGGGCTTGCGCTCGTCTCCCGCCTCTCCCTTGCCATCATTATCACTCTCATCGCGGTCAGGATTCTCTCCGGCCCGGCCCTGGTTCCCCTCTCGGCCATCGCACTGGCGGGGGCGCTCCCTGTCCTCCTCCTTTCCCGGCAGCGTTTTGCAATCGTCCGGGCGATCGACTGGCCAACCCTCGCTTTCTTTGCGGCAATGTTCGTCCTGATGCAGAGCGTGTACAACACGGGTTTCTTCCAGTCGGGAATAGCATTCGACCAGATCACGTCCATCCCCCTGATACTCGGAACGAGTGTCGTCATCAGCCAGTTCATCTCGAACGTGCCCTTCGTCGCCCTCTTCCTGCCCCTCATCGCCCGGCAGGGTATGCCGGTTGCATCCCTGATGGCCCTTGCCGCGGGGAGCACGATCGCCGGCAACCTGACCGTGCTTGGGGCGGCAAGCAACGTCATCGTCATCGAGAACGCGGAGAGGAGAGGATATACCCTGACCTTCTGGGAATTCCTGAAAGTTGGCCTCCCTCTCACTGCCGTGAATATCGGTGTATACTGGCTCTATCTCTCGCTTTTCTGATCGGGAAAGGGATCCTGNCGGAAAGGAGAGGGAGAGAGATCCCTGTCCCCCGCAATCACCACCCTTTNCTCCCCGCGGTAGAAAGATACCGGGTAATCGACAGCGGGAGACAGGACCTGTGGAGGAGAAGAAGAAGGCCGTTTTGAAAATATCAGGGATGCACTGTGCATCCTGTGCGACAAACCTGAAAAAAGCACTGGAGGGGACGAAGGGCGTGGAGTCAGCGGAGGTTAACCTTTCAGCGGAGACTGCGCTGGTCTCCTTCGACCCCTCCGCTGCAAAGCTTTCTGATCTCGTGGAGGCCATAAAAAGGGCGGGCTTTGAGGTGATCCCTGACAGGGTCCGGATAAAGGTGGGAGGGATGGTCTGCGCGACCTGCGTCGAGACCGTAGAGGCGGCACTTTCCGCGCTCCCCGGCGTCATGGAGGTTCGTGTCAGCCTTGCAACCGAAGAGGCATCGGTTGTGTACAGCAGGTCTCTTGCTACCCTGGACGAGATGCGACAGGCAATCGAGGCGGCTGGGTACCGGTTCCTCGGCATTGCAGGCCAGACGTCCCCTGAATCCGAAGAGGAGTTCCGGAAAAAGGACCTCCGGGATAAAGCAGTCCGTTTCACGCTGGGATTTGCGGTCAGTATCCCTGAGTTCATCGCGATGCTCCTTTCTCCCCCGGGCACCATGCACGAGCTCTCCCTCCTCATGCTGGCAGTGACAACTCCGGTCTTTGCCTACGTTGCATATCCCATCTTCCGCGCCGCAGGAATCGCGCTCCGGAACAGGATCCTCTCCATGGATGTCATGTATGCAATGGGCACGGGAGTTGCATACACGGCAAGCGTGGCAGCCACTTTCGGCCTCGTCCTTTCCCATGACTTCATTCTGTACGATACCGCCCTCATGCTCGCCTCGTTCCTGATGCTCGGCAGGTACCTCGAGTCACGGGCCAAGGGCAGGACAACGGATGCAATTTCGGCACTCGTCAGGCTTGTTCCGCGGACAGCCCGCCTCGTCACCGGTGAAGGAGAGAAGGAAGTCCCCATCGGGGAGATCAGGGCCGGGGATATCCTGCGCGTCACACCGGGGGACAGCATTCCCGTGGATGGAGTCGTTGTTTCCGGGGAGAGTGCAGTCGACGAGTCGATGGTCTCGGGCGAACCCATTCCCGTCTACAAGGTGCCCGGATCGAGGGTCGTTGGGGGAACCATCAACACGAACGGAGTCCTCGAAATGAGGGCCGAAAAGGTCGGGAGCGAGACAGTCCTTGCACGGATAATCGCCCTCGTCGAGGATGCCCAGTCATCCCGCCCTCCCGTCCAGAGGATTGCTGATGTGATCGTGGCTTATTTCATCCCTGTCATCCTCACGATTGCGACCCTGACCCTCTTAGCATGGTTCTTTCTTTTCGGGTCTTCTCCGGGCTTTGCACTCACGGCTTTCGTCTCTGTCCTCGTGGTGGCATGCCCCTGTGCCCTTGGCCTTGCCACCCCGACGGCCGTGACGGTCGGCATCGGGAGGGGCGCAGAACTCGGGATCCTCATCCGGAATGGCGAGGTACTGGAGGTTGCAGACCGTGTCACAGACGTCATCCTCGATAAGACAGGCACTCTCACGAAGGGAAAACCGCTGGTGACAGACATCATTCCCCTCGGTATTGACGAAAAGACCCTCCTCTCCCTGGCATCGGCAGTGGAGAAGGATTCAAAACACCCGCTTGCGCGCTCCATCACGGAGAGGGCATCGGCAGAAGGGGCACCCCCTCTCGGGGCAGAGATGTTCGCCGTCCATGGGGGGAGGGGGGTCTCTGCACGTGTCCTCGGCGAGGAGGTTCTCGCCGGGAACCGCACGTTCATTTCTGAAAAGGGAATTGTACTGCCAGAAGAGGCAAAAGAGGCCCTGGGGAGGCTGGAGGAGGAGGGAAAGACCACGGTGGTGATTGCCGCCGGCGGAACGGTTGCAGGAATCCTCGGTATCTCCGATCCCCCCCGCGAGACGGCTGCCGCTGCAGTTTCAGAGCTCTTCGGAATGGGGATGAGGGTCAGGATTGTGACGGGAGACAACCGCCGCACGGCAGAGGCTATCGGCAAAAAGATCGGAGTCGACGAGATCAGCGCAGAAGTCCTCCCTGAAGAGAAATCGCGTATCGTAAAGACGCTCCAGGAATCAGGGCATGTCGTTGCATTTGTGGGTGACGGTATCAACGACGCACCGGCACTCGCGCAGGCAGACGTCGGGATTGCCATCGGCAGCGGCACGGATGTGGCGATAGAGAGCGGTGACATCGTCCTTATCCGGGACGACCCGCTTCATGCAGCTGCAGCACTCCAGGTATCGCGGAAGGTCATGTCGAGGATCCGGGGGAACCTCTTCTGGGCGTTTGCCTACAACGTTGCCCTCATACCGCTCGCTGCAGGAGCGCTCTATCCCCTCACCGGGTACCTGCTCCAGCCTGAACTCGCTGCCCTTGCAATGGCTGCAAGTTCGGTCTCCGTCGTCTCGCTCTCCCTGACCCTGAAAAGGTATATCCCTCCCGCCCTGCAGGATCGTATAGGTGGAAAGATCTGAGATATGGCGATTGATCCAGTCTGCGGGATGACTGTCGATGAAAGGACGGCAGTGTTCAGGAGCGAGTTCAGGGGAAAGACATACTATTTCTGCGCACCAGGATGCAAGAAGAAGTTCGATACCAACCCTGAAAAGTACGTGTCGTGAGATGGAAGGCAGGCATAACCTGCCCGGGGATTTCCGCCTCCTCACGGAGCAGGGGATTCCATCATGATTGCGTTTCTGATCGACCCGGGAACCAAGGTATAAGCATTCGCCGCGCATACCTCCTGCCCGGGAGGGTATACCCCGTGGCAGAGAAAGGAAAAGATGCACTCTCCGGCCTTCCGGGGACGGACAGGGACTTTGTGAAGTGGCAGGAGGAGGATCTTGCCTCCCGGTTGCCGGCAGTCATGCAGAGCAGAAAGGAGGCAGGCCTCGATGGCCTTGTCGGGAACCTCGAGGCGGTCGTCATCACAACGGAACCGCCAGCACTCGAGCCGGCAGCAGGAGAACTCCTCGCATTCACCGGGCTCAGGGGAAGGGAGTGGTACTCCACGCCGGAGGAGAGAGCCTGCGTTCTCGGGATCGATGTATCCCCCTCGGTCATTGTCCGGAGCCGCCTCAGGGGTCAAAACCCCTTTTTACCCTATAACAGCGCTGCGAGAACGAAGGGTCGTCCCAATACCCGGCTTGAGACGTTCATCTTCAGGACAGAAGACATCAAAAGCTACGTGGACATCCAGAGAGAGAGGGGAGTCCTCTTCATGACGGAGGAGATCCGGGAAGGCCCGGATTATTCCTTCATCCAGACGGTTCCTTCACGATACACGGGAAATTCAATCGGGTTCATCGAGTGGACGGGATCGGGGCGCTCATTTGCCCCGTTCGGTGCAGAAAAACACTCGTTTCCCGTGGAAAAGCCGTCCTGGCCTTTCCTTTCAGATATCTTTGGGCTGGACCATACCGCAACGCGGGTGAGGGCAGCAGACCGGAATGCGGCAATCTGCGAGTTTCTTGGACTCACGAATTATCACTTCGATTTTGCGGTCTTTGTCAGGTCTCAGAATTCCATCACAAGTGTTGCCCGGAGGAACAGGGAAGATTTTGCAATGGTCTTCACATCCGGCATTGCACCCCTGGGGGCGACGGGCGATGCCGGTCCGACAGAGAAATTCATCCACGAGTACGGAACCCGTGTCCACCACATGGCATTCTCCACGGAGAATATCGATTCGGTCTACTCGGAACTCGTATCGCATGGGATGGAGTTCCTCGTGGAACTGGTGGGATCGAAGAGTGAAGGACTGAAACAGACCTTTACCATGCCGTCGCCGCATACCCTCCTCGTCACGGAATACATCCACAGGNACGGGGGCTTCGATGGATTCTTCACGAAGAGCAACGTGGAGAAGCTGACCCGNGCCACGGGAAAACAGGTCGGGTAATTTCCAAATGTTTTTCATCATGCACGGTGAGAGCAAGAGACAGACGAAGCAAAAATCATGAAATTCTCGTGGCAGCTCAAACTGGGTGTCTTTCTCATACTCTTCTCCTTTCTTGTCTATTTCACCAAGTTCCTCGTTCTCGGAGATCCGGAGAACACGTATTTCTACGTCTTCAATGCACTCGGTTTCCTCCCCATCAACGTCCTCCTCGTCACCCTCGTCTTAAACGAGCTTTTAAGCGTGCGTGCCCGCCGGGAGCGGATGGAGAAACTGAACATGGTTATCGGGACGTTCTTCTCCGAGGTGGGGACAGACCTCCTCCGCACGATCGCAGAGAGAGATCCTGATCTCGCACGGGTTGCCGAATCGCTCCGGATTGGGGAAGAATGGAGCGACGGGGACTTCGAGCGCACGAAAAAGACCTTTGCCTCATATCCGTTCCGGAGCCTCGTGCAGAGAGAGGATCTTCTCTTTCTGCGGGCATTTTTGAAGGAGAGGAGGAATTTTCTCCTCCGGCTTCTTGAAAACCCCCTCCTCCTCGAGNACCAGTCGTTTTCCGAGCTGCTCAGGGCAGTCTTCCACCTTGCCGAAGAACTCGAAAGGAGAGACGANCTCCTCTCCATACCGGACAGCGATCTCTCCCACCTCCAGAAGGATGTCGAACGGGTATACCGGCTCCTCTGCAGCGAGTGGCTCTCCTCCATGAACCACCTCAGGAAACACTATCCGTACCTCTTCTCGCTTGCGATAAGGGTGAATCCCTTCGACAGAAACGCACGTGTGATTGTCGGACAGGAATGAACCCATTCCTCCTTACGTCTCCATGGCGGAGAGGGGAAGTGCGGGGAAGAAAGCATTAATGCCACAGGGAGTGGACATATCGGTGAAGAGGAGTGATGTTTGTGCTCAAAAAGAGTGTTGAAGATGCACTGAACAAGCAGCTGAACGCCGAGCTCTATTCTGCCTACCTTTACCTGGCAATGTCTGCATACTGCGAGACAATTCCCATGAAGGGTTTTGCAAAGTGGCTCCGGATCCAGTCTGAAGAGGAAAAGAATCATGGAATGAAGTTTTTTGACTACATCATCGAGGCAGGGGGAACCGTTCAGCTTGCCCGTATCGATGCACCGAAAGGGGAATGGAATTCCGTGGGCGAGGTCTTCGAACAGGTCTACGAGCACGAGAAGAAGGTCACGGGCATGATCAACAACCTCATGGACATCGCTGTCAGGGAAAAGGACTACGCAACCCAGAACTTCCTCTCATGGTTCGTGAAAGAGCAGGTCGAGGAAGAGGCAAATGCAAGCGAGATACTTGCCCGGATAAAGATGCTCAAGGATATTGCCGGCCACATGTTCTGGCTGGACAAGGAAATCGGGAAGAGAGAATAGTATTGCACGGGAAGAACCCTGCATTTTTTTAAAAAAACCAGTGTTTTTACTCAAGGGAGAGAGCGACACTTATAGGGTTCCCCGTCGCCCTGTTCTCGTACAGCGATCAGGAGGATAGTAAGAAGAGATGTCACAGAAGGTTTACTGGACACGAATCGGGGGCCGTGATCCCGCCCAGAACACCATCTCAAAGATAAAGAGGCTCTTCCAGACAGCAGGTTTCTCCTCTCTCATCGCCCCCGGAGATATCACGGCAGTAAAGATCCACTTTGGGGAATGGGGCAATGACTCGTATATCAGCCCTGTCCATGCCCGTCAGGTGGTGGACTGCATCAGGGAGGCCGGGGGCAAACCTTTCCTGACGGACTCGAACACGCTGTACCGGGGCAGCAGGGCGGATGCCTGTGACCATCTCGTCACGGCAATCGAACACGGGTTTGCCTATGCCGTAGTCAGGGCTCCCCTCACAATCGCCGATGGTCTGAAAGGAAAGAACTGGCGCCGTGTCGAGGTTCACCTGCGTCATTTTCCGTCAGTCCTCATATCCGGGGACATCGTGGATGCCGATGCAATGGTCGTCCTCTCGCACTTCAAGGGTCACGAGGTCGCAGGGTTCGGCGGTGCGATCAAGAACCTCGCAATGGGCTGCGCTCCCCCGGCAGGAAAGCAGGCCCAGCACTGTGCCCGGCCCCTGCACATCGACGAGAAGTGCACCGGCTGCGGCCGTTGCGTGTCTGCATGCCCGCGGGAGGCGATCACTCTTGCAAAGACCCCGAAGGGATCGCTTGTGCAGATTCAGTACTCCCGGTGCATCGGGTGCTTCGAGTGCATGACAGTCTGCCCGGCGCATGCGATAGACGTCGACTGGGAGACCGAGATTCCGGAATTCATCGAGCGGATGGTTGAATACGCACGTGGCGCGATCAAGGGAAAGGAGGAAAAGACAGGGTACATGAACTTTCTCCAGAACATCACCCCGGACTGTGACTGCGTCCCGTGGAGCGACACGCCGATCGTCCCCGATATCGGGATTCTCGCTTCCCGGGATCCGGTCGCAATAGATGCTGCATCCTTTGACCTTGTCAACCGGGAGAGGGGGAGGGAAGGGTCATTCCTGAAAGATCATTTCCGTGAAGGAGAAGACAAGTTCAGGGGAATGAGGAAGAATACCGATGGTTATCAGCAAGTCCGGTACGGAGAGAGTATCGGGCTTGGTTCCAGTGACTATGAGCTCGTCATTGTTCCTTAATCTTCATAAAATACCCCGGTTTTCCCGGACCGGGACTGCAGTCTGATCGCCCTGCAAAGATGCATGGTGACAGGCAGTAGGATATCTCTACTCAAAAGGAAAATTTTTTATAGAGAGGGAAGGCAAGCGCTTATAAAGCATTGAAATATAAATTTAGTGCTGTTTGGGCGGGAAAACCCAGACTCATTCCAACCCGATTGAATTTCCAAGAGAACGCAGGAGAGAAGCATGAACCTTCGTCAGCCGAATGCAAATGAGGCAACGGGCACCACGAACCGGTCGCGCAATGTCGCACCGGTATCAGGGATCTGCACCCGGTGCATTGACGGGTGCAAGGGAAGCTGCGAGATATGGCTGTCCTCTTTCAGGGGCAGGGAAGTCCTCTACCCGGGACCTTTCGGAGAGATCACTGCCGGGGCAGAAAAGAATTACCCGGTCGATTACTCTCACCTCAACATCCAGGGATATGCCATGGGAGCACGCGGCCTTCCGGAGGGGACCGAGATAGGACCTGACTCTGCAGTCTTTTACTCTGTGAACACGGAGACAGAGTACGGGTGGGACAGAAAGGTCAGGATGAAACTCCCCATCTTCACGGGCGCCCTCGGGTCGACAGATATCGCGAGGATCAACTGGGAGCACTTTGCCATCGGTGCTGCCATATCAGGGATCACGATAGTATGCGGAGAAAACGTCTGTGGCGTNGACCCCGCCCTCCAGCTCGATAATAAGGGNAAAGTGAAGAAATCGCCCGAGATGGACAGNAGGATCGAGATATACAGGAAGTTCTGGGATGGGTACGGNGAGATGCTCGTCCAGATGAACGTGGAGGACACGCGCCTNGGAACGGCCGAGTACGTTGCATCGAAGCACAACCTCGAGACGATCGAACTCAAGTGGGGCCAGGGTGCNAAGTGCATCGGTGGAGAGATCAAGGTCAAGACACTCGANAGGGCACTCGAGCTGAAGAAGAGGGGGTACATCGTCCTCCCCGANCCGACTCTCCCGGACGTGCAGGCAGCCTTCAAGGCAGGGGCCATCAAGGAGTTCGAGAGGCACTCCCGNCTCGGATTTATCAGCAAGGAAGGTTTCCTCGAGGAGGTCGACCGGCTGCGCGACATCGGGTTCAAGAGGGTCACCCTGAAGACCGGGGCGTACTCGGCCGTCGAGCTTGCAATGGCGATGCGGTACGGGTCGGAGGCAAAAATTGACCTCCTGACCATCGATGGTGCACCTGGGGGAACCGGTATGAGCCCGTGGCCCATGATGAATGAATGGGGAATCCCGACCTTCTACCTCCAGGCCCTTGCGTACGAGTATGCAGAGCTGCTCAGGAAGAGGGGGCTGCGCGTGCCTGACCTCGCGATGGCAGGGGGCTTCTCGGACGAACCCGGCGTCTTCAAGGCGCTTGCCATGGGCAGCCCTCACTTCAAGGCCGTGTGCATGGGCCGGGGACTCATGATACCGGGAATGGTTGGCAAGAATATCGGCAAGTGGCTGGAGGCCGGAGATCTTCCCAAGACCGTTTCGAAGTACGGCTCGACGCCGGAGGAGATCTTTGTCACGTGGGAGGAACTCCGCGAGAAGTACGGTGGCCGCTTCAGGGAGATCCCGACGGGCGCGATTGGAATCTACACGTATGCCCAGAAGTTCCGGATCGGTCTCCAGCAGATCATGGCCGGCAGCAGGAACTTTGCCATCAGCTCGATCTCCCGCAGCGATGTCATGGCGCTCACCGAGGAAGCATCGCGCGTCTCCGGCATCCCCTACGTGATGGATGCATACGCAGACGAGGCCTTCACCGTCCTCCTCGATTAAAAAAAGAGAAATCTCTTATTTTTTTTTGCTCAATCACTCGACGAGCAGGTCTGACCGGAGATTCCCTCCCGCTGCGGAAAAGCCCGTTGCAGGTGGCAATCCGCAGGGATAGATACAGGGATACGGGCAGGAGCCATTCACCGGGGTGAAAAGGCTTCGAGGATCTTCGATGTGATCCGCGATCCAAGCGTCGGTGAAAGCGATTCCAGCCAGAGGAAGAACCCGACACGCGGCGGGGTATTCCGTTCGAACTTGAAATTTCCCTCCCTGTCCTGGACCATCTTGTGGTATTCCCTCTTCTCCCGCGATCGGAGGTAGATGAGGGGCTCGTAGCCGGGAAGGTCTGTCGCAAGGATGACCTTTGAATATTTCTGCCTGATATCGTCGAAACCGACTNTCTTCCCTTTTATGGAGAATCCATAATCATCGCAAATTTTCCGGACGGCTGAAGGGAACAGGCCTCCATAGAGGATCTTCTTGACGAGNAGCGAGGTCTCGTGGGGATTCTTCGCATTCTTGACGTCGATCTCATGGGAGACATTCGAAAATACCCAGTTCCTCTGCCAGTCATGGAACTTCTGGTAATCAAAAGGCCGCCGGATCGAAAGCCCCGTAGCATCGATCATCTTGCTATGAGGAGGGGTATCAATACAGGGTTTTCTCTGTAACCGGCGGATATCGATATTCGCCTTGATCTCTTCGCATGACTCTGTCTGGAAATAGTAAGTGTTATCGCTCCTGATGATCCTCCGGCCGGCAGAGTAATTTGACACATTGAAGGATGAGACGAGGAGGAAGGGGACTTCCTGCTGGTTGAAGAGGTACCCAAGGAGGTTTCGCTTGTACTCGATCTCGGCCTCGAACTCTTTCAGGTCGGCGGGGGAGGTGAGGACTTCAGCAAATGTTATCCGGTTTTCTTTATCCACCAACAGGAGGTCGAACTCCGCGAGATCCTGTCCATTCCCGCGTATCGTGATATCGCCGGAACGCGAGTAAAAAATACCGTTCTGACCGAGCCGTGCGTTTCTCCGGCGGCGCGGAGCGTCAGCTCCTTTCAGCGCGAGCCACCGGATGGCATCGTTCTGGGCAGCAAGCTCGATGAAGGTCTCGTAGATGATAGATTCATACCAGCGCCCTTCGGCAGTCCGCATCTTGTCAATATCGGCAGAGAACAGCTTTGCACGTTCCATCTTGGAAAGGTGCCTCGTCGCCCTCTGCACGATGGAGGGTTTCGGAGAAAAAGGAGGGGATGTCTCCCCGAACCACTCGGATAACTGAACCATTCTCTTATTATATATAAAACCTATGTAATTATTAATACAGCCGATCATGGCCCCCGGATCACTTATGAAAAAGGATCGATACAAGCCGTCCTTTTTCTCCAGGTCAGAGCATGATCATCCGGTGGGAGGGCCTTCATCCAGGGTGGTTAGAGGGAGTATGGGGCGGACGATCCTCATTGTTGATGATAACAGGTTCATCGTCGAAGGTCTCCACGCAATCCTGCGCAGGAGAGGATTTGATACAGTGTCGGCACTGGGAGGGATCGAAGCTCTCGAGTTGCTCTCCCGCTCTACCACTGACCTCGTCCTCCTTGATCTCTCCATGGAGCCAATCGACGGGTGGGAGACCCTCCGGCGGATGAGATCAAACCCCAATCTCGCCGAAGTCCCTGTCATCGTCTTTTCCGCCCGGAAAACACTTCCAGGGGAGGCAGCACGCAATACTCTCGGCATCAGTGAGATTCTCCAGAAACCCATCAACACGTCACGCCTCCTTGAAGTGATCAACAGGGTCCTGGGTGCGGAGGCTCCTGCCCCCGCACCTGTCAGAGGAGAACCCGAACCCCGGGGGGTGGAGGAAGAGGCGAGACCAGCAGCTGTTGAAGAAATAGCAGGCCCTGCACCTGTCGAGGAAGAAGTTCAACCCGAAGGCGGNCAGGTCGTATCCACGGCAGAACCATATCAGGAAAAGTCAGGGGAAGAACCAAAAAAGAAATTGCTTGAGGCAAGGCTGCATGAATATCATATAATCATTGGTTTTGAAAAGCACATGTCGGATTGATGAGAAGAGTGCAGATAGGAAGGCTGATTGTTCATTTTATTTGAGGGAAGTTAGGTTAGGNGAATATATTTATATAGTTTTCTCGCGTTGTAATAATGCTGCGTGTGAGAGGACAGTGGGCTCGTAGCTCAGTCAGGTAGAGCGCCTGGCTTTTAACCAGGTGGTCGGGGGTTCAAATCCCTCCGGGCCCGCTACCGCTGATGAAACCAGCGGTTTTACCGGTGAGGGTGCAAAGCAAAAGTTCACGATAAAAAGGGGGTTTTCNGTGGGTATCAAGATGAACNTACTGGAACACGTCATGGTTCCCGATCACAGGATCATGAGTGAAGAGGAAATCCAGCATCTCTATTCTCTCTACAACATCTCTAGCGAACATCTGCCTAAGATTTACCATGATGATCCTGCAGTAAAAGCAATTGGAGCCAAGATAGGGGATGTCATCCGTATCATACGGACGTCCCATACGGCGGGAAGGGCCGAAGCATTTCGGCTGGTCGTGAAGAGACCAAAGAAGTAAAAAAACATTGAGGCGGGGCTGATCGTTCTGATCGACAGGAGTGTATTATCAAAAGCATATTTTTCCCAGGAGCACGTGGCGCGCCACCAGCTTGACTCTTTCAACAATTTTCTCACGCAGAACCTGCAGAAAGTAGTCAATGAACAGCGTGTCATCGAGACTGACATCGAAGGGAGGGGAAGGAGCAACGAACCGGTCTGGGTTGAACTAGGCCGGGTGGAGGTGAAAAAGCCTCTCGTCCGTGAGGCGGATGGTTCGCAGGGGGACCTCTTCCCGAGCGAGGCGAGGCTGCGGAACCTCACCTATGCCGCACCCATCCAGCTCGAACTTACCCTCGTCCAGGGTGGCGACCGCCAGGAACCCGTCATCACGACCATAGGACAGCTCCCCATCATGGTGGGTTCAGTTGCATGCAACCTCTATGGTATGTCTCCCGAGGAAAGGATTGCCCACGGCGAGGATCCCCTCGATCCGGGCGGTTATTTCATCGTGAACGGAACGGAACGGGTTCTCATGACCCTGGAAGATCTGGCATCGAACAAGATCATGACCGAGTATACCGAGCGGTACAACGAGCGCATTTACGTTGCAAAGGTTTTCTCCCAGTACCGTGGATACAGGGCACTCGTCGTCGTGGAGAGGAACAGGAAGAACCTCCTCGAGGTCTCCTTTCCCTCTGTTGCCGGACACCTCAGGTTCGTTGACCTGATGCGGGCACTCGGCATGGTCAGCGACCATGATATCGTCAGCGCAGTCTCGACCGACGAGGATATCCTCACGTTCATGATGCAGAACCTGGAGGAGAGCGACTGTGACAGCGTTGATGCCGGCATCATGTACGTCGGAAAGAAGCTTGCCCCGAACCAGACGAGGGACTACCAGAGGAAGAGGGCCGAGNTCGTCCTTGATAATTACCTCCTGCCCCACCTTAACTACTTAATGCCGACCAACCTCAAGGAGGGAGAGGAAGGTTACAAGGAGGCCATTGCAGAGGTCCGGCTGGCAAAGGCTCACTTCCTCGGGCGAATGGCAGAGGCATGTTTCGATCTTGTCCTTAACAGGCGACGGATCGATGACAAGGATCACTACTCGAATAAGCGTCTGAAGCTCGCCGGTGATCTGATGGAAGATCTCTTCCGCATCTCGCTCAACAGACTCACGAGGGACATCAAATACCAGCTGGAGAGAGCAAGCATGCGCCACAGGGATCTCTCAATTGGGACCGCCGTGAGGGCCGATGTCCTGACCGAGCGTCTCCTCCACCCCCTCGCGACAGGAAACTGGGTTGGTGGTCGGACGGGTGTATCCCAGCTCCTGGACAGGGTCGACCACATGAGCGTCCTCTCCCACCTCCGCAGGGTAATCTCCCCGCTGTCGCGGTCCCAGCCCCACTTCGAGGCCCGGGATCTCCACCCCACGCAGTGGGGAAGGATCTGCCCGAGCGAGACACCTGAAGGTCCAAACTGTGGACTGGTAAAGAACTTCGCCCAGATGGTCGAGATCAGCAGGGGCGTCTCCGACGAGGAGGAGGTAATACGACTCCTCTACACCCTCGGCGTCGAGCACATCAAGGGAGGTGCCGTATGAAGAAAGCAAGGGTCTTTGTCGACGGGGCACTGATCGGGCTCGTCGAGGATCCAAAAGCCCTCGTCTCCCAGATACGGGCGATGAGGCGACAGGGTATCATCTCGACCGAGGTCAACGTCTCCCACAAGGAATTCAATAACGATGTCGTCATACACACAGACAGGGGAAGGGCACGCCGTCCTCTCATCGTCCTCTCCCAGGGAAAACCCCTCATCACAGCAGAAGACATAGAGAAACTGAGGAAGAAGGAGATCGACTTCGATAACCTGGTCAGGAGAGGATTGATAGAGATCGTCGATGCAGAGGAGGAAGAGGACCTCTACATCGCCATCAACCCGGAGGACATAACGCCGGAGCACACGCACCTGGAGATCGATCCCTCCCTGATCCTCGGAATCGGGGCTGCCCACGTCCCGTTCCCGGAACACAACGCCAGTCCGAGGGTCACGATGGGAGCAGGGATGGTCAAACAGGCTCTCGGGTTCGGTGCGGCCAACATGAAGATCCGCCCGGACACGAGGGGGCATCTCCTCCATTACGTCCAGAAACCGCTCGTCCATACACAAACCTCTGACCTGATCGGATCGGACGATCGACCTGCGGGGCAGAACTTCGTGGTTGCAATCCTCTCGTTTGAAGGCTATAACATCGAGGACGCGCTCATCTTCAACAAGGCATCCATCGACAGGGGACTCGGGCGGTCTCACTTTTTCAGGACATACGAGGGAGAGGAGAGGCGGTATCCCGGTGGCCAGCTGGACCGGATCGAGATCCCTGACGAGGAGGTGACCGGTGCCCATGGTGCAGAGAGCTACAAGAACCTCGATGACGATGGGATCATCAACCCCGAGACCGTTGTCAATGAAAAGGATGTCCTGATCGGGAAGACTTCCCCGCCAAGGTTCCTTGAAGAGCCCACGAGTGACCTCATCACCGTGGAGAAGAGACGGGACACGTCCGTGACGATGCGGAGCAACGAGCGGGGAATCGTGGACACGGTCATCATCACGGAAGGTGAGAACAGTTCACGCCTTGTGAAGGTCAAGACGCGTGACTTAAGGATACCGGAAGTGGGAGACAAGTTTGCCTCCCGGCACGGGCAGAAAGGCGTGATAGGTCTGATCGCGCCGCAGGAGGACATGCCCTTCACCGAGTCCGGCCTCACCCCGGACCTCGTGATTAACCCGCACGCCATTCCGAGCCGCATGACCATCGGGCACATGCTCGAGATGATCGGGGGCAAGGTGGGCGCCCTCGAGGGCCGCCGCGTCAATGGCACGGCGTTCTCGGGAGAAAGGGAGGAAGATCTCCGCGCTTCACTTAAAAAACAGGGATTTGCGCATACCGGAAGGGAAGTGATGTACGATGGCATCACTGGAAAGAGGTTCTCGGCGGATATCTACATGGGTGTGATCTATTATCAGAAACTCTATCACATGGTCTCATCCAAGATGCACGCCCGTTCCCGTGGCCCGGTCCAGGTGCTCACCCGCCAGCCCACGGAAGGAAGGGCACGGGAAGGCGGCCTCCGGTTCGGTGAGATGGAGCGGGATGTCATGATTGGACATGGTGCAGCAATGGCTCTCAAGGAACGGCTCCTCGATGAATCCGACAAGGTACAGGAGTACGTCTGTGCACGCTGCGGTATGGTGGCAATGCTCGATCGGAAGTCCAACACAACCCGCTGCCTTGCCTGCGGAGCAGAGACCGATATCTACCAGGTGGAGATGTCATACGCGTTCAAGCTCCTGCTCGACGAGATGAAGAGCATGGGAATCGCTCCGCGCCTCAAACTCGAGGATGTGGTCTAGGAGGAAGAAGAATGCCCAGCCCAAAGAGAATAGGAAAAATCGAATTCGGACTCCTTTCCCCAAAGGAGATCCGCACGATGAGCGTGAGGAAGATCATCTGGGCAGATACGTACGATGACGACGGGTTCCCCTATCCNCAGGGCCTGATGGATCTGAACCTTGGCGTTATCGACCCCGGTCTCCGCTGCAAGACCTGTGACCAGAAAGCGAGTGACTGTCCCGGGCANTTCGGGCATATCGAGCTTGCAAAGCCTGTCATCCATGTCGGTTACACGCGNCTGATCCGGAAGCTGNTGAGAGTCACGTGTCGCAGCTGCAGCAGGCTNCTCCTCTCGCCGGAGGAGATCGAGAAGGTTGTGGGAACCGAGGATGACCTCACCGGCGACGTTCTCTCGGAGAAGGACATCAAGAAGGAGAGAGTCTGCCCCCACTGTGGTGAGCAGCAGCTCAAGATTAATTTCGAGAAGCCAACGACATTCTCCGAGATCTTCNTCGAGGANACGAGGAAGATCGAGCANAAACTCACCCCTGCCGATATCAGGGCGAGGCTCGAGAAGATACCGGACGANGANTTAAGACACCTCGGCATAAACCCCGACGTCGCCCGGCCCGAGTGGACGGTTCTCACGGTNCTGCCGGTTCCGCCTGTCACGATGCGTCCCTCGATCATCCTTGAGAACGGCCAGAGATCCGAGGACGANCTCACCCACAAGCTCGTGGACATCATCAGGATTAACCAGCGTTTCAAGGAGAACCAGGACGCAGGTGCACCCCAGCTGATCATCGAGGATCTCTGGGAACTCCTGCAGTACCATGTCACCACNTACCTTGACAACGAGGTTGCCGGGTGTCCTCCTGCACGACACCGGAGCGGAAGACCCCTCAAAACCCTGTCCCAGAGGCTGAAAGGAAAGGANGGCCGCTTCCGTGGATCCCTCTCGGGNAAGAGAGTCAATTTCTCTGCACGGACAGTCATCTCTCCCGACCCNAACCTGAGTGTCATGGAGGTAGGNATNCCCCTCGCNGTGGCAAACGAGATGACATTGCCTGTCACCGTAACGCCGTACAACATCGAGGAGTTGCGGCAGATGGTGCGGACCGGTCCCNCCCGGCATTCCCTCNCGGATCCCTGCGGAGCCAATTATGTGATCCGGCCTGACAAAAGGAGGATACGTCTTGCGGAAGGGAACCTCGAGACGGTAGCAGAGATGCTTGAACCGGGATGGATCGTGGAACGCCAGATAAGGGATGGAGATATCGTCCTGTTCAACCGGCAGCCGTCTCTCCATCGCATGAGCATCATGGCGCACCGCGTTAAGGTTATGGACGGGAGAACCTTCCGGCTCAACCCGGCGGTCTGTCCCCCCTATAACGCGGATTTCGACGGCGACGAGATGAACCTGCACATCCCTCAGACGGAGGAAGCAAGGGCCGAAGCGGCAATCCTCGTTGCAGTCGAGGAGAACATCCTCTCACCGCGATTTGGGGGTCCCATCATTGGGGGGATTCATGATCACGTCTCTGGTATCTTCATGCTCACGAACCAGGTGAAGTGGCACACAAAAGAAGAGGCACTTTACCTCCTGAAGAACATCGACATTGAGCACCTCCCGGCTCCCGGAAAGATCGAGGAAGGGATACCCTACTGGAGCAACAAGCAGATCTTCTCGACTGTCCTTCCGAAGGAACTGAACATGGTTTTCCGGGCGAGTTCCTGCCAGAACTGTGAGACATGCAGGCGCCAGGATTGCGAACGGGACGCATACGTCCGGATAATCGACGGGAACCTCGAGTCAGGAACAATTGACAAGAAGGCAATCGGTGCATTCGATGGCCAGATCGTGAACCGGATCATCAGGCAGTACGGGATGAAGAGGGCGGCGGAGTTCATCGATGACATCACCCACCTTGCCATCAGGGCGATCATGATGAACGGTTTTTCGTTCGGAATCGATGACGAAGACCTGTCGAAGACAGAGTATGGCCAGATCGAAGAAGTACTCTCGCACGCAGTCAACGACGTCCAGCGGAGGATCCGGATCTACGAGGACGGCCAGCTGGAAGCGATGCCCGGCCGGACTCCCGAGGAAACGCTCGAGATGCAGATTATGCAGGTTCTCGGAAAGGCCAGGGACAGGACCGGTGAAATAGCAGGCCGGCATCTTGGGCTTGGTAACAGTGCTGTCGTCATGGCAGTCTCGGGTGCGCGAGGATCCATGCTGAACCTGACGCAGATGGCAGGGTGCGTCGGCCAGCAGTCGGTTCGTGGAGAACGNATCATGAGGGGGTACGACGAGCGAACCCTTCCGCACTTCAAAAAGGGAGNCCGCGGAGCTGCTGCCCACGGGTTCATCTCCCACAGCTACAAGTCCGGGCTCAATCCCACGGAGTTCTTCTTCCACGCCATCGGAGGACGTGAAGGGCTGGTCGATACAGCGGTCAGGACATCCCAGAGCGGATACCTCCAGCGGAGGATGATCAACGCGCTCCAGGATCTCAAGGTGGCATACGATGGGACGGTCCGGACAACCGGGGGCAGGATCATCCAGTTCTGCTACGGGGAAGATGGCACAGATCCCATGAAGAGCAGCTTTGGGGATCCTGTTGACGTCAAGGGGATTGTCGAGAGTATCCTCAAGGAGGAGGTGTGAGATGAGACCCGAGTTCGAGGAGGCAATCAGGGCTGCGGACCTCCCGGAAAAGACCAGGGAACAGCTCCGCACCTATCTTGCCGACCGCGAGATCACCAGTGAACAGTTCAATACCATTCTGGACCGCGTCATCAGGGAATACCAGAACACACGGATCGAGGCATGCGAGGCTGTGGGAATCATTGCAGCCCAGTCAATCGGTGAACCGGGGACGCAGATGACCATGCGGACGTTCCACTATGCAGGAGTGGCAGAGATCAACGTCACCCTGGGACTTCCCCGCCTCATCGAGATCATGGATGCAAGGAAAGAACCGAGCACTCCCACCATGACGATATACCTCGAGGGAGAGTATGCAACAGACAGGGATCGGGCCCGCGAGGTNAGCTGGCAGATAGAGGCAGCACCGCTCCACGANTTCGGCGATATCGTCATTGACATGGAGAACATGCAGATCGTTGTCCAGCTCAATACCCAGGTCTGTGAAAAGAGNAGGATAGCTGTCTCCGATATCCTCGAAATTGCCCCGCGCAAGATCAGGGACCGGCGNCATTACCGNGATTTCGAATGCGAGGTGGACGCGAAGAATGCCAGCATGGTATTCATCCCCAAGAACAGGGAGAGCTACCAGAATCTCTTCCATCTCGCCGAACACGTGCGCAACGTGATTGTCCAGGGCATCGATGATATCGAGCGCGTGGTCGTCCGGAAGGAGAGCGGGGAGNATATCCTTTATACTGAAGGCTCCAACCTTAAAGACGTGTTTGAAGTTGNGGGTGTGGATACGACAAGGACCCGCACCAACAACATCAGCGAGATAGCTCAGGTTCTGGGCATCGAAGCGGCACGGAATGCGATCATCCACGAGGCCCTCTCGACTCTCTCCGAGCAGGGTATCCTTGTCGACGTCCGGCACATCATGCTCGTTGCTGACATGATGTGCATGGAAGGGGAGGTCAAACAGATCGGCCGCCATGGGATCGCAGGCGAGAAAGAGAGTGTCCTCTCCCGTGCTGCTTTCGAGGTCACCGTGAACCACCTTCTTGATGCAGCAATCGCCAACGAGGTTGACGAGCTCTCCGGTGTAACCGAAAACGTGATTGTCGGCCAGCCCATCCAGCTGGGAACCGGTGATGTGAAACTGATTGCAAAACCACTGAACTAGGAGAATTGTAATGGATTTTAATGCCTCTTTACGAAGAGCCATAAAAACAGGAAAAGTCCTGCTGGGACAGAACGTCACGGCAAAGTGCGTTGAGAGTGGCTCGGCCAAACTGGTCGTTGTTGCCCGGAACTGTCCCGAAAAATTCAGGGAAATGCTTTCGTCCAGAGAAAATCTCTTCATTCACACGTTCGACGGTTCTAGCGTGCAGCTTGGAAAAGCATGCGGAAAACCATTCATGGTAAGCGCGCTCGTCGTTGTCGACCCTGGAGAATCCGATATTCTCAGCCTTGAGAGGGTATGACGAACATGGTCGAAGTACTCCTTAATGAAGACTGCATGCGCCTGATGTCCCAGTTCGAGAAACTGACCGGTGCAGGAAGCAGGGATTGCGTGATTGATGACCGGAACAACCGCATCATCTTCGTCATCAACCCTGGCGAGATGGGACTTGCGATCGGTAAGAGCGGTGCCAGCATCAAGAAGGCCATGGAAGTGATGGGCAAAAAAATTGAGGTCGTCGAGTACGCCCCGAACCCCGAACAGTTCATCAGGAACTGTTTCCTCCCGGCAAAGGTGACCTCTGTGGTCTTCGAGGGAGAGGGAGAGGCACAGGTGGCGCAGGTCGAGGTCAGGGAAGAAGACAGGGGCCTTGCAATCGGCAAGGAAGGAAAGAACATCTTCAAGGCAAAGAAANTTGCCCAGCGCCAGCACAATATCAGCGATGNCCTCCTGGTGAACAACCAGCAGACCTGATAAAAAGAAGTCTCCCTCCATTTTTCATAAAACGCCTGATTCTTCATCAGCATGGAGAACAGGAAAGCGACGATAAAGGACAGATTTATCAATCATAAAAAAAAGGTTATCGGGGTCATTTTCCGGCAGGAAATATCCCCTTCTTGTTTTCCAGCCTGTTCTCGACAAAATCCCCTGCTATTGCAGAACAACCCGTCTGAAGATGGAGGTACGGGGTCTCAATCGTTTAAGCTTGAAGTTTTTTTCGGATTTTTGCTCCCTGCATCCGGTGATGGTACCACGCAGACAGTCCCGAGGAAGGATTGGACCTCCCTTAAGTGCAGAGTAACCTCATGGAGTTTCCTGTCGAGTTCTGCAAGATCGTACTGGATATCACGAATATCGTTCTTGATACTCTCGATATCGTAGAATGCATCATCGATCTTTGAAATCGCTGAAATGATGGCATTATCAGTCTCGAGGCACTCTTTTTTCATGGCCAATCATACCACCTCTTCGCTTCTTTCTGGTTAATACTTATCCTGCCTGACACGGAAAGAAGGAGAAAAAATATCTGGTCTGACGGGCCTGGAGGGATTCGAACCCCCGACATCCGGGTTAGAAGCCCGGCGCTCTATCCTGGCTAAGCCACAAGCCCAAAGGATCTCTCCCCGTCCTATATTATTGCAGGGTCAAGGTTAATTAATCGTTCTTCTGGCACATCCTTCCCGACCGCAGCGTATGAATATGGCGTTCAAGGAAACGAAGAAGAGGAAAAGGGGATAGAGGAGATCAACCGGCATGGTAACATGCAGTTTTCATGACATCCACGCTGATGGGACGGGTAAAACCCTCGACAGTGACACTCTTCACAGTGGATCCACCAATGCATCGCACCTTGATACGGGCAGACATTCTCTCTCTCTCCTCATAGTGAAGCCCGTGGGAATATTCCACAATTCTCTTCATGGTGATATTGAGGGAGAGCACCTCGACGACAATTCCGGTATCTCCGGGCGAGAGATCTTCCAGGTCGACGGAAGTCATGAATACAGGGTCGCCCGGGTTGATCCCTGCAAGGGTGACCACGTTATGCGTGCTCTGGAGCTCCAGTGTCCGGGCCTTTCCCTCACGCAACTCTGCCATGACCTGAGGAGAGATCCCGGTTAAAGCGTAACATTTCATCATGATCACCCGTACATCGGCAGATGTTCTTTCTTGGGAATCGTTTCAGCCGATTTGACCTGTTCTGCCAGTTTCTGCATGGTCGACTCGATCTCTTCGGCCTGTTCTATCAGGGGCTGGATATCGAGGTTGATCCCGTACATCCTGTTCAGCACCTCGATCGTTGCCGCGGAGGCACGGGGATCGGGTGCATTGATGGTCTCGCCGAGGAGTCCAAACGCGGGTATATTTCGGATCTTGCATTCCATGAGGATGCTGCTCGCTATTCCGGAAATGCTCCCGATGGGGAGGATAATTGTCGAATCCTGGATACGCTGGAGAGCCTCTTCGCTGCTGGCAACTCCAAATACCCTCTTTTCAGGCTCATTGGTTATAATTCCCGCAATCGCGACCACTTCCCTGACCGCAAAAGGCTCGAGCCAGTCCATGATCCCGTTTGCAACCTCGTAGCAGATCATCGGGTGGATGGGAATATCTGCAACGATGGCAGAGATGTTACCCTTTTCGTAGACCCGCACCGGGACATTGATCACACCCTTGTTCATCATTGCAAGTGGCGGAAAATACTTGCTGTTGATACTCCCGATCTGCTCGAAATTCAGCTGATCGACCATGTACTGGAGCGCGATGCTCCCCACGAGTCCGCTGCCGGGAAATCCCATGAGAACAGTTGATCCCGGGCCGGAGAGTGCTCGCGAATAGATTTTAATATCGGGTCTGGACTCTGGCGACATTAGCTTAACATATTCCATCACCCCTAAAAAGTATTATGCAAGAGTACCCAGTGAAGAGGGGATACAACCGCGATCTGCAGGGTTCGATTCCAAAGGCTCTCCGGGAATGCTTCGGGGTGGAACCAGTCCGGGTGGGTGAGCATTACCAGATCTCCTATGGTGCCCTCAGACTGCTCGATGCAGCTCCCGGAAAGGATGGAAAAACGCTTATCGTGCACACCGAATCCGACATTGCTGCAACCGACGATGTGATCCTGGATACGAACAGGCGTTTTCGGGAGTTCCTCGATAAAGTAACGGGCTATTCAACAAAAGAGCGTGTAAAAAGGGCAAAGAGCGTGGAAACAGAGTAGGGCCGAGCCCCTACTCGAATATGATCGCTGGCTTGAGGGGGAGGGCCATCTTCGCACGGTGATGGGACGACTCATCCGCGTTGACGATGGTAACCGGAACACCTGCTTCTTTCTCGAGGAATTCCCTGGCCGAGGAGAACACTTCCCTTTCATCGAGATCCTCCCCAAGGAACCGTTCCACGACAACCGGAGGGAGGCGGTGTACCAGGGTCGTGCACTGCTTCACCGTCTCAACGGCATCTTTTCCCCTTTTTCGAATCTCCCCATCCGCCATGATCTCCCGCATTACCGCAGACCTGTCCTCTGCCCGGGCAACCCTGACGAAGATGTCGTGCTTCCATGCTGGTGCAATGCAGATAGTAAGAGATCTCGGGGAGACCTGGAGCACCTTTCGGATGGATTCGATGTCCTCGATGGTCCGCATCAGCAGTTCTTCTGCAAGCTCGAGATCTCCATTCCTTTTTGCTGGATCCGGGACGGGCCATCCGGCAAATGAGACAAGACCTTCGCCGCCTGTCTCTTTCCAGAGTCTCTCGCAGGTGAAGGGAATAACCGGTGCCATGAGCCGGGTCCAGACGGATGCAAGCTCGTGGAGTGCTCCACCTCCGGGAGTTCCGGGGACAAGCCGTCTCCTGTACCATCTCAGGTCGGCCTCCACTGCAAAAAATGCCTCCTGAAGGGCCTGGCGTGTCTGGAATCTCTCGAGGGCCTCGGTTGTCCGCTGTATGTGCTCCTGGAGCCGGGACAGGAGCCAGGAATCGGCGGTGCCCATGGTGCGTGGTGCATCCCTGGATTCCATGATTGTATTAACAAACCTCTCGATCTGCTTCCTCGTGGAGGAGACAAGTTCGTTCCTCCAGTCGAAGTCCTGCCAGGGCTCGGCGCTTCCGACGAGGAACATCCGGACAGTATCTGCACCAAACTCCCTGATAGCATCCTCGAGGAGGAATACGTTCCCCTTTGAAGACGACATCTTTGCTCCGTTGAGGAGACCCATGCCAAAAACGACCATGCCCCGTGGAAGGCAGGCAGGAGGAAATATAGCCACGTGATGAAAGAGCTGGAAGGTCAGGTGGTTTGATATGAGGTCCTTTGCAGAGAACCTGTAGTCGTAGGGGTACCAGTAGCAGAATTCCTCCCTCATTTTTTTCAGNCTCTCCTGGCGTGGGTGGGGTGGACAGTCCTTCCCGAGGAAGAGNAAATCGAAGACCTCCGGCGTCAGTTCTTCTGGTGAAAATTCCTTCAGGTGATGGGCGATGGTATAATATGCCATGTAAATGGTCGAGTCGCTCAAGGGCTCTATCAGCCAGTCACGATCCCATGGGAGGCGCGTCCCGAGACCGACGCGGCGCGTGCAGGCCCAGTCCTTCAGCCAGTCAACAGTCCGCTCGAACTCCGCCCGGACTTCAGGGGGAACGAGCGACATCTTCTGGAGATGCTCGCTCACTTTGGCCTTCCACGCAGGGTCGCTGTACTCGAGGAACCACTGGTCGTGCAGGATCTTGACAAAGACGCCTCCCCCGCAGCGGCAGATAACGGGCCGGGTATCGAACTCGAACATGTACTGGGAGGAATCATTCTCGACGAGCAGAGCCCCCACGCTCTCGCGTGCCTCCCGCACTGTCTGTCCTCCAAATTCGGGCAGCAGGCGTCCCGATGAGAACTCGGCAGAATATACCTCCTGTGTAATCTCATCCATCCTCGGGTCATTCTGGTCGGCGATTCCTGCCCTCTCGACTGCATCTTTCGCAGGGAACTCTCCCCAACCCGGGACTGCAATCAGACGTACCGGCCTGATCCCGGAATAGAGTCCCTTTGACTGGAGGTCACGGAGTGCGATGTAATCGAAGGGAGCATGCCCCGGGACGCTCATGACCATGCCTGTTGCCATCGCAGGATCGACAAACGAGGCCGGGAGGATGGGGACGGAACCGCACAGCCTGTGGGAAACCGTCTCATCGACAAGAGAAGATCCCGGTATTTCTCCCTCGATTGTCACAGTGTGGTCCTGGAAAGAGAGCTTTTCTGCGGCTTCCCTGCTCACGACCCAGGGAACTCCATCGACAAGTGCCCGCACGTAGGTGACGTTCGGGTTCACCCAGAGGTTGGTGACCCCGAATATCGTCTCGGGCCGGAGCGTAGCTGTCGGGATGAACGCATCCTTCCACCGGAACATGACGAGGACGAATTTCTGGATCTCGGCTTTGTCACCTTCGAGGAGGTCATGGTCTCCGACAGGGTTGTCGCACTGCGGACAGAACCGGACGGGATGGGCCCCTTTTTTGACATGTCCACCCTCGTTGAGGTGTTTCCACTGCCACTCGATGAACCTGCTGTACTGGGGATCGACAGTCGTGAACCGCCGCCTCCAGTCGATGGACAGTCCACAGGCACGCATCACCCTCTGGTACTCATCCGAAAAGTGGCGGACAATGGTGAGGGGATCCACGAACTGCTGAAGCGTCTCGGGGGGGACCCTGTACAGGTCACGGTAGAGGCGAATTGCCTTCTCATCGCCCCGTGCGATTCTCTTTGAGATTCCAATCACCGGTGCTCCCGTGACATGGAAAGCCATCGGGTAAAGGACTTCCCTGCCCCGCATCCGCCAGAACCGTGCAATGACATCCGGAACGATATACGTCCGGCCGTGTCCAACGTGCATTGCACCGCTCGGATAGGGGTATGCAACAGTAAGGTAGAATTTATCCTTTCCTGAAGGGTTGGACTCGAATGCATGGTCCCACGCATCGAGACAATCCCGTTCCAGCTGCCGAAAATCAGGTAGGTTCACGTTCTGTCACCTTCTTGGTCTTGAAACAAAAAGGATTTCCTCTATACCGGCCTCAGCCTGATTGTATCCCCGTCATTGTATCGTTTTATGAGTTCCTGCGCGATTGTCGAGTTCTTTGCAAGGTGGATCTCCCCGCTCTCGCTGACGGTAGCGGTGAAGAGGTATTCTTTTCCTGCAAATACATCGACGATCTTTCCACTCTGTTCAGGGCATAATATCGCAAGCTGCTTTTTGTCCATCCGTATTTTGACACCTCCGCCGAGCTGCAGCTCTTCTTCGGCCGGTGCCGCAGGGGCAGGTGCTCTCTCGAGCTCGCTCCTCGGCCTGATGTCGATTCCGATTCCCAGCTTGTTGACGATTGCCGCGATGTTCTTGCCCCCTTTCCCTATTGCTGCAGGGACGTCCTTATCCTCGATGTAAACGACGGCTTTTGAGTCCGAGAGCAAATGGACGTCCACGTAACCATCGGTATATCTCCCAATCTCCCTCTGGATGTCCTTTTCGAGCATTTTCCACTGGGTTGGCTCCTCTTTTCCCGGTGAGGGGGGAGTCTTGAGAGGTTGCGTCGAGGGGAGAACCGGGCCCATGACCGGCATGACGATTGTCTCCCCGTCGTACTTGAAGATCTCAAAGACTATCTCGCCGGTCTCGTGGTCCGAGACTGTTGTCACGGGTCTGAGGTTGATCTCGCTTGACATTCCTTCCGGGACCTTGATCGTAAAACCGATATCATAGATGTTTGTGATCTCGCCCCTGTCAACGAATATGATCGTGTTGACGATCTGTGGCAGGACGCCAAAGTCCACGCGGTCAGAGAAGCGCTGGAGCGCGTCATGTGCCCCGATCGCGTGTATCACNCCTATCATGCCGATCCCGGCAAGACGCATGTCTGCAAAGACACGGAAGTCCTCATTTTTGCGAACCTCGTCAAAGATTACGAAATCGGGTCGGACGAGCATCAGGACCTCTGCGGTATTCTCCATGCTCCCGTCAAGCGTGGTGTACTGCGTTATCTGGTCCGGCACCTGGAGTTCCCGCGGCGCCTCCATCGTCTTGACCACATGCCCGTTCTCCGAGAGATAGGTCGCGATGCTCTGGGCAAGGGTGGTCTTTCCGGCTCCCGGAGGACCTGCAATGAGGAGGCCCCGCCGGTCGCCGATGATCCGGGTCTTGATGATCGAAGCTTTCCTGAACTGTTCCAGTTTTACATCGGCGATGGGCCGGACAGCCGTGATCTCCATGCCATCGGAGAACGGCCGCCGCGTGATTGCGATCCGCATCGATCCTATCTGGACGACTGTTACCCCCCGCTTCTCCAGCTCGATGAATCCATCAGGGTGACGTTTTGCACGTTCCAGTATCTCCTGTGCAATGTTTCGCAGTTCATAGTCCGTGATGGGTTGATCCCTTATCTTTTCAAGGCGCATCTCCTTGATCGTCCCCTTCTTGGCCATGGGGGGGACCCTCTCTTTGAGGTAGACGGCCATCGTGTGTTCATCAAAGAACTGGTCGATTGCAAGGGGGGCAAATCCCTCTATCTGTGGACGGAGGTAAATAACGTCGAGGCCCTTGGCCTTCGCAACCTCGGCCTGTACGATATCGCTCGTGATGAACTTTGCACCATGTTCGATTGCCGCACTTCTGATAAGTGCATCGATCTCCCCGCCACTGGCGAGCTTCACCTGGTCGAGAGTTGGTCGCACACCTGCGAATTTGAGACTGATAATACCCTCCGCGGCAAGCCGGCACAGGGCCTGCAGCTCGGTGAGGCCGAGGAAACCTATCTCTCTCCCCTGGTTTGCCTGGGCCTCCAGTTCTGCAACCACTGCTTCAGGAATGACTATTGTTGCACCCTTATATTCTCCCGCTTGTATCATGGAGGTGATACGACCGTCTATCACCACGCTTGTATCCGGCACGATGATCAAAAAATATCACCGTTATAATCTTGTCCCTATTCTTTATTAGCATATACCCTGCCGGGATCAAACACCTTCTCTCCCAGGATCTCACCGTCAATCGTCCGGAAGAAGCACGACCTGTAGCCCATGTGGCAGGCAGCACCGGTCTGTTCCACGAGGTAGAGGATGCAGTCCTCGTCGCAGTCAACGAGGATTTTGCTGACCCGCTGAAAATGACCGCTTTCCTCACCCTTTTTCCAAAGTTTCTTCCTGCTCCGCGAGAAATAGTGCGCAAAGCCGGTCTCCCTTGTGAGGTCAATGGCATCCTGGTTTGCATAGGCAACCATCAGTACGTCCCGTGTCTTTGAATCCTGTACCACCACGGGAATAAGTCCGTTTGAATAGTTCAGCTTGAGCATGTCAGACACCTGCAAAAAAACGGATGAGCGAGAACAGAACATCCCCGTAAACAAGGGCGGAAATGAGACCTGCCGTCAGCGGAACGAGAAAAGGTATTCCATAGGAAATCCAGACAGTCCCTGCTTTCTTGTAGGCTTCCATCTCCTGCACGTACTCCGACGGGTGATTTTTCAGGTCCTTCGTATAAACCCTTCCTTTCCCTGAGACCATTCTCCTGATTGCCTCTCCCAGGCGGATGAACCGTCTCCTGACCAGTCCATTCTCCCCAACCTCGATGTCTTCCATGATAAACCCAAATGCGCCGGGCAGGTCTTCGGCCGGGACGGGAAATCCCAAAAAATTGTAGGGGAATGGTCCTAAGCGGCCATGTGTGGCGTTCCATGAAAAGATGACGAGCGGTGTGAGGAGGTTCAGGATCAGGGAATTGACAAGAACGGTAAACGGGAGGAAACCAAGTGGGGGGATGCCGGACAGTGGCTCCATGGGAAATGTGGGAAGAGCAAGGCAGAGAAAGATGAGAGCCCATGCATCGGCCCCTCCAAAGAGGTTGATACAGGCAAAAACGTAAAAAATAACAGAAAAAATTACGGTCAGAATGAGAAAATAGGCAGCGAGCGACCATAATCCCCCGGTAAGGAGGGAGAGATAAAACCAGACTGCCATCGGGACTGCCAAGGCGAGCAGCGGGTACCAGCTCCGAAAAGGGACCCGCCTTTCATGGATATCTCGCCATGATGCATAGAGAAACGTGCACGTGACTGCTGCAGCGCTGATGCCCAGAGGGATTATCATGGATACAGATATATCATGGGATGTACAGGTTGATATGTATGGCCCCGGAATTCTCCTGCAGCGAGACATGGCAGGGTCGGTTCTGCGGAGAATCACCGGCTGGCATCACAGGCTGACCGCCAGGCATTCATCGGATGTCCGTTTACCAAAAGAAGCGGGGGTGTTATCTCCTGACAAGCAGGGACATACTTGAAGCCATACTATCTGGCTCGACGGGGGAAGGTCCCCTGAGTCTGACTGACGCTCTCTCCCTTGCACGAAAGAGATCGTTTGCCGGAATAGCCCGGGCAGGTGAAAAACAGGGTGATTTTTACCTTCTCTTTCTCGACGGGGATCCGCGGGGTGCAGTACTCCATGACTCAAAGGGGACCCTGTTTGGAAACAAGGCGATATATCTCCTCAAAGGGACAGAAAAGTTCATTCTCTTCTCCACGAAGCCAGAGATTGTCGAGAGGCTTATCCTGGGATGCCGCATCTTTGACCAGGAGATCCTCCGGCGCATCCTCCCGGTCGATTTACCTGAAGTCAGGAGAGAGGGAGAGGGAGGCGCAGGGATATTTTCCGTCATAGTCATGGATAACGGCACTCCCCTTTCGGGTTACAGGGTCTCCATCAGGAAAGGGGGACAGGTACTTGGGAATGACTTTACCCGTTCTGATGGAAAAGTCTCATTCCGTCTTCTCTACGGAAAATACGAGTGTATTGTCCATTCCCGAGATCTCACGACACGGGTCTACGAGTTCGAGTTCCACCCCGGTATCAGTGGCAGGCCGGTCACATTGGATATTGGTGATGTGAAATAAACTCCCTCTGCTGAATAGAAGAACCCCAATTGAGATCAGAATTCCCCTGGTTTTCTCTCCTGATATATCTTAAAAAAACATAATATTTAGATAATGATGGGGTACGATACAATAGAAGGAAGAGTATTATGAAGAAGGAAGATTTCGAGGATATCATCAAGGGGAGCAAGAATATCACTTCATATCTGAACCTGGACCCGTCCGAGGGGGTCATGACCTGCTTTGGGGTCAGGACTGCGAGCAACCCAAACTACCTCGTGAGAGCCCTTTATGAGATGTACGAGGCCAATCTTGGCAGAAAACTCGCAAACAAGGCCATGCGAAAACTTTTCCGCTCCGTGGGACCGGGAGCAGTGGGACTGAACAAGCTTCTGAAAAAACTTGGTTTGAACCTGAAGCCGGAAGAATTTCTGAAACTCTGCTTTACATTGCAGCATCAGCAGGGATGGGGATCTCCGGTCGAAATCGTGGAAGCATCCGAGAAACGTATTGTGATGCGATGCAAACATACCTTTGAATCAGAGGTCCTGAAGGACTGGAACATGCCTGTCTGCGGTATCCACCAGGGCTGGATTGAAGGTATCCTCACTGCCATCACAGGAAAGAACTGGTTCTGCCTTGAGAAAAGCTGTCATGCAAAAGGAGATCCCTATTGTGAATTCGTTGCCGATCAGGTTCCTGCAAGCTGGAGATACAAGGCGGAAGCGGTGGTCAAGGGAGATTCAGCCATCACGGAATTCATCGAACATAGGCCCCTCGAGGGCAGGATCTCCCTCATGGATGAGCCGGTCGTCATGATGCCCCAGTTCATCTTTACATCAATGACAAATTCGCTGACAAAAACAATGGGAGAAGCGTCGGCAAGCGGTGTCAACTACCGCGCCTACAAGGACATGGGAAAGGCGAATGTGGAACACCTGAAGAAGGTGAGAATTTCGTTTGACCTCTCCAGAACCAAGCTTGATGCAGATCTTTCAGAGCTGCGCAAGCGTTTCCTTGCATTCGGGCCTCCAACAATTACAGGAGGTCAAATAGCTTTTGGCAACCATGTCGTCAATAACAACTTTGATGTTGTTGACTCTATCGAAAAGGATCTGGGTAGCAAGGCAACAGTCTTCCAGAAGATCGGCGATAAGGCAGTCCGTGTGTCCACCAATGTTGTTGGTCCTGATGGAAAGAGGGCTATTGGCACGGAGATTTCAAGCGCAGTCTATGATGTCGTAATCAAAAAGGGCCAGACCTACTATGGCAATGCAGATGTGGTCGGCAAAAAATACATTGTGGCTTATGAGCCGATCAGGAATTCCGAGGATGATATCATTGGCATCCTGTTTGTCGGAACACCCGAAGAAGAAATCATGGGATCAATCAAGGAAAACATCCTGCAGAAAGCCAATCCCGATATCCTCTGTGCCATGGCCCTGACTTTTTATTCGCAGATGGGATGGTTCAAGATTATCAACATGGAGAAAAATGAAGCAGAAAAGACACGATCGTTTACACTGGCGCATACCGTTGAATCTGAGTCATTTGGAAAAACCGGTAAAAATGTCTGTTTCTGTACGGCAGGTCTTCTTGCGGGTATTGTTGAGGGAGCATACGGCGTCAAGGTGGATGCAAAAGAGGTAAAATGCTGTTCCAGGGGAGACGAGCACTGTGTGTTCCAGTTGAGATGCAGACCATCTGAATCTTAAAAAAAAATAAATTTAATATTTTCATTACATAATTATATTTTTATTTTCTTTATCATATGCTCGACATTGTTTATCAGAGTATCGAGTTCTGAGTCTGAAATTGTGAGTCGTGACTGCAGAACCTCCAGATCCCGAATAAGTTGCCTTATCCGGAGGTACATAAAAAAAACGATAATGAGGAGGATGATGATGACAATACACGCAATGAGGAGCAAAATCTGTTCTATTGTCATTTTTTACCCCTGAAAAGGACTTTTGAAAACCGTTCGATGAACCTTTCCTGGGATTTGCCTCCTCTCTGTTCCACCGGTATACCAGCCAGTTCCCCCGCAAGGTTTCTCAATGCAATGGAAGCTGGGGAACTGGGGAACTTGATCACCACCGGTGTCTTGGCTGACGATGCTTTTCGGATATTAGGGTCCTCGGGAACTGTACCAATGACCCGCACCCCAAGCACCTTCTCCATCTTCTGGGTCATCACGTCGGACTTGTCTATCCCAGCCCGATTGATGATCACACCGAAGACATGCCCACCGATTACTTCGGTCAATATCTTTGTCTTGAGAGCGTCTACTATCGATGACAGTTCAGGGTTGACAATCAGGATAACATCATCTGCTACTGCAAGGGGGATGATACCATCCCTGCTAATACCGGCAGGGGCATCAATCAGGAGATAATCACAGACTTCCACGAGATCCTTCAATACATCCTTGAGCAGTTCCGGGTTTGCCTGCTGGAAACCCTGGAGGGAAATACCGCTTGGAACGACCTTGACTCCTGCAGGGCCTTCATAAATTGCATCCTGGACATGTGCCTTTCCAGCCAGGACTTCATGGAGCGTGACCGGGACATCCTCGAGTCCAAGAGCAAGACCGAGGTTGGCCATCCCGATATCAGCATCCATAATAATTGTATTTTTCCCAAATTGTGCAAGACATGTCCCGATATTAACAGTGGCAGTAGTCTTTCCTGTCCCTCCCTTTCCTGATGCAAATGTAAAGACCCGGACCATTCATCCCTCCCCAGGGGTATTTTCTCCCTTTTTTTTATATAAGTCTAATGAAAACGCCATAAGAAGCATGCTCCTACAGCCATTTCTCCAGGAGTGAACAGATATCTTTCTTCAATTCATCGAGATTTCCTTCAGGGACATCCTCGCTTCTCCTGATGATGGCAACCATTTCGCTTCCCTTGTATTCCATGGGAAAGAAAGAAAGATTCCTTTCACCGAGAGGAGATCCTGTCATCAGGGCATAACTTATCCGGGCAGCATCCTCATCAGCTGAAGAATGCCCGCTCGATGCAACAACCAGCCCGTCGGGAGAAGAAAGCGTCAGGGACTCGAACCTGTAGATCTCACAGAGGCGGCGCATTCCGGTCGGAATATCAGGAGCATCACGGGCAGGGTCAAACTTTGTCTTTCCCGGAATGGTGACGGATTCCTGTGCTGCTGTGCCGGGCGTCCCTTCTCTGGCCCTCGGTTCCCTGCCGGGAAGAGGATGATCGATCTTTGAAACGGGACGGTATGTGTCCATGAGTTTTACAAGCGTGTCCATCTTGTATGCAAGGCGGACGGTGTAAATGACACTCACCAGGGAAAGAAAAAGAATAATGGCCGTCAGGATCAGTCCCGTGATGATGAGGAAGAGATCAAATGTGATAACATCCATTTCTTTTATCCACTCTCTTTTTTATCCTCGTCGATAACCAGGTACCCGAGATGGAGGCGTTCAACCATGAGCTTGCAGTTATCCCTGATCTTCCTTGTCATGACATCGAGATCCAGGGAGTCAAGAGCTTTTAGGTCCATATCATCAAGAGAATACGCGGTATCCGGTGGATTGATAGCTTCCCCATCTGTTTGGCATGACGGTTCGAAGAGTGTTTCCGGGGACTTGGCAGCACTATTCCGGAGTACATCCGGGTTTTCCTTCTCCTGCTGATCCCTTGCATCCCCCTTGTCTTTCTGGTTTTCAGGCAACGATGGTGAAACGATAGCTCGTACTCTTTCTTCCTGCTTTTTTGGTGCATTTCTGTCGACAGGTTGAATAATCCTTTCTTTCCGGGGTTGCGGAGCTGATATTTTTTTATCTGCAGATTCCTTTCTCCTGGCAAAGGAATGTCTGACGATACAGATTTCATTGAATTCCAGGGCCAATTTTACCTGTGCAGGAGTGAGGTTCGAAACCGAGGCATCGAAAGGTTCTTCCAAAAGGGTGCTTATGAACGCAAGAGCGTCATCCCCCGAGAGATAGTCACAACTGGCAAGCAGAATTCTCCCCTTTTCGGTGACGATCTCAATGGAGTGCCCTTTGCAAACGATGGAACACACGCCTGAGAATTGGTCAGATTCCAATTTTTTAAGAAGATTGTCCAGCCGTTCCCCTCTTTCCAGCGACCGGAATGAGCCCCGGGGAAGTTGCATTGTACAAATAGGGTTCGCTCCCCCTGATAATCCTATTGGTGGGAGATGGGGTAAGGTGGTAATGGCAAGCCACGCCAGGGAAAGGAGTGAACGGTGAGGATGAATAACCAAAGTTTTTTATTTATATATAACAAGAGAGATACATTGCTTGCAAGGTGGCATGAATGCTAAAACAAATTTTGGGTGAATTTTTAAAGATTGACGGAGTTTCTGCTGCAGTTGTCGTTGGCCGTGACGGGTTTGTCATTGAGAGTGCAGCCTCGGGCAAGATGGACATTGATGCCCTTGGCGCAATGGCCTCCACAGGTCTTGGAACATCCGAAGCCATGGGCAGGGAACTCGGGAAGGGGGAACTCCGCCAGATGCTTGTTGAACTTGATCAGGGGCCAATTGTTATGTCCCCCCTCTCTCCCGATGAACTCATCGCAATTGTTGCCAGCAATGAGGCAAATGTGGGGCGCATCCGCTACGAGTTGAAAAAGAATAGGGACAGGCTCGTTGCCGCTCTCTGAGTTGTATGATATTTCCCAGGGGAACGTATCTTGGTGTGGTCGAGGATCCACTTGTTGACACTGTATCAGGAGAAAAAGTTCCTTTTTCCGGGAGAATTGAAGTCCTGACAAAAAGGGGAGCAGGCATTTTTATCGCAAAAGATGGAGAGATTATCGCTTCATGTTATCGCGAAAAGGACAATGAATACCATGGATTTGAAGCCTTTTCCTACCTTTTGCGGAACATGGAGGGGACGACTCTCGAACCCCGGTTCATCCAGTACAGGTACAGCCCCGAGGAGATGGCACTTGCCGAGGAATTATGCTTTGAAAGGGGGCTGTCAATCAAGGAATCCGGGAAACCAAAGAAGGCGCCCCGTGCAAGACTGGATGAGAAAGTCCTTTCCCGGTTCATGGAATTGCCCGGCGTTTATGCAGTCCTGGCCTTCTTCGAAGGATTCCCTGTCCAGACTGCAGGAAAAGGAGACTTTGAAAAGATAGCGGCGATAGGGGAGGACTTCATCAGGAATGCAGGGAAAGTTGCAGCAGACATCGACCTTGGAAACCCCAGACATGTCATAATCGAGGGGACGAGAGGCAGGTGCGTTATTGCCCGTTACGACGACCTCTCTCTCTGCATCCTTGCAGGTCAGACGGCACACCTGGGAATGATTCGCCTTTCAGTCGATATGCTCCACAAAGAAATATTTCATAGTGCATAACACACAATCACCTCATGGGGATCCATCCAGGGAAAACGGCCTGGCTTGAAAAGGACAATGAGATGACAGGAAATTCGAAAAAGAAAGATGGAATAATTGGCTCTTTATTCAGAAAAAAGAGAAGGGAGCATTCCGATAGCCAGAAAAAGGCAGAAGAGAAGATACCTTCAAGGGTAAAAACTGGCGAGGAGACGGATGATCTCGATCGCCTGATGAGAAAACTCGGGGTATCTCCTTCAGATATAGATAAAATTCCTGATCAAGAGTCTTACAAGGGTACAGTCCCGCCCCTCACGGATCAGCGGATGGAAGAGTTTTCCGTACCAAAAGAAAAGGAGATAACGGCAGGTCTCCCCCAGAAGGTCGGAAAAGAAGAAAGAAAGCCTGTCCCTGGTGCAGAAAAAGGGAGGGAGGTTCCCGAACAGCAGGCCGAAATGAACGTTCCGGGAAGGGGAAAACCCGCATCGTCCGCCATGGGGATGGAACCTTCCCCGCACTCCGGGGGGGAAAGCGGGGACGTGAAGGAGGAGATGCCTTCCCGTGTCTTCCCCTCACCCACCTTTTCACCGGCAAAGAAGGCAGTTTCGTCCCCGAAGGGAGAGACAGAGAAGGATGGAGTCGTATCGGTCGATGATATTGATGATCTCTCGGGGCTCATCCTTCCGAAAGGTGCGACATTCAAGGTCGATGAGATCAAGCTCCCGGAGCGGAGCGAGATTTTCAAATTCAAGGGACTTGGGGGTGATAGTGCAGGAAAAGAACTCCAGAAATCAGATCTTATCGATACCAGTATCAGGAAGGTCACGGAGGTTGCATCAGAGGTTCAGGCCGAAGCAGGTGCATCTGCCTTTTTAAAGAAACTCAATGTCCTGAGTGTCATCCATAAGGTCCCCGTCGAGTACAACCCCCGGACGCACGGCCCGCTCGTCGACCTGACATTCCGGCCCCGACCCGGAGTCGAACAGATAGAGCTGTATCCCGTCAACGAACCGTACGCGTATGTGAGAATAACGTACGACAACGCAACGCACGAGTATCTGTACGAGGTGCTGGAACCAAAACTCACTCCGGCAGAGAACGATCTCTTCAGGGATATCAAGGAAAGAATCTTCGAGAGGCTCGACATCAACACGCAGAACGTCATGGAGGATATTGCAAAGAAGACTCTGCGTGATGTGACCGATGACATCATCCGGGACTATGGGATCACACTCACGCCCGTCCAGAGGGAAAAGATCCTCTATGCCATGTACAAGGAGTTCCTCGGAAACGGGATGATCGATCCCCTGATGCATGACAGGTACATCGAGGATATCTCCTGTGATGGAGTGAATGCAAACCTCTTTGTCTTCCACAACAGGTACGAGTCCATGCGGACCAACCTCATGTACAGGAGTGCGGAGGAACTGGACTCTTTCGTGATCAAACTCGCCCAGCGTTCCGGAAAGTACATCTCTATTGCCGAGCCCATGCTCGATGCCACGATGAGCGACGGGTCGCGTATCCAGATGACACTGGGATCTGAGGTGACAGCCCATGGGTCCACGTACACTATCAGGAAGTTCAAGGACGAGCCAATCACCCCGACGGACCTCATCGAGTGGCGGACCTTCTCTCCCCTTGCAATTGCTTTCTTCTGGCTCGCCGTGGAGAGCGGGAAGTCCTGCATCTTTGCCGGTGGGACTGCATCAGGAAAGACGACGTCACTGAACGCGATTTCCCTCTTCATCCCCCCGCTTGCAAAGATTGTGACACTCGAGGATACGCGGGAGCTGAAACTTCCCCATCCCAACTGGATTCCGAGCATCACACGGACGTCCTTTGATGCATCCGGTAAGGGTGAAATTGACATGTACGAGCTCCTCCGTGCCGCCCTCCGGCAGAGGCCCGAGTATATCCTCGTCGGCGAGGTGAGAGGCAAGGAAGCTCTCACCCTTTTCCAGGCCATGAGCACCGGCCACGTCACGTATTCCACGATGCACGCGGATTCTGTGGCAAGCATCGTCCACAGGCTTGAAAACCCACCCCTGAACGTGCCGCGGAACATGCTCTCGGCGCTTGACCTCATATCAGTCCAGGNCCAGGCCCGTGTCGGCGGGCAGAGAATCCGCCGGAACAAGCAGATCATCGAGATCCTGGATATCGACCCGAGGACGAACGAACTGATCACAAACGAGGTATTCAGGTGGCACCCTGCGACCGACGAGATAACATACTCGGGCAAGTCGTATGTTCTTGAAGAGATCATGGAGTCCCGGGGCTGGGATGAGGAGAGGATGAAAGAGGAGCTCAAGATGAGGCAGGAAGTCCTCGAATGGATGCGCCTCAAGAAGATCCGGCACTTCCGTGACGTGAGCAACATCCTCATCCAGTACTTCCGTGATCCTGTGCGGACAATGGAGAGAATCAGGGCAGAGCTGTACGGAGAGACATGAACAGCTGGGAACGCTTCGCATTTCGTCTTTTTGGGGACTTTGCAGGGAAAAGGAGAGATAAATATGCAGCCCTGCGCAGCGACCTCGTCACGGCGAGGATGAAGGTCCCGTTCGAGGTCTACCTCTCGACAGCATACCTGAGTTCTGTCCTTGCCGGGGCGATAGCCTCTGTGATCCTTGGTCTCATCACGTTCCTGTTCAATATCCCCTCCATGATCAGGTACGGGGGAGCCGTCCCCGAATACCTGTTATTCATATCGGACTACAGTCTTATCATCGGGACAGTCCTTGCGATCGTGATATCCTTTCTCGTGGTTGGAGGGATCACGTTTGTCATCTTCCTCGTGTACCCGAGTGTTGTCGCGGGAAACCGCCGCAGGAATATCGATGCAACACTCCCCTATGCCATCAATTACATCACCGCCATGTCCACCGCAGGAATCCCGCCCGCAGAGATATTCAGGCAGCTTGGAAACAGCCCCATGTACGGCGAGAGTGCGGTCGAAGCCCGATTCATCGCGATGGAGATTGACCTGTTCGGAAGGGATCTCATTGATGCTCTCCGACTGATATCCGCGACCACCCCAAGCCTGCGGATGAAGGAGTTCCTCCAGGGTGCGATGGGCTGCATCTCGGCAGGAAGCTCCCTGACGGAATACTTCCGGACGAAGGCAGAACAGTACTCCCTCGAGAACCGGCAGACCCAGAAGCTCTTTCTCGATACTCTGGGCCTCATANCCGAGTCTTATGTTACCGCAATGGTCGCAGGGCCGCTCTTTTTGATCATTCTCCAGTCCATCATGTCCATTCTCNCCAGGTCATCCCAGCCGATCTTCCTCTATATCATCATCTACATGATGATCCCCTTCGGGAGCCTCATGTTTGTTATCATGATCAGTTCCATGACACCGGAGGGCTGAGATGGGCCTGAAAGACAGGATATTCGGGAATTCTGGCACCGAGATAGCAGAAAAACCGGGTATTGAACCGAAGAGGTCTCCCGAACCTGCGGGGAAGGAGAAAGTCTCCCCGCCGAAGACTCCCGTCCCTCCTCTGCCAGGATTGACAGGGAAAAAGGGTATAGGTATCGGGCGGCTCTTTCCCGGAAAGAAGCCTGCAGGAATCGATCTCTCCCCATCGGAAATCGGGAAGTTTGCCCGTGAACAGGAAGAGATTATCAAGAAACTCGAGAGAGTCAGGGCAGAACGGTCCGGAGTCATGCGGGTCATCAAGCACCCGGTCACAGTTCTCCTCGAAAAACCCCTCAATATCCTTATCGTCTCCCTCCCTGCCGCCCTCATCGTTTTTCTCCTGGGGACAGCTCTTGCAATCAGGGACTACGGGATGGGGGTCCTTTTCACGACAACGCTCGTGGACGATGTTCTCGTCTTCTCGATCCTCATTGCTATCGTCCCTGTCGCAGTGATGGATTTCCGGGAGAATCGCAGGATCAAGAACCTGGAAGAGGCACTGCCGAACTTCTTCCGCGATCTTGCCGGGATGAACGACAGCGGCATGACGCTCCCGAATGCCATCCACCTCGTGGCCCAGGGGGAATACAGCACTCTCACGCCTTTTATCCGTCGCCTCGACAACGAGATGTCGTGGAACACGACATTCATCGAGGCTATCCAGAGGTTCCGGGCGCGCCTGGGGACCCCCCTTGCAGACCGGAGTATCGATCTCATTGCCAAGGCGAGCAAGGCCGGAGGGGACGTGAGCGAAGTCCTCCGGGCCGCAGCAAGGGACACCTACGAGGTTCTTGCACTCCGGACAGAGCGTCGCAACAACATGCTCATCTATGTCATCATTGTCCTCATCTCGTTCCTCGTCTTTGTCTTCGTCATCTTCATTCTCGTCAGCACGTTCCTGAGCACGATGGCGACNGCAGGGAGCGCNGCGGAATCCGCAGGTGCNGGTGCNGCCTCGTTCATAGGGAACATCGATCTCTTCTTCTATACCCGGCTTTTCTCGCATGCGGCCATGATCCAGGGTATCTTCTCNGGACTNGTCGCAGGTCAGATGGGTGAAGGCAGGGTNATTGCAGGTCTCAAGTANTCAGCGATCATGCTCCTCATNTCGTGGGTGATCTTCAGGTTCATGATCGGATAACGAGGCCCATCTCAGAGAGCCGCCGCGGGAGGTATTCGCGGGTGACGAAGTCCAGCCCCCGCGCGGCAAAAGCCTGCTGCTCTGACTTGAGGTTGAGGGCAAGCTGCAGCTTTATCTGCTCCCGCCAGTAATCGGATGCGAACCGCGGGTCTGTCAGTTCGCTCTGGAGTGCAGCAACATCCTTTTCAGTCAGGGGATCGGCAGGGAGGTTGTAGTCCCTGATATCGCTTGGCTGAACACCGATGAACTGGGCCCTCGGTGTCGCCAGCAGTTCGGACATGTGCGCACTCTTGATTGCGCCGTAGGCAACACTGGCAAAGATCCTGTACGACCAGGGGTCGCCATCCGTGAAGACATAGACAGGGAGGTTGAACTCACCGGAGAGCCGGTGGAGCATGCGCCGCGTGGATCGGGCGGGCTGGCCTTTCAGGTGGACGAGTATGGCGCGGTACTCCTCGTCAAACCCGTTTTCAATGAGCCGTGCATACATGCCCCCTGTCTCGATTGCGATGACGCAAGCTGCGTCATGATCGATGAGTTCCACGTTCTCGACGTTTGAAGGAATCTGGTAGCCTGCCTCGCCCACGTCGTCCCGGCAGTGAATGACCCTCTCACCTCTCCTTGTCATCTCCCGAAGCCGGAGCGGGCCGAAGATGGTGGCACCGTCCTCTTCGGGCCTCAGGTGGAACGCCTCACGCTGGAGATCGGTCAGTATCTCCAGGTCTTCGATGAGGTAGTTGCTCTCGTCCTGTGCCGAGAACTTTGCTTTCCTCCACCCTTCGGATATGTAGTACAGTTCCCTCAGTGTCGACGAGCGGTTTTCACGCAACTGCGTCTTTAAAAAACCAATGACGTACGACATCTTGAGGAGGTGGAGAGCGCTCCGTGCGGTGTGCGCTGATCGGACGCTTTCCCTGTCCCCCAGTTTCCAGACCTCTGATTCATCGTCATAGGAGATGTTCTGTTTCGTCCGGGTCGGCAGAGTGATCGAGGGGATGTTCCCCTCTGACATCTGCTGGTACCACTGGAGGGCTATTGCCATCAGCCTTTCATATGCTTTTTTTTCGAGGGAATCACTCTGCGTCAAGATCGATCACCGCAACATTTTCCGGAGGAATACCCCGGACCTGGAGGGTGCCTCCGCCAGGTCCTGAATATTCCGCGGTCCACACCCCTCCCGGGCCTACCTCAACCTGCCACATCCGTGTATACTCTCCGTCCAGTTCTGTCACGAAGGAGGGTGGGGGCCACGCATCCGGTGCAGCGTTTGGCGAGATGTCATAGAGGGAGAGGACACTCTTTGCTGCCATGTGATTCCGGACCTCGATGGTGACCCGCCCGTCCCGCGTCACCTTCTTCACAACGATACGGCGCATCAGTCTCCCCTCGATCAGCGATGTATCAGGGACCGGGAGCTCGACGATCTCTGCCACCTTCGATGCGATGTCCGGGATGATCGCGCAGACAGCCCTCGCCCTGTCCTCTGCAAGCCTGTTTTTGTCCCTCCGCGCCAGGTACGACTTGAGTTCCCGCCCGAGGTCCTGGAGGACAAGCGTAATCTCGCGCTCTATCTCGGGGATACCGGCAATAGCGTCCTTGCTCTCGCTCGTGAAAGGCACGTTTGTTGAAGCGACATGGACAAGGATGAGCAGCGGACCGGTGGGGAGTCCCGACTGCGCAACATTGTAGTTCTTCCACGAAATGCCTGCAACACATGACGTGATGGCGCAGGCCCCCTGCTGGTACATCAGAGGCACGCGGTTTGCAAAACGCAGGATGATTGCGTTACCCTCTGCAGGCAACTTCCCNCCGTACCCGATGGCAGCCTCCACGAGGAAGGGGTGGCCGGAATAGACNGATCCCGGNCGGGTCCTGGCTTTCACAAAGTCCATCTGGAACTCCTTCTCGAGAGAGCGGACGATGAGATCCTCGCCGATGGGGGAGAGACAGACCTGTGTCGTTGGTGCTGGNACCTTTGCNCNCTGCATCGCGGTGAGAAGNTTTTTCTGTTCTGCAGGGGAGAGGGATGAGACNGGAGTATCAGGGCGAATCCCGGCTCTTTTGCAGATCTCAAGGGCNGTTTTCTTTCCAACGCGGGAAAAGCCCGTGACCAGGAATTCCTCGCACCTNGCCGTGGAACCGGCAATCATCCTCATCAGCTGTCCGATCTCGATTCCATGGGGATGGGGCATGATCGCCTTTGGGCATGAAATGGCCTCTTCACTGACACGTTCGAAAAGGTACGTCTCCTCCTCCATTTCGACAGAGATGCGGGCATGGGGGTTGACAATGGAAGTGTACTTGAGGTACTCGAGGAGCCTCTTTTTTGCTGCTATCGTACTCCGGAACTCAATCTGAACGAGTGTTCCATGAGTCCTGTCCCAGTTCATCTCCTCTTTTTCGATGATGACGGGTTCGTTTGTCTGGATATCTATCTGGATGAGGAACCGGAACGCCGGCTCTCCTGCGCCTGTGCGGGATATCACGAGCGTGGGAAGCCCCGTTGTCAGCTGCGCGTAGAGAACAGCAGCGCTTATCCCGATTCCCTGCTGCCCCCGGCTCTGCCTGATCTGGTGAAATCTCGATCCATAGAGAAGTTTACCAAAGACGAAGGGTATTTGATTCGGGACGATTCCAGGGCCGTTATCCTCCACGGTGATGCGGAAAGTGTCCTGACCGGTCCGCAGTACCCTGACATAGATATCCGGGAGAACGCCTGCCTCCTCGCAGGCGTCAAGGGCATTGTCAACCGCCTCCTTGATCGTCGTGATGATTCCCCGAGTGGGAGAATCAAATCCAAGGAGGTGCTTGTTCTTCTCGAAAAACTCGGCAACGCTGATACTCCTCTGCTGCCTCGCCAGCTCATCGGCCAGAGTCATCGCCACTCACCTCGGCGACCGCCTGCGGGAGGGACAGTTCCTTCTGGGCCCCGGAACGAAGGTCCTTGAGAGTTACCACCTCTCTCTCCTGTTCGTGCCGGCCAATGATCAGGGCATAGTCTGCGCTCCGGGAGATCGACGCGATCTGCTGGCTGAGGCTCCTGCAGGAAAGTTCGGTCTCCGTGACCAGTCCTGCACGGCGGAAGGCCTCTGCAACCCGCAGTGCCCACGGGCGTGCTTCCCTCGTGTGTACCACTCCGACATGAATCTCCCGTCTCCCGGCAATCTCTCCGCGGGCGACCATCACCCTGTCAAACCCGATGGCAAAACCGCAGGAAGGAGTATCCTCTCCTCCGAAGAGGTGGGCAAGCCGGTACGTTCCGCCGCCGGCGACCTGGTTCTCTGCCCCGAGGTTCTCAGCAAATGCCTCAAAGACCATGCCCGTGTAATAATCGAGACCACGGGCGATTCCGGGATCGAGGGTGTAAGAGACATCTGCCGCATCGAGGATTGAAAAGAGTTCCTCTATCCTTTCTTTCCCCGGGATCTCTCCCGTTAGCGCAAAGACATCGTCAAGGTTCCTGCATTCCACGAGTGCTACCAGCTGGTCTGCACGCCTGCTCTCTCCACGGGAGGAGAGATAGGCAGAAAGGCCCTCGTAATTCTTCTTGTCCAGAAGTATTCGGACTTTTTTCTGGTCTTCAGGGGAGAGTCCCGCAAGGAGAGCCCGCATGAACCCGAGGTGTCCCACGTGCAGGGTAAACCTGATTCCACTGGCGGAGAGCAGGTTTTTTGCAAGCATGATGATCTCAGCCTCTGCAAGGGGAGTGTCCTGACCGATCAGTTCCACCCCGAACTGCCAGAACTGCCGGTAGCGCCCCTTCTGGGGCCTCTCGTACCGGAAACAGTCGGCAAAGTAATACCAGCGGAGAGGCTTGGGGAGAGTTTTTCCGACATTCACGTAGCAGCGGAGAACCGATGCGGTAACCTCGGGCCGCAGGGCAAGGTGCCTTCCTCCCTTGTCCTCGAAGACATACATCTCCTCGATGATCCCCTCACCCGAGCGGAGTGTGAAGAGTTCCAGTTCTTCGAACGTCGGGGTGCAGACCTCCCTGTAACCCCAGGTTTTTGCTATACTGCGCATTGCATTCTCTATGCTTCGCCGCTGTTCCATCTCATCAGGGAGAAAATCACGTGTACCTCTTGGTCTCTGGAGCATGGATGGTCTCAACCCTCCCGCGTGGATTTTTTTCCGGTGCACGGTGCCTTTCCTGTCAGACGGTCCCACCAGTCCTCGTTTGAAAATACTTTCTGCCTCGTCTCTCTCCCCTGCAGGTACAGCGCCGCAAGGATAATCCCAAGGCCGATGAGCTCGGTTGGAAATACCGGTCCCGATGTGTACGCAAAAGCAAGTCCCAGGAGGGATAGTGCACAGTACAGGACACCCCGGCAAGCAGCCTTCCGGTAACCGGCAAGGGCAGTTCGCGCGAATATGCGCATATCACGAATCCACAGGAAAAAAACCACGCCGCAACCGAACGTGGCCACGTATACCAGATAGCTCATGGCTGTTACATCACTTATTATACCGGGGCCCATATCTTAATTATCACACCATGGCGATGAACAAAAGGCTCAGGGAAGTATTGACCGGTTTCTCTTCAGGACACCTCGACCTCGAAGAAGCTGTCGCTGAGATCGAGGGACTCCGGATCGAGGAGGTGGAGGGGCTCGCATGTCTTGACATCGGGAGGGTGACACGGTGCGGGATACCCGAGGTCATTCTTGCCGAGGGCAAGTCCTCCGGTGACCTCGTCGAGATTATCCGGAAAGCATCGGCAGCTTCTCCAAGAACCGTCATATCCCGCATGTCACCGGACCACGCCAGGGCTGTTTCGGCTCTCTGCAGTGAGCTTGGGGTATCATTCGAATGGCACGAAAAAGCGGCGATGGGCGTCCTCTCGCGGGGGGATCCCGTTCCACGGAGCGGAGGGGTTGTTGCGGTTATCAGTGCGGGGACTTCTGACCTGCGGGTCGCAGAGGAAGCGCGGATTATCGCAGAGGAGATGGGCTGCGCGGTGAAAACCGCTTACGATGTCGGGGTCGCCGGGATCCACCGCCTCTTTCCTGCCATCAGGAAATGCCTCGATGCACACGTCTTCGTTGTCGTTGCAGGCAGAGAGGGGACACTTCCTGCAATTGTCGCAGGGCTCGTCGACCGCCCTGTCATCGGCGTCCCGGTGAGCACAGGATACGGGTACATGGGGGGAGGCCACGCTGCCCTTGCAAGCATGCTCCAGTCCTGCGCCGTGATTGCCGTGGTGAACATCGATGCCGGGTTTGTGGCTGGAGCCTTTGCAGCCCGGATAGCGAGCATGGTGGGAGACAGATGATCAGGGGACTGTATATCGGAAGGTTCCAGCCATATCACAATGGACATCAGTATATCCTCGAAAAGATTGCCCGCAGGGTCGACGAGATCATCATCGGGATTGGAAGTGCACAGCTCTCTCACGAACAGTCCAACCCTTTCACAGCCGGAGAGAGGCTCCTGATGATAACAAGGGCCCTTTCTCCCATCGGAAACCCTGTGTACGTGATTCCCATCGAGGACCTGCACAGGAATGCACTCTGGGTTGCTCATGTGAAGGCGATGGCACCCCGCTTTGACATCGTTTTCTCAAGCAATCCTCTCGTTGTGCGACTCTTCGAGGAGGAGGGAATATCTGTTGAGTCCCCGGAGATGTATGAGAGGGCCTCGTACAGCGGGACGGAAATACGCAGGCGGATCGTTGCTGGCGAAGAGTGGGAGAGTCTCGTTCCCCCGGCAGTTGTTGACGTGATACGGGAGATTGACGGTATCGCAAGGATACGGCAGATCGCCAGGGACGATGGAGACGGCCGGTGCCTGTGATGTGTCCATGCTGAAAAAGGTAAGAGACCTGTTTGCATCCCAAAAACCTCCACCCCGGGAGATCACGCTCGACGAAGTGATGGTTGTCCTCGAGGAAAAGGAACAATCCTGGAGGGAGGAACTGGAGAGGGGAATATCTCCTTGCCGGCAGAAGTTCAGCGAGGTGAGCTCTGCCCTCCTCGTACGTGCAGCCACTCTCAGCGAGAGCGAAGGAGCAGGAGTATACCACCCCAAGCTCGAAAAGATTACACGGAATTCTCTCCCGCAATTTGTGAGAGCCATCTCGCTGTCTTTGAACCGGCCGGTATCCTCCGATCCCCGTGCATTCTATCTGGGGGCAACGGAAATGCTCAGGGGGTGCATCAAGGCCATTGCAGGGCCGGGACGGTACCTTGGGACAGCTTTTCCCGAGGAGATGAAGGAGATACGGGGACTCGTGGATGAACTGGGTCATCAGGTCAATGAGATGACACCCCTCATGGCAGAGGACAAAAAGCGGAGCCATTTTTTTACAAGGGCACGCGAATTCTGCAGATCGGTCAGGGAAGGTCAGACTGCACTTGCGGGTGCAGGCGAGAGCCTGAACCAGCTGGAGACCCGGGAGAGGGAGCTTGCCATAAAAAGGGATGAACTGGCGAGGGAAAAGGATCAATGCGACCTCGAGGTCAGGAAAGACAGGGCATTGCAGGACGCTCTGCAGGAGGTCGGGATGCTGTCCGACAGAGTGGCAGGTATCGAGAGAGAGATTCACGCGATGCTCTCGACCATCGTCCACGTCTTTTCAAAAGCTGAAAAGATCCTCCAGAAGAGGGCAGGCGCAGAAAAAGAGATAAAAATGGCCATTGCCCTCGTCTCGTCAGAAGGAAATGCCGTTCGTGAAGAGACAGTTGACCGCATACAACGTGTCACCCCGCTCGTCGTATCGATGATAAAGACAGGCGAGATCCAGCTCAAGAACCAGGGAGAGGTGGACCTTTTCTCCTCGCCTGACAGCATATGCCCTTCCCTCTTCTCACTCGTCTCCCGGCGGAAAGATGCAGAAAAGGCGCTCAGGGAGAAGGCTGCATTCATCCAGTCCCATCCGGCAAGGAACCGTGGCAGTCAGGCAGAGAAGATACTGGTCGAGATCACCCGCGAGATCGAGGAGACAAGGGTGAAGATTCGGGAGACAAGGGCAGGAATGAAGTCAATGGAAAGAGAGATCACAAAAAAAGGCAGGAGACCTCGAAGAGACTCTCCGGGGAATCCTCTCCGGGGAGATCAGGCTGAAAATATGAAGGGAGGTGCCAGAAACCTCGCAGGGAAGATCCCGGAGAGTTCATGGCTGGGTTTCCACGGGGAAAATATTCCCCCTGACTCTATGAGGAAAGGACATGCATGAGTGACGAAAAATACAGGGTGCTTGAGGTGAGGTCAGGGATGGTTGAATGCCGCCCTGACAGGAAAGAATCCGTCGAACACTGCCGTTTCTGCGTGCATTCCCGCTACTTCAGGGTGCGGGGAACATATGTGAAGTCTCCGGCTCTGGTTTACTGCCTGCGTCACAGGGACGCAGAAGAAGTGGATATCCGTCTCGTGGAAGCTGTGAAGTGCGGGGATCTCCAGGGGGAAGGTTACAGGAGTATGATGAACATCCTCGGGTGAGGTCGTGGAAGGAACGAGGATACCTGTCTCTTTCAGGTCTTCCAGAATTCGTACCATTTCCTGCTCTGGTATGGCACGGTCCGGTTCTCCCGGAGCCATTCTGCCTCGAGGGTGTGGTGCATCACCCGGATCTCTTCCGCAAGGTTCGTCAGCGTCGCCCTGATCTCGTTGAGGGAATCCCTGATCTCCTTATTCTCCTCAAGATGGGTCAGCTGGGGAATGCTGACCTGCTCCCCCGCATTGAGCCTCTGGATTCCGGCGTGGATGCATTCCAGTATTGCCCTGTTCCGGTCGATCCTCTGTTCCTTGGCGAACCTGTCAATCTGGTCCATTGTCTCGGAATCGATCGTGATCGAGAGCCTGATAGACATGGTATCGTTCCCTTGTGAATCCTTCTAGAAAGAAGTGTGTCCTCCTCCCAAAAATACCCTCGCCACCGGTCACTTCTTTCCAGTGGTTTTTTGCAATCACCCATTGCTGTGAAAGAACGGGGTTTTCTGGAATCTTGTTCCCCGGCAGGCCGGGGCATTGGGTGGTTTTCTTGAATAATTACCGGAAACACGAAAGGATGGGGTCGATTGTGACGTGCTCCAGGAAGGCCCTGGCAAGCTCATCGTAGGGATCGGATGAACCCTCCCGCTCTTTGCAGGAGAGGCCCTTTTTCTCGTGAAGGTACCTGCAGAGAGCATCGATGGCTGACTGGTTTGAAAAGAGGCCATGCAGATAGGTTCCAAAGACGAGGCCTGTACTGCTGGCTGCCCCTTCGCCCTCGAATGCCTCCTCTTCTCCTCTGTTGAAAGTTTTACCCATATGTATCTCGTAGCCGGATACCGTCCCCATCGCTGCAAGTATGGGACCGACGGGGCGTGCCCTCCGGGTGACCTGCTCGGTCTTTTTCTCGTAGCGTTCGAAACGGGTAACGATGTCGAGAAGACCAAGACCCGGAAAGGTGCCGGCGCGCGACTCCACGCCGGAGTCGATAATCTCCTTCCCGAGCATCTGAAAACCTCCACAGATCCCTATAACAGGAATTCCCAGGCGAGCGCTTTTCCGGATCTCGTCTGCAGTTCCGGATCGCCACATCGCGTCGAGGTCATCCACTGTGTTCTTTGTACCGGGAATGATGATACAATCAAACCCGGAGAGGGGAGAACCCAGGGGGACGTACTCGACTCCAACGCACCTTTCAAGTGCCTCGAAGTCCGTGAAGTTGGAGATATGCGGGAGTCTAATTATTCCTATCCTGACAGGAGAAGCAGTTGTCCTCTTGTCCTCGAGAGAGAGCGAGTCCTCGCTCGGGAGCCCGACAGGGATATGCGGGAGAATCCCGATGACTGGCACGCCCGTTATCTCCTCGATGATCTCCTTTCCCCGGGAAAAAAGGGAGGGATCGCCACGGAACTTGTTGATGATGATCCCCATGACAAGCGGAGAGATATCGGGGGGGAGGAGAGAGATTGTGCCATAGACCTGGGCAAACACACCACCTCTCTCGATATCAGCCACGAGGAGAATCGGGTAACGGAGGGAACGTGCGAGCAGAATGTTTGCGATGTCCCGTGAATAGAGGTTGACCTCTGCAGCACCCCCTGCCCCCTCGACCACAAGGTGACCGAAACGTCTCTCGAGTGTACGGGCAGCATCGAGAGCCTTCGAGAGGAGAAACTCGGTCTCTGTGTAATATTCCCGTGCAGGAACATCCCTGTAAGGCTTTCCCAGGAGGATGACCTGCGAGACCGAGTCGCCCTTTGGCTTGAGCAGGATCGGGTTCATCTCTGCCATGGGTTCGAGCCGCGCCGCCCGGGCCTGGATCGCCTGGGCAATACCTATCTCGCACCCGTCCCGGGTGACGAAAGAGTTGAGGCTCATGTTCTGCGATTTAAAGGGGGCGCTGCTGATATTAAGGTCGCTCAAAACCCGGCATATGGCAGCCACTACTGTGCTCTTTCCCGCATGAGAGGAAGTCCCAAGAACCATCAGGGACATGTGATCATACATTTCCATGATTTTAAATAAAGGGCAATCATCAGATTCCCTGATGGAACTGTGCAGACCCGCTGAGGCACTCCTTTCAAGCCGGTACCTCCTCCCCGGCGAGACACCGGAAGACATGTTCCGGAGGGTAGCAAAGGCTGTCGGAACGGAAAAGTCTGACCTCTTCTCCCGGATCATGGCAGAACTCAGATTCCTCCCCAACTCCCCGACCCTCATGAATGCAGGAACCCCCTGTGGTCAGCTCTCCGCGTGCTTTGTCCTTCCCATCGAAGACTCGATAGAACAGATCTTTTCTGTCCTCCGGCACATGGCCATCATCCACAAGAGCGGGGGAGGGACGGGCTTTTCCTTCTCCCGTGTCCGGCCGAAAGGAGACATGGTGGGAGGAAGTGCGGGGGTTGCAAGCGGGCCGCTCTCGTTCATCAGGGTCTTTGACGAGGCGACCAATGCACTCCGGCAGGGTGGCAAGAGGAGAGGTGCCAACATGGGTGTCCTCTCGAGTCATCACCCGGATATCAGGGAATTTATCCGGTCGAAGGAGAATGGCGGACTCCGGAACTTCAATATCTCCGTCGGGTTCGACGCTGAATTCTTCTCATGCCTCGATAAAAAAAGACCCTATCCGCTTGTGAATCCCCGGAACGGTGAAGTATGGGAGGAAATTAACCCCGCGGACCTCTTCGGTATCCTCTCCCATGCAGCATGGAGATGCGGCGATCCCGGGGTGCTCTTCCTTGACCACATCAACAGGGACAATCCCGTCCCGGCGCTGGGAGAGATCGAAGCCACGAACCCCTGCGGTGAGCAACCGCTCCTCCCCTGGGAGAGCTGCAACCTGGGTAGCCTCAACCTCTCGCGCTTTGTCCAGAAAGGGGAGATTGACTGGGACGGTCTTCGGGAGACCACGTGGCTTGCCGTGGAGTTCCTCGATGCAGTCATCGATGTCAACCGGTTTCCGCTCCCCATCATCCGTGACCATACCCTCAGGACGCGGAAGATTGGCCTCGGTGTCATGGGGTTTGCAGACATGCTGATCCGCCTCGAGATCCCTTACGAGTCCCGGGAGGCTCTCTCCCTCGCCGAACGGCTGATGCGGTTCATAAAGGAGGAGTCCCATGCTGCCTCCCGCACCCTTGGCGAGAAGAAGGGGTCCTTCCCTGCTATTGATCAGAGTGTGTATACAGGGCACATGCGGAATGCAACGGTGACGACGATCGCGCCGACAGGGTCGCTCCATATCATCGCATGCACGAGCAGCGGGATAGAACCTCTTTTCGCCTGTGCAAGCGAGAGGGTCATCGAGGGTGAGCGGTTTGCTATTGTCCACCCGGAACTCAGGAGGCACTTCCTCGGCCTTCCCGATGGAAAGGAGCTTTTAAAGGAAGCAGAGCGGAAAGGATCGGTTCAGGATCTGCCTGTTCCGCGTCATTTAAAGGACCTGTTCCGGAACGCAGGCGAGATCGACCCCCGTTTCCATGTCATGGTGCAGGCAGCTTTCCAGAAATATGTTGACAATGCCGTCTCCAAGACCGTGAACCTGCCGATGGAGGCAACACCGGAGGACATTGCCCGCATATTCCTTTTCGCACGGGAACTGGGCTGCAAGGGGATTACGGTATACAGGTACAGGAGCCGGAAGGATCAGGTGATATCGCGGGGATGTGATTCCTGCAGGGTGGACGCCATTGCATCCTGAGACCGTGATATTATCGCTCAAATGCAGCGTTTTTTCGTCTCCGGAGGGTTTTACCCATGCCAACAAATATATAAAGAGAACTGAAAGGTACTTGTAATGAATGGTGGGATCTGTCCAACATGCGGACTGCCAAGAGAACTCTGTATCTGTGAGGAAGTCGCAAAGGAACAGCAAAGAATCAGTGTGAAGGTTGACCGCAGACGCTATGGGAAGGAAGTCACTGTCATCGAAGGGTTGAACCCGACGGATATTGACCTTGAAGACCTTTCCAAGTTCATGAAGGGGAGACTCGCCTGTGGAGGTACCGTCAAGGGGACGTCCATCGAACTCCAGGGAAACCACAAGGAACGGGTCAAGGAACTCCTCATCAGCAAGGGATACAGCGTGGACAATATCAATTGAAACCCGGAAAGATCTATTTTTTTGACTTTTTTCGTCTCGGACGAACCATCGAGAGGAGGTCAACGAGGTAACTCCCCTCCCCCTTTCCGATACCCACGACACGTTCATCCGAAGTGGCGAGTTTTTCAATATTCAGTTCGTACCTGCCCGGTGCAACGATCCTGATGCTCTCGAGGCGATCTCCGCCGAGGCAGGATGCTCCGGGTGCAGTGTCATCATCCTTCTCTTCAGCGGTGCTGTTTTCATCTACCAGGGCCTGCTCCAGTCGCGCAGGAGTGACAGACGGAGTGACGTCCTTCTCATGGTCTCTCTCGACCTGGGGGATGAACACAAATTTCTTCCCGCCGCACTCCCTGCATCCCTTCAGGATCTCGCACTCATTTGTCCGGTATTCCCTCCCGCACCTGACACACTTGTGAGGCATGGGATCACCTCGTCGAGACCCAGGCACTGAGCATATCCTTTTCCTTCCGGATCATCCGCAGCTGGTTTGCCGGTCCGATAACCGTTAACCGTGATTCATGGGTTGCTTTTCCCAGGAGTTTCTGGAGAAAACCCGGACTCTGTTCCCGCGAGGGATAGGTCTCTATCTCGATTCCATTGAAGCCGTCAGGCAGTATCTCCCGCATCGTCATCTCTATCAGGGTACTCTGCTCGTCGGGAGTGAGTCCCTTCTCAAGGATGATAATGGTCCCCTCCCGCACATGGTCGAGGATGAGGTGGATCTTCTCCATGGATGTCAGTTTTTCAAGTTTTTCCGAAGAGATCAGGTCTATCTGTATTCCCTGCATCGTACACCCCATCTACCCGAAGTGTTCCACCATCTTTTCATACAGTTCCTCAATATTTCTTCCCTCGAGGCATGAGACAGGGACGACAGGGTGCTGGGGAAAAGCACTCCTGATACGCTGTGGCATGGCATCCGGGAGGTCGATCTTGTTTGCCACGATGATGACCGGCAGCTTCCTGCTCTCGATGATGCCGACCATCATGATGTTAACCTGCAGGAAGGGATCCTCTGTCGCATCGAGCATGTAAATGACCCCGTCGATATCCTCGCGGAGCCAGTGCATGGCTTCTGCCACGCCCTCGGTTGCCTCCCGTGCCCGAATCACGGCTGCCTCCTTATCCATGCCATACTCGATGAAGTCCCGGTAATCTATCTTGGTCGTGACACCCGGCGTGTCCACAATATCGATGGTGATGTTGCTGCCGTTCGATCCAATGATACTGATATCCGCTTTCCGGACAGCCCTGCGGGTCTCATGCGGAATCTCACTGACAAGCCCCACGTCTTCCCCGGTCCAGTCCTTTGCAATGCGGTTGGCAAGTGTTGTCTTGCCTGCATTGGGAGGACCGTAAATCCCTATTCTCGCCCTTTTCTTCCGGAAAAAAGCCGAAAGAAATCTCGATATGCGTTTTTTTGTCTGGACCAGTATATTCATGGTGCACCTTTGGTTCTCGCATGGTCGCGGTGGCAGAAGAAACCCTTCCGCGTGCCTGTTAACCTAATCCTATTGGGGAGGTGGGTTATTAGGTTTATTATCCCGTTTTTTGATTGAAAGGCAGAAAGGTATATAGATTCCACTTGCCGTATTGGTAACTGCAAATAACCCTTGCCAGTCAACACCATGGAGGTGATCGAGTGCACAATTCATCCGGGAATATCCACTTCAATACCCGTGTACCAGTACGCGAGGTCATGCGGGCCAGTCCCACCACAATCGGACATGAAGGGACTGTTGCCCGTGCGGCCATGCTCATGTGCCGGGACGAGGTGGGCAGCTGCATTGTTCTTGGCCCAGACAACCTTCCCATCGGCATTGTCACCGAGGAGGACATCAATTGCAAGGTCGTAGCCAGGGACCTCAAGCCGGGGACAGTCCTTGCTCACGATATCATGAGCACTCCCCTCATCACCATCAATGCGGACAGGTCCGTCGGGGATGCAGCTCACATGATGATCAAGCACCGGGTCCGCCGTCTCCCTGTGGTTGATGACGAGAACAGGGTAATTGGAATTGTCACAGTTCGCGATATACTCACGGTATCGACAGAGATCAACGAGTTGATGGCAGACCTCGTTGAGATCAACCGCCTCGAGCAGGTCGAGGTCGGCGTGTGCAGCCGGTGTGGCCAGATGTCTGATGATCTCCGGAGAATAGACAACAACCTGCTGTGCCCGACGTGCCGTGAGGAGGAACTGTTACAATGAAGAAAGCCCGAGATTTCATGGTTGATGTCCCTCAATTCAGAAATGACGAGAAAGTGACAAAGGTCCGTTCCGTGCTCCGGGATTCTTTCATACGGGAGGCATTTGTCCATGATGGAAAGGGCAGGTTGCTTGGGTGCGTGGATATAACCGGGGTGCTCAGGGTCCCTGCGACCCGCTCGGATGTAACCATCGAGGGTTTCATAAGGGAGGTGACAGCCGGAAGCCCGGAGGACTCTCTCGAGAAGATCGCACATCTCATCAGGGTGAACGGGACAGACAGCGTGCCGATTGTTGATGAGCATCAGAGAGTCCTCGGGGGTGTCCGCCTGCCGGATATCTTCCCTGTCATTGCATCACGGCACCCGTTCTCGGGAAAAGTCAGAGATTACATGTCGGCAGAAGTAGTCTNCTGTGATGCAGACGATCCCGTCCCAAGGATATACACGCTCATCGTGGAGAGCGGGTATTCCGCGATCCCGGTGACAAAGAAGAGACGCCTTGTCGGGATTATCTCCCGCAGCGATCTCCTCCGCGACGGGCGGTGGCGTCCTTCACGGGAAGGCCCGGCAAAAACGAAAGTGGAGAGCGTGATGACGACACCCGTGATCACGGTCTCTCCCGGCGATGAACTGCAACAGGCTGCAGGGATCATGGTGAAGCATGACATCAGTCGTCTCCCGGTCCTCGGGGATGACCATCTCGTGGGGATACTGGACCGGCATGACGTGCTGAAAGCAATCTCACAGGAAGCATGAGGAAAAACCGGGATTTTTTCCGGAAATACATCTTTCATGGAGGTTTTTGCGATGGTGCACCACGGTAATAAGTCCCATAAACAGGGAGACAAACTCCTGAAAATGCCTGGAAAACTCGATCGGGGGCCGGTCGAATTCAAGTCAAGGATAGTGGAGCAGGAGGGGGAGATTATGGCGATTGCCACGAGAGACGTGGTCTCTGTCCCGCAGACCACGACAATCATCGGGGCAGTCAGTACAATGACAGAGTGCGGTTTTCGCCGGCTTCCCGTCGTGGATGCCGGTTCCAGAAAGCTGCGGGGAATCGTCACATCGGGGGATATTATCAACTTCCTCGGCGGTGGTGACAAGTTCAACCTCGTTTCGGTCAGGCACAGGGGCAACCTGATAGCAGCGGTCAACGAGAGTATTCGCACCATCATGACGACAAATGTGACAACCCTGCCGGATTCGGCATCGATCGATGACGCGATCGAGATAATCAGGGAAAAGATGACGGGAGGGATACCCATCGTCGACGATGCCTCGGGACTGGCAGGAATTGTCACGGAGAGGGATGTGATGACGGTGCTCGCCCAGGAGAAGGTCTCGTCCTCTGTTGAGGACATCATGAGCACGTCTCTCCGGGTGACAGAACCGGACTGCCCCATCGGCGCAGTGACACGCGAGATGACCCGGTACAGATTCCGGAGGCTTCCGGTCGTTTCAGGGGATGTCCTCTACGGTATCGTCACGACAACAGATATCGTCAAGTACCTCGGGAGCAGGAAGGTCTTTGACCAGATGGAGAGCGGTGACATCAGCGAGGTGATGGCCCTTCCCATACGGACGCTCGTCTCCGGAAAACTCTACACAATCTCGCCTGAAAAGAGTGCAAACGAGGCTGCTGCAGAGATGGTAAAGAAAGGCGTCGGGGCTCTTCCGGTCATCGAAGGAACGAGGCTTATCGGCCTCGTGACCGAGTTCGATCTTGTCAGGGCTTTTTCAGGAGCGTGAGCCAGGATGCAGGCAAAAGACATCATGAGCGCGCCAGTCCATATTGTCGGCCCGGGCGAGAATGTTGCTCATGCGCGAAAGATCATGCTCAAACACAAAATTTCCCGTCTTCCGGTCCTGGAAGCAGGGAAACTGGAGGGGATACTGACAAAGAAAGATATCGGGTACCGGCTCCGCCAAAGTGAACCGGTGTGGAGGAGGCGCCCGATCGATCACATCCCGGTCAGCATTCTTATGACGCGGGATCCCATCACCGTATCTTTGGAAACCCTGACCCGGAAGGCCGCAGCTCTCATGATCGAGCATGATATCAGCGGACTCCCCGTCCTGGACGGAAACGAGGTGGCAGGTATCGTGACCAAGTCAGACCTGATGCGGTCCGAGGCTGTCAGGAACCTCTCTCTCCGGGTCGGGGACGTGATGGAGGATGCAATCACGGNAAGCCGGTATCATTCACTCGACCACGTCATTGACCTGATGAAGGAGAGGAATGATAAGGTTATCGTGGTCAATAATGATGGCACCCTGGCAGGCATCATCACTGAAAGCAACCTTGCATTCTTCCTCTACGAGGATGAAAAGAGGGAGATCCCTGNCAGGGACGTGGTAATGCTCCGTCGCGGAGAGTCCGGCGGGAAGAAACAGCTCAGGTATGTCATGGAGGCCGCTGCCATTGCAGAAGACCTCATGTCCCGCCCCGTGATAACCATCCCCGAGGGTGCAACAATNCAGGAGGCAGTCCAGACGATGCAGTCACACCGCATCAACAGCCTTGTCGTTGTCAGCGATGCCGAAATNAAGGGTATATTAAANAGAGACGATATCATTCGGGAAGTGGCCAAATGACAGAAGAGATACTGGTAAAGGATATCATGTCCCGCCCGGTCACGATTGCGAAGTCCGCGCCCATNACGGAGGCCCTGGACAGGATGCTCGAGGAGGGGGTCGACCCGCTCATCGTTGTCAACCAGAACTCGGTCGTCGGGACTGTCTCGCGCCAGAGTGTTGCGGAAAAGCTTGGCACAAAGAGAAACTCGTCCATTTCGCCGACGTCGATTCACGTGGCAAGCACGGTCGAGGAGGACTTCACAACCGTTTACCCGGACCAGGACCTCGACGTGGTCATTCCCCTTCTCCAGGCACACAAGCTGGTCGTGGTCTACGACGAAGACCACAACCTTGTCGGGCAGATCACTGCCGGAGACGTCCTGCGCGTTATCCGCCCCCCGGGCAGGCTCGAGGATGTCCTGGAACCTGCATGCACCATCGACCAGGACGAGAGGGTCGTCCACTGGCGCCGGAGGATGATCGATGACAACCTCCACCGGTGTATCGTTACTGATAACGGCCACATCGTCGGTATCGTGACCGAGACAGATGTGGCAGTCGCAATGCGGAAGTTCCGCGAGATAGTCGAGGACAGGCACCAGGATCACCGCATCCGGAACCTCCTTGTCAAGGATATCATGACAACGCCGGTCATCACTCTTGGCAGGGATGCAACGATAGAAGAGGCCGTCGATCTCATGCTCACGAAGGGAATCAGTTCCATCCCTGTCATGGATGGTAACAGGATTCTCGGGATGGTTACGAGGTCGTCACTCATCGCGGCTCTCTGATTTTTTGGAACAACTCTCAATCAATTTTTTCCAGATCCGTCCAGGAGGATGGATGACTCGTATTCCTGTCCAGGGCTGAAACTGCCTGTAAAAGAGGCCCAGAAAAATTCCCGCAGGCCAGGATACTTTTCTGATGCTCTTCTCCCCTCTCTGGTCCCCCCCGGGAAGAAAATTTTCGCATAATACTTATCACATGCCCTCCCATCATTGATCAATGGCAGATCGAAAGGACGACATTCTCGAAAAAGTCGGGCAGGCAGACGCGGTTTTTGGTCATCCGCTGGAGAAGAAAGAGAGGGAGAGGATGAAAGCGACGGAACCAGTCGTGCCATCCGGGAACGTCGCGGAACTGCTGCGGAGGATGGCACGCTGCGGGTTTCAGGGGAGAAAACTGGGAGAGTCAGTCCAGGTCTGGGAGGAGATGATCACGGACCCCGAATGTACGATCTTCTTCGGGCTCTCCGGTGCGATGGTGCCCGCAGGGATGCAGAGGGTCCTCATCGAGCTTGCCCGCCGGCACTATATCGATGTCGTTGTATCGACAGGGGCAAATATCTTCCACGATGTCTGCGAACACCTTGGTGTCTGCCATTACATCGGCCACCACCATGTCAGCGACAGCGAACTCTACGAGAAAGGGATCGATCGTATCTATGATGTGTTTGCCTATGAGACAGACTTCAGGTGGGTCGACAGGGGGATCGCTACTTTTGCCGAGCGTATAGCCCCTTTCCATGGATCTTCCCGCGAATTCCTGAGGCTGTTTGGCGAATGGCTGATAAAAGCGGTCCCCGGCCGCAAATCCTTTCTGTCGACCTGCGTGCAGGAGAATATTCCCGTCTTCGTCCCCGCNCTCTGTGACTCGTCCATAGGGATTGGTGCTCTCATTGCCCGGCGGAGGGGCGTCCAGATAGATATCGACCAGATCGCAGATACACACGAGGTCACATCCCTTGTCGAGGAGGTGAAGAGGACGGGTGTCGTCTATGTGGGAGGAGGGGTTCCGAAGAACTTCATCCAGCAGACACAGGTGATAGGATCCATCCATGCGAAAGATCTCGGGGGCCATGATTATGCAATCCAGTACACGACCGATTCGCCTCACTTCGGAGGCCTTTCCGGGTGCACGTTCGAGGAGGCGATCAGCTGGGGCAAGGAATCGGCCCATACGAAGCACGTCCAGGTCCACGTGGACGCAACAATTGCCCTTCCCCTCGTGGTATCCGCCCTCATGGAGGATGGTGTCCGTCGCAGAGTCCGTGCCCCGGCAAAGAGAGAGAAGGTCTTTCGCCAGGGCATCGACTAAAATAACCACGGGCTCTCCCGCCGGGGAGAAAGGGTTTTTATAGCGTGCAGGGTAACATATAATCACCATTCATGGAGTGGCACCATAGGGTGCTGCGAGTGTCTGAAAGATGCGAGATTCTCTGTTGAGGTAGCCAAGCCCGGTATGGCGCAGGTTTGCTAAACCTGTGTCCCCTTGGGACTCGAGGGTTCAAATCCCTCCCTCAGCGCTGAAAGAAACGGGATTCTCACAGGAAAGAGTGATTGAATGGCTCAGGAAGAAGAAATACGGTATTTCGTCAGGATCAGCAACACCGACCTGGACGGGACAAAACCCGTCACGACGGCACTCACGGGGATCAAGGGTGTGGGGAGGCACACCGCGCTTGTCATTGCGCGGAAGGCAGGCGTGAATCCCCGTGAACTGATGGGAAAGCTCTCCGATGCAGACGTCGAGAAACTCCGGGAAACAGTGGACACATACGAAAAAAGTGTCCCTGCCTGGATGGTCAACCGGCCCAAGGACATCTACACAGGGGAACCCCGGCACCTTTTTGGAACAGAGGTGGTCACAACGCTCGAGGAGGATATCAACATCATGCGCAAGATTCGCAGCTATAAGGGAATCCGCCACGAGACAGGCCAGAAGGTGAGGGGCCAGAGGACAAAGTCCACGGGACGGACCGGCGCGACAGTCGGCGTCAAGAGGAAGAAGGAGTAATCAGGGTGATTGTGCATGGGATATCCCGGTAAGAACCACAAGCAGTACCAGACCCCGAAGAGGCCTTTTGAGAAGTCCCGCATCGAGGAAGAGAACAGGCTGATGATAGAATACGGCCTCCGGAACAAGCGCGAGGTGTGGAAGGCCGCCAGTCACCTGCGGCGTTTCCGGAGGGCTGCGCGGGACCTGCTGGCCCTCATGTCCACGGGAAAGGACCAGCCCCTCTTTGAGGCAAAGAAGGGCGACCTGATCGGGCACCTCCAGCGCATGGGGCTCCTTGGCCCTGATGCAGGCATCGATGACGTTCTCTCCCTGAAAGTGGAAAACCAGCTCGAAAGGCGGCTTCAGACTCTCGTATACCGCAAAGGGCTTGCCCGTTCGCCAAAACAGGCGAGGCAACTCATCACCCATGGCCATATCGCAATCAGCGGGAAACGCATCAGCATTCCGGGTTACCGTGTTTCGAGGGCGGAAGAAAGCGTGATAGGGTACTACACGAGATCGCCCGTGGCAAACCCGGATCACGCTGAGAGAGCACGGATTACCAGGACCGGGAGGTAAAAGAGATGGCAGGAGACAAGGAAAAATGGGGCATCGCCCATATTTTTGCCTCGTTTAATAATACCATCATCACCATCACCGATCTCTCCGGGGCCGAGACGGTCTGCAAGAGCAGCGGTGGCATGGTCGTCAAGCAGGACAGGAACGAGAGTTCTCCCTATGCCGCCATGCAGATGGCAGCAAACGTTGCCCAGGCAGCAATGGAGAAAGGCATCGTCGGTGTCCATGTAAAGGTCAGGGCACCCGGACGGGGAAAACAGAGGAGCCCCGGGCCGGGAGCACAGGCTGCAATCAGGGCGCTTGCGAGGGCCGGGATGCGGATCGGGAGGATCGAGGATGTGACGCCGGTTCCCCATGACTCCATCCGGCCCAAGGGAGGCCGGAGAGGAAGGAGAGTCTGATGCAGATAGAGTTCCTGCGCATGGACGATACGTCCGCACGCTTCTGCCTCTCGGGGCCCACCCAGGCCTTTGCGAACGCGTTCCGGAGGGCGATGATCGGGGAAGTTCCGACCCTTGCAATCGAGGATGTGCGCATCTATGACAACACCAGTGCCCTCTTTGATGAGATGCTGGCGCACAGGCTGGGGCTCATCCCGATCAAAACGGAACAGGGTGCCTTCGTTCCTCAGGATGAGTGCAGCTGCGGGGGAGCAGGGTGCGACAGGTGCGGAGTATCATTCACGCTCTCGGTGGAAGGTCCCGGAATGGTATATTCGCGGGATCTCATCCCCCAGGACCCGCGGGCCGTCCCTGCCATGGACACAATTCCCATCGTGAAACTGGCAAAGGACCAGAAAGTTGTGCTTGAGGCACGGGCTGTCCTGAACCGGGGGAGGGTTCATGCGAAGTGGCAGCCGACGACCGCGTGCGGGTTCAAGAACTACCCGGTCATCGAGGTCGGTGAAAACTGCGATGGGTGCGGGCGGTGCGTCGAAGAGTGTCCCCGTTCCATCCTCGAGGTGAGGAACGGCAGGGTTGCCGTCATCGAGAAGAGGCTCGAGGATTGTTCCCTCTGCCGTCTCTGCGAGAGAGCCTGCATGAGTACGGGTATCGGTGAACTGCCTGCGATCAGGATCCAGTCAGAGAAAGCCCGTTTCATCTTCGTTGTGGAAGGTGATGGCTCTCTGCCAGTGCGCGAGATCATCACGGGGGCACTGGAGTACCTGAGAGACCAGTCAGATGAGCTGTGTGCGCAAGTGAGTGAATTATCGGGAGTGACCGGAGATGAAGAAAAGAGCGATTAAAAAGACAAACCCGCGCCTGCTGAACCTCATCTCGCTCTTGAAGGATGCATCGCGGCAGAACGGGACAAACATCTGGCGCGACATTGCGAGCAGGCTGGAAGCCCCGGCCAGAAATTACGCTGAAGTCAACCTGAGCAAGATCAGCCGGTATGCAGGCAATGGGGAGACCATCGTCGTCCCCGGAAAGGTGCTGGGGAGCGGAATGCTCGAGACATCGGTGAGGGTTGCGGCGTTGAACTTCTCCCAGACTGCAGAGACGAAGATCAGGGAGGCAAAGGGACAGTGCCTGACCATCGAGGAACTGCTCGTTGACAACCCCAAAGGCAGCAGAGTCAGGATTCTGCGGTGAGAGAGATGACGACAATTATTGACGGTAATGGACTGATCCTCGGCAGAATGGCAAGTATCGTTGCAAAACGCGCCCTCAACGGGGAGAGCATTGCCATCGTGAATGCAGAAAAGGCAATCATTTCCGGGAGCAGGGCCCGCGTTCTCTCTCACTACGGACAGAAGAGGAGCCGGGGGTCCCGGGAAGGGGGGCCATTTTTCCCGCGGAGACCTGACCATATCGTCAGGAGGACAATCCGCGGAATGCTTCCGTACAAGAGACCTGCGGGGATGGAAGCATTCAAACGGATAAAGGTGTATGTCGGGGTCCCGGTGGACCTTGCCGGAAGTCCGATGGAGACGCTTGAAGAAGCCCGCATGGACCGGCTGAACACTCCCAAGACCGTGACAGTCGGTGCGGTGAGCACGTTCCTTGGGGCAAAGTACTAGGAAATGGTGATGGAATGGGAAAAGTGGNCAATACCAGTGGAAAACGGAAGACTGCGATTGCGCGGGCAACAGTCCGGGCAGGCAAGGGAAGGATCCGGATAAACTCGGTTCCCCTTGAGCTGTACCCGAACGATATGGTCCGCCTGAAAGTCGAGGAACCTATCCTCCTTGCACCCGGTGCAGTGGAGGGGGTCGATGTCTCCATCGACGTCAGGGGTGGAGGGATCATGGGCCAGGCCGAGGCCATTCGCACGGCTCTTGCCCGCGGACTGCTCAAGTGGCACAATGATCCGAGGATCAAGGATATCTTCCTCTCGTATGACAGGACTCTGCTCGTGAACGATTCACGCCAGAAAGAACCGAAAAAACCCCACGGCAGGGGTGCAAGGAAGAAGTTCCAAAAGTCTTATCGTTGAGATAAAAAAATTAAATGGGAGATCATACCGGCATGATACCCGTGCGATGTTTCACGTGTGGGAAGGTCATATCACCTGCGTACGAGGAGTTCAAACGCAGAAAGGGGGCCGGCGAGGATCCGAAGAAGATCCTCGACGACCTCGGCATGACAAGATACTGCTGTCGCAGGATGCTGCTTGCCCACAAAGAGATAATTGATGATCTCAATCCGTATCAGTGAGGGGTCGTGGGGTAGCCTGGACCATCCTATGGCGTTCGGGACGCTGTGACCTGAGTTCGAATCTCAGCGACCCCATTCATCACACATCAATGCATTCTCGAGGGTATATGAAGGAGACTTATACTCGGTATGAGAGGGCAAGGATTATCGGGGCGAGGGCTCTCCAGATATCCATGGGAGCTCCGCTGCTCATCAGGACGGACAAGATCGATCCTCTTGAAATTGCCCTCGAAGAGTTCCAGCATAATGTCATACCTATCACAGTGAAGAGGAAGTAGAGAACATGATAGCCATCTGCAGCCTTCGCCTGCGCACAGTACTGGATGGAAGGGATATCGGTGTCCGACCAGTACGCACGCAGTATCACCTTATCAAGGAGAGGTCTAGTTAGCATGCCAGAAACAGAGATGGAGATAGAGTTAAAGGAGCCCCTTGTACCCGTGGAAGAGTACCTCGCAGCAGGTATCCACATCGGTACCCAGCAGAAGAGCAAGGACATGATGAAGTTCATCTACCGGGTGAGAGGAGACGGACTGTATATCCTTGATATCCGCGAGACTGACGAGCGGATCAAGACGGNAGCCCGATTCCTGAACCAGTTTGATCCCGGGCNCATCCTCGTGGTCACATCACGCCAGTACGGCCAGTACCCGGCAAGCAGGTTTGCCGAGGCGATCGGCGGAATGGCAGTTACGGGACGTTTCATACCCGGGATGCTCACGAACCAGAACCTGGACAAGTATATCGAGCCTGCCGTTCTCGTCGTGACTGACCCGATTGGAGATGCACAGGCTATCAGGGAGGCGGTCCAGTGCGGGATCCCGATCGTTGCCCTCTGCGATACCAACAACATGACAAGCCTCGTGGATCTCGTAATCCCCACAAATAACAAGGGGAGGAAAGCCCTCTCGATGATTTACTACCTGCTCACGAGGGAGATGCTCCGGCTGAAAGGGATAGCAACCTCGCTTACGCCCGAAGATTTCGAGACCGAGATCTGATACAGGGGAGACACGGGAGGGTAGATCCGATGATAACCCGGAAGTGCGCGGTTGCAGGGATGTTCTACCCGAGGGACCCCTATCACCTCGAGCAACTCCTCGAGAGGTTCTTTGAGAAGAAGGACTCCGGGCTTGACCCACGGGGAATCGTATCGCCGCATGCAGGGTATCCCTATTCAGGTGAGGTCTCTGCTGTTGCGTTTGGAGCGATCCCCTCTTCATTCTCCGGGACGTTCATCGTCATCGGGCCGAGCCACAGGGGTTTTTGCACGTGCGTCTCCCTCGTTCCCTGGGAGACTCCGCTGGGACTGGTCGACAACGACGCAGATCTTGGGTCATCGCTCGGCATCGAGGTCGACGAGGTCTCGCACCAGTACCAGGAGAACTCCCTCGAGGTCCAGATGCCCTTCATCAAGTACCGTTTCCCGCGGGCACGGATCGTCCCTGTCCTGATGGGAGACCAGAGCATTGCGTCTGCCACTGACCTTGCCGGAAAGATCGTTGCAGGGATAAGGAAGTCAGGGCGCTCAGATATCCGGATCGTAGCCTCGAGTGATTTTTCCCATTATGTTCCAAAATCCGTCGCGATCGAAAATGACCTCTATGCCATAGAGCCGCTCCGGACCCTCGATGTCCGGGAGTTTTACCGCCGGCTTGCAGAGAAGCGGGTGAGTGCATGCGGCTATGGCCCTATTGCAGCGATGTGCCTTGCATGCAGGGAACTTGGTGCCAGGGAAGGGCGGCTCCTCCGTTATGGAACGAGTGGTGATGTGACCGGTGACCCGGAAGTGGTGGGTTACGCGGCCATCGCGGTGATGTAGGGTGGCGACCTGGAGTGCACCAGGCAAGGTCTTTTTGTTTGGTGAACATGCCGTGGTCTATGGAAAACCCGGGGTAGCGATGGCAATTCGGCCCAGGGTTTTTGTGACNGTCAGGAAGAGCAAGACAGCTCACCATGCACGTTCGCCCTACATCGACAGCTGTTTCGACGAGATGGGTGTGAGAGGGAGTGTNTATGTCAACTCCCAGCTNCCCAGTTCATCGGGGCTCGGGTCGTCGGCAGCGGTCACGGTGGCCACGCTCGCGGCAATAAACGACGAGTTCAAAAAAAACCTCACGAGAGAAGAGATCGCCGAAATGGCATACCAGATAGAGAAAAAGGTTCAGAAGGGGCGGGCGAGCCCGACGGATACGAGCGTTTCCACTTTCGGCGGGCTGGTCCTGATAACGGGAACGCAGCGGAGAAGGCTTCCTCCCCAGAACCTGCCGCTCGTCGTTGGAAACTCGCTCGTATCTCACAGCACTGCAAAAATGGTCGAGAAGGTTGCCGAGTTCAGGAGGAAGAACCCTGAGATATGTAACCATGTCCTCGATGCCATCGGGTCGGTCTCGCTCTGTGCCATCCGGAACCTCGGGAACAACCAGGAGATCGGGAGACTGATGGACATAAACCATGCCCTCCTCGAGGCGCTCGGGACCGGCCACCCTGCCCTCTCGAGGCTCATCCTGGCAGCACGGGCAGCAGGAGCCTACGGGGCAAAGCTGACCGGTGCCGGCGGAGGCGGCTGCATGGTGGCGATCTGCCCGAAGCACCTCAAGAGCAGGGTTGCAGGCGCGATCGAGGCATGCGATGCAAAGGCCTTTATCACCACGCTCGATACCGAAGGGGCACGGAAGGAAAAGGATGTCTGACCGTATCCTTCTCAAACTGGGGGGGAGCATCCTCACGAGAAAAGGCAGTCCGGGAATTGCAGATATGGAATGCATGGAGAATATTGCACGCGTGCTCTCGCAGCACCGGGAGATCCGTCTCTGCATCGTCCATGGGGCAGGTTCTTTCGGACACCCGGAAGCGCACCGGTACGGACTGGTTCACGGCGGATCAGGGTCGCATATCGCAGAGGGGATTGTCCGGACGCATGCCGCTGTCTGCAGGCTCAATGCAATCCTCATCGATACCCTGAACGAGNCCGGCGCAAGAGCAGCCGGCATCCACCCTCTCTGTTCAGCAATGTCACGGGAAGGCCGGGTTGTTGCACTCGAGGCACGACCGGTCAGGGCCCTGATGGAGGCAGGTGTCATTCCCGTCCTCCATGGGGATGTCGTGATGGACGAGACACGGGGAGTCTCCATCGCATCAGGAGACCAGGTCGTCCGTTTCCTTGCAGAGTATTTCCTGGCCCGGGGTATGCCTTTTGCAAGGATCGGTCTTGCAACCGATGTCCCCGGGGTTCTTGGGCCTGATGGCAGGGTCATCGGTGAAATCGGGCCGGAAAACGCAGGTATGGTCCGTGCAGGCGGTTCCCGCCACACGGATGTGACGGGGGGCATGGAAGGGAAACTCGCGGAGCTGCTCGCGCTTGCGAAGAAGGGCATTGTGTCAGAGGTATTCCATGTCTCAAGGCTTTCAGATTTCATGAACGGAAAGCCCCACGGCGGGACGACGATAACAGGAAGTATCACGAATGGATAAGAAGCGGTTCACTTCAGGAAGGAAGCTTGACCACCTGCGCATCTGTGCAGATGAAGATATCGAAAGGGGTTTTTCGGGGTTCTCCGATATCAGGCTGGTCCACTCGGCACTCCCCGAGTGCGACCTTTCCCGGATCGATCTCTCGACACGGTTCCTGGGAAGGAGGTTCTCTTCTCCCCTCTTCATTGCAGCAATGACGGGAGGTCACCCCGATACGACCGGGGTGAATATCCGGCTTGCACGGGCGGCGGAGCGATTCGGCATCGGGATGTGCGTCGGTTCCCAGCGGGCAGCCCTCGAGGATCCCGCGCTTGAAGAGAGTTTCAGGGTCGTCAGGAGGGAAGCACCGGGGGCATTCCTCGTTGCAAACCTCGGGATTGTACAGCTGCGTGAACACGGCCTGGATTGGGCACAGAGAGCGATCGATATGATTGGTGCGGATGCAATTGCCATCCATCTCAACTTCCTGCAGGAAGCAATCCAGCCGGAAGGCGACCATGACGCCACCGGGTGTTCCGATGCCCTTGCCCGGTTCTGCAGGGAGAGTCCTGTCCCTGTCATTGTCAAGGAGACGGGGAGCGGGATCTCCGCCGAGGTCGCAGCTGCCTGCTGGGGGGCAGGGGTTCGGGCAATCGATATCGGTGGCTGGGGAGGGACCTCGTGGGCGGCGATTGAGGCTTTCCGGGCAGAGAAGGCGCCTGAGAAGAAGAGTTCCGGCCTCGTTGCCCTTGGGGCACTCTTCGAGGACTGGGGAATACCGACTGCAGTCAGCCTCGTCGAAGTCGCGCGGACCGGTGGCCCTGTCATTGCCACAGGCGGTATCAGGACAGGAATTGACATGGCAAAAGCACTTGCACTCGGTGCAGACCTCTGCGGCCTTGCCCTGCCCCTGCTCCGCCCGGCAATGGAGAGCGAGGAGGCACTCTTCTCACGGATAGAGAGGCTGCACAGGGAGCTTAAGACTGCCATGTTCCTGTGCGGGGCTGCAGGGATCAAAGACATGAAACGGAGCCGGGTGTATATCACGGGCAGGACCCGGGAAATGATCGGACTGATAAAAGGAGGATAATGGAATGGATATTGAGGTAATCGCGGTCGGTGGGTACGATGAAGTGGGAAGAAATATGACCGCCGTCCGCTGCGGAAAGGAGATCGTGATATTCGATATGGGTCTTCGCCTTGACCAGGTGATGATCCACGAGGAGGCCGAGGTGGAGAACATGCACTCCCTCGACCTCATCCAGATGAAGGCCATCCCGGACGATACCCTGATGAATTCGGTCGAAGGGACGGTAAAGGCAATCATCTGCTCGCACGGGCACCTCGACCACATCGGGGCCATACCGAAACTTGCCCACAGGTACAATGCCCCCATCATCGGAACCCCCTATACGATTGAGCTGATACGGCAGCAGATAGCGGGAGAACAGAAGTTTGGCGTCAATAACAAGCTCTTTGCCCTGAAGACAGGCCAGAAATACACCCTCTCCCAGAACCTCGGACTCGAGTTCATCCGCATGCAGCACAGCATCATCGATACTGCAACCGTGGTTCTCCACACCCCGCGGGGGGCGATCGTGTATGCTTGTGACTACAAGCTGGACAGGACGCCGGTCATCGGGGAACCCCCGGACTTTGCCCGGCTGCGCCAGATCGGGAAGGAGGGTGTCCTCGGCCTCATCGTGGAGTGCACGTATATCGACAACCGGGGGAGGGCACCGAGCGAGAGGATCGCACGGGACATCGTCAGGGACACCATCACGAGCTACGAGGATGACAAGTCCGCGATCATCGTCTCGACGTTCTCCTCGCACATCGCGCGTGTCAAGACAATTGCCGAGTGCGCCCACGAGATCGGGAGAAAACCCGTCCTCCTCGGGAGATCGATGGAGAAGTATGCGTCCACGGCAGAACAGATGAAACTGGTCGCATTTCCTCAGACGATGAGCATGTTCGGGAACAGGCGCACGGTTGACCGCACACTCCGGCGGATGATGAAGGCAGGCAAGGATAAGTTCGTCCCTATCATCACCGGGCACCAGGGCGAACCCGGGTCGATCCTGACGAGGATTGCCCTTGGCGATACTCCCTACAAGGTCGAGAAGGGAGACAAGGTCATCTTCAGTGCAAAGATCATCCCGAACCCGATGAACGTCGGCCAGAGATACATGATAGAGGCCCGCCTCAACATGTCGGGTGCACGAATCTTTCCCGATCTCCACGTGAGCGGGCATGCGTACCGGGAAGATCACTACGAGTTCCTGCACATGCTCAACCCCCAGCACGTCATCCCTGCCCACGGGAGCATCCGCATGTCTTCGGGGTATGCAGAGTTCTCCGAGTCGCTCGGGTACACGCTGCATAATGATGTGCACATCCTTTCGAACGGGCAGCGGGTGAAACTGGACTAGAGGGGGAGGAGGAGAACGATATGGAATTGACGCAGTACCTGGAACAGACTGCAAACCAGGTGGACGCACTCATTTACCGGTACTTTGGCTCCGCGTGCGATGACCTCGGGCGGGCGAGTGCCCACCTGCTGCTTGCAGGCGGAAAGAGGCTCCGGCCGGCCCTTCTCCTGCTTGCGGCCGATGCGGTCAACAGGGGGAGCTCATCAGACGTGATGCCTGCAGCCCTCGCCCTTGAACTGACCCACAGCTTCACCCTCATCCACGACGACATCATGGATGGCGACACCGTGCGCAGGGGGGTTCCGACGGTGCACACCCGCTGGGACGAACCGACTGCAATTCTCGCAGGAGACGTGCTCTTTGCGACTGCCTTCGAGTTCATATGTCTTGCCGATGTCCCTGACAATGCAAAGGTCCGGGCCACATCGCTCCTTGCACGGACCTGCGTGGAGATCTGCGAGGGACAGCACATGGACATGTCCTTTGAGAAACAGGAGGAGGTATCCGAGGGTGACTACTTCAAGATGGTCGAGAAGAAGACGGGCGCTCTCTATGCAGCAGCAGCAGGTATCGGGAGCATCCTTGCCGGGGGCAATCCGAACTACACCGAGGCTCTCTACCGCTACGGGCAGGGTATCGGAATGGCTTTCCAGATCCAGGATGACTTGATCGACCTGCTGGCCCCTCCCGAGGTGAGTGGCAAGGACCAGGGATCCGATATCCGGGAGGGAAAAAAGACTCTTATTTNCATCAAAGCCCGGGAGAAAGGCCTTCTCCTTGNCCAGTACAAGGGCTCCCTCTCCCCGGACCAGATTCAGGGACTCATCCTGCGGCTCGAGGAGATCGGTGTCATCGCGGATGTCCGGAAAACAGCAGAGGATCTTGTCAGGACGGGGATCCAGCGGATCTCCATCCTGCCTGACAGCGAGGAAAAGGACCTCCTTGTCCAGATGGGCGAACACTTCATCAGGCGGAGTTACTGAAAAAATGGAAGGAACTGCCGGGACCGATCCCTTAAAGAGGGCACTGTTTCTCTTTGCCCTCCAGAACGCTGTCCGCTACAGGAGTCTTCCCAGGCCGGGGACCGTTATTGGCATGGTCATGGGGAGGTACCCCGAGTTCAGGGAGAGAGCCAAAGATGCGGCAGTCCTCGTCAGGGAGGCGATAAGCGAGGTATCTTCCCTCTCAGCCTCCGATCGCGAGGAGCTCTTAAGAAGCCTCGCACCAGACCTGGCCGAGGACATCGACCGCCCCCGGGAACACACCCGCGATCTCCCTCCGCTCGAGGGTGCGGAAAAGGGCGTGGTGATGAGGTTTGCTCCCAACCCGAGCGGACCCCTCCACCTCGGCCACGCCCGTGCCGCCCTCCTCAATGATGCGTACGTCCGACGCTATGGTGGCAGGTACATCCTCCGGATCGAGGATACGGACCCAAAAAGGATAGACCCTGCTGCCTACACGATGGTCATAGAGGATGCCGGGTGGCTTGGCCTTTCCATCAGCGAGATCGTCTACCAGAGTGACCGGCTCGACCTCTACTATGCGCATGCAATAAGCCTGATCGAGCGTGGAGGGGCATATGTCTGTACCTGCGACCCGGAGCGGTTCAGGGACCTGAAGATGGCAAAAAAACCCTGCCCCTGCCGCGGCCAGNCCATTGAGGAGAGCCTTGAGGCATTCGGGAGGATGCTTTCCGGGGAATTCGGGGAAGGCGNGGCGACCCTCCGTGTCAGGACAGACCTCTCCCACCCCGATCCTGCCATGAGGGACTTTCCGGCGATCAGGATCCTAACGAGCCCCCCTCATCCCCGCAAGGAGGCCTGCGTGTACCCGCTCATGAATTTCTCGGTGGCCGTGGATGATCACCTCCTCGGGATCACGCACGTGATCAGGGGCAAGGATCACATCGCNAACACGCGGAGACAGCGGTACATCTTCGACTATTTCGGGTGGAAACCGCCCGTNTACCGTCACTATGGCAGGATGGGGATCGAGGGGGTGGTCCTCTCGACCTCCCAGATGAGGGCNGGGATNTCCGCNGGGGAGTACAGCGGNTGGGACGACATACGGCTCGGGACGCTCCGGGCGATCGCCCGGCGGGGGATCACACCCGACGCTGTCCGGGACGCGATCGTCGAGATAGGGATCGGCGAGACGGACATATCGTTCTCATGGGAGAACCTGTATGCCCATAACAGGGCGAGGGTTGATCCTGTTGCACGCAGGTACTTCTTCGTCCCCGATCCCCTCGAGATCGCAATCGAGGGTGCACCCAGCCAGACCGCCCATGCCCTCCTGCACCCGGCTCACCCGGAGATGGGGAGCCGGGACCTCCATTTTACCGGAAAGGCGCTTGTCCCCCGCGAGGAGGTCAGGGGAGGAGTCGGGATGGTACGGCTCAAGGATCTCTTCAACGTGGAAATTAGAGCGGAGGGGAAGGACACTGGCTTTTTCTACGCCGGAGAGTCGCTTGCCGATGCACGGGAAAGGAAGGCGCCGATCATCCAGTGGCTCCCTCCCGATGAATGCCTGCCTGCAACCCTCCTTACCCCGGGGGGGACGAAAACAGGCGCGTGCGAGAGGGGCGTGGCCGGAGAGGTGGGATCTGTCGTCCAGTTCGAAAGGATCGGTTTTGCGCGGATCGATGCAGTGAGCGATGGGCGCGTGGTTGCATATTTTGCGCACCGGTGACGATAAAGCAAGACAGGATTGCCGCATGATGGGGAGGCTGTGAGGAAAATGGTCACAAAATTCAGGCGATACTGGCAGATCGCAGACGTATTCTTCAAGTACGGTTTTGGCATCATCATCCAGCGGCTGTTCCCCGGGGTGCACAGGTTCCGCCTTTCCCGGAGCTGCGAGGTCGAATCGGCGGCAACCGAGTACGAGCGCATGAGGATGGCCCTCGAAGAACTGGGACCGACATTCATAAAATTCGGCCAGATCATGAGTACCCGGCAGGACATTCTTCCCCCACCCCTCATCCATGAATTAAAAAAACTCCAGGACCAGACGAGCCCCCTCCCCTTCGAAGAGATAGAATCCGTCATCAGGGGCGAACTGCCCAACTTTGAGGATTATTTCGATGGAATAGAGTCAAAGCCCCTGGCATCTGCATCGATTGCACAGGTTCACAGGGCATGGCTCAAAGACGGGACTCCCGTCGTGCTCAAAGTCCAGCGACCCGGGATCGAGAGCATCATCGAGACAGATATCCTCATCCTTGAATCGTTTGCCCGCCGGGCAGAGCGTGCATTCCCCGAGTGGAAGGTGTACAATCCAAGGGGGCTTGTCAAGGACTTTGCGAACCAGATACGGAAAGAACTCGACTTCATCCGGGACGGGACAAACGCAGACATCCTCCGGGAGAACATGAAGCCGATCCGGGGAGTGAAGGTCCCGAGGATTTACTGGGAGTACAGCCGGAGAAGGCTCCTTGTCATGGAGTTCATCGACGGAGTCAGGGTCGACAATGTCAGTGCCATAAGGGAACGCGGGCTCAACCCAAAAAGAATCGCTCATACCGGGTTTGTGGCCTACATGACCCAGATATTCGAGAACGGGTTCTTCCATGGAGACCCCCACCCCGGGAACCTGCTCGTGACAGGGGATGGCGAGATCGCCTTTCTTGATTTTGGCATCGTCGGGATCATCCGCCCTGAACGGAGGTTCTGGTTTGTCCAGCTGATCTCCGGCATGGTCTCGCGGGACGCAGGCCTGATCGTCAAGTCTCTCGAGGGACTCTCGGTCAGGATCCCGGAGCAGTCGAGGGAAGGACTCCGCGACGAGATCTTCTCAGCCCTCGTCGAGGCAGAGGGGACGACGATCGGCCAGTTCAACTTCGCGAGCATGACAAATGCATTCACGACGATCCTGCGCGATTACCGTATCCAGGTACCCCCAAACCTCATGCTGATGCTCAAAGTCATCGTCATGGTCCTTGACGTTGGAGTCACCCTCGATCCCGACTTCCGGTTCAGGGACGAGTCAGAGAGGTTCATGGAGCAGTTCAAAAAGCGCGATTCCCTCGTCGAACAGGTCATAAACAGGGCGAGGGGATCGACTCTCGAGACTCTCGACGGGCTTCTTGACATGCCAAGGAACGTCAACCAGATGCTGCGGCAGCTCTCGACAGGAACGATTCGGATCGATATCGTGGATACGGATATCCGGAGGCTCCAGATGTCCCTCGACCGCACGAGCAACAAGGTCCTCATCGGTCTGATCGTCTCCGGGATGGTTATCGGATCGTCGTTTATCATCAGGGAATCCCAGATCCAGCTCCCGCAGATGGTCACCTATATGGCAATTTTCTCGTACCTTATTGCAATCGTGATAGGCTTTTATGCAATCTACCGGGTCCTTGCCCCCGGCGGGTACGAGGAAGAGAAGTGACTGTGCAGAAATCAGGAGTTCTTCTCGAGAAAGAGGATCATCGAATCGAATACCCGTCTTCCGTCAGATGACCCGAGGATCTCTTCTGATGCCCGCTCGGGGTGGGGCATCATTGCAAGGACGTTACCCCCGGCGGAGAGGACGCCCGTGATATTCTCGTGGGAACCGTTCGGGTTGCTCTGGGGGGTCACCTCTCCCTTCTCGTCACAGAACCGGAATGCGACACGCGCTGTAACGGCTTTCCGTGCCCCTCCCTCTGCAGGAGGGATGTACCTCCCTTCCCGGTGGGCAATGGGTATCCTGACGACCTCCCCCTCCTGGTAGAGAAGGGTAAACGGGGTTTTGCCCTTTTCGACCCTGAGGAGGGCATGCCTGCAGATGAACTTTGGGTATGCATTTACTGTGAAAACACCGGGAACGAGCCCGCTCTCTGCAAGGATCTGGGCTCCGTTGCAGATCCCGAGGACGAGGCCTCCCCTGCCGGCGAGGCGTCGCACATCGTCCATCACGCGGGTTCTTGCGGCTATCGCCCCTGCACGAAGGTAATCCCCGTACGAGAAGCCTCCTGGCAGAATCACCGCATCGTGTACCGGAGAGAGCCCCTCCTTGTACCAGACGAGGTCCGTGTCGACACCGCAGACCTCATTCAGGACATAGGCAACATCACGGTCGCAGTTGCTTCCCCCGAACTGTATCACTGCAAACCTCATTGCATGACCTCTATCTCGTATCTGTGAATGACAGGGTTTGCAAGGAGCCGCTCGCACATCGCTTTTGCCCGGTTTCCGGCATCCTGCCTGTCTGCTGCCCCGAACCGGATGAGGAACTGGCGGGAAGTCCGGAGGTCGGAGGTGGGAAAGCCGAGGTTCTCGAGGGCACGGCGGATGAGGGACGCTTCAGGATCAAGGACACCCTCTTTCAATGATATCGTGATACGGACGAGGAATTCCGGCATGATTCAGCCCTCCGGAGCGCCCGTGCAGACGAGNTCTGCAACACGGCGGTAGGTCTCCATTACGTCTCCCTTTGAGANCCGGTACACGTCCTTGTCAAGGGACTTCCCTGTCTCTTTGTCCCAGAGGCGCATGGAGTCCATGCTGATCTCGTCGCCGAGGAGGATCTCGCCTCCCGGTGATCTCCCGAACTCGATCTTGAAGTCAACAAGGGTTATCCCGCGCGATGCAAAGTAATCGCGCAGGACTGCATTCACGCGTAATGCCTTCTCCTTCACGAGTCTGAGCTCTTCGGGAGTCAGGATTCCGAGTGCGACGATGAGATCATCGTTGAGCATGGGGTCATGGCGCGAATCGTCCTTGTAATCGATGACGATGACCGGCGGCTTGAGGACAGTCCCCTCCCTGAAGGGATACTGCCGGACGAGCGATCCGGCTGCTATGTTCCGCACGATCACCTCGAGGGGGATCATCTCCAGTGCCCTGACCAGCATGTGGGACTCGTCGGGCATGTCGATGAAGTGCGTCCTGATACCATTTTTTTCGAGGAGCCGGAAGAGATGTGCCGAGACCTGTGCATTCAGCCTGCCTTTTGAGGAGAGAACGTCTCTTTTCTGGCCATCGAATGCGGTGATATCGTCGCGGAACTCGACGAGGAGGAGATCCCTGTCACCTGTCCTGTAAAGCGTCTTTGCCTTCCCGCTGTAGAGAACTTCGCCCTTCTTCACAGACCTTGCTCCTTTCCATTACTACTTGGTGGAGCCGGGTAATAAGGGGTTTGAGCCGCGGTGGGTACCACCCTTTCTCGATGTACCGCGGGTAAATGCAGAGCCTCTCCCGGAGCATGCAGTCTCCAAGCTGGCGGTGGAGATCGTCGATGAGAGGCCACGGGTGCTCGGGGTTGACATAATCGACGGTGACGGGGGAGATTCCCCCGAGGTCATCGACACCACAGGGGAAGAGGGATGCAATGTCTGTCAGGTTCGGGGGAACCTGCACTGCAATATCGGGAGGGAGGATCTCGCGTGCGAGCCGGATAGTCCAGCACACCTCCTCCATCTTTGCCGGGGGGTGGTTTGCCATGGGTGTCCCCTCTTTCGGGCAGAAGTTCTGGATGATGACCTCCTGGATATGACCATAGCGGCGGTGGAGATCCCGGATGACGGCAAGGGACTCCTCCCGGTCGCGGGCTGTCTCCCCGATCCCGATGAGAATCCCGGTGGTGAAAGGGATGCGGAGGCGCCCGGCATTCTCGATCATCTCGATCCTGACAGCAGGATCCTTGCCCGGGGAACTCTCGTGGGCCTTTATTTTTGCTGTCGTCTCGAGCATCAGCCCCATGCTTGCGTTCACTTCGGAGAGGCGTTCCATCTCCGCAAAGGTGAGGACGCCGGCGTTCGTGTGCGGGAGAAGGCCAAGATCAATCGTCTTCTCAGCCATGGCATAACAGTAATCGAGGATATCGGAGTAGCCGTACCGCGAGAGATGGGCAGTGAAACCGGCTTCGAGGCCGGGACGTTCGCCGAATGTGAAGAGAGCCTCCGTGCAGCCGAGACGAGCACCCTGCCGCACGGTCTCAATCACTGTTTCGGGTGGCAGAACGCACCCCTCCCGCACGGGTGTCCGGAAGGAGCAGTACCGGCACCGGTTGTGGCAGACAGTCGTGAGGGGCAAAAAGACGTTTCTCGAGTAGGTGAGGATCCGCGAGGGCATGGAGATATCTGTGTACATGGGTGCCGCGATTACTTTAAGGGTCAGGGTGGAGGCACGGGAGGTTTTGGTGAGGGAGGGGAGAAGACCATGCGGGTATTTGTTATCCCGGGCCAATAAAGAAGGGAGACAGGTATGGGAGTCCCTGCAATCATCCCCTTCAAACCCGGGAATCCAAAGACCCGTCTCTCCTGCGTCCTGACACCGGAGGAGAGGGAGGTTTTTGCGCGGGCCATGCTCCATGACGTTGCCGATGCAGTCTTCGGTGCAGGCTGCCTGCCGCGTGTCGTCTCGACGGCACCCGTTGCATCACCCCCGTGCCCGGTCGAGATCATCCCCCTCGGTCTGAACGAGACCCTCAACTCCCTGCTCTCGGGGATGGATGGACCGGTCCTGATCATCATGGCAGACCTGCCGCTTGCCACTGCATCTGCCGTGAGAAGGGTGGTGGAGACCTCAGCCGGGATGGCGATCGTCCCCGGGAGGGGCGGGGGAACAAATGCAATCTACCTTGCCCGGGGCGATTCGTTCCGGGTGAACTATTACGGGGCCAGTTTCCTCAAGCATCTCGGCATCGCACGGGAACGGGGGATCTCCTGCGAGGTTGTGGACTCATTCAGGCTGCATACAGACGTGGATGAAAAAGAAGACCTCGTCGAGCTGCTCATCCACGGGCAGGGAAGGAGCAGGCAGTTCCTCGTCGATTCCGGTTTTGAACTCTCCATAGAGAAGGGGAGAGTTGGTGTCACGAGGAGGCAATCCGGGCAGGGTACCTGATACCACTCACGCATTGCCCTGCTGCAGGAAAGGTGACTGAACGGGGATGAGCGCGAGCAGGGAAATAAATTCCGGGAGAGGAAATCACCTTGCTCGTTCCCACAGTTCCGTCTTTTTATCTCTTTTAAGGATTCCCATGAAGAGGCAATCCGATGCGTCAATCGTCTCCAGGCCGATTGTGCCGGTAATGGGTACCTCAAGTCCCCTGATCAGGGCTGCCGGCGTGGACTCGTCTGCCTCTCCCATCACGATTTCAGCTGCCGATGCAATGTTGTCGGCAAGGGCCTGTCTCGTGACGTGCAGCTCCTTTCCATAGAGGTCCCGCCGCCCGCGGGCGTCGATGACGGAGGGGATCCCTGCGCACCCGATTGCGACCCCGCTGCATCCGACGCGCATCGGGTGGGTCCTGCTGTCGGCGACGATGACTCCGACCCGTGCGCCCGTCCTCTTCCCGATCTCGTACATCAGGAGAGCCGCGCTCCTGCTGGGGTCTTCTGGCAGGGGGGNGATGCACCCGGGCGGTGCATTCGACTCGTCGATTCCGGCGTTCGGCAGGAGAGTCCCGTGCTTCATGCAGAGGAGAAATCCCGGGATCCCTCCCACGATCTCGTCGCTCTCCTCCCGTATGCACTGCACGAGGCGCGGGTCAAGGGTGTACTCACGGGCGAGCCGGAGCGACTCCTCGTCCGGCAGGATACCTTCCAGTGAGATGACATTGCCCTCGGCAGTCGAAACCGCAGTCTCTGCAACGACGAGGACGTCACCGGTGCAGAACTCCCGGGCTCCGCTGCTCGAGACGGCCTGTATCAGGACTCCGGCAAGATCGGTCCCGGCGGTAATCAGGGGGGTTCGGATCCCGAACACCGTGTAGGAACCGGTCATGACCTCCGCCCGACTCTCTCGGCGACGCGGATCGCATCGCAGGTCTCGGCCACATCATGGGTCCGGACAATATCTGCACCCCTGCTGACGAGGAGCGCTGCCATGGCCAGGGATGCAGGCAGTCTCCCTTCGGGGGGGCGGTTCCCCACCGTTCCAAGGAACGTCTTTCGCGAGACAGCCACGATGAGAGGGCGGTTGTAGACCGTGAACTCCTCGTACCGGGAACAGATCTCCCAGTCGAGCCCGGTTTTCCTCTCCGGCGTCCAGAGACCAACACCGGGATCGAGGATGTACCCAGAGAGACCTGCTGCACGTGCCCGTGTCTCCACCATCGCGATCGCCCGGTGCACGTCCTCGATGGAGGTGGGATCCCCCGGTCTCCTCATCGATGCCATGAGGAGTGCGGGAAGCCCTGACTCGCTGACACGGGATGCATAGACCGGGTCGAGAAAACCGGAGATATCGTTGACAAGGGCGATATCGTGCGAGAGGCAGACCTCGAGAACCTGCCGGTCCATGGTATCGACCGAGATGCGTATGCCGGACCCGTCGAGTGCGTCAAGGGCCCGTTTCATCCGTTCCAGCTCCTCCCCCTGTGCGAGCGGGGGTGCATGGGGGGCTGTACTCCGGGCCCCTATATCGATGATATCTGCACCCTGCTCGACAAGAAAACACGCACGCGAGTGGACTTCGCCCGGGGGCGTGTAAGACCCGTGGTAAAAGGACTCGGGGCTGCAGTTGATCACGCCCATCACCCTGACCGGCGATCCGTCTCCGACGGAAAGCCCCTTTACCCAGCACCTGTGCATGCCTGTATCCTTGCCGCGAGGAAGGTATTCTCCATGAGGGTCGCAATCGTCATCGGTCCCACTCCTCCGGGAACAGGTGTGATGGCACCTGCAACATCTTTCACTCTCTCGAAGTCAACGTCGCCACAGAGGACACCACCGACCCTGTTTGTCCCGACGTCGATGACCACGGCTCCCTCCCTGACCATCCCCGGGCCGACGAAACGTGGCTTCCCGACAGCCACGACAAGGATGTCGGCACGCCGCGTCACTGGGGGGAGATCGCGTGTTTTGCTGTGACAGATGGTGACCGTTGCATCCGCGTTGAGGAGGAGAGCTGCCATGGGACGCCCGACTTCGACGCTCCTCCCGATGACAACGGCATGCATCCCCTCTGTCTCCACCCCATATGCCGATAAAAGGGTCATGATCCCGGCGGGAGTGCAGGGAGAAAAGACCGGTGTCCCGAGGTACAGGCAGCCCAAGTTGTAGGGATGAAACCCATCGACATCCTTCCGCGGGTCAACTGACTCGATGACCCTGCCCGNGTCGATGTGGGATGGGAGGGGAAGCTGAACGAGGATACCATTGNCATCAGGGTCACGATTGAGTCTCTCAATGTGGGCGAGCACATCACGTGTCGTCGCCGATACCGGTATCTCGACCCCGATGGACCTGATCCCAACCGTCTCGCAGGCCCGGTGCTTCATGCGCACGTACATCTGCGAGGCAGGGTCACTTCCGACGATCACCGTTGCAAGGGACGGAAAGAGGCCGGATGCNCCGATGGACTCCTTCAGTGNCGCGAGTCGCTCCTCTGATATCTTCTTTCCGTCAAGTATCATATCAATCAGGGTACAGGGGGAACTTNGACGCCATTGATTTAACNTCTTCCCCTACCTTCCTGATGGTCCGATCGTCATGAATGTCCCGGAGGATCGTCCCTATCCATTCACCAATCAAGCGCATCTCATCTTCCTTCATCCCCCGGCTGGTCACGGCAGGCGTCCCTATGCGGAGACCACTCGTGACAAACGGACTCCTCTGCTCGTTTGGAATGGTATTCTTGTTCACGGTGATGTGCGCCCGCCCCAGTGCCTGCTCGGCCTCGAGCCCGGTGATACCGCGGTCGGTCAGGTCGATGAGCATGAGGTGGTTATCGGTACCTCCCGAGACGAGTTTCAGGTCATGTTCCATGAGCTCTTCAGCAAGTGCCCTTGCGTTTGCGATAATCTGCCTGTTGTATTCTTTGAACTCAGGGCGAAGCGCCTCCCTGAAACAGACTGCCTTCGCAGTGATCGTGTGCATCAGCGGCCCGCCCTGCATCCCCGGAAAGACCGCCTTGTCGATCATTGCTGCATGCTCTGCCCCGCACATGATTGCACCGCCGCGGGGACCACGGAGAGTCTTGTGCGTTGTCGTCGTTGTAAAATCCGTCACGCCCACGGAGGTGGGGTGGAGCCCTGTTGCAACGAGCCCGGCAATGTGGGCGATATCTGCCATGCAGAAGGCATCGACGCTGTCGGCGATCTCCTGGAATGCACGGAAATCGATTGTGCGGGGATATGCGCTGGCTCCGCATACGATGATGGAGGGCCGTTCCTTCCTCGCTATCTCCTCGATTGCACCATAATCGAGCATCTCGGTCTTTGGGTCGACACCGTACTGGGAGACCCTGTAGAACTGGCCCGTGAAGCTGACGGGGGAACCATGGGAGAGATGGCCTCCCTGCGAGAGCTTCATCGAGAGCATGAGGTCGCCGAGTTTCATGGTGGCAAAATACACTGCCATGTTGGCCTGGGTTCCGGAGTGGGGCTGGACATTGGCGTGTTCGGCTCCAAACAGTTGCTTCAGCCTGTCCCGGGCGAGGTTCTCAGCCATGTCATGAAATTCGCACCCGCCGTAGTACCTCTTCCCGGGATATCCCTCTGCGTACTTGTTGGTCATTATCGAGCCCATGGCTTCGAGGACAGCCCTGCTGACCACGTTCTCTGATGCTATCAGTTCGAGACCATCACGCTGCCTTTCCATCTCTCTCCTTATGATATCCGCTATCTCCGGATCCGTACTGGCCAGATAAGACATGTGGAGAATGGTTGATCGCCAATCAGAAATACGTTTTCTCTTTTGTGGATACGAAAAAGTTCCGTTACCCGGTTTTATCCGGGTTTGAAGAATAAATGCGCTCCAGGAGGCTGGGAGACATGCCAGGCACCAGCCATTCTCCCCGGAGACATCTGAGTCCCGGGCAGGATGTGGGAAAAATTCCAAAAAAAGCCAAAATGCGCAATCACAGGCAGCACAATTAATATACGTGAATAATTCATGATAAACAATGAGTACTCTCCGGGATACCCTTCAAAGCCCCTGAAAAGAGTTGAAAGGAGAGCACCAGCCCCGAGGAGAAGGATATGGAAATAATCAAGGACAAGGACCTGGGTCAGTCACCCCTCGACGAGCGGGTGGCAGCCCTGGAAAGAAAGGTCAAGGAGATTGATGCCCTGGTCAAGGGTCTCACGGAGGAACTCCTCGATCTCAAGTCTGTCGCCATGAAGTTGTCGAAGGCAAGCGAGGAGAGAGCAAGAGCCGAGATGCGAATGACCAAGCCTGCCACCGGTAGCCAGGGACAGGGCCCAATCATCCTCCAGCAGAAACCAAGGCCCGCCACCCCGGTGCAGAGAGTCGCTCAGCCTCCCGCACAGCCGGCACCTCAGCCTGAAGCCGAAAAGATGGAAATGATAATGCAGCCGGACGGGACCCTCAAACCTGAAAAGAGAAAGAACAGTGATTATATCATTGCATCAGCAGGGTTCTCGAAGAAAAAGCAGAACGTGCAGGGTTCCGGGAAGAAGAGCGACCTCATCGTAGCCGAGGATAGTGAGAGTGAACCATCGGAGAAGCGGTAACGGGGCACTGATCCTTGCACATCACCGAACTCGAGATTGATAATTTCAAGTCATTCACAAAAAAGACCAAAATCCCTTTTTACGAGGGTTTCTCTGTCATCTCCGGTCCGAACGGCTCTGGCAAGAGCAACATCATCGATGCAATCCTCTTTGTCCTGGCGCTCTCAGGTTCCCGGATGCTCAGGGCAGAAAAGCTGACTGACCTGATCAACCTCAACTCCGGGAAGAACAGTGCTGAAGTCACCCTCACATTCTCGGATGGGACGAAGATCCGGCGTCGCATCAAGAGGAGTCCGACGGGATACTACAGCTACATCTACCTCAACAACCGGTTAAGCAAGCAGTCGGAGGTAAACGAACTCCTCGCCCGCCATGGCATCAAGCCCCACGGGTACAATGTCGTGATGCAGGGAGATGTCACACGCATCATGGAGATGAGCGATTTTGAGCGGAGGAAAATCATCGACGAGATAGCCGGTGTTGCTGAATTCGACCAGAAGAAAGAGCAGGCGCTCTCCGAACTCGAGATCGTCAGGGAACGGATCGAGAGAGAGGAACTCCTGCTCCGCGAGCTCTCCCAGAGGCTCGAAGAACTCGCCCGGGAGAGAGAACAGGCATTGAAGTTCCGGCACTGGCAGGAGACCCTCCAGCGCCTCGAAGGAATGAGGGCTGCGGCCACACTCCATGCCCGCGAGCGTGACCTTTCCGCCCTCTCGAGGGTGATCGAGGATGAACGGATCGCACTCGAGAGGGTTCTCTCCGACCGGAGCCTCGAGGAGAACGAGATCGCGTATCTCAAAAGAGACCTCGAGGAGATAGATTCCCAGATAAACCAGAAGAGCGGCGCAGAATACCTGCGCCTGATAGCGGAGCTCGAGGAGGCGAAGGGAACCATCCGCCTCTCGGAACAGACGATCGCGAGGGCAAAGAAAGAGAAAGAAANNGTGCTTGAGGGNCTATCCCGGACGTANATCGACCAGAAGAGGGCCGAGACGAGGATCACCGAGTGCACCCAGGCCATCAGGGAGATGACAATCGATCGNACCAACCTGGCCATGGAAGTAGCAACATTAACAGCCCAGGTTGAGAAGATCGAGGAGACAATCCAGTCGGAGAGCCGCGATGCAGAGGGTGCCCGCGACGAGCTCTTCTCGCTCATGCAGGCAATAGAATCGAAGAAAGGAGAACGTTCATCCATTCTCCACCAGAAAGACATGCTCCTCGAACGGAGCCGGATGCGTACAGGGGAGAAGGAGAGGCTGGAAGAACGCCTTAAATCCCTCCTTTCCGAGGAACAGGAGAAGGATGAGTCGGTCGGGAGAAACCTGCAGGAGAAGGAGAGGATAGAAGATGAGAAATCGCGCCTCGAAAGGGCAATCTCCGACCGCGAGAGCAGTGTCTTTGCAAAGAGGAGTTCCCTCGAACGTCTCCGCGGGGAGTTTCGCGAATACGAGCAGGAGGTCATCAGGCTCGAGGCACAGCAGCAGGTGAGGGGCGAGGCGGGCAGCCGTGCTCTCGAACCAATCCTCCGGATGGACGGGGTCTATGGGACCATTGCGCAACTCGGAAGGGCTCCCCCTGAATACTCCACTGCACTGAACGTGGCTGCAGGGTCGAAACTGCACTACGTCGTGGTGAAGGATGACACTGTTGCAACCCGTGCCATCGAGTATCTCAAGGAACAGAAGCTTGGAAGGGTCACATTCCTCCCCCTCACGAAGCTGAGACCTCCCGACCTCCCTCCGGTGAAGGAACCCGGACTCATCGGATATGCCGTGAACCTGATCGAGTTCCCGCCCCAGTATGATGCGGCTTTCCGCGTAATCTTTGGGGGAACCGTGGTCATGGAGTCTCTTGCACAGGCACGGAAGCTGATCGGCAGGTACAGGATGGTAACCGCTGAAGGAGAACTGCTCGAGAAGAGCGGGGCCATGACCGGTGGTTCGTTCAAAAAGCCCCCCAGGGGGTTCGGGGCAGCCGTCGAAGACGAGGTCGCACGGCTCCGGAGCCGCATGGAAGCACTTTCAGGAGAGATTGCCCGGACAGAGGAGGAGGTGAAGGAGGGAACCCGTGAGGTCGAGGAGATGAGAGCAAGAAGGTCAGAACTCGATGCGGAGCTCTCGCGCCTTGCGGTCATCTCGGAGGAGGTCTCTCACCGGAAAGAGGTATTTGCACGGGAGAGGGTTCAAATCGGGGAGGCCCTCTCGGCACTCGAGAGCGAGATGCTGTCTGCCACGGCAGAACTTGCAGCACTCGAGACTGCCCTTGACAGCATCACCGAGGCCATCGTGCAGATGCAGAAGAAGGTCGAGCAGGTCAAGAAGAAGCTCGAGGACACCCGGATCCCGGCACTCTCGGAACAGCTCGAGAAGAAGAAGAGGGAGAGGGAAGAGGCCGAGAGGCGTTTGCGGAACAAGGAGGCGGATATCAACGACCTTGCAAGGGAACGCCAGCATTTCTCTTCCCGGCTCGAGGAACTCAAATCTGAAGCGGAAAGGGTTTCGGCAAGGATTGCCGAGATCGACAGGGAAATTGCCCTTGCCCAGGAACAGGTGGAGACAAACAGAACCAGGATTGCGGAGATCGAGGAGCGCCAGAAGCAGTTCTCAAGCGAACTCCAGGAACTGCGCGATCGCCATGATCAGGTCTCGCTTGCAATAAAGGAATCGGGCGAGAAGATACTTGCCCTCGATGCGTCCGCCGAACGACACAGGGTCCAGCTGGAAGCCCTGAACGAGCGTTTTGTCTCTCTCTCGCGGGAGGTGGAGGAACTCCGGAGTCAGGTGGGGGACCTGGACACGGACATGACTCTCGAGGAGATCGAGGAGGGTATCGCACAGGCCGGGCAGGAGATCCGAAAGCTTGGTGCTGTCAACATGCTTGCCATCGAGGAGTACGAGCGTGTCGAGAAGAGAATCACCGAACGGAACGAGAAAAAAGAGGTACTCTCCCGGGAGAGGGCGAATCTCCTCGAGAAGATAGAGAAGTTCGAAAAGATGAAGTTTGAGTCGTTCATGACGGCTTTTCGAGCGATTGATGCGAATTTCCGGGAGATATTTGCCCGGTTGACGAGCGGTAACGGGCACCTCATCCTGGAGAACGAGGAAGATCCCTTTTCAGGGGGTCTCACTTTCGCGGTCCAGCCAAGGGACAAGCCCGTTCACCTCCTCTCTGCTCTCTCCGGGGGCGAGAAGTCACTGACCACGCTCGCATTCATCTTCTCGATCCAGCAGTACATCCCGGCACCTTTCTACGCGTTCGACGAGGTCGACATGTCGCTTGACGGCTCGAACGTGGAGAGGATCGCGGCTATGATCCGCGAGCTTGCACAAACATCGCAGTTCATTATCGTCTCGCTCCGGAAACCCATGATCGAGGGTGCTGACCGTATCCTCGGTGTAACTCTCCTCCCTGACAAGAGCAGTTATGTAACAGGAATAAAGTCCCATGCCTGAGGAACCTGTCGAGATCCTGGTACAGATGGCTGAGAGGGGGGAGATCGACCCATGGAACATCGACATCGTGGAAGTAACGGACAGGTTCCTGCAGGAACTCGAGCGGCGCAAGGAGCTGGATCTCAGGGTATCGGGCAGGACGCTCTTTTATGCAGCCCTCCTGCTGCGCATGAAGTCCGAGATCCTCGAGGAAGCCGCGGCAGAGGAGAGTGACGAATTCATCGAGAGCGAGGGTGAAGAGGACGATCTCTTCGGTCTCGATCTCCCGTCCGACGATGAGGGCAGTGCGCTTGGGCCTATTGAGCGGCTTGAGCGCGAGATCAGGCGGCGACTTGACCGGAAACAGCTGCGCAAGAGGCCATTGACGCTTTTCGAACTCATTCTCGAACTAAAAGCTGCAGAGAAGGAACAGCGCCGCAGGCAGCGGTTCATGAGCCCTTTTGACCCCGGACTCATCGAGGTGGAGGACGTGGTCGGGATAGCCCATGACGAAGGATACCGCGAGGCAGCGATGGCAGTACTCTGCCAGTGCGAGGATCGTCTCCAGGAGGAAGGGGTCATGACGCTCGAGGAGCTGGCGCAGATGATGGGGAAGCATATCATCGAGGTCTACATCCCGCTCCTCTACCTGATGTTCGAGGGAAAGATCGCACTCTGGCAGGAAGAGTTCTTTGGCCAGATATTCATCGGAGTCAGTGGCGCGCAGGACACGGTCATCTCCTGACCGCTCTGAATCGCCAGGAATTCTCTCTCTTTCCTGGTAATTCCCACAGTCTCGTTCAGGGGACCACCGCGATTGATATTCACTGTTTTATCCGGGGTATCCCTCTGAAAAAATTGATATAATAGTGAATACAACATGTATTCCCTCAAGGTTCGATGACGAACAGGAAGAAGGGGACATTCCTGTTCCGAGAGAAAGAGCCGGGAAAACGATTCCACCAGCCATGGGATTCATGATCATGATTGGTTGCAGGAACGGGTTCCCGGGGGTGTTTGGACCTTCTGGAGATCGGCCGTTCTGCGCTGATCTGACGGGGTTGTGACCCGTTGAAAAAAGGTTAAATATCTAAAACACCTATACTATTACCCTCTGCGATGGAGAACCAAGCACGGCAGCACCTGTGCTGACCATTGGTTCTGACGTTGGTACTGGCAATGCGGAAATTTGTTTGGTAACCGCTGATTCCTCGAAGTAAGCGATAATAGTGTGCTTGCAAGATCGAGAATTCTGGTTGATCCTGCCAGAGGCCACTGCTATCGGGGTTCGATTAAGCCATGCGAGTCGAGAGGTGCAAGACCTCGGCGCACTGCTCAGTAACACGTGGATAACCTACCCTCAGGAGGGGGATAACCCCGGGAAACTGGGGATAATACCCCATAGGCCAGGGACGCTGGAATGCCTCCTGG